>Ga0187892_10010213_pt1 | contig 11999 bp, 11 predicted proteins | sample MA1701073metaG_FD_139345 | JGI IMG/M metagenome (GOLD analysis project Ga0187892, IMG submission 139345) | Bio-ooze microbial communities from a basaltic lava cave in the Kipuka Kanohina Cave System on the Island of Hawaii, USA - MA170107-3 metaG ...
CGGCCACCGCCGGCACGCCGGCCGCGGCATACCGCAGCAGCCGCGTCCCGCACTCGCCGCGCGTCCACTCGTCGTCGCGCAGCGGCGCGAGGCCGACGTCGATGCCGCCCGCCGCCGCGTCGCTCCACGCGACCACCGTGAACCCCTCCAGCGCCTCGCGGATCCGGTCGAGCTCGCCGTCCTCGCCGGCCCAGCCGAGCACGACCCCCTTGTGCGGCGTGCGCTCGGGTGCCGTAGACGCGTCGATCACCGTCGGCACCAGCTCCGTGCGCCGCGCCCCGTGCGCCTCGGCGACGCCGCGCAGATAGCCGTTGCCGGCGACGACCACGTCCGCCGCTCGCGCCATCGCCGCGAACCGCGCCGCCCGCGCGCCCCCCGGCCGCGGGCCGTCCGCCATGTGGCGCAGGAAAACCGCCTCGTCGAAATCGTAGATCAGCCGGGCCGCGCGCTTCCGGATCATCGACAGGATCCACCGGGGCGGCAGCCACCTCTGGACTACCGTGACGTCGTGCCCGCCGACCGCCCGCACGAGCGACGGCAGCCCGAGCGGGCGGTAGCGCCGGACCGTCGCCGAGATCCGCGGCCCCTCGAGGCGCGGCACGATCGGATCGAGGCGGCAGCGCGCGTCGTGCGTCAGGAAGAGGATCCGCACGACGGTGATTATGGCCTATTTCGCTTCGATCGCCTTCTTGAGCGCGGTCTCGGCGTCGGCCGGCTTGAAGCCCTTCGGCCCCGGGTCCCCCTTGAACGCGACCTTCCCGTCGCGACCCACGACGTAGAGCCGGTCCGGCCAGCCGGCGTACGCCTGCTGCGCCGTGTTCTTCATGTCGTCGATCAGCATCGGGATCGAGAGCTTCAGCGCCTTCGCGCAGTCGGTGGCGACCGCCTCGCGCTCGTCCTCCGTCTTCGGCTGCTTGACCTCGATCCCCTGCTGGTCGTTCGCCTTGCTCTTGTTGCCGTCGACGGGATGAGCTTCGCGGATGTAGACGATGTAGATGGCCGCCTGCTCCTTGTACTTGTCGTACAGCTTCTGAAGCGCCCCGGCTTCCTTGCGGAACGGCGGTCAGGTGTAGCTGCCGAAGACCAGCAGGACCGGCTTCTTGTCCTTGAAGCTCGAGAGCTGGACCTCCTCGTCCTTCTCCTTCGGATCGCTCTTCAACCTCTTGAGCTTGAAGTCGACGGCTTCCTTCCCGGCATCGACGCCGTTGCCCTGAGGCGGCCGTCCCTTGTCCTGGGCGAGGGCGAGGGATGCAAGCGTGAGAAACGCGATCGCGATGCGCATCGATCCTCCTCGTCCGCTCCAGTGATTACAACCCGCTCGATACCTCGCGGGTTGCGGGGGATTCAGATGTCATGTCAGATCTCGGATGTCTGCCCGGCTCTCCGGCTGAAATCCGACATCTGAAATCCGACATCTGAAATCTGACATCTGAGATCTGGGATCGGGGATCCGGGATCAATCCTGGAAGATGGGCAGGTACCGGTACGGGATCTGCAGGACGAGCGTGGCGCAGCCGGTGCCGAAGGCGCCGTTGTAGCTGTCGCTCAGCCAGCCGCCGGACTTCTTGTCCTGCGTCTGGATCAGGTCGCGGCGCACCTTGTCGTAGCCGTCCGTCCAGAAGCTGCGGTTCTGCGACTTCATGAAGAAGCACGCCTGGCCCGCGTAGAACGCGGAGTAGAAGTCGTGGTTGTTGCGGCCCGAGCGCTTGTTGGTGATGAACGAGTACAGGCAGTCCATGCACTTCCTGGCTTCCGGCGCGTCGTAGAGCCCGAAGTACGCGTACACGCAGGCGCCCGCCGCCGTGAGCGCGTACGAGCCGCCGCCGCCCTGGCCGAGGCTGTACATGATCGAGCCGTCGGAGGACGTCGACTTCTTGATGTAGGTGATCCCCTTCTCGACCGTCTGCTTCGGCACGATCAGCCCGGCGTTTCGCACGGCGCGCAGCGCCTGCACCTGCGTGATCGTGACCGACCCTTCGTGGCCGCTCGGGTTCGGGTCGTACGTCCACCCGCCATTCGAGTCCTGCGCGAAGGCCGTCAGCTTGACCGCTCTGTTGATTTTCTCCTTCAGCGATTCGTCGAACTCGGGCTCGTCGTTGATGTCGCCGCACATCCCATAGAGCTCGGCGAGGAAGAGGAGCGCGTATCCGTGGCCGTGCATGCCCGATCCGCCCATCCCCCGGCCACCGGCTTCGTTGATGTAGCCGTCCTTCCGGCAGCATTTGACGATGAACTGCAGCGCCTTCTTCACGTTCGAGGCGTACTTGCCGCGCGTTGGCGTGTTGCCCCCGGCGAGGAACGCCAGACCGGCGATCGCCGTGAAGGCGACCTGGCAACTCTGACCCATGGCCCCCCTGGGACCCTGGTTGCGCGCAAGCCACTCCAGTCCCTTGCGGATCGCCTCCGTCTGCTCCCCGGTCATCTCGTTGAACGGGGCCGCGGGCGGGTCCTGCGCCAGGAGGCGCAGCGGCGGCAGGCCGAGCGCGGCTCCGCCGCCGGCCAGACCGAAAAACGTGCGACGATCCACGGGTGATCTCCCTCCCCGATTCTATACCATTAGACGAGTTTCGGGCCCCGATTGTCGGGCGTTTTGGCAACAGGCTCTGCGTCCTCAGCGTGCTCTGGTGTTTGATCCCGAGGGGCCGGGCCGTCCCTGTGCATCAATACCCGCCGGCCGCTATAGTACTCCCGCGTGATCCGCAAGATCGCCACGGTGCTGGAGATGATCAAGGTCCAGCACACCGTCTTCGCGCTGCCCTTCGCCGTCGTCGGCGCCGTCTACGCGAAGCGCGGCGTGCCGACCGCCTGGGAGTGCGCGTGGCTCCTTGCCGCGATGGTCGCCGCGCGCAGCGCCGCGATGGCCTTCAACCGGGCGGTGGACGCCCGCTTCGACGCGGAGAATCCGCGCACGCGCTCGCGCGCCATTCCGCAGGGGCGGCTCTCGCCCGGCTTCGCGCTCGCCTTCGCCGGCGTAATGGCCGCCCTCTTCGTCCTCTCCGCGGGCATGCTCAACCCCCTCGTCTTCGCGCTCTCCCCGGTCGCCCTCATCGTCACCCTCGGCTATTCGTACACCAAGCGCTTCACGCCGCTCTGCCATTTCGTCCTCGGTCTGGGGCTCGCGCTCGCGCCCGCGGGCGCATGGCTGGCGGTCCGGCCGGAGTTCGACAACTTCCCGCTCCTCGTCAGCGGTGCCGTGCTCCTCTGGGTCGCGGGCTTCGACATCCTCTACGCGTGCGAGGACGTCGACTTCGACCGCCGGGCGGGCCTGCGCTCGATCCCCGCCTCGCTCGGGATCCCGCGCGCGCTCGCCCTCTCCGCGTTCTGCCACGCGGCCGTGGTCGCGCTGCTGGCGGCCGCCGTCGCCCTGCACGGCCTGGGCGGATGGTTCGTCGCGGGCCTCGCCGCGATCGCGGTGCTGCTGGCCTGGGAGCACGCGCTCGTCCGGCCGGACGACCTTCGCCGCGTCAACCAGGCCTTCTTCCACGTGAACGCGGCCGTCAGCGTCACTCTAGGAGCCGCCGCGCTGCTCGACCTGTTCCTCTAGCCCGATCCCCGGGCTCCGGATCCCGGATCGCAGCTGCCTCACGCAGAGAGCGTCCGGCATCCGGGATCCGGAATCCGGGATCTTACACCCGGACGTTCACCAGCGACGCGCCGAACTCCTTCATCGCCGCGTCCCACGGGCGCATCTTGTGCCCCGTCTGCTCCAGCTTCGCGCTCGCCAGCACCGAGTAGCGCGGCCGCATCGCCTGCCGCCCGTCCAGCTGGTGCTGGATCGCCCGCACCTCGACGCCTCGCCGCCCCATCGCCTCGATCAGCTTCTTCACGGCCTGGAACTGCGTCGCCTCGCCCGCGTTCCCGGCGTGGTACGTCCCCGCGTGCCCCTGCGCCACCAGGTGCAGCGCCGCCCCCAGGAAGTCGTGCACGTACGTCGGCTGCGCCACCTGGTCGTCGTACGTGAAGAGGATCTCGTCGTCCCGCAGCCCCTCCTGCACCGTCTTCAGGAAGTGCCGCCCGGGCTGCCCGTACAGCCAGCCCGTCCGCAGGATCAGGTGCTTCGCCGCCGACTTCATCACGATCAGCTCGCCCGCCAGCTTCGTGTCCGCGTAGACCGACAGCGGATTCGGCGGGTCCTCCTCCGTGTACGGCGCGCGCTTCGATCCGTCGAACACGAGATCGGTGCTGAAGTACACCAGCAGCGCTCCGCTCTTCGCGCAGGAGCGCCCCAGGTGCTCCGCCCCGTCGCGGTTCACGAGGTACGCCTCCCACTGGTACGACTCGCACAGGTCGACCTGCGTCAGCCCCGCCGCGTTCATCAGGATGTCGGGCTTGTGCGCGGCGAACGCCCGCTCGACGTGCTCGCGGCGGGCGATGTCCAGCTCCTCGCGCCCCAGCGCCGTGACCTCGACCGGCCCCGCGAACGCCGGCGCCAGGGAGAGTCCCGTCGCGCGCAGGCGCTCGACGAGCACCCGCCCCAGCCCCCCCCGCGCTCCCGTGACCAGGATCCGCACCATTGGTGTCGCCTCGTGGGCGCACCTATAATAGTCCTCCCGATCCGCATCGGACCATGAAAATAGTCCTGCTGGGCCGCGGCCACAGGATCCTCGACATCCTGGACACGTTCAGCTCGCGCGGACGCGACGTCACCGTCGTGTCCAGCGACGAGGACACGCTGCGCCTGCTGCTCCAGAAGCGCGTCGCCCGCGTCGCCGCCGACCCGGCCTCGGTGAGCTTCGCCGACCACTCGATCGCCGTCGCGCCCGAGGATATCGTGATCGTCACCGACCACGAGGAGCCCGCGCTGCGGGCCTCGCTCGACAACGTGCGCCGCCAGTCCCCGTCCGGCACGGTGGTCGTCTTCACCGCGCTCCCGACCCGGCAGCTCGCCGACGACTTCCCCGGCTTCTACTTCCGCGGCGACCGCACGACGTACCACAACGAGCTCCGCGAGTTTGTCCGGCGCTCGCAGACGCGCCAGCGCGTCGACGCGATCCGGCGCATCGTCTCCCAGTCGCCCCGCATCCTCACCGTCATCTGGGGCAATCCCGACCCGGACGCGCTCGGCTCCGCCTTCGCGCTGCGCGAGCTCCTGGGGGACGCCGCGCCCCAGTGGATCCTCAGCTACATGGGCGAGTACAGCCGCCCCGAGAACCTCGCGATGGTCCGCACGATCAAGATTCCGACCGTCAAGTTTTCGCCGGAGCTCGTCACCCCCGAGACCGCCGTCGTCACGGTCGACGCCCAGCCCTCCTTCTTCGCGCTCAACGGCCGGCTCCGGTTCGACGTCATCATCGACCACCACCCGCTCGCCGAGCTCGGCCCGCACCGGTTCGCCGACGTGCGCCCGACCTACGGCTCGACCGCCGCCATCCTCACCGAGTACTACCTCAACACGGGCGCGCGGATGTCCCGCCGCGTCGCCACCGCGCTCTACTACGGGCTCAAGGTCGACACCGGCAACCTGACGCGCAACGTCAGCGACGCCGACGTCAGCGCGTTCCGCTTCCTCCGCACGCGCGCGGACGAGAACATGATCCGCACGATCGAGCTCTCGCAGCTGCCGGTCTCGACGCTCGACCACTTCAGCGTCGCGATCGCCAACAAGCGCATCGCGCGCGACGTGGTGTTCAGCTTCATCGGGCTGGTGAACAATCCGGACGCGTGCGTGCACGTCGCGGACTTCTTCATCAAGCTCAGCGGCATCTCGTGGGCGGTCGTCGCCTGCCGGACCGCGGACAAGGTCGTCGTCGTCTTCCGTTCGGACGGCTTCCGCAAGCACGCCGGGAACGTCGCCGAGAGGACCTTCCTCGACTACGGCTCGGCGGGCGGCCACCGGACGATGGCCCGAGCGGAGCTGCCCGCGGCGCGCATCGGGAGCGAGATCGCGGACCTGACTGACGCAGCGGTCGAGCGCTGGCTGCTCAAGCGCCTGGCGCTGCAGCTCAAGCCGCTGGCGAAGGTCACGACGTAGCGGCGAGCGAACGGTGAAACGATAGAACGGTCAACGGTCGGTTACTTGGCGTCCATGAACACCGCCCGCGCGTAGACCTTCCAGCGGTTGTCGAAGTCCGGCAGCGTCCAGCCGAAGACGGCCTCGAACGTCTTCTCGTCCTCTTCCTGCTTCACCGCGCGGAGCTTCTGCATGAAGTCGATGAGCTTCTCGCGCCACTCGACGGCGAGGAACTCGCAGAGGCTCCAGGACTTCACGGGGTCGCCGCCCTTGAGCTCGGCGAGCGTCCGGCACTTGAAGATCTTGAAGATGTCCGGGTCCTTGCCGCTCTTCAGCCACTCCCGGATCAGGATGTGCCACGTCGTGCTGTCGGAGTAGTCCTTGCCGCCGTCGCCCGCGCCCGTGCCGCGCAGGCTCGTGCAGTGCGTCATGCAGCTGTCGTGCATCTGGCGCGTGAAGTGGTAGGCGAGCCCCTCGTGCAGCCAGTGCCGCTCGCCCCCCGCCATCGCCTCGGAGCACATCATGATCACGCGGTGGATCACCCAGTCCTCGAGCTGCGCCTGGGGATGCTCGCCCTGATAGCGCTCGTTCCCCGTGCCGATGCACTCCTTCGACAGCTTGCGCTGCTCGGACGACCAGTTCGCGCCGAACGTGTCGACGTACTTCTCGTGCTGCCCCTTGTCCTTCAGGATGAGCAGCGTCCGCTTTCCCTCGAACAGGCTGTTCTGGTTGAACATCTTGAGGAACATCGCGTAGGCGTGCTCCGCGTGCTGCACGAGCGTCTCGAGCGCCTTCTGGTCCAGGTGCGGCGACTCGACCACGAGGTGCTCGGCCGCCTGCTTCTTCGTCTTGAGTCCGAGCTTGTCCGCGAAGTCGCTCGGCGAGGCGTCGGCCGACCCCTTCGGGGCCTTGGCGATCCCCTCCTTCATCTCCTTGCGCAGCTTCACCTCTTCGGGGCTCAGCCACCCTCCGTCCTTCTGCTTCTGGTGGCCGAGCTTGGTGCGCGCGTCCTTGCTCAGCGGGTCGTACTGGATCGCGCGGCGGAACGCGGACTCCGACTTGTCCTTCTCCGCCGCCAGGTTCTTGACGCACCACGTGCCGAGCTCGAAGTACAGCCGCCCGATCTTCTTGCCGAGCTGCTCCGTCCGCTTCTGGTATTCGGTCCAGACCTTGTCAGCCTCCTCCCCCTTCTTCCTGTTGCCAGTCTGCGGGATCTTGCTCGGGTCGGTCTCCCACTTCTTGTCTTCCTCGTTCCACACGGTGTACCCGAGGCCCTTGTTCGCCTTCTCGTGCAGCGGCACCTGCTTGATCGCGTTGTTGTACTCGATGCGGGCCCAATCGTGCATCTGCGCGCTCGTGAGATAGGCCCCGACGTTTGCGTGCTCGTCCGCCAGAGCGGTGGTGATCTTGTTGCAGCGCTCCTCGTACTCCTCCGCGGGCGGCTTGCCGGCGGGCGGCGGATCCTGCGCCGCGGACGAGTTGAAGGCCGCCGCCAGAAGAATGAGCGCGCCGAGCCTCGTCATGGTCCTCTCCTCGTCGATTGGGGCTTGCCGAGGTCCACCACCAAATATTACGACACCGCCGCCGCCAAGGTTGCCCGGACGGATTATACCATCCGGTCTCGCGGAGGGCTCGCCGGATGGTGGTGCGTGCTACCCTCCCCCGCCCTCGTCCACTTCCTCCGCCGTCTTCCACGCGTCGGGCGACAGCCGCTCGACCGGGATCAGCGTGCGCGACAGCACCACCAGGTCGTGCGGCCGGTGGTTCAGGTCGACCACATGATGCGGCAGCGTCGCGACCGCGACGAAGTCGAGCCGCTCCAGCAGCTTCAGCGCTTTCTTCTGCTCCGTCATCACCTCGGCGTCCACGATCGCCACTCCGAGATCGTGCGCCGTATCGAGTACCTCGCGCGTCAGGGCGGCCGCCAGCCCGATGCCGCGCACGCCGGGGTCGGACGTCAGCCGGATCTTCGCCACATGGCCGGACCAGCCGCCGCGCGTGCGGTGCAGCGTGACGTTCGCGACGAGCCGATTCCCCTCGAACGCCAGGATCGGCAGGACCGACTCGAAGTTGATCTTCTGGCACCACCCCTTGATCACCTTCGGGTTCGTCACGTCGTCCTTCAGCATCTGGCGCTCGTCCACGGGCAGGCGGCGGAAGTACTCGAGCAGCTCCTTCTCGTCGCCCGCCAGCAGCGGGCGCAGCGTGAACGCCCGCCCCTTCACCGTCAGCACGCGGGGGAATCGCGATTTCAGGACGTCGCTCATCGGGACCTCCGTCTCTCGACCCCCATGGTAGTAGGCCCGCGGCGAAGTGCAATGCTCAGTCGCCCGGAAAAAGGCGGCCTGCCTGGGGCGACTCGATGATGAGCGGGCCGCAGGCCGTTCGAAAACCATCGTAACGCCTTGAACCCGCCCCGGTCATAGGGGTGCATGCGCACCTTCCGGCCGGGGGCGACGCTCGGGCCGCTCTTCCTCTGGACCGTGATCGTCGCCGTCGCCGCGTACTTCATCGAAAAGCACGCCCTCAAGCTGCCCCGCGGCACCGAACAGCGCTGGATGTGGCAGCTCCTCTTCGCCGCCTGCATCGTGCTCGGCCCGCTGTCGTTCGCCGCCCACCTCCTGCGCCGGCTCCTCATCAGCGTCCGCGTCGACCCGCACGCCGGCCTCGTGCTCAACGAGCGCACGACCGTGCCGTGGCGCGAGATCGAGTCGATCGAGCACCGGGCTCCGCCGTTCCGCCCGTGGAAGCTCGGGGCCGCGGGCGAGGCCATGTCGGGCTTCGAGGGCTGCGCGTGGGTCGGCGTCGCCGCCCCGGAAGGGTGCCTCGTCGCATTCGTGGTCCTCCTCATCCTCGGGATCGCCTACGCCGTCTTCCTCCCCGTCCTCTCGCTCTTCTCGCCCTGGCACCCGCGCGTCGTCATCCGCCTCAAGGACGGACAGCGCATTGTCTTCCGCGACATCGCCCACGACGACGAGTTCGTGGATCTCGTGCGGCCTCGAGTGGCCGCCGGCCCCTCCGCGGCGTAAGGGGCTGCCCAGAAACACTTGTGCAAATCCGCAAGGGGAACACCCCCTTGCAACCCTGTGCAGATTTGCCGCTGGGCAGATAGAGCCCGTCCTCTACGGCTATCTGCCGGTCTTCCGATCTGCACATCTCGAGTGGGGGAGATCGAGGGGAACACCTCGGCGAAATTGATCAACTTGTATCTGGGCATCCCCTAAGATCACGGCATGCGCTGGTGCCTCGCCGCGCTCCTCCTGATCCCGCGCCAGGACGACGGACGCGTCTTCGCCGACCCCAAGGCGAAGCAGCGCATCCTCGAAGCGCTGCACGGCCGCCTCACCGCCCCGCGCCCCCCCGTGTGCGAGTCGAAAGAGGCATGGCCCGCCCACCGCGCGAAGCTCCGCGCCGCAGTCCTCGCCGCGCTCGGACTCGATCCGCTCCCCGAGCGCGTGCCGCTCGACCCGGCCGTCTCCGGTGCGCGCGATTACGACGACTACCGCCTCGAGCGCGTCTGGTGGCGCTCGCTGCCCGACGTGTGGGCGGGCGGGTGGCTCTACCTGCCGAAGGGGCGCGGGCCCCACCCCGCCGTCCTCAACCCCCACGGCCACTGGGACAACGGCGCGCGCCATCCAGTCGTCCAGTCGCGCTGCATTGCGCTCGCGCGGCGCGGATTCGTCGCACTCGCGGTCGATGCGGTTCACGTCACCCACTGGGCGACCGGCCTCTGCTCCGTCGGCATGATGACGTGGAACAACATGCGCGCGGTGGATTACCTCGAGTCGCGGCCCGACGTCGACAAGTCGAAGATCGGCTGCACGGGCGCGTCCGGCGGAGGGCAGCAGACGATGTACCTCATGGCGACGGACGAGCGCATCGCGGCGGCCGTGCCGGTCGTCATGATCTCCTACTTCTCGCGCATCCTCTTCGCCAACGAGCAGGCGCATTGCTCCTGCAACCATGTCCCCGGCATCCTGCGGGCCGCGGACGAGCCGCAGATGACCGCCGCGTTCGCGCCGAAGCCCGCGCTCTACATCAGCGTGACGGGCGACTGGACGGCGGCGTTCCCCAAGGAGGAGTTCCCGCCGATCCACGCCGTTTACGAGAAGCTCGGCGCCGCCGGCCGCGTCGAGTCGAAGCACCACGAGGGCGGCCACGACTACAACCGCGCGATGCGCGAGCAGATGGTCGCTTGGTTCAACAGATGGCTAAAGGGAATCGACGACGCGAAGGCCGCGGAGGAGGCGCCGATCAAGGCCGCGCCGCTCGACGCCCTCGCCGAGCTCGACAAGCCGGCGGCCGGCGACACCGGCATGCGCGGCGCCGTGCGGTGGTTCGTCGAGAACCGGACGTTCAAGGAGCCGTCGCTGTCGCGCGAACGCCTGCTCGACCTTCTCGGCGAGACGGACGTGCAGGACCGCGCGATGAAGCCGTCCGTCGTCGGAACCGCCGACTGGGGCGGCGGCACGATGGAGCGGTTGACCTATCCGAGCGAGGCGGAGGTCGACGTGCCCGCGCTGCTCTTCCGCCCGAAGGCGGAGGGGCGCCGCCCGGCGGCCATCGTGCTCTCGCCAGGCGGCAAGAGGGACCTGCTCGCGAAGCCCGCGCTCGTCGAGGAGCTCGTCAAGCGCGGCTTCGTGGTGCTGGCGCCCGACGTGCGCCTGCGCGGCGAGCTCCGCATCAAGTGGGACCTGAACTGCGTGGCCTGGGGCCGGCCCGAGGCGGGCATGGCGGCGCACGACGTGAAGCGCGCCGTCGACCTGCTGGCCGCCCGCGACGACGTCGACCCGAAACGCATCGCGTGCATCGGGCTCGGCGACATGGGCGTGGCGGCGCTGCTCGCCGGGGCGATCGACCCCCGCCTCTCGGCCGTCGCCGCCTCGGACCTCGGGAAGACGTACGGCGCGGGGCGCGAGCACCCGATCCTTCCCCGCCTCCTGCGCCACGGCGACCTGCCGCAAATCGCGGCGCTCTGCTCCGGACGGCTGTGGCTGAACCGCGCCAGGCCGGCCGCCGACTTCAGGACGATCGCGGAGTGTCCGGACCACGCCGACCCGATGCCGCACCTGATCGACTGGGTGGGGCGCTGACGACAGCCGTCAGCTCGCATTTTTCATCATCCTCGCGGCGCACCCCCGGGCATCGTCCAGCACGCGCAGGATCGGCTTCAGGATCGCAGGATCGGGGTCCTCCCGAAGCCTCGCCACGCGCTGCAGCACCTTGCGCGTCCCTTCGGCCAGCTTCAGCGCCGCTTCCGGCGTCGGCTTCGGGCGCCGGTCCTCGGGCGGGTACTGCTTGCGCAGATACGCCTCGATCTCCCGGATCGTCAGGTCCTTCAGCCGGACCCTCCGGCCGCCGTACTCCACCACGTCGTCCGGTTCGATCGTCTTCAGGTCCTCCTTCGGCAGCCGCGCCAGCCGGTAGAGCTTCGTCGGCCCTAGGCACGCCAGCAGCTCCAGCAGGGCCGGGTTCACTTGCGCAAACAGCGCCAGCGCCTTCAGGTTGTCGTACGTCCGCCGGCTCAGCCCCAGTTCCCTCAGCCTCACCTCCCATCCCAGCCGCCCGTTGAGATACCTCATCCGCAGCAGCCGCTTCCCCTTCTCCACCGCCCTCCACGTCGCCGCCTCCATGTCCTGCTCGTACTCCGCCCGGTACCGCCGGGCCTCCACCTCGTAGTCCCGCTTGCGCTGCTCCGGCTCCGAGAAGTACTTCTCGACCTTCTGCCACGTCCAGTCGATCGCATCGACGGCCGCGGCCAGCGGATAGCCCAGGGGAATCCCCCAGTGGCGTCTCAACTCTTCCGACTTGGTGATCTTCATACCCCGCTGTTCGCGTCGCCGGAAAAATTCGTCGAGAAAATGAAAAATCGCAGTCAAAAAGTTCAAAAAGTCGCCCGGTCTTCGTGCCAGCCCGGGGGCGGTGGTCAGCCCTGACGAATACGGATTCTTCGCGCCCCCCGGAAACCGCCCCTTGAGGCCGCAGGCAGGCGCCAAGGCCCATCTGAGGTAGGTCCCCCTTCACGTCCCTTCCGCCGATTCTTCTCACG
>Ga0187892_10010214_pt1 | contig 11998 bp, 8 predicted proteins | sample MA1701073metaG_FD_139345 | JGI IMG/M metagenome (GOLD analysis project Ga0187892, IMG submission 139345) | Bio-ooze microbial communities from a basaltic lava cave in the Kipuka Kanohina Cave System on the Island of Hawaii, USA - MA170107-3 metaG ...
AGCGAATCGAGCATTTATATCAGGACCGGCACGCACGGGATGTCCGCTTTCGACTGCACTATGGGGACATGCTTGACGCGATCAGTCTCCGCCGGATTCTAACTGACGTTCACCCGGACGAGGTGTACAACCTCGCGGCGCAGTCGCACGTCCGGACAAGTTTCGACCAGCCAATCTACACGGCCGAGACCGTTGCGATGGGAACGCTGCACCTTCTGGAGGCCATTCGCGATTACCGCGACGCCACCGGCCGGGAGGTGAAGTTCTACCAGGCCTCCAGCAGCGAAATGTACGGCAAGGCCTGCCAGATTCCGCAAACCGAGCAGACGCCGTTTTATCCGCGAAGCCCGTATGCCTGCGCCAAGATTCACGCCTATTGGCAGACTGTGAACTATCGCGAAGCCTACGGCCTGTTCGCGTGCAACGGCATTCTTTTTAACCACGAATCGCCGCGGCGGGGCGAGACGTTTGTCACGCGCAAGATCACGCGTGCCGCGACGCGGATCAAGCTCGGCTTGCAGGACGCGCTGTACCTGGGGAATCTGGACGCCAAACGCGACTGGGGCTTCGCCGGCGATTACGTCGAGGCCATGTGGCTGATGCTGCAGCAGGAGGACCCGGACGATTACATCGTCGCAACCGGTCGAACCCATAGCATCCGCGAGTTTCTCGATGAGGCCTTCGGCGCGCTGGACCTGGAATGGAAGGATTACGTCAAGTTCGACCCTCGGTATTTGCGCCCGACGGAAGTCAACGTGCTGCAGGGAGACGCAAGCAAGGCGCGGGATCTGCTGGGCTGGCGGCCGCGTATGACGATGGCCGAGCTTTGCCGGACGATGATCGATTCCGACATGCGCCTGGCCGAGCGCGAGCGCACGCTCGTCGACGCGGGGTACAAGGTGTGAGCCCAGAGCCGCGGCATTCATGCCGCGCGCATCTGAACCGCGACCGCCTGCCCTTTACACGCAGTGTCAAGGGCGAGGGAGCGGACGGGTTTGCGAAAGTCGTCCGGAGGGTAGGAAGACGGTTCGTCGGGCATGTGCACCGGATAAGGCAACGCCTCCAGCCGAAGCTATTCACAGAGGATCCGTGCGTCGATCTTGTCCGTCTTGCGACGGCTCTGTGCGATCGCCTTGACCTTGTCGGGGTTCACCACCGTCACCTTCGCCCATCTCTACCAGAACCTCATGCACCCAGGCCGTCTGATTCCCTGCCTCGATGGCCACCGACAGACCGCCTTGCTTCACCAAGGACTTTAGACGCTTCTCGAACGCTTCCTTCCCCGTGTCCACCGCCCCGGCAGTCAGTCTGCGGCCCTTTCCCGGCGGGCGCCGTTCCCCTATTCTGAACCGCGCCCGGCTCCCCTTGACGCATAGTGTCAAGGGCGGTTCGGAAACTCGCCCATCGGATAAGATGCAAACTGAATGAAGAACTACACTTATAAAGGGAACCCCGGCGGCCAGTGACTCATTCATCCGTCAAATTCAGCGGCGCCGGTGTGTTCTTCATCGTGATGACGCTGATCGGCTGGTCCAGCGTCCCTCTGTTCCTCAAGCACTTCGCTGGATTCTTCGACGCCTGGACGGCCAACGGGTGGCGGTATGGAATCTCCGCCCTGTTCTGGTCGCCGGTTCTGATCATCGCCGCACGGAGAGGGACGTTGCCGCAGGGTTTGTGGAAGGCCGCGATCGTGCCGAGCGTCGTCAACTGCCTCGGCCAGAACTGCTTCGCCTGGGCCCCCTATTACATCAATCCCGGCATGATGACGTTCATTTTGCGGTTCAACATCATCGTGATCGCTTTGGGCGCGTACCTGATCTTTCCCTCCGAACGCCGCATCCTGAAGTCCTGGTCGTATTGGGTCGGGCTGGCGCTGGTGCTCGGTGGGTGTGCGGGCGTAATCTTTTTGGGTCGCGAGGTTCCGAACGTGACCCGCGCCCGCGGGATTGCGCTGGCAATAGCCGGCGGCTTCTTTTTTGCATTCTACTCCCTGTCGGTGCGGTACTACATGACCGGCTTTCATCCGGTATCCGCCTTCGCCGCCATCAGCGTCTATACGTCCGTGGTTTTGGTGGCGATGATGATTCCACTGTCCCCCGATCATGGCCGGGCGGCGATGTCGCTGTCCGCCGGTCAGTTTGCATTGCTGGCGGCTTCATCACTGGCCGGGATCGCCCTCGGGCACGCCTTTTATTACGCGGGCCTGGCCCGCTTGGGAGTGGCCGTCTCGTCAGGAATCGTGCTGCTTCAGCCGGTCCTGGCCTCGATCGGCTCGTATTTCATCTTCGATGAGCGATTGACGACGGCCCAATGGGCCGGCGGCCTCGGGGCGATCTGCGGCGCGATGCTCATTCTCCGCGCCCAACACCGTCTGACGCAACGAGAACGATCACGCACGGCCCCCGAATTGTTCGCCACCGCCCCTCCCGCTGAACCGGTCATTGAACGTATTCCCGAATGATTCGGGCAGTCGGCGCGGCGCCTTTTTGGGGGTGAAAGCAAGCGAGGGAGTTCGGCCCATCGCGTCGAACGCGCTGCGTCTTGGGAGGGCGGGATTCGCGCCGCACGATTGCAAGCCGCACTGGGCGTTTTCGCCCATGCCAAACCCCCCGTGGCGCGCCGTTGCGGGGCAATCGGTTTTTCCTTGTGGGAACTGCAACGCGGCGGTATACTCGAACCCCCGAGTTTGAAATCGGCCGATGGGATCGTCCTTGATGATCTCGCTCCGTAAACTCCGAACCGGCGCTCGCCAGTCGTCGAGATTCATCATGCTTGGCGTTTTCGCGACGCTTAGCCGCCGGCGTTTCCCAAGTTCCCCAAGACGATCTAACACATCTCACCACCGCGCAGGTTGTTTCGCACGTTTCAGTATCCAAGCAGGAAGTCATGTTTCGGTAGCCAAGTCAAAGAATAAGGAGAAAACTGCTATGACAAAGTGGACGATGGGCTTCGCGCTAGCGATCGGCTGCATTCTGATTCCTCAACCTGCCCGCGGTCAGAGGGTGGGAAAAAAGGTATTCACCCTCCGGAGCGTGGTTCACAACGTGACCGTCAGTTGCGCTCCTGATCCGGGAGCGGGAACTTGCGATGTGACTCTGTCGGCGGAGCCGGTGGTCGTCGCACCTGGCGATCAAGTCAACTGGACGGTCTCCGGGTCGTGCGCGCTAGCGCCTTGTCCTGGGCTAAACCCAGGGCCGACTGATTTATGCCCTGGAGGTGCGCCTGGTTCGTTTTGTATTTACGTGCCGGGGATTTCCTTCGGACCGGTCAGTGTAGCGCCCACTCAAACCTCGCCGAATACGATCGCGATTCCGACTATGCATCCCCGCGCGTACGGGTATAGTGCGGCCAGTGGAGTTTTCATGCCCACAGTCGTATTGGGTACAATCGCTTTTGGCCCCCTCCCCACATATCCTTTCGTCGACGATTTTGACGATGGCGTGGTCTCGGACCGGTTCACGTCGATTAATGGGGCCGGCGTAACGGAAGTTAACGGAAAGCTTCGCGTTACCATGACTAACATCGATAGCGGACTGGAAATCGATCTTTCCGATTTCCCACACCACCGATGCCTCCAGTTGCCATATGAGATCGCAGAGCATTCGTTCCCGGTCGGCGCGACGCTTGCCTTCGAAACGGTCGCGGATAGCTACACGATAGCAGGAGCTGAATTCTCACCCGTCGAGATCGACCTGACACGACCATTCTGGAACCTCTGCGAGTACACGATCTGCCAGGATGGTAACGACGTTGGGGCAGTTGGGTTTACGGGCAGCTATACAGAGGCGAAGGAATGTCCCAAAGCGGACTGTTTGACGATCGACTGGATGCCCGACAGTGTGCCCCTCCCTGGTGTTGGCGCGCACAACGGTTGCGAAGTTGCGTTGCCGACCTTTATGATCGAGCTCAAAAACGCTGCCATCCCGAACGATAAGACTAAGTCGCTCCGCCACCAAGGCAAGAAATACAAGTCGGATCCGACGGGACGCACGAACTTTACGCACAAGAACGGCATGATTAAGAACGTGAAAATCGTCAAGAAAGGTGAAAAATGCAACCCCGGCGGCTCCGGGAACGGAAGCATCGGCACGCTTGTCATTGAGCTGAATGCCTTGATGCTAGACAACGTTCATCGGGGTACCGGGCAAGAGTCGCTGAGCATTAACGATTATCATTTTGACCGAGGGGAAATCACGACCGTCTCACTCACCACCGACGCACCCGTCATGGTTCCCGGGGTATCCACGCTTACGATGGGTCCGGAAGTGTTTATTCATAACTTTCAGGTGTTGAGTCCTACCACAGCGACTGCTGACATTCAGATCGATTTGCGGGCCCGCAATTCGGGTCACATGGTTGCGGTGTGGACCGGCGACGAGCGGCTGATGACCGATTTCATCATTCTACCCATCGATCCGACCGTGCCGGATCCGCCGAACATTGGCCCCACCCTTACGATCAGCGCCCCAGCTACCGTTCCACCGCAGACAGATTTCTCTGTCGACCTGACTTTTGACGATCCCGACGATCAATGGATCCGGGCACGCATGGTTGTGATGGAGCTTCCGTCTCAGACCGAGCTCTACGATACGGAGTTCTTTTTTGTGGACACGTCCGGGCCCGATCCGGTTGTTATGACATTCCTCGTCAATGGTCTACCGCCCGGACAATACAAAGTCGTCTCGGTGCCGAATGACGGGCTAGCGCCGGAATACATGGTTGCGGCGTTCCTGTCCGTGCCCGGCTGCACCGAGGTCCAACTCTACGGCGACATCGTGCCGGTGCCTCCCGATCCCGCGGCCGGAAATGTGCCGGGTGACGGAATCGTCGATCTGAACGACATCCTGTGCGTCCTGGATGACTTCGCCCACCCGAACATCTGTGCAGGCAACGGCGATGTCGCACCGTGTTCTCCCAACCTGATCGTCGACCTAGACGACATTCTAGCGGTTCTGGATGCGTTCGCGGGGGACTATGCGTGCCCACTCCCGTGTCTCGAGGGCGAGCCCAATTGCGGCTTGCCGACGGATACGGTCAACGGCGGCTGCAACTCGACCCCGCCGGTCTTTTCGCCCATTTCGTGTGGCCAGGCCTATTGTGGCACGGCTGCCTTTGACGGGAACCGGCGCGATACGGATTGGTTTCAGATCGTGGTTGCTACAAACACCGAGTTTACGTGGACTGTCACCGCTGAGTTTGATCTCTTCATGGGTATGATCGAGACAACTCCTTTGGGTACCCCGGATTGCGCAACTGCCACGGTGCTTGATCCGTTTGCAGTAGCCGGTGGGTGTGCGACGGCCAGCGTAACGCGGTGCGTGCCGCCGGGAACGTATTGGTGGTTTGTCGCTCCGCAATTCACGGACATCCTGGCGTGTGGGGCGGAATATAACGCGGTGCTGACTTGCGTAGGCTGCTCGCCGTGACCTCCTTCCGAGTTTCTCGGTCCGCAACGAAGGCGAGTTTTTTTGTTTTGATCGGTCAAGAACGAGGCCCTTGGCCGCCGCCCCGCTTTCCAGCGGCGCGTCGTGGTTGATCTGCGGTGAGGGCATGTGGTAGAATGGCGTTCTCGCGGATCGTGGCGGGCCTTAGGAACGGCGGATGCGCCAGGACTTTGGGCCGCTGATTTCATCGAAAGGGAGCATGCATGATATCGATTATTCTCATGTTCGCGGTCGGCCCGGCCCTGCTTACGGACCCTGTGCCGGCTAAACCGAAGGAGCCAGTCGTGGAGAAACCGGCGCAATCCATCTACGACTTCACGGTCACGGACATCGATGGCGGGCAGGTCAAGCTGGACAAGTACAAAGGCAATGTCCTGCTGATCGTCAACACGGCCAGTAAGTGAGGGTGCACCCCCCAGTACTCCGGTCTGGAGTCGATGTACAAAAAACACAAGGACCGCGGGTTCCGCATCCTTGCCTTCCCGGCGAACAACTTTGGCAACCAGGAGCCAGGCCCCGACGCGGAGATCAAGAAGTTCTGTTCGACGAAGTACGAAGTGACTTTTGATCTTTTCGCGAAGGTTTCGGTCAAAGGCGATGACCAAATCCCGCTCTACAAGTACCTCACGAAGCACCCGGACGAAAGCATTGCCGGCGACGTGGCTTGGAACTTTCAGAAATACCTGGTCTCGCACGACGGAACAGTCCTGGCCAAGTTCGGCCCGCAGACCAAACCGGACGACCCGAAGCTGGTCGAGCAGCTTGAAAAAGCTCTGACGGTCCGAAAATAAGGCGATCTAACAAAACCGGGACTGATCGAAAAAAAACATAGGTACGTCCGCGCGGGCTGGAGCCCGCGGCTCGTCCTTGTCCCCACTTGGATTGCCGGCGGAAGGCGGCTATAATCCGATGCTCAATCCAATGGTGGGGGAAGCAATTGCAGCAACAGTATATTGGATTCCCTTTCACGAAGTTCCCGGTCGTAGTGGGGCTGATGTTGGTCGCCGTCCTGTTTTCGACGGCAGGCGCGCAGCAGATCCCCGCAACGCTCGAGGATTTCTTTCAGCTTGGGACCCAGCCGGATAAGAGCGGGGGCAAACACTTCGCGCCGATCCTGAACTCATTCCGATGCTCCGTCTGCCACGAGATAAACGACCCGGACGAGGTGCCCATCTACACCCGGTGGCACGGAAGCATGATGGGCAATTCAGTTCGCGACCCGCTGTTTCACGCCTGCATGGCGATCGCCAATCAGGACGTGGCCTTTGCCGGCGATCTGTGCCTTCGCTGCCATGCGCCCGGCGGCTGGCTCGCGGGACGCTCGACGCCGACCGACGGTTCGGCCCTGACCCCGCACGATTTCGACGGGATCACGTGCAACTTCTGCCACCGGGCGGTTGACCCGGTTTTTCGGCCGGGAGTCAGTCCGCCGGAGGACCAGATGATCCTCACCGCGCTGGAGTCGGCCGGACTGCTTCCCATCAACCCCGGCGGCGGCAACTACGTCGTGGACCCGCGCGACACGCGCCGCGGGCCGTTCGACGACGTTCCGCTCAACGTTCATGGCTCCGGCGTTCCGATTGTTCACTCACCATTCCACACGACTTCAGAACTGTGCGCCACATGCCACGAGGTAAGCAATCCGGCCCTGGTCCGCCAGATGGACGGATCGTATGCGATGGATCAGCTCGGCGCCGCCCATCCCACTCAGGACAAGTTCGACATGTTTCCGCTCGAACGGACATACAGCGAATGGGCCAACAGCCAGTACGCAACGGTAGGCGTGCACAGCGGCGGCGTGTTCGGCGGCAACCATCCCACGGGCATCATGAGAACCTGCCAGGACTGCCACATGCCCGATGAGGAGGCCTACGGCTGCGCGTTCCAGGAAGATCCATTCTTCGTTCGCCCCAACGTCCCTTCGCACGACTTCAACGGCGGCAACACCTGGATGCCCGAAGTGCTCTACAACCTGTATCCGGAGTTGCGCTACGAGTATCTCATGGAGAGCAGGGACCGGGCCAGGTACATGCTGGAGAACGCGGCCACGGTGAACGTAACCCGCGAGAGCTGCTCAATCCGCGTGCGGATCACCAACGAGACCGGCCACAAGCTTCCCACGGGCTACCCAGAGGGCCGGCGCATGTGGATCAACGTGCTCTTCCGGGATTCCATATTGAACCCAGTCGCGGATCGCGGGAACTACCATGAGGGCTCGGCCACTCTGAGCGCCTCGGACACCAAGGTATATGAGGGGAAGCTGGGTTTGGACGCGGCCATGGCTCAGCTTTCCGGCGTTTCCGAAGGCCCCTCCTTCCATTTCGCGCTAAACAACAAATGGTTCAAGGACAATCGGATCCCGCCGCGCGGCTTTACCAACGAAGCATTCACCGAGGTTCAGGCCCAGCCGATCGGTGCGACCTATGCCGACGGACAATACTGGGATGACACGCTGTTTCGTATTCCTCCCGGAGCGGTGGCCGCGGTGGTCACGGTCTACTATCAGACGGCCAGCAAGGAATACATCACATTTCTGCGGGACGAGAACCATACCAATGACGCCGGCGATCTTGTCTATGAACAATGGGAACTGACCGGCAAGTCCGCGCCGGTGAAGATGAAACGGGCTTACATCGGCGAGTTGGTTGCCGGACTCTTCGGCGACGGCGACTGCGACGGCGACGTCGACCTGGCCGATTATGAAGCGGCCGGCGGCGACTGTGTGACCGGCGTCGATCGCACGCTTTCGCTGGGCTGCGAGGTGTTGGACTCCGATCTTGACGGCGACGTCGACCTGTCCGACGTCGCGGCCTTCCAGCGTGCGTTCACCGGACCGTAGGAGAAGTCAGAAGATCGAAGTCGCTCCCTTCGTGCTCCCAATCCGAACCGCGGCCGCGAGGGAGCGGCCGTCCCCCGCCGCCAAAGCGATGTGACCTTCATTCATAATTCGCTATTCGCCATTCTGCATTATTGGAGTGCCGTCGCGGTTCGGATTGCGCCTCGTTGCCGGGCCGCGCCTGATCTGTAGAATGCTCCCGCCGAGTGGATTTCCAAACGACGCCCGACGAAGGCGCGGAGAGCGGCGTGCCCGAAGGTTCCTTGCTGACCATCGATAATCTGGTTGCGCTGATCACACTCACCGCGCTCGAAGTCGTACTGGGCATCGACAACATCGTTTTCATCTCGATCATTGCAGGCAAGCTCGCCCCGGCGGATCAGGGAAAGGCTCGGAAAACCGGTCTCGTGCTGGCGATGGTCATGCGGATCGCCCTGCTGTTGTCGCTTCGCTGGGTAATGGGACTGAGCCGGCCCCTTTTTACCATTCTGGGGAATGAAATCTCGGGGCGCGATCTCATTCTGCTCATCGGCGGGCTGTTCCTCATCGGAAAAGCCACGTTCGAAATTCACGAGAAGGTCGAGGGTTCGCACGATGCCTCCGGGCGTGGGGCGGTGGTGAAATCACTCGGTGGGGCGATCGCCCAGATCGTGGCCTTGGACATCATCTTCTCCTTGGATTCGGTGATCACGGCGGTGGGCCTGGCCCAGCGGATTGAGATCATGATCGCGGCGGTGGTTATCGCCGTAATTCTCATGCTCATGTTCGCCGGCGGCATCGCCCGGTTCGTCGATGCGCACCCGACAGTCAAGATGCTCGCGCTCTCCTTCCTGTTGCTGATCGGATTCATGTTGATCCTGGACGGCTTCGGCCTGCACATCAGCAAAGGATACATCTATTTCGCTATGGCGTTCTCCCTGTTTGTGGAATTGCTGAACCTGCGGGTCCGCAAGCTGGCGGCGCGGATGCGGGCCGACTGAGCGCCGAATCGGCCGAGTACATACGTTTGTCACCGGTTCTACTCTGGGGGAATGAGCCATCCGGAGGCGACGGCAACCTTCCCCGCCTCGGTGATGAACGTCATCGCATCAGGGCTGCCGGCCGCGGGGCTTTGAGTCATAACGCCGGCATGATCGATTTCAACAAAACTATCCGTATCAACGATGAAATCCACCTGATTCGTCGATTTGCTCTTCACTCTGATCTTACCTATCCCGAGCATAAGGATTCGTTCTACCGGAGGACCAGGCTCAACATCAATCTGAACTGCTATCGTCGGATCTCCCTCGAGCAGCTTGATCTTAGCCCGGTCGGTTTCAATGCGTTTCCAGCCGTCCCAGGCCAATACCCAGCCGGACTCCATCCGGATCTTCCTCGATCGGATCTTCGCGATGCCCGCGCCGCCGGTGCCCAGCCCCTGCCCCAGCAACACCTCGCTGCCCTTGGTCTTGATGGTACCCTCGAGCACGGTCACCCAATCGAACAGGCCGATCCGAAGTTTGCGCCAGATGGCGCGGTCGCTAATGTGTGTCCGCGTAAAGTCGTGGAAAACGTAATTCGCCGGCATACCCTCTACTTGGGTCGTCATCCCGGTAATCCGGGCGCAGCCTCCGAAGACGACCGGCATGGCCGCCAAACTAAGCCAATGAAATCGCCTCATGGAACGATTCTCCTTTCGAAAAGCAGACTGCTCGTCTGCCTACAAACCAATTTGCACTCGTTTACTTGTCACAGTCATGACGCGGCGTCCCCGGCGGCACTATCCCGGATCCCACCCCGCCGCCTCAGCCTGCCTTATCGCGTCCTCGATGAAGTCTTTTGCGTTCGTGTCATCTTCGCTTCCCGGAGTGAAAGATGGGTCCCAAGGCCGCGGTCCGATGTAGGTTTGGTCTGGCCTCATTTGGATGTAGGTATCTTTGTCCTTCAAGTAATCGATTTTCACACCCGACGGGTAGCGCTTCACCAGAATCTTGCCCGTCCCAACCAGAAACGTTCGGTGTCCGATGGAGGGATCTTTGATGTCGATCTGAAGCGACCCCGTCGTGCCTTCTGCCGCCATGTCCACCCAGTTGCTGTACGTCGGCTTCCAGTAATGCCACATGAAGAGAAAGCCGCTGTAGAGCGCCCATCTGCTAGAGCCGATTTGCGCACTGGCGGGCGAACCGGTGTCCACGCCGACGCCCAAGAGGTACGAATGGCTGCCGATCTTGACGGCATCTTCCGTCTTCACGTTCGTGCCGGGTCGCAGCCGCAGCCGCCTGGGGATCGGAATTCCGGCGATACGCACCTTATCGAAGTCAGCAAAGGCATAAGTGTTCGCCATGCTACTCGATTCAGTCACCATCCCGACCATTTGTGGGTGATTCGCGCAGCCGTGGCCGAGCGCGACCATCGCCGCAAGACCAGGTAAAGCAAACCATCTCATGGGGAGACCCTCCTTTCTTATAATAGAACAGAATTCGTCGTAGGTAAACTCTTTTCACCGCCGCGCTCAATTCGCAGGCCACCACCAATGTGAACAGCGGCACGAAGGGATTAAGAAGATAGTGTAAATTCCGATACGCAAGCACGCCGGCAGCCATCAGAACAACCGCCCAACCGGCCAGAGCCAACCATCGACCCACCCATCCCCTCGGCATCAGCACCCCGGTCAGGCAGCCCAGAATGGCTGCGGTCAATGCGATCAGATTTCGATGTGACAATCGCGGCCGACGGATATAGAACTTCCGGAGCAACGCATCAATGACGGTTGCGTGCGCGTAACAGCCTGCCACCATACGCCGGTCGGCGTAAAGATGCCGATCAGTATCGCCCCGAAGATCGCCCAGGACGACCACCTTGTCCGCGAGCTGAGTTTGGACCTGCGTGTCGTCGTCAGGGGTGAAGATCGTCTCATACGCGACGGTTGATTCATTCAGAACGTGTTCGGCGGGGATCGTGACGATGTGGGATGCAACCAAATCATCCAGCTTATATCCAGCCCTGGCCGCATACGGTTCAGTATCTGGGCGGATCGCCGTAGCATCGCTCAATACGACGCGGTCCGGGTCACCGAGCCAGTGCCGGGCGTGTGCTGCGCCGCCGTACCAGAAGACCAAGTCCAATACACTTCCATCCTCCCTGAACCGGATGTCGTAATTCGTCGCCGGGTGTTGATATGAAGCAAAAGCCGCGAGAGGCAATCCCGGAACTGGATTTGCCGGGCCTCGCTGGGCGGCCAAATGCACGCTCCATGCTCCCTGGGGATTCGCAGTTACCAGGCCACAGCGAACCTCCGGAGCGATCGTGGAGCTCAAGTCCTGTACGCCCTCTCCCTCCAACCACGACGTATCCACACCGACAATGACATCGACACCTACTTCACCCAGGGCGCGAGCGCCTACGGCAAATGCCTCGTCGAACTCTGACTCGCCTGAAAACTTGAAATCCCAGGCAACCGTCCGCGGCTTCAACTCGCGCTCCGCAAGCCGTTCCATGAGTCGGCCGTGAAGCCGGCGAAGGCTCTTCTTATTTTCCACCGTGACGCCCTCAATCCCAGCTTCACGGGCAAGCGCTTCAACAGGGGTGCTATCCGTAAGCGCAATCACCCGTACGTTCTCGAACCACGAACCTATGGCAGTGGGAGGAAACCGCCGCGTGAGAAACGCTTCGAATTCGGCTCCCGCCTGCGTCCACGAAAACACCGCCCGAGGCGCGACCAATTCCGTAAGAATTGGCG
>Ga0187892_10010216_pt1 | contig 11995 bp, 14 predicted proteins | sample MA1701073metaG_FD_139345 | JGI IMG/M metagenome (GOLD analysis project Ga0187892, IMG submission 139345) | Bio-ooze microbial communities from a basaltic lava cave in the Kipuka Kanohina Cave System on the Island of Hawaii, USA - MA170107-3 metaG ...
TCCGAGCGCCAGGAAGAACGCTGCCTTGAACCGGCCGACTGGGTGCGTCTGGGACAGCAAGCAATCGCGGAGCTTCGCCGCCTCGACAACGGCCCGATCCGCATTGGGTATCTGCAAGCGCTCCTGTCCTCATCGAAGCATCTGGCGTTCAGGCCTTGTACGGATAACGTCCGGCATCAGCCGCGGCGCGGTGCGCCGCCGGCTGCATGCCGTGGTTCGGCCGTCCCGTGGACGCACCACCCGATGCTGAGCACTAGCGAGGACGCCGTTTATCGCTCCTATGCTCCCATCGTCGCGCCAGGGGCACCGATCACGGGCCGGTCCAGTCGAATGGGATGTGCTTGCTCGAATTCGTCGTCCACTGGAACTTGTAGCCAAACGCGTCCACGGAGCAGATCGTCGACTTGCCCCAGGTCACTAGCTGTGGGCCGGGTCCTGTCTCGGAGCCGGGCGCGTTCATGAGCTGCGGATACTTTCCCGGCAGGCTTGTCGGTCCCGTCAACGCTTTTGCCCAGGCCTTCACCTTCCCGGCGATCTCCGCTCCCCAGTGGGCGCGGTCGGGCGCGATCTCGAACGTGATCCGTGCGCGCTCCACTCCACGTACCTGCCGGCCTTCGGTGAACAGCGCAGCGACCTGGGCGGGGAATCCTCCGGCGCGGCCCCCGAAAATGAGTGGAAGCGCCTCCGCCTGGCGCTGGTCGGCGCGCTCGTCGATGAAGAGGCCGGCCGTTCCCTTGACCTTTCCCGCCCAGAGGTCGCCTTCCCATCGGCCCACCCGGAGGAAGCTGAGACCGTCGAGATTGACGTCGCCGTAGTGGCCGCGCTGGATGTGCCAGAAGAGGACCGAGTCGCAGAAGCCGTTGTCCGGGGGCTGGGCGAACGTGCAGGGACACGCGACGGCACAGCTGCAGTTGTCGAACCAGTCTCCGACGATGTGCCAGGCGGGACTTCCGGTCATGAGGACCTCCGTTTGTGTCGAGTAATCCTTCGACGATACTGTTCGCGGGCCGAACGGTCCGGCTCAGCGGCGCCGGCTTTTCGGCGTCCGCTGAAGCCGGTTGTTAGCGTGAAGGGCCGTCAACCTTCGAAACGCCAACGTGTGAGGTCCCGGGCGCCGTGGACAAACGCGAGGATCTGGACTTCATCGCGTGTGAGTTGATAGAGGAGTCGGTATCGCTGCACGAAGAGCTCCCGGACGGTAGGCTCGTTCAGCTCAGGAACGACGCGACCCCGTTCGCTCGACGTATCCAACGAGGACGCAACCTCCAACGCCTGAATCAGGAGGCGCTGAGCAGCAGGGTGCGAGTGCCGGGCGATGTAGGCAACGGCCTCGTCCAGCATCTCGCGGGCCTGCTCGGTCCAAACTACTCTTCGCCGCGGCCTAGCCACTTCCGCCGCAAGGCATGGTCGACTTCCTCGTGGGGAATGGTTCGACCGGCGCCCGCGTCTGCCTGACCACGCTCGATCGCTTGCAGAACGTAGAGGTGATACAGCACGTCATCAACGCTGCAGTCGTCAGGCAGGCGATCGAGAAGCGCTCTCACGGCTTCCTTTGCTTCCACGTCATCCTCCTCCGGTAGGATCTGAGACCGCCAATAGTCTATCGCGAGAGGCCTCCGCGTGTCGCTTCCCGCCGACACCTCGCACGGTCGTCCCTTGCACGCTAACGTCGCGTTCAGCCGCGCGTTTCATTGCGTCGGCTGCAACGCGCGGTTAGATGACCCCCTCGCTCGCCGCCTGAACACTCAATGAATTGATCAGTGACGTGCCGGCTCCAGGAACGGTGTGTCCGGATCGCTCACGTAGAAGATTACGACCCGCATGGGCTCGGTGCCGCGGTTGTAGCCCGTCATTTTCACCTGCGGTGGTTCCAATATCGCTTGACCGGCCTTAGCCGTGATGGGCGCACGACCCTCCAACTCCAACGTGAAGGTCCCTTCCAGGATGTAGACGGTCACAGGGAAACGATGTGTATGGAAGGGGGTAGCCTCGCCAGGCTTGAGGGTCGCCACGATGACCCGCACCTCCTGCTTCTCGCCCCTGGGCATGCCTTGCACGATCTCTCTCAGGAGCGGTGGCGGGGGCTTGGCGGGACCTTTCTCTTGCGCCAGACCCGCCAACGGAACCGCCAAAGCCACAAGTGCGAAAGTGATACCAATCGAATTACGCATTTCGTGCCCCCCTTTTGTTGTTGACGCGGCAAACATTCGGTCGAGTCATCTAACGTGAATTGGGCGGAACCATTCAGAAACTGTCACGCAGCGCGCGCTGCAGTCTAGCAGATGCATGCCGGGCGCTGGCGGAAGAGGGATTCGGCCCGGAATCTCCGCGCGTTAGGTCGCAGCGGCACGCGGAAGCTGGCAGTGCTAGGTGGAACCGTCTAGTCCGACCAGAATTGGCGCCGCCGGGACGGCCAGGAGCCGGGCGCATCATGTCGGGAAGATCAGGTCCGCGGGGCTTCGGACCGCGCCGGGGCCCCGGTTAAGGACGTGGGTGTAGATCATGGTCGTGCTGACGTCGTGGTGGGCCAGGAGTTCTTGGACCGTACGGATGTCGTGGCCACCCCAGGAGGTGGGGGACTCCATGGATCACGTCGAGGACCGCGCGCACCTCATCGCGGGTGAGGACGACGGGCAGGTGGGGTGCGGGTGTTCCGCATAAACGAGATCGTCCAGCCAAGGGACGTGCTGCCGGAGGACATCGCGATAGAGGAAAAGCAGCGCGCCCAGCGTCTGATTCTGCGCCGACGCCGCGACGTTGCCGTCGACGGCGAGGGATATCATGAAAGAAGATGTAGCGGCGGATCCAGGCGACGTAGGTCTTCTCCGTGCGGCGGCTGTTAGGCCGGGTGCGGATCGCCTGGCTACGCGATCGAGAAGCCGCGGCTTGGGCGCGGGATCGGGCTCAAGGACCGCGAGCGGCGCAGGCCGCGCGTCGGCCGGCACGAGCCCGTATGAGAGCGATCCGCTCGGTCGAGGGCTGACCATGGCCAATAGCTGTTCCACGTCGCGCGGAACTATAGCCTGTTCGGGTTGAGCTGGGCAACGCGCCACTGGCGCATCACATCCCATACGCTACCGGGCGGGGGGTACGGGCCGAGCCACGCCCGGGCGCTCGCGCGAGCGCCCTATCCCGTCGACGCCATTCCGGCACGGTGCTAGACTCCTCGCGAGAGGCGCCGAGCCATGACATGCGTGATCCTCACCCCTCGCCGCACGCCTTTGGCCCGCCTCGCTCCGCCGCTCTGACTGACGGAAGGGAACGATCATGAAGGCCACGCTGCCGCCGCTCTACACGCATGTGATGGGGAGCCACGGCTTCCCCGGCTGGTTCTGGACCGCGCTCGACAAGATCAAGACGGGCGAGTACGGCCAGACGGACGCCAGGGAGACCTTCGACGACGCCACCCAGCTCGCGATCCGCGACCAGGAGCGGGCGGGCATCGACGTGATCTGCGACGGGGAGATGCGGCGCTTCTTCTTCGTGCAGACCTTCTACGGCAAGATGGACGGGCTCGAGTCGCTGGAGCCGCTCCGGAAGACAGGCCTCTACGCCTACGACAGCGTCCCGCGCTATCGGCCGACCCGGAAGATCCGCGTGCCGAAAGGGCTCGGCACCGTGGAGGAGTTCAAGTACCTGAGGACACAGACCGACAAGCCCGTGAAGGCCACCTGCCCCGGGCCCGTCACGCTCTCCATCCACATCCAGACGAGGCCCGGCGACGCCTATGACAACGACCGCCTCGCGCTCTGCTGGGATCTGGTGCCCGCGGTCAACGCCGAGCTCAAGGCGCTGGCGGCCGCCGGCGCCGAATGGATCCAGGTGGACGAGCCCTCGGCGGCGATCGTGCCCGGGCAGGCTGCCGAGTACGTCAAGATGTTCAACGCCTGCGTCGACGGCGTCCAGGCGCGGATCGGCTTTCACGTCTGCTTCGGCAACCTCCTCTCCCGGCCGCGGGGCAAGCGCAGCTACCGCTGGATGTTCCCCTCGCTGCTCGAGGCGCGCTGCGACCAGTTCGTGTTCGAGTACGCGAACCGGGAGATGGCCGAGATCGAGATGTGGAAGGAGCTCGGCGTGGACCGGGACATCGCTTGCGGGGTAGTTGACGTGAAGTCGTTTTACATGGAGACTCCCGAAGACGTGGCCGAGCGTGTCCGTCGCTGCCTCGAGTCGATTCCGGCCGAGCGGCTGTCGCTGGTGCCGGACTGCGGCTTCTTTCCGGTCCCGCGCTGGGTCGCATTCGAGAAACTGAAGCGTCTCGCGGCCGGGGCGGCGCTGGCTCGCAAGCAACTCGGCGGCTAAACCCTTCAACGGTGAAGGAGACACGATGACAACCACACGGCGTGATTTTCTGAAGGGCATTAGTGCGGCCGCCGCGACGGGTGCGGTGGGTTTCCCCGCCGTCTCTCGGGCCCAGGCGCGCCGGGGCGTTCCCTCCGAGCCGGTGAAGATCGGGATCCTGGCGATCCGCGCCGGCATCGCGGCGCCGGTGGGCACAGCCGGGCTCCGCGGCACCGAGTGGTGGACGGAGCGCGCGAACAAGTCGGGCGGCATCCTCGGCCGTCAGGTCCAGCTCCTCGTCGAGGAGGAGTCGAATCCGAAGGACACGGTCGAGCGGTATCGCAAGCTCATCCTGCAGGACAAGGTCGACGTCGTGATCGGCGGCATCTCGACCGGCGTGACGCTGGCCGTGGGTCCGGTCGCCGAGGACATGGGAACGCCGTGGCTCAGCTGGGACGGCACGACGCAGAAGGGCGTCGAGGAGACGATGCCCAATCCGAAGTGGGCCTTCAAGAGCGTCGACAACGAGGTCGAGGCGATCGCGGCCGGTATCTTGACCGCCAAGTACTTCAAGGGTATCAAAACCATCGCCGGGATCAACAACGATTACTCGTATGGTCACGATTGCTGGCAGTCGTATCAGGCCGTGCTCAAGAAGTACGGCATGGACGTGAAGCCCGTGGTGGAGCTGTTCCCGAAGCTCGGCGTGACCGATTTCACCTCGCACATCGCCGCGATCCAGCAGGCCAAGCCCGATCTGCTGATGAGTTCGTTCTGGTCCGGGGACGCGACGATCATCATGAAGCAGGCGGCCGCGGTCGGGCTGTTCAAGACCATGAAGGGCGTCTTCACCACCGCCGGCGGCGTCCACGATTCGCTGAAGAAGGAGTTCACGCCGGAGGGCCTGCTCCTCGGCTACAACACGATGTACTTCGACGACCCGAAAGGGAGCCCGCTCCTCAAGCAGTTCGTGCGAGAGTACAAGGCCAAGTACAACGAGTACCCGCCCTACGAATGCGACCACGCGTACTTCAACATCGAGTCCTACAAGGCGGCGGTGGAGAAGGCGTACGCCGCGACCGGGCAGTGGCCGTCGAAGGAGCAGGTGGTCAAGGCGCTCGAGGGCATCGAGGTGGAGTCGCTCTCGGGCCGGCGCTCCTGGCGCGAGGACCACGTGCAGATGTGCAACTTCTACCAGGGCATCACGACGCACAAGAACTCCTACGATTTCGTCACCATCAACCCGATCGAGGTGATCTCGACCAAGCAGGCGATGAAGCCGGCCGGGGCGAAGCTCCTCGACTGGATCAACTCCTGGAAGATCTAGGGACGTTGCCCTCATCGTCTCGCCCCTCACCCTGCCCTCTCCCCTGAGGGGAGAGGGAGCGGCGCGGGAGGGTGGTGGCTCGGAAGTTCCCTCTCCCCCTCTGGGGGAGAGGGTCAGGGTGAGGGGGCCGGGTTCATCGGATGACCGCGAACCTCGTCAACATTCTGATGGGCGGCATCTTCCACGCCGCCATCCTCTTCCTGGTCTCGGCGGGGCTGCAGGTGGTGTTCGGGGTGCAGAAGATCTTCAACCTGGCCTGCGGCTCGTTCTACGCGCTCGGCGCCTACGTGGGCGTCTCCGCGGTGTCGTGGTACGCCGGCGCCGGCGGGCCGCCCGCGCTGTTCATCGTGCCGCTGGCCCTGGCCGGGCTCCTGATCGGGCTCTCCGGGGTGGTGGTCGAGCGCGGGCTGCTCCGCTTCGTCTACGATCGCGACGAGACCTTCCAGCTCCTCCTGACATTCGCGGTGGTCCTGATGATGGAAGATCTGATCCGCATGACGTGGGGCACGTCGCCCCGCTCGACGGCCGGGCTGTACCTGGTCTACGGCCAGACGCGGCTCCTGGGCGCGACGGTCCCCGTCTACAACCTGGTGGTGATCGCGGCGAGCCTGGTGATCGCGCTCGGCATCGGCTGGCTCCTCACCCGGACCGCCTTCGGGCGGATCATGCGGGCCAGCGCCGACAACCGCGAGATGACCGAGGCACTCGGCGTCGACATGCGCAGCGTGTACATGAAGGTCTTCACGCTGGGCACGGCGCTCGGCACGCTGGGCGGCGCGCTCGTCATCCCCGCCACCGCGGCCATGAGCGAGATGGGCATCGACCTGATCGTGGAGGCCTTCGCCGTCGTCGTGATCGGCGGTCTCGGGAGCATGCGGGGCGCCCTGGTCGGCGCGCTCGTGGTCGGGCTGCTGCGCGCGGTGGCGATTTCCGTGTATCCGGAGCTCGAGATGCTCATCATCTACATGATCGTGATCGCGGTGCTGATCCTGCGGCCGCGCGGGCTGTTCGGCGGAGCCGCGGCGTGACCGGCCGGGTGGTGCTGGCGGTCGTCGCGCTCGCGATCGCGGCGCTGCCGCTGCTGGCGCCGCCCTACCACGTGCTGCTCATGCTGCCCTTCATGGCCTACGGGGTCGCCCTGCTCGGCCTCAACCTGCTCTTCGGCTATACCGGCCTGGTCTCCTTCGGCCACGCGCTCTTCATCGGCATCGGCGCCTACACGGGCGCGTTCCTGACGACCCATACGGCGGTGCGCTCGCTCGAGGTGATGCTGCTCCTGTCGGTCGCGCTCGGGGCGGCGGCGGCGGCGCTGGTCGGCGCCCTGTGCGTGCGCTACGTCAAGATCTACTTCGGCATGCTGACGCTGGCGTTCGGCATGCTCTTCTATACCTTCCTGCTCAAGTTCTACCGGGTGACCGGCGGCGACGAGGGCATGCGCGTGCTCCGCCCCTCGCTGCTGGGCCAGAGCCTGGACGCGATGCCAAAGACGGACTATCTGGCCGGGCCCTACTATTACTACTCGCTGGCCGTGCTCGTGATCGCGGCGTTCGCGATGTGGCGCATCGTGCATTCGCCGTTCGGTCTCTGCCTGCGCACCATTCGCGACAATCCCACGAAGGCGGAGTCTCTCGGCATCAGTGTCACGCGCTATCGCTGGTATGCTTTCGTCATCTCGGCCGCCTACGCCGCGGTTGGTGGCGCGCTGCTGGGGCCGCCCATCGGTAACGTCGACCCGACGCTCGCGTACTGGACCCACTCCGGGAACATGGTCCTGATGACGCTGCTCGGCGGCTTCGCCAGCTTCTTCGGTCCGTTGCTGGGCGCGTTCGCGTTCATCTTCTTGCAAGATACGGTGATGTCGGTGGTGCCGTACTGGCGACTCATCTTCGGCGCGATCCTCGCCTTCGTGGTGATCGTGGCGCCCGGCGGCCTGATGGGGTTGTTCACGAGGCGGCGCGTGACCGCGATGGAGCGCGCGTGAGCGAGCCCCGCCGGGCGCTCCTGGAGGCCACCGACCTGCGCAAGCTCTACGGGGACTTCTGCGCGCTCGACGGGGTGAGCCTGACCATCGCCGAGGGCGAGTTCGTCTCGATCATCGGACCGAACGGTGCCGGCAAATCGACGCTGATCAACCTGCTCACGGGCGCGCTGCCGCCGACTTCCGGCCGCGTGCGCTTCAAGGGCCGCGAGATCGGCGGCATCGGCGCCGCCGCGCTGGCCCGGCTGGGCATGGCGCGAAGCTTTCAGCTCGTCCAGATCTTCCCCGACCTCACCGTGATCGAGACGCTCCAGGCCGCGGTGGTCTCGCGCCTGGGCCGCGGCTCACGACTGTTCGCCTCGCTGGCCGGCGACCGCGAGGTGCAGTCGGCGGCGCTGGCGGTGGCCGAGCTCTTCGGCCTGGCCTCCAAGCGCCATGCCCCCTCCCGCCATCTGCCGCAGGGCGACAAGAAGCTCCTCGACGTCGCGTCCGCCTTCGCGCTCCGGCCCGAGATCATCCTGCTCGACGAGCCGACCAGCGGCGTGAGCACGGCCGACAAGACCTCCATCATGGAGATCCTCGTCGGCGCCGCCAAGCAGGTCGGGCTCCGCGCGATCATCCAGGTCGAGCACGACATGGACATCGTCTTCGGCTACTCGGACCGCATCATCGCGCTCCACCAGGGCCAGGTGCTGGCCGACGCCCCGCCGGATCGCATCCGCGCCGACACGCGCGTGGTGGACATGGTGATCGGGCGGAAGCGGACGGGGGCCACGGGCCCCGCCTCTCACCCTGACCCTCTCCCCAACGGGGAGAGGAAACCCTCGAATCCATCGAATCCCTCTCCCCCTCTGGGGGAGAGGGCAGGGTGAGGGGGCACACCATGCTGACCGTCGACAAGATCGACGTGTTCATCCAGGCGAGCCACATCCTGCGCAAGGTCTCGATCGAGGTGGCGGAGCGGGAGGTGGTGTGTCTGGTGGGGCGCAATGGCGCGGGCAAGACGACCACGCTGCGCACGGTGATGGGGTACCTGCGGCCGCGTCATGGGCGCGTGCTGTTCAAGGGGGCGGCGATCCACGAGCTGCGCACGCACGAGATCGCTCGGCGCGGGGTGGCGTTCGCGCCGGAGGACAGCGGCGTGTTCGCGGATCTCACGGTCGCCGAGAACATCGAGATCGCCACGTGGACACGGCGCGACGGCCGGCCCGCCGCCGAGCGGCTGGCGCTCGCGTACCGGGTCTTCCCGGCCCTCAAGCGCTACCTGGCGCGCAAGGGGCCGGAGCTGAGCGGCGGCGAGCGCAAGATGCTGTCGATCGCGCGCGCGCTGGCCCTCGACTCCGAGATGCTGCTGCTGGACGAGCCCTTCGAGGGGCTCTCGCCCGCGATCGTCCCCACGGTGGCGGAGGGTATCGCGGAGATCACCAAGCTCGGCCGCTCGGTGCTGATCGCCGAGTCCAACATCCACCACGTGCCGGAGTTCACGTCGCGCTTGTACGTGATCGAGCGCGGCGAGATCATCTTCGCGGGCGCGCCGGGGGCCGTCCACGCGGACCCGGCGACGATGCGGGTGATCGGGGCGACGGCGTGAGCGCGGGAGCGACCAGAGAATCAGCGCGCGGCGCGGATCTCGTCCAGCACGGGCAGGAGATACTTCCGGAACTGGGCCGGGTTCTCGCTCATCGGGGAATGGCCGATCTCCGTCATGATCGTGAGCCGCGCGCCGGGGATCTTCTCGGCCGTCTGCCGCGTGTCATCGGGCGTGCAGGAGAAGTCGTACTCGCCGGTCAGCAGACTCATCGCGAACAGATCGTGGTAACCGGGATCGGGCAGCGGCGGCCAGAAGCGCTGCCAGGCGTCGGCGGGCGCGCGCAGCGCGAAGCTCCACGGCCGCATCAGGAACGGCCCGCGCTCGACGGCGGCGATACGGCTCTCGACGACGCGAACGAGAAACTCGATGGCGCCCACCTCGACCAGGAACGTGGTCGTGAGATAGCGCCCGCGCCGCACCAGCGCCTCGTCGCGATTCACGAGCGCCGGCAGCGCCAGGACACCTGCCTCGATGTCGGCCGCCATCATGGCCGCGATTATACTTCAAGCCCCAGGAGGGCCCTGTCATGGCAGAGCTGCCGCTGATTCCGTCCACCGTCGTGGGCTCGCACGGCAAGCCGGGCTGGTGGTTCGCCAGCGTCAAGGCCTACGAGACGGGCGAGATGGGGCCGGCCGATCTCGAGGAGATGTTCGACGACGCCGCCGACACCGCGATCCGCGACATGGAGCGGGCCGGACTCGACATCATCACCGACGGCGAGGTGCGCCGGCTCGACGGCTACGTCGACTCGTACTACGCCATCATCAAGGGCATCGAGGCGCTCCCGGTCCGCCGCAAGGCGGGACCGTGGGGCTACGATCAGCAGACGCGCTACGAGGCCACCGGCCGGATCGACGCGCCGGCGGGCGGGCTCGGCATCGTGAAGGAGTTCGAGTACCTCCGTGCCCACACCACCCGGCGGACCAAGGCGACCTGTGCGGGCCCGCTGACGTTCGGCTCGCGCATCCATCCCGGCAAGATCTACAAGGGCGTGGTGGATGTGGCCCAGCGCTTCGCCGAGGTGATCAACGAGGAGCTCAAGGGGCTGGTGGCCGCCGGCGCCGACTTCATCCAGATCGACGAGCCCGCGCGCGGCAACGTCTCCGGCGCCGAGATGGCGCGGCTGTTCAACATGGCCACCGAGGGCGTGGAGGCGAAGCTCGCCTTCCACATCTGCTTCGGGAACCGCTTCGGCCGCTCGCGGTTCGCCCGGACCTACCGGCCGTACTTCCCCGGCCTCCTGGAGGCGCGCGCCCATCAGCTCGTGCTCGAGTTCGCGGGCCGCGAGTTCTCCGAGCTCGACCTCTGGAAGGAGTACGGGAAGGACCGGGAGCTCGGCGCCGGCGTGATCGACGTGAAGGGCTTCAATCCGGACACGCCGGAGGAGGTCGCTGACCGGATCCGCCGCGTACTCGAGGTCTGCCGGCCGGAGAAGCTCCACGTCAACCCGGACTGTGGCTTCGGCTGGTCTCCGCGCTACATGTGCAACCAGAAGGTGCAGGCGCTCGCCGCCGGTGCCGCGCTGGCGCGGGCCGAGCTCAGCGGCAAGAAGTAGGCGGCCCCCGATGTCCGTCGCGACCACCTGGGGCACGCAGTCGTCCGAGCGGAGGCTGGAGTTCGCCTGCGACGCCTACGTGCAGGCGCCCGATGCCGTCTACTATCGGGGCGTCACCGTGCACGCCTCACCGGCGACGCTGTTCCGCTGGCTCTGCCAGCTCCGCGCCGCGCCCTACAGCTATGACTGGATCGACAACGGCGGACGCGCGAGCCCGCGGACGCTCACGCCCGGCCTCGATCATCTCGAGATCGGCCAGGACGTGATGCGCATCTTCCGCCTGGTCGAGTTCGAGCGCCACCGGCACCTGACGCTGCTGCTGCCGTCGGCCACGCGCCCGGCCCGGCTGTTCGGCGATCTGGCCGCCACCTACCTCATCGAGCCCCAGGGGCCGGGCCGCTGCCGCCTGCTCGTCAAGATGGTGGTGCGCTATCCACGCACCCTGCGCGGACTCCTCATGCGCGTGTTCTTGCCGTGGGGGGATCTCGTGATGATGCGGCGCCAGCTGCTGAACCTGAAGCGCCTCGCCGAACAGACGGGGTGAGAATTCGATCCCCTCTCCCTCTCCGGGGGGAGAGGGTCAGGGTGAGGGGGACCGCTCACCAGCGCCGCTACCGGGCTGACTTTTCGGGACGGGCCGGCGCGCCTTCTGGTAGAGCAGCGACACCCCGAGCAGGACGAGGCCGAGGATCAGGAACGAGACGATGCGATAGCCGGTGCGGACCTCGGACAGGTCGACCACGAGCATCTTCACCACCGTGAGCCCGAACAGACCGAGCGCTGCGTAGCGCAGGCGGGCGGCGCGCCGGACGAATCCCCACGCCAGGGCGAGCGCGGCATAGAGCGTCCACAGCACGGACAGCCCGAGCTGCGTGCGCCACCGGATCTCGCTGGCGGCGGCCCCCTGTCGCAGGCTCTGGGCCTCGCGGAGGGCGACCTCCTGGTAGCGCGTCCAGTTGACGCTCAGCACGACCAGCAGGGCCAGCGCCGCGGCGCCGGAGAGCATCCGGCCGAGCGCCATCGCCGGGGCCCCGGCCGGTGAGCGCGCCAGCCCGCATCCGGCGACCGCCAGCGCGAGGCAGGCGGCCACGCGCGACAGCAGCGGCGCCGAGATCAGCGAGTCCTCGGCGGCGCGGGCCAGCGCGTCATCCTGGCCCAGCGTGCGGGCCAGCAGCATCAGCGCCACCACGGGCGTCGCGATCAGGAACGCGTGCGAGCGCGAGCTCGCCGCCAGCCCGGCCAGCACGAGGAGCTCGGCCGTCA
>Ga0187892_10010218_pt1 | contig 11994 bp, 11 predicted proteins | sample MA1701073metaG_FD_139345 | JGI IMG/M metagenome (GOLD analysis project Ga0187892, IMG submission 139345) | Bio-ooze microbial communities from a basaltic lava cave in the Kipuka Kanohina Cave System on the Island of Hawaii, USA - MA170107-3 metaG ...
ACAGCCTTCACCGTGTCCTCCGAGAGCCTGCGCGCGGCGTCGCGGTTGGCGAGCACGAACGCCGTCAACTCGGTCTGGATAGCGGCCACGGCCTCCGGGCCGAGCTTCTGAAGGTTCTCCGCGAGCTTTGCGGAATCGAACAGCGGAATCGAGTCTGGCATCATTCGCTCCTTTTAAGGCATGTTCACAGGTTTCTTCGGTTCACTACCTTTGGGCGGCGCTTTCCGCGAAAGCGCGGTCATGCCCTCCGCAAGCGCCGTCAAACCGGCGGCGTTCACGGTCTTCCAGTCGTCCACTTTCGCGGCGTTCGCCGGGTCTTTTGCAGCAATGAACTTCAACATGGCTTGAAAGTTCTCCGCCCGGCCCCGTGCAGTCTCGGCGGCTTCCTGCAACTGCACCAGCGTTTCATTCTGGAGCTTGTCGATCTTGGAAACAGCCTCGACAAGCGCGGCCAGCGCACGGGCCTGCCGCTCGCATCCGAGCTTGTAGTCCTGGGTCCAGCGTCCAAACGCCGCAACCTCTTCAGGTTTGGCGCTCGCGCATGCGAGGTCCGGCAGGATCAACTCGAAGCTCGCCCGGCGCTCGTTGCTGGCCGTGGCTATAATCGCCAAGGCTTTTTTGGCCTCGGGATCGAGCTTCTTCGAGCAACCCACGATGCCGAGCACAAACACCGGCGCAAAGAAAGCGGCAAACGCAATTGACGCGACGAGACCTGGATCAGCTTTTTGGCGGTACATGCGACGCCTCTCCTCTCTTGCCCACCAGAAGCCGAATGGTCTCCTGGTCCAGCGCACGGTCACGATCCTTGCTGCGATAACCTAAAATAGCGACGATCTTGATGCCGGCGATTATCAGCGTGGCAAACGCCACGACGATTTTCAAAGCGGTGTTCTGCGCATTAATAACCGTTTCCATCGCTTCTTTACTGTACTGCGTGGTTTGAACGAGACTGTCGCGACCGGCGCTGACTTCGGTTTTGAGACTGGTCATGGAATTGTTAAAGCCTAGTTGCGCCTGCGCCAGGGCATCGATCTTAGCCGTGAGATCGCTCAGGGCCTTCACGTTCGCGTGCAGGTCTTCGGTTAGTTTAGCCTGCGCCTGGATCACGGGAGACAAGTCCACGTTCGCAACGGCTTTGACGTTCGCAATGGCGTTAGCCGTCAATTTAACCTCGGCCCGTAGGTCGGCCGTGGCCTGGATGCTGGCGTTCAGCGTCGCCTTCACGGCGTTCAATTCGTCGGTCAACTTCGCGGCCTGGACCCCTAGAAGCGTCTGGAGATTGTTATTCGCGGCCGTGACCGAATCTTTCGTGGCTTCCTTGATCTCTCGGGCGGCGTCTTTCGTGGCTTCCCGATGATCGGCCTTGATCTGCCCGCGAATGGCATCCAGGTTCAAGTCCTGTTTGGCCGATTGCTCGGCCACGGAGCATCCCGTCAGCGCCAGCAGCGCGCAACACGGAAAGGGCAGGGCAACCGGCATCAACCGCGTCACGATCATCTCCGAAGCTGGAACTGCAACTGACTGATCTGGCGCTGAACGTTTTGAAGCTGCGTTTCCGAACCGGGAAGCGTATCGCCCACGCGCGCGGCTTCGGCAATGTCCTGGCGCAACTGCGCCGCCTGCCGCTGAAGCGACTGAAGCTGCTTTTGTTGTTGCGCCTGCGGGGAAGGCAAAGGAATCGGCCGCGCTTCGACAACGGCTCCCGCAACCTGCACCGCGCCATCGACGGCCCGGTTCCAGTTTTCCAAAAACTTAACGCCGGCATCGTACCGCTCTCCCGCAGGTCGCGCCGAGTCCCTGTGCGCCAACGCCGTCGTCAACAATGGCGCTCCGTACTGCTGCCAAAGCGCATTTACGACCTCTTTGTTTTTACTCAGTTCCACGAAACGCCGCACAATCGCGTTCTGAAGCGCCGCGCGATCGCCGCTCTGCCGCCAAAGCATATAGGCCCCGCCGAGAATGACTTGCTGAAGTTTTCCGACTTGTGAATTCAAATCCACGTATGCCTTGAACTGTTTCTCATTCATGGTGATGTCGCCCGGATCGTTTTGTCCCACTCTGTGAGAAGTTGTAATTCCAGGATTAACCGGAACCCGCGCTTTAAGCCTGGAAACGAACAACGGAACAGCCGTTACCAATGCCCATTTTTGTACGTCAGCCATCGAAAGCGCCTTGATAAATTTTTTCAGCCGAGCAAAACCGAATGCAATCGCCGCTGCTCCTTTTCCTGTGGTTTCTTCGGCAAACGCAATGTTCACGCGATCCTCTTCAGGCAAATCCTTAATTGCTTGCAGCGCCTTTATTTGATCTTCAAGGTATTCTATTGTTTGTGCGTCTTTAGCAGCTTTAGCGGCTTTCAGAGATAATGTTAGCCGAACGATCACCCACGCAGGATTTTTCAAAGCAGCCAACTTGAGCATTCCTCCGAAAGTCTCATTGAAGTAGGCTTCCTTCTGTTCGACTGTTTTAATGCCCGCTATACGCCGACGAAAGGCTTCTTCCCGTGCGGCCTCCTCCTGAGCGGCCTTGTCTTGCCACATACGTTCCACTTCACGATAACGACGTTCAAATTGTTCCTGCGCAATTTCCCGCACAGCAGCAGCGGCATATTCAGGCGTCTCCTCCGGCCTCAAAATCCGAGGCGGCGGCTTCGGCGAAGCAGGCGGTTGAATAACAACCGGTTTCCGTAACCGCTCACGCAGACGCTCCATGTCATACTCGAACTGCTGAATCTGTGCCGTAGTTTTTTGCTGTTCCAGCGATTGAATCTTCGATTTAACAATATCCCATTTACTGCTCGAAGGACTCACTGGCGTTGTATAGGCCGATGGACTCGTTTGAAGAACCGCCTTCCACGTATCGATCTGCACCTGAATCTCCGCCGGACTTTTCAAAATCGGAGCGCCCGGTATCGGCGGCATCGGCAAAGGCTGATACGCTCGAAGACGTTCAAGCTCTTCCTGTCGCTGCCGTGCTTGTGCGGCAGCAACCGCCAACTCGCTGGCATAAGAAGTTCCCACTGGTGACACAGGCACAGGCACCGGAGTTGGGACAATGGGCCTCGGAATTCCCGGCGACACCAAGCCAATCACGGGATACGGCAACGCCGTGGGAGCCGTGGGACCGCTCGGAAGAGGACGTGGACCGAACACGAGATTAACCGGAATAGACGCCGGCGGTGGAGGAGGCGGCGGTGGTGTAGTGCCATACGACGAGTAGGCTTGACTTAATCGCCCAAAGCGACCGAGACCAAGACGAGGTTTTTTCGTCGCGTAGTACACGGCACAACCTCAACCCATGACCCGAACGGCCTGCGTTCCACCACCCCAACCGCCACCCCAGGGAAGCGCGGCACTGCCCGTTTGCAAAAAGCGCGTCGCTTCGCCGATGAATTTTTGAAGCGCCTTCACTTCGGCCATGACCGTCTGGTTTTCTCCCGGCGTCAAATACTGCGCGTACTGCTGAAGCTGGTTCAGAAGTAAATTCACGCGCACACGGGCTTGACCAAGCTGGCCTTGAAGCGCCGCGCGATCGACGCCCGGCGCAAGCTCGAAGCCGCTTGGCTGCGCGTATGCCGAAGCCTCGAACGTGCGCGCCACGGTCGGACGGCGAGTACCCGTCATGGGATCAAGACCGGCCTCCATGCGCGTCGCGATGCGCCCGGCGGCGAACTGCGCCATTTTCTCCAATGCGCCAAACGGATCGGACATCGCGCCAAACGGATCAAGGGTCTGTTGCGATATCACACCGGTGCCATACCACTGCCCACCGACTTTGTACCGGTCTCCATATTTAGCGTTAACTTGTCCGGGCGGAAGCGCCACACCAGCGGCAGCGGCGGCGGCCCGTGCGGCCGCCTGACCGGCAGGCGACTGAAGCCCAGCCGTCTGCGCCGTTCCCACGGGCAACCGTAAAACTGCTTGCGCTTTTTGCACGCTCGGCGGCACCGCAGGCGGCGCTTCCGCGAAAGGTTGCCCTTGCTGCGCCGCTTGTCTGCGCCGATTCTCCCACTCCTGCTGGGCCTTTTCCCACTGCGCAATTTCTTTCTGCTGCTGGCCCCACGGATCGAAAGCCGGTTGCTGCTGGAAAAGGTTTTTCATCCACGCGAACGGATCGGGTGCTGAAAGTGCTCCAGGAGGAGGAGCAACGGAGCCGCCGCTAAAAGACTTTGCAAAAGCACTCACAGGTGGCGTCGTACCGGGCGCAGTCCCAGCCCCAGCCGCAGCCGTAACAGGAGCAGACGCGCCCGGTGAGAGACTCTGCTGAAAATATGCCAATTCGTCTGCTGCACTCGGAAAACCTGATGGTTTACCGGAACCCGGTATGTACGTAGTTCCAGTCACCTGCGGTCCACGAATCGCCGGCATACGCAGCGCATCGATCTTAGCTTGAATCGCCGCCACCGCCGAGGGCGCAGAAAGCGGAGCAATATCGATCAAAGACGGACCTATTGCCGCCTGCTTCGCACGCGACAGAGCCTCGTACACTTCTGTCGCACGCTTCTGCACTTCCAACGCTGCGATTTCTCGTTGCCGCGCTTGTTCAAGTTCGGCGCGAAGCTGGGCTTCCTGCTGACTAAGCGCCTGTGGCGAAGTCGTGCCCTTGGGCGGCAGAACAACCGGCACGGCCTGCCCCGGCCTGCCTCCGCCGAAAACAACCGCCGCGCCAAGACCGGACATGGATTGCCTGCGCCGGAGCCATTGATAGCCCAGGTACGCACCGCCGGCCAGGAGCAACCACTTCCACGTCCTCGTCACACAGGCTCCACGCACTATTAGAGCTTGGCCAGATCGATCTTCGCCGCCTTCGCGGCCGTCAGGCGCGCGATCTCGTCGTCGGCAGTATCGGCGCTCGATTGTTCGCTCAGTTTGGCTAACAACTGCCGATGCGCTTCAGCGAGCACACCGCTCGGCGTCGCATTCGCGCTGATCGGAACCGTGATGGCCACGACGTAATCCTGCGCCGTTTTGGACAATTCCACAGCCATGATGCGCTCCTTTTCTACTCGGCCTCGGTGATGCAGAGCAAAAAGTACAGACGGCCCAGGTATGTGCCGGGAGCCGTTCCAGCTATGGTGATCTCCGCCGTAAAACTGGTGCTCTCGCCATCATCGGCAAGCAGCGTGCTGGTCTTGAATCGCTTGTCCACCGCTGTTAAAAGTGTCATCGCCGTCGCGGCAAGATACTTCGCATTACTGCCGCCAATGCCCCAGGAAATCGTCGGCTGCGTAGTCACTCCGGCGCTAACCTCGGTAGTAACGACACCGACTTCATTCACAAACGCGCGAAGTCCGGCAGGCAGCGTCCACGTGATGGTTTGCGCGACCTCCAGGTCCACTTCGATGCTGAAGATGTACTCTGGCGGACCCGTAAGCTCACGGATCGCCTGCGTCTGCGCGAGGGCATTCGTCTTCGGAATAAGCATCGGGCCTTGAACCGAAGTGGTATTGGGAATTCGCGCGGCGGCGAGATACCCGAAGGCCGCCGCTCCGGCGGCCGACGCCACCGCGCCCCGGCCAACAGCCGTAGCATCCGTGGCGGAGGCCGTTGAGACTCGGCCAAAAGCAGATGCACGTAATGCCGTCGCTGAGTTGCCGTACCCAAAAGCACTGGCTTGTGCGCCGGTCGCGGTGTTACCAACGCCTATCGCCGAGGTCTGATTGTTTGTGGACGCGGTATTAGTACGGCCCACGGCGACAGAATTAGTCACACTCGCGGTATTGAGATAGCCCATAGCAATCGCGGATGTGGCGCTTGCCGTATTGACATACCCGACCGCCAAAGAGTCCTGGCCACTGGCAACGTTCTTGAACCCCACGGCAACGGAACGTAAACCTTGAGCGCGATTACCGGCTCCTACGGCGGTCGAATTAATCCCAATCGTCGCATTTGCCGACTGCGGATCGAGAGAAATCACACCCGTCGCATTTGCTAAGTTGCCTGGAAGCGCGGCGTTGTTCATCACACCCACGGCAACCGAGGAAAGACTCGTGGCGCTGGAGAAGTTCGAACGGCCCATCGCCACCGAGTTCGTCGAACCAGCCGTGCAGATATTTCCGTAACCGAACGCAACCGCTTGCGCAGCAGCAGCCGTATTATCTACCCCTACGGCAACAGCCGAAGCAGCAGTAGAAGAATTATTCCGCCCCATTGCCGTCGCGCTTGTGGCCGTGCTGGCGGTGTTGCCACTGCCTACCGCAACCGTCGTCGTCGAAGACGACGTATTCGTGTCGCCCATTGCAACCGCAGCCGTTCCCCCTGAAGCAACGTTCTTGAAACCAACTGCAACGGCACGAGTGGATTGCGCTAAATTTCCAGCGCCCACGGCGACTGAATTAATCCCAATCGTCGCATTTGCCGCTTGCGGATCGCCGGAAATAACGCCCGTCGCGTTTGCAAGATTGGCAACCGTGGCGACGTTGTTCATCACACCTAGAGCAACGGCACTGAGGCTCGTGCCGCTGGAAAAATTGCTGCGACCTACAAGCACAGCATTCGTGCTTCCAGCCACAGCCGTACAACGATAACCTACAGCAGTCGTATATGCCGCATTGGCTGTGGTACTCCTTCCAATCGACGTTGCATTCGCGCCTGTCGCCGTCGAATTGCTACCGACTGCCGTTGACGAAGAAGCAGTAGCACTGGCATTCAAACCGACTGCTGTTGACGAAGTGCCAGAAGCATTGCTACCCACACCGACTGCTGTTGACGAAGTGCCAGAAGCAGTCGCCGACCGCCCAATGGCGGTTCCATTGGTGGCACCCGCCGTCGAAGCTACATACCCAACGGCGATGGAGTGCGTAGCAGAAGCCGTGCAAGCATACCCAACGGCAACCGCATAAACACCAGAGGCCGTGTTACTCCGGCCAACAGCAGTGGCATTTACTCCGCTGACCGTGTTCTTGAACCCAACCGCCGTCGAACGTGCGCCCTGTGCTAAGTTAGCCACACCCACGGCAGTTGAATTAATGCCGATGGTCGCGTTCGCGGCCTGGGGATCGCCAGAAATCACGCCCGTAGCGTCGGCGAGATTCCCAGGCGTCGCGACGTTGTTCATCACACCCACGGCAACCGAGGAAAGACTCGTGGCGCTGGAGAAATTCGAGCGGCCCATCGCGACGGAGTTCGTCGAACCGGCCGTCGCAGTATTTGCATATCCTATCGCCGTCGAATTTGTAGCGGCAGCCGTGTTGCTGCTGCCAATTGCCGTCGAGAGAGTCGCCGAGGCTGTATTAGTCAAACCGCCCACGGCGGTCGAATCGGTTCCACTAGCGATCTGTTTGAATCCACAAGCCAGGGACCGAAGGCCCTGAGCGAGATTGCCCTGTCCTACGGCGGTCGAATTAATGCCGATGGTTGCATTTGCCGCTTGCGGATCGCCGGAAATCACACCCGTTGCGTTTGCAAGGTTTCCTGGTGTCGCGACGTTATTCATCACGCCCACGGCAACACTTGAGAGGCTTGTCGCACTGCCGAAGTTGCTGCGCCCGAAAGCCGATGAGTTCGCGGCGTCCACGCGGTTATACACGCCAACGACGCTGGAACGCGCGCCATCCGCGCGAGAATTCTGGCCCACGACGACGGCTAAAACCCCGTTCGCGGTGTTCGATGCGACGCTGCGATAACCCTGAAAATCGATGCCGCGATCCGTCGAGCCGCCGCCCACCGGAAAGACCGACCCATTGTTGGTGAAACTGACAAGGTTGTTGGACGAGGAATTCGCGCGCCAGCGCATATTGCCCGGATTCACGAAAAGCGGACAACCGCTCCCACCAAGCACGACGCCCGTGTCCACTTCCGTCTGCGTCGCCTGCTCGACGAGACCGTCATCGATATAACTGGCGCACGTCGGCAAAACACCAGCGGCAAAGCTGATGATAGGATTAACCGGCGTGCCTCCACAGACGATCGGATACACGCAAGAAACGCTTGCGACATAGCCGCCTGGAGGCAATCCGGCTGGAACAAATCCGTCAGCCATATAGCAACACCTTTATTACAGGAAGCCCGATCCTTCGCCCTGCGCGCCCGAAGATTGAAATGCAACGATCTCCACCACGGCGGACTCCGCCGCCGCGACCAACAAACCAATGGTGGTAAAAAACGTATTCCCGACATTGAATGCGTCGCCCACGTTCAAACTGATAACATTGTCCTGAATCGCGGCGGACGGCGGAGTGCCGTCGAATCGCGCGAACGCGGTGTTCGGCCCCCGATTAATCATCGAGACCCGGCCCATCCGCCCCACGGCGATGAACGAGATCGTCACCCCGGCCGGGACGACCGAGGCCGGACGAACGATCGGAAGCGTTGTATTAGCCATGCGTCTCTACCCAATCCCCGTCGTCGGCGACGCACCGTACCGTTTGTTCGTCGTCATCAGTTCCATGAAGCCCACGAGAATCCCGGCCGCGTCGATCGGAACAGCGCCCGTGTTGATCGCCACAAGCTGCACGAGACGGCTCTGGACAACCTCGCACGGAAAATCGATCGGTGTGGACAGGCTGCTGGAAGCAAACACCCGGTTGAAAAACTGCGGATGAATCGCGCCGTCGAACCGAAGCTGCCAAACAACGTCCGCAAACGATCCGGCCGGAACCACGGACACGCCAATCTTTGTGAGCCATCCGGTCTGAAGCTCCGGGAACTGCTGCGTCGCAATTGCCACCGCCGCGCCAATTCCAACGGTCGTTGTCCCACCCGGAGCCATGAAACTCACGGCCTCGCGGGGGACCATCTGGAAGCGCGTGCGCCACTCGTCCTGCATGGCATACGGCAACCGCGATAACATGTCGCGAATCTCAAGCAGCGCGCTCAACTCGGTGTTCGGCGGCGGAGGAATCTCAGTCGGCGCGGTGAGCGGACCGGCCTGCACGAGGCCCTTCGTGACCAGAATCCGATTCGGCAGATCGGCCGGATAATCGCCCAGCGCGCCGGGCGGACCCCCTCGGAAGTGTCCGAGGCCGTTCGCACGCTGCTGCATGCGCTTAATGACGCCCGCGTTGTCAACCATTACAGTCATCTCCACATTCGATCGGCGAGGATACGGCCCCCGAGCGTTAAGAATACCCGATTGACACCGGCGATTCGATTGGTCAATGTCACGGCTAACTTGCTATGGACCTCGAATAATCTCGGCTCGTGCAGCTTGAGAGGGAACGAGGCGTTACCGAGCATCAAGCCCGATGACACGTTGAACGTCGTCGCCAACGGCGCATCGACAATACTCTCACCCGTCTGCTGATTCGTGATGTTGATGTCGAACAACCCGGTGGACACGGCGCTCAGTTGGAACAACTCGAAGTGGTGATCCTGACCGACCGTGATGATGCCCGTAGCGATAGAACCGATCACAGCCGGAATATCGACGAAGCCTGTGTCGAACGTGTAGAAGTAAGGCATCGCAAGATACTGCCGATGCTCCATGCGCTCCCGGACACGGGACACGTCGGTCGTAACGTAGCGCGTGAGCAATCGCTGCGCTTCCATCGACAACCGAACGTTGTTTGCAACACCGCTGATGTCCGTGATTGAGACCACGATTGCCCGCGTCTCATCGATGTAGAGAGCTTCCGGAAGATAGTATGGCCGGCTACCAGCCGTGTAGTTTCCGAAAATCGTATCGATGTGACAACCGGTATTCATCAAGCCGCGCGGAGTATTGCCGTCCTGAATCTGGAGAAAGACACGGCAAACGCCGGTGCGCTGCGCCGCAAAAGTGTGAATCGCCGCCGGGCCTTCGCCGGAGATTGACATGACGACCTGGGGCGACGCCTGATTTGCCGGAACGGCAATGATATTGTTGGGAACGTTCGTGAGAAGCTGGTACGGCATCTCCGCGATCTTTTTCAGATTCACGGCGCGCACGGAACCGTCCGGATTGCTAATAATCGTTGGAATTCGAGGCACGGGCAATTACTCCTAAAGAGGAGCCGGAACCAATCCCGGCCTCGTGTCCGCTGGCGTCGGAACGGCGGTATCCGCTTCAACTTCTTCCGTCTGACCGATCGGCGCGTAGATTTTTCGTCCGAAATTGCACCAGAAGATTGTATTTGGCGCGCCGGAAAGATCGCGCAAGCGCAGACGCAAACGGTATCCAGCCGGAATCAAATAGCTCGTCGGATAAATCGTCGGGAAACGCGCGTCACCCGATCCATTCACGTCGGTCGGCTCCCCATTGCTCAACGTCTGCTTGGTCTTGACTTCGCTGATCTCGAAAGAGAACGCGCCTGTCGAAACGTGTGTGTGCCCGAAAGTCTCGAAGTGGCCGTCGTCGCCGACTTTCATAAAGAAATCGACCACGCCATTTGCGGCGAGAACGGCGGGAGCGACATCCGTGGTAAGGAAAAACGGCGTGATGTATTTCCGGCGCTGCATCCATTTTCTCAGCAGCGTAATAATCTCGGCGCGGCCCTGTGCATCGCGCAGGAACGCAGGCGCCCACGGGTAATACTGCGCGCCATGCAAGTACACGCGCACATTCACGGCACCTCCAGCAACCTTGGCGGCCTGGAACGAAATGTTGTGAATGGACGGGAAGAAATACGGCTCCCGAAGCAGGAATGGAAGCTGCCCGGTGCCGAACATGCAGCGGACATGGATCGGGTTGTTCATGAACTCCCGGACCTCGCCGATCTCCTTGAGGCGCACGGTCCAGTTCGCCGCAAGATCGCCGTCCGTGCTGTCCTGGAACACCAGCGAACGGACCTCGAACGGCGTTCCGAGTCCAGCGTCCTGTCCGTTCACGGACGAATACTGTTGAAAGAAAGAGACCTGCCGCGTCGGCGTCCCGGCCGCCGCGATGGGGAACGGCAGCACCGTGTCCGTCAGGCTGAACGTGAGCCACGCCGGCAAAACCTCCCTGCGCCACAACACCGGCTCGAAGAGTCGGCCCTGTTCGTTCCAGCGCAGGAACTTGTCCGTGTCTCTCAGGCCCATTAGGGCGCTCCTCTGGAAAGCGGCGTCGCGTAGGCAAGCTCGGGCTTAGCGACCTCGAACGGATTTACCGCCGTCAAGCTGGCCACGCCTTTGAAGGTCCAGAAAATCTCGGTCGGCTGATCGGTGATGAGATTCGTGAACCGCACCCGGATCGTGGTGTTCGGTTCGACCATCCACCCGGTGCCGTCCACGAACGGGAAACCAGCCGAACCGGAACAACAAGAGCGGGCAATGGGTTGATTCTGAAGCGGCCGTTCAGTCTTGGCGTCGAAGAACTCCACGGCAAAACCTTGAACAATATCACCGGCAACACCCGTGGAAATAAACGTCGCGACATTGGCGTAGATAATCATGGTCACGTCGCGACTGACCGTGAAAAACGCATCGATAACGCCGCCAGCCGGAGCAACGACAGCGGCGTTTGAAGTCAACCAGAACGGCGTCCGGAAGAGCTTGTTCCGGTCTTCCTTGGCAATGTGCTGCGTCACCTGGGGGCGCGAGAACGAAGTCGCCTGGAACTTCCGGGTCTCGAAGAGGAACCGGAAACTCGTAGCCCCGGCTACCGAGTTGTTCTGGAAATTCAACTGGAGCGTCTGCTGCCCACGGAGGAACGTCGTCTCCGAGAAAAAGGCCGGCTGGAGATTCGTCCCGAAAACGTGGTTGACCAGAATTTCCCGGTTCATCAAGCGCCGCCGCCACGAAATATCGGTGATGAGAACGGTCATCCGGTTCTGCACGGCGGCAAGCACAGCGGCGTCATGCTCGCCCATTGCCGAAAAAATCTCGGTCAGCGCGTCCTCGTTGCCCTCGACGACGATCGGAGGACTGTTCGACGGAATCGCGGCGGCCGGCGCGGCCGGAATCACAAGGGGGACGAACGCAGGATCGCAGGTGAGAAAACCGCCTTTGACGTACCTGCGAAGGTCGTTAAGGAATGTTTCGCCGGAGCGGGTAGAAATCCAGGTCGGGATCATCGCTGTCCTCTGCCAAAGGGTATTGTGCCCTGGCCGTCCAACGCTCACTTCGTATGCCGAACGTCTCCTTAGAAAAAACTGCT
>Ga0187892_10010219_pt1 | contig 11992 bp, 12 predicted proteins | sample MA1701073metaG_FD_139345 | JGI IMG/M metagenome (GOLD analysis project Ga0187892, IMG submission 139345) | Bio-ooze microbial communities from a basaltic lava cave in the Kipuka Kanohina Cave System on the Island of Hawaii, USA - MA170107-3 metaG ...
CGGTATATGGGAAACCATATTTCAAATTTATAAAGATACTCCGGCTCCTAAAAATGAATTACGATTCTATTTTACCTGAAGAAGTAAATGATTCTGATAAACGAGTTATTCTTACTACAGAGCGGGAAGCGCCAAAAATTGCAAGTAATCTAGTACTTTATGATGATGAATTTGATGCAGATCCAACCGTGATAAAAGGATTAATAACACAAAAGCTTGAATCAGGAATACACGAAAGCTCCTTAATAATAGGAATAGATCCAGGTAATAGAGTAGGACTCTCTGTTTTTTATTTCCAAAAAGAAATAGAAAGTTCAACGTATACATCACTTGATGAATTGATACCACATGTAGTAAAAATTCTTGCTGCATTAAAGGCTGAAAGAAAAATCATAAAAATAGGAAATGGCAACATGAAAATTGCGCGTCAGATAATTACTCTTTTGAATCTAAGTTTTTGTTCACACTTTGAATTGGAATTTGTGGACGAACATAAGACTTCACTAAAGATAAAAAACTACAACAAAAGGGGTGTGCGCGATAAGATGTCTGCAAAATACATATCGCAAAGGGAAGGATACCGGCACCTTGTTTTGCCGCTGTCTAGAACAGGCTAAAACCCATTTTTATATGGAAAAATAACAAAACCTCAAAAATATTCTCTAGGCAAGCATCAAAAAGATACTCCTAAAGTTAGGAATTCACGAAATTCGCAAAACATACATTTTTATATAGCTTTTTTTGTTTTTTCTGAAAACTCTGTAATGGTTCAGGAATACGTTGTATAATTTTTCTAAAAAATTCTCTTTAGAAATATAGAAAATTGTGATCTATCCTTAAATATATAGTAATACTATAATAAATTACACAAGGAAAAGTGATTGAAAAATGACATGTAAAGGAATATGCACAAGATACAAGGCACAGAAGCCGGTCGGTACGGGTCGTTATGCATCAGGACAAAAGAGATGCCAAATTTGTGAAATTTTCATAAAATGGGAGGGACTCTGGTGTCCATGTTGTGGATACAGACTGCGAACAAAACCACGAAACCTCAAATACAAAGCAAAGCTGCGTGCTAGAGTAGAAGCTGATTCTCAGTTAGAAGCGATAGCAATAAAGGCGTAGTTAGCTGACGTAGGCTATTGATGTCCCAAGTCGGTTATAAGAAAAAAACCGTCAAAGTGGATAATAGAGAATTCTTGGTTCAACTAGTTCCGTTTGATAATGGAAATTTTATCTCAATAACCGAAGGAAAAGAAAAAATTGGTGCCATGGTTGTGTCAATAGGAACTGGCACTAGAACCAACACAGCAACTGTAATACCATCAAAATCAGAATCACTTTTTATAAAAATGGTTTCTGAGCGCATAGCTTCAATTTCAAATGGCATTTGCATAGTTTCTCTTAATACTCAAAAAGAGCTTGGACTTGAAACTATGAAAACTCTAATGAATGAAATAATGGAGATTGTAAAATAATGCAATCTGATCTGCGTGGGTATATTGCCCAAATTGAAAGATCTAACGATTTAGCTGTTGTTAAAAAAAAAGTATCAACAAAATATGAAATAGCAGCTATAACTGCAAACCTTGATGGCTCAAAAGCTATCTTATTCGGAAACATCAAGGAAAGTAAATTTAGAGTGATTACAAATCTTGTCGGAACAAGAAAAAGATTTGCACAAGCTGTCAGAGCTAAAGAATCAAAAATTCATGAAAAAGTAATCTGGGCCATTAAACATGCAAAAAAACCAAAAACAGTATCCAAAGGTAAATTCATGGAAAATCAATCAAGAACCCTTTCAATTTTACCTATAGTGAGGCATTTTGCAAAAGAACCTGGACCATTTATTACCTCATCTATAGTATATACAAAAAATCAAGAGGTAGGAACCCAAAATTCTTCTTTTCATAGACTGCTACCGCTTGATAAAACACACTTTTCAATCAGAATGGTCGAAGGTAGGCACCTTCATAGATCCTTTATGTATGCCAAGGAACATGGTGAGGACCTCAAAGTAGCAATTACTGTAGGAGTCCATCCGGCAATATCTATAGGTGGAGCTTACCAAGCCGACTGGGGAAAAGACGAGCTTGAAATTGCAAATGCCTTACTAGATTACAAACTTACTTTAACTAAATGCCCCTATTCTGGGATGAGTGTTCCGTCATCTGCTGAAATTGTAATGGAAGGTCGCATTCTCAAAGATAAAACACACAAAGAATGGATGGTAGAAATGTTACGCACCTATGATTTCAGCCGGAAGCAACCAGTTTTTGAACTTGATACATTGTACTTTAGAAACAATCCAATATTTCATGATATACTTTCTGGTTATGCAGAACACAGATTACTTATGGGAATGCCCATTGAAGCTAAACTTAACAGAAATGTCAAGCAAGCCGTACCACAAACAAGACAGGTTGCATTGACAGAGGGTGGATGTAATTGGCTACACGCAGTCATACAGATTTCAAAAAAAAATCAGACTGATCCAAGAAGAGTAATTGACGCTGCTTTTACCGCTCACCGTTCACTAAAGACTGCAATTGTTGTAGATGATGATATAGATCCGCGTGATCCTATTGCAGTAGAATATGCAATAGCCACAAGATTCCAAGCAGACAAGGATCTGATCATAATGCCAAAACTACGTGGTTCAAGCTTGGATCCATCAAGTGATCAAAAGAATTTGCTGACAACAAAGATGGGAATTGATGCAACCAAATCATTTTTAAAACATGCAGCAGGTTTCGAGATTGCAAAGATTCCAAATCAAGATAAAATTTCTCTAAAATACTATTTGAATTGATTTAGCAGTATTCAATGATTCAAGTTACAGTGCAGAATCCACCATTAACCCAATGAATAATATGGCAAGGTATGGGCTAGAAAACTTAAACACCGTCCATGAAGCCTTCTCTGTTGGCTTGACCAAAAGCCAGATGCTAAGGGCAAACATGATTGCACCAGAAGCTATTGCAGTGTAAAGATATACTTCATGAAAAACATTCATGAAAAATGGAACTATGCTAAACAGAACCATCATCAATGTGGTGCCAGCTATAACTCGAACCGAGGTTTTTTCAGAATTTACAACTGGCAACATTGGAATTTTTGCTTTAGCATAGTCATCTTTGATATGTAAGGCAAGACTCCAGATATGCAAAGGAATCCATAAAAACACTAACCCAGCCATGACAAGTCCCAATTCCAAATTTGTTAAGGTTACAGCAACATAGCCAATCAATGCAGGTGCGCCACCTGAAAATCCTCCTAGAACAATATTGCTTCTACTCCTTCGTTTGAGTAATTTGCTATAAACTAGGATGTTATCAACCAAACCAAAAGCCATGAAAAGTCCTGCCCAGATATTAATTGCAAACGAAGTAGCCAGTGATATGGCAGCAAGAATTAAACCAAAGTATAACGCCTTTTCAGCTGGATAGATCCTCTTGCTTGGAATGGGCCTGTCTCTGGTTCTATCCATTATTGCATCTATGTCACGATCATTATAGTTTGTCAGAGTGTTCGCTGCTGCAGAACCTGCAGTAACAGAACCAATTAGTAAAATCCAAGTTAACGGAGAAACCTCAACATCATAGAGGTTCTGTGCAGTAAATGCAGCGGCAAACGCAGTAAAAACTAGAAGATACCATATCTTCGGTTTGGTTACTTCGTAGTACACTTTGATCTTCGAGCTAGCCTTACTTGTTAACACACGAACTCCTCTTTTTTGATCTTTCCAAGATATTTATAGGTTGAATAAATCACGATTACTTCATTGGCCTGTATGGCATGGGCTTGGTTGTTCTTTTCATCTCAATAAAACTCTCAGAACGTTGTACACCCTGAATACGACCCAAATTTTCTGATATCAATCTGTGCATCTCATCTAGATTCCTCGCATACATAGTAACCAAAATATCAAATCTACCCGTGACCTCAGAAATTTCTCTTACTTCAGGAATCTTAAACAATTCTTCTATTACATTATCACGAAGCTTTGAATCCATGTTTATTCCTGTCAAAGCCTTTACCGTATAGCCAAGCTCTCTGTCGTTTACAACTATTGTAAAACGTTCAATAAGCTTTCTTTTTATGAGTCTCTTGATTCTACTGTATACCACCGATGAGTTGACGTTAATCTTTTTAGATATACGCGGAACGGAAACACTTGCATCTGCAGCAAGTTCGGAAAGGATGGTCATATCTAATTCGTCTACTTTTGCCGTTTAAAACACCAATTATTGGGAATTAAGGGGGGTTAATAAAGGTATTATTACAATTTTTCTGCAAATTCTATGTAGATCATATAAGACCTTTTTTGTAAAGCATCTCAGCCAAAAGCACAGCTCCTTTTGCGGAACCCATCTTTTCGTTATGAGAAAATAGTACATATTTTATACCATTTTCAAAGACAGTGTCCTCACGTAGTCTTCCTACTACTGTAGACATACCGCCATTCATTTCCCTATCTAGTCTTGGTTGCGGTCTTGTTGGATCATCATGTACAACAAGGTAGCTTTTTGGCGCAGATGGGAGACCTGTAACGCTAACTTTGTTTGAAAATTCTACCATTGCCTTCTTCACTGATTCTGGATCTGCATGTTTTGCGGTCTCAACAAATACAGATTCTGTATGGCCATCAATTACTGGGACTCTCGTGCAAGTACAGCTTACTTTCAAATTTGCAGGATCAATTTTTCCATTAATAAATTTGCCAAGTATTTTTGCAGTTTCTAATCTAACTTTATCCTCTTCTTTCGGAATGTACGGAATTATATTGTCAGTTATATCTAGAGCAGATACACCGGGAGATCTACCGGCACCAGACATTGATTGCATTGACGTCATGATTATCCTTTGAGCTCCAAAGCTATCAAACAGTGGCTTCATGGTTATAGCAAGCCCAGTTGTGGTGCAATTTGGAAGCGGGGCTACAAAACCTTTCCAGCCACGATTCTTTCTTTGTATGTCTAGTAATCCTACATGATCATCATTTATTCCTGGAATCAGAATTGGCACATCGGACTCATATCTGTAGGCCGATGACGTACTAATTATAGGAACATCTTTTGCGAATTTAGTTTCAATCTCGCGAGCAGCTTCACTTTCTATGGAAGTAAATATAAGATCTAGATTTTCTGGTTTAATGTCATCTACTGATTCAACTATCATATTTTTTACATATTCTGGAATCTCTTCTTTTATATGCCACTTTAAAATGCCGCTGCTTGGATCTCGGATAGCATCTATGAACTTTTTACCTGCTGAACGCTCAGAAGCAGCTATTTGCTTTACCTCAAACCAAGGATGGTTGTTTAGTGCTAAAACAAACTCCTGTCCTACTGCACCAGTAACGCCTATTATTGCAACTCGCTTCATGCAAAAATATTCGTTTCATTCAATTAATATTCCTTTAGCACGATGACCAAAACACACTAAATCCCATTACGATATTTCATGGTGTGAAATTTAGGCTAGAAAGAAACATTTCAGATTATGAACCAATACCACACGGCGGAATTTATTCTACTGGATTGCAAGTTGACCCAAAAATTATAGATTTTAGCTCAAATGTAAATCCACTTGGTTTTCCAACCGCCGTAAAAGATGTGATTAAGAAAAACATGAATCTTCTTTCTGTTTATCCTGACCCTAACTCCTTAAAACTTAGAAATGATTTGGCAAAGTACACTGGTATTACAAAAGACCAAATAGTTGTGGGTAACGGTGCGACAGAAATAATTTACAATTTTTGCACAGCCTTTCTTAGCAAAAAAAGCTTTGTGGTAATACCGATCCCAACATTTGGTGAATATGAAGCTGCTGCGAGATTGCATGGGGCAAAAATTTCTTATCTTAGAACAATGAATCTGAACAAAAATGTTTCACAGCTACAGAATAGTTTCACAAAAGCAGACTGTAGTTTTATTTGTAATCCAAATAATCCAACTGGAATCTTGATCTCACGAAAAAACATGTTGAAAATTTTAGAGACTGCTTACAATAAATCAACATTGATGTTTGTAGATGAGTGTTTTATCGAGCTTGTTCCACAATCAAACGAGTCAATTGTAACATATCTAAAAGAATTTGATAATCTCTTCATATTGAGGTCCCTAACCAAGTCATTTGGGTTGGCAGGTCTCAGGATTGGCTATGGTTTAGGAAACAAAAAGATCATTGATGTACTTCTAAGAATAAAGCTCCCTTGGAATGTAAATGGTCTAGCACAAAAGGCAACAAGTGCTGCACTCTCATGCATCTCTCACTTGAATAAAACGAGGTTACTAGTAAAAAAGGAACTCAGGTTTATGACAAATTCAATATCCAAGATTAGTGGCTTTACATGTTATAATTCAGCAACTAATTTCATTTTGATCAAATCAACAATGAATTCAAAAACAGTTCAGAAAAAACTTATAGAAAAAAAAATTCTTGTAAGAGATTGTAGTACTTTTCGTGGTCTTGATAACAAATTCATACGAGTAGCTGTCCGTACCCACAAAGAAAATGTAAAACTTATCAGAGCTTTGGAAGAGATATGTCAAAAACATTAATGATACAAGGAACTTCATCCGGTGCTGGTAAGACAACACTTGTGACAGCCTTATGCAGGATATTTGCAAACTCTGGATATAGAGTAGCCCCATTCAAGTCACAAAACATGTCTTCTTTTTCATACAAAGAAAATGGTTTTGAAATTTCTAGAGCACAAGCAATACAGGCAATTGCAGCAAGAACAGAAATAGATCCACGTATGAATCCTATTCTTCTTATGCCACTTGGAAGTTACAGAAGCAAAGTTCTTGTCAAAGGAAAATTCTATAAAAAAATGTATGCAAAGGACTATTACGAAAAATTTGCACTCTCTAAAGGGCTAAAGGCTGCTACGGAATCGTTTGACTGGCTACAACAAAACTATGATTTTATAATAATAGAAGGAGCTGGTTCTCCCGCAGAATTTAACTTGGAAAAATATGATATTGCAAACATGAGAATGGCAGAATATTCTGGCGCACCAGTAATTCTTGTTGCAGATATTGACAAGGGAGGTAGCTTTGCAAGTATTGTGGGAACTATGGAGCTCATAGACCAGAAATACCGAAAATTCATCAAAGGTTTTGTGATAAACAAGTTTAGGGGCGATATGCGCATATTGCGCCCTAGCCTCAAAAAGTTGAAGCAAAAGACAAACAGGCCTATACTAGGAACAATTCCCCTTCTGAAACTTGACATTCCAGAAGAAGATTCACTTCACGCAAATCCAAAACAGGTATACTGGAACAAAAAATACCTGCAACATTTGGATATGGAAATAGAAAATTTAAGCCGGATTGTAAAAGCTAGTTTGAATATGAAAGCAATAGGGAGGTTGATCCAATGATCCTACTACCAATCTTAGCAGTAGTACTAGCTGTATCCATAGACTTTGCATTTGGTGATCCAAAAAATAAATTTCATCCAACTGTGTGGGTTGGAACAATAATTGGAAAACTTGTACCATTTTCACGAGGACACTCTCCAAGAACTGAAAAGCTTTTGGGGGCAGTTCTTACAATTTCAGTCACAACTTTGGTTGCTATAGTGCTTTATTTTCTAAACCGTGGACTAGGTTCTATAAATTCAATTGCCAATTTCAGCTATGAAGCTGAGCTTATTATTTTGATTTTTTCCGTTCTGATTACTGCGGTTTTACTTAAAACTACAATTGCCATAAAAGGAATGGAAAATCATACAAAGCTAATTGTACAATCTCTTTCAAAAGATAACTTGGACGATGCGAGAACAAGACTTTCTATGATAGTAAAAAGGGACACAAAGAATTTGGATAAACAGCACATCATTTCGGGAACTTTAGAAAGTATAAGTGAAAATATAGTTGATGGAATCACAGGACCACTTTTCTACTTTGCATTCTTTGGTTTGCCTGGCGCATTTGTCTACAGAACCATAAACACAATAGATTCTATGATAGGGTACAAGACAGATTCGTTTAGAAATATTGGATGGTTTGGAGCAAACTGTGATAAGATACTAAACTATCTGCCAGCAAGAATAACAAGCCTTGTGATGGTACTTGCTGCAATGATTCTTAGAGCGGATTGGAAGCACTCACTTGAAATAATGAGACGAGATGGCTCAAAGACAGAAAGTCCAAACGCAGGGTATCCTATGGCTACCTTAGCGGGTGCATTGGGGGCAAGATTTGAAAAAATAAATCACTATGTCTTAGGAGATGGAAACATTGAACTCACCGAAGATCACTTCAAATCTGCCATAGCTATAATGAAGCTCACAGCAATTCTGTTTTGTATTACTTTTACAGTTCCAATGATTGTAACACTCTCATATTTCGGATGGTGGTTACATGCTTAAAGCAATAAACTCAGTAATTTCTTTTCTTACAATAATTCCTTCCACAGAAAATGTAGAGCTAGATACTGTCGCAAAGAACATGTACCTATTTCCTGTTGCTGGTGCGGTAATTGGCTTAATTGTAGGTGCGGCTGGATTTGGGCTTTCATTATTTTTGGAACCCTTGATAGTAGGACTCTTGTTAACTGGCTCCATTGTAATTATTACTGGAATACATCACACGGATGCACTTTGTGACTTTGCTGATGGTATGATGGTAAAAGGTACAAAAGAAAAAAAATTAAAAGCTATGCGTGACCCTGCTGTTGGCTCAGCTGGCGTAATAACAATAGTGCTCTATGCAGGAGGAATGATAATGGCACTTTCCATGATGAAAGGTTTTGAATTATTTCAAGCAATTTTGCTAAGTGAGCTTCTTGCCAAATTTGTAATGGTCTTGCAAGCAAACAAAGGATCATCAGCTTGGCAAGGCCTAAGCTCACCATTCACCCAATATATGAAAGATAAAAAGAAGCTTGGTGCAGCTAGTGCACTAGCCATTATACCTATAGTTTTGATTGGAGGAATAATGGGTGTTATTGTAATAGCAGCTGGTGTGGGATTGTCATTCGTGCTTCTTGCTATGGCAAATCGAAGTTTTGGTGGTATTTCAGGTGACGTCTTTGGAGCAACAAACGAGCTTGTTAGGCTCTCATCACTTCTAATTTTTGCATCAGTATGATAGGGTTAGTGATGTGTGGAGGTAAGGGTACTAGGATGAAAACGCCACAAGAGAAACTACTCCTTAGACACAAAAACCCTATCATCCAACATGTCATATCCGCACTTCAAGAATCTAATTGCTTTTCCAAGATTGTAGCGGTCACTAGTCCTAATGCACCAAGAACGTGGAAATTTCTCACAAACTTAGAAATTCATACAATGGATACTGCAGGTAAGGGATATGTTTATGATCTCAACCAGATTCTGCACAACTTTGACGAACCAGTATTTGTTACACCGGGCGATATACCTCTTTTGGATGCAGAAATAGTAAAAAAAATTATACAATTAGCTGACATCAATAATATCTGGACTACAATTATTATTAGTAAGGAATTCCTTGATTCGCTCCGTCTGAAATCTGAGTATTCAGTGATTTATGAAAAAAAACAATATTCCTACTCTGGAATATCAGTAGTTAACCCAAGCAAGCTATCAGGGATGACCATGGTTGACGAGTCGTATGTAATACTAGATGATAAGAGAATTGCACTTAATCTAAACACAAAAGAAGATTACGATTTACTCTGCGCTACCTAGAATTTTACCATTTATTTTTGCAACAGAACCTGTTGGTTCTGCAAGAAGGTTTCCACATGACTTACAAGTAACAGACGTAGCTACATGCGAGTAGACAACACTTTCTTCGTTGCATTCATTACACTGTACCCTCTGAAACTTGCTATTTGGTTTTGGCATCAGAATTTGTGCTTTTTTCATTATGCAATCAACTCAAACTTTCTTAGTCTAATACCCGATGTATTAAATTTCTTTTTGCACTCTGGGCATGTAAAGAGCGGGGTGGCTTTCTTTGTAGTCTTTGCTGGCTTGGCAAGTTTTGGGAACTTTTGTCCACCATATCCTTTCTTATCTTCGGCATGCCTTCTCTCCCCAATGGCTGAGCCTCTCCTCTTTCCCGCCTTGTAAATTGAGACCTTTTGCAGCGTATGTTTTTTGCACTTGGGGCAATACCTTCTGATCTCCTTTGGCATGTTCATAAAAGAAGACCGCTGCCGACCGTAATTTAAACATCGCTTTGAATCTATAATAGTGTCAGAAACTGAGTTTACTCGTGAGATCAAGTTCGCTTGCTACTATGATTTCATCATTGAACTTGGTAGCATTGGGAGAAAAGAAATCCGATGTCGTTTTAAAAAATTGTAATCTTGCAAATGTTTACTCTAGAGAGATAACTCCACACATTGAAGTTGCCATTCACAAAGACAGAATTGCATATGTAGGACTTGATGCATCACATACAATCGGAGAAAAAACAGCAGTTATAGATTTAGAAGGTAGATACATCACTCCAGGATTTGCAGATCCACACATACATGTAGACCAATTTATTTTACCATCAGAGCTCGCAAAAAAATGTCTTCTTTGTGGAACAACATCAATATTCTCAGATCCAATTGATATTGTAAGTGTTTGTGGCTACAAAGGTTTTCTAGAATTTGTTAAGCTAACAGAAAATCTACCAATACGGTTTTTTCATGTTGTTCCAGGAGGTCTGCCAGTTGACAGAAAGTTTAGCCATACAAAGACTCTTAATTCTGCAGAAGAAAAAAAGGCACTGAATTTAGAAAACGTTCTTGGTCTTGGTGAGGTTTTTTCTTGGGCAAAGGTCACAACACGAGATACAAAAACCATGAATACTTTAAAGAAGATGTTAGAAAACGATTGCATCATAAACGGTCATACTGCAGGAGCAAGTGACAAAAAGCTAAACGCCTATGTTGCCTCAGGAATTCTTTCTTGCCATGAACCAATTGAATTTGCTCAAGTTCTTGAGAGGCTAAGACTCGGTATGTGGATAATGATGAGAGAAGGTTCCATCAGAAGGGATTTGAACCAAATAATACTAGGTGTACTAGCACATGGAACATACCATGACAGATTGATGTTTTGTTCAGATGGAGTAAATCCAAAAGATCTGTTAGAATTTGGCCATATTGATCACTGTATTAGAGAATCTGTTAGACTTGGACTAGATTGTATTGACGCTATTGCTATGGCAACAAAAAATTGCTTTGACTATTACAACATGGGAAGAGACTATGGTGGAATTGCACCAGGCAAGTTAGCTGATATCTTAGTTTTTGATGATCTTGAAAAACTAAAACCAATGAAGGTCTTTGTTGGTGGGAAACTTATAGTATCACATGGCACTATAGTGACAAAGATAAAAGAACCAAAGATCCCACGATGGATGACAAAAACTGTAAAGATAAAACGAAAGTTTACACCAAGGGATTTTATCGTTAAAAGTTTGACCTCATCTGTACGAGCTCTTGTAATCAAGCTTCAAACAGAAATAATAACGCAAAAGGACTACGAAGAACTTCAAACAAAAGACGGAAATGTAATTTCGTCCATTGAAAAAGATGTCTGGAAAGTAGCCGCAATTGACAGAACATTTGGAACTGGCAAGTCTGCAATTGGATTCTTAAAAAACTTCGGTGCATCTGTTGGAGCCTTTGGTTCCACGCAAAGCTTTCATGAAAATGACATGATAATTTTAGGCTCCAATGAAAAGGACATGGCTTTTGCCGCAAATAGCTTAGTCGAGATGCAAGGGGGTGTAATAGCAGTCAAAGATGAAAGAACCATAGCAAAATTTGCTCTTCCTCTTGCCGGTCTGATGTCAATTTTACCATTTGAGAATGCACTTTTGGAATATTCCGAACTAAATTCGAAAATTGTTGACGCAGGCTGTAAATTCAAAAATCCATATCTGATCCCACTCTTTCTCCCCTTTCTTGCCTTGCCAGAGATACGAATTCTATACAGTGGAATTGTAGATGTCAAAAAAAGAACCTACTTGGATGTTCTAAATCAA
>Ga0187892_10010220_pt1 | contig 11992 bp, 11 predicted proteins | sample MA1701073metaG_FD_139345 | JGI IMG/M metagenome (GOLD analysis project Ga0187892, IMG submission 139345) | Bio-ooze microbial communities from a basaltic lava cave in the Kipuka Kanohina Cave System on the Island of Hawaii, USA - MA170107-3 metaG ...
GGCGTTCACTGAAGGGCTGCGCGAGAGCGAGATCTTCGGCCACGAGAAGGGCTCCTACACGGGCGCCACGGCGCAGCACCAGGGCAAGTTCGAGCAGGCCGACGGCGGGACGCTCTTTCTCGACGAGGTCGGCGACATGCCGCTCCCGATCCAGGCCAAGATCCTGAGGGCCCTCCAGGAGCGCGCGTTTGAGCGGGTCGGCGGCAAGGAGAAGGTCGGCGTGGACGTGCGCGTCATCTGCGCGACGAACCGGAACATCGAGGAGGCCGCCGAGAAAGGCGCGTTCCGGCAGGACCTTTTCTACCGCATCAATACGCTGGTCATCGAAGTCCCGCCCCTGCGCGAGCGCGCGTCGGACATCCCGGAGCTGGCGGGGCATTTCCTGGCGCGCGCCAACCGCGACGAGAAACGGCAGGTCGAGATCTCCCCGGCGGCGATGGAGCGGCTGAAGGCCCACTCCTGGCCGGGCAACGTGCGCGAGCTCAAGCACGCCATCGAACGGGCGGTCCTGGTCTGCGACGCGGACACGATCCGGCCCGCCGACTTGCCGCCGGCGGTCTCGCGCCGCGCGCCGGCCCCCGCGCCCGTCGCGGGAGACGAGCGGCTCGTCGAGTGCGTCGAGAATGTGGGCCGGCCGCTCATCGTCGACGAGCTGGAAAAGGCCGGCAAGGTGAAGCTCTTCGAGGTGGTGGAAAGCGTGGAGCGGACGATGATCACGGCCGCGCTCGAGAAGTCCGGCTGGGTGAAGACGCAGGCCGCCCGCATCCTGGGCCTCAACGAGCGCGTCCTGACCTACAAAATGAACAACCTCGGGATTGAAAAAGCCCCGGCGTAAAGGGAATACGATCAGGCGCTTGAAGATCCTGCTGGATTCCAAGGACGTCCTGCAAGACTACTCCCTGGACGAGATTCAGTTCGAGGAACCTTCCCGAGACGATTGCCGTCCCCGCTGGCGTTCCCACCGATCGTAGGTTTCAGACAATCCCCACATTTTTCGCATCTCGTCAAGCATACCGTCGCTCTTCTCGCCTCACTTCCGCTGGCACGCGAGTTGCATTCCCTTTGCTCTGCGAGGAGGAACGAAACGATGACGAACAGACTGGACCGGGCGGCGGTTCGAGAGGCCCTTGAGGCCCAGCCCAGCGCGCTCTGCGGGGTGCTGGTCATGGTGAGCGTCGGGGGAGAGCAGGCGCTCTTCATCCGGCTCGGCGCCGATGGGGGCATCCACCGCCTTGGCGTCGGGTCGCTCGACACGGGGGAGCGGGAACGCTTCATCGGGACGACGACGCCGGAGACGTTCGAGCGCGTCCGGGCGAAGGTCACTCCCGAACTTCTCAAGTGGTGCGGGCAGGGGGGATCGGATCCCTACCCTCGCGGAGAGGTGTGCGAGCTCGTGGTCGCCCTGAAGCAGCCCGACGGCGAGGAGTCGATGATGTGCTGGCGGTACGGGCTGGACTCGCAATGGCCCCCGCCGGAGGTCTGCGAGTTCGTCGCGGCCGCGGTCGAGGCGACCGACCCGTGGTACGAGGAGCAGAAGGATGCCGTTCGCCGCCGGTCGCAGCAAGACTCGTACGCCTGGTGGCAGTTCTTCGCCCTGCCCCATGCTTGAACGGAACAACTGCGCGCGCGGTGGCCTAGCTCCTGATGACGTACCAGTTGTTCTGGATGTCGTGCGCGAGCTGGTGGGTCTCGACGGACCGGAACCCCGCCCGCTGGAGGTACTCTCGCGTCTTCTCTTCGCCCCACATGGCCCCCAGGCCCTCTCCCCCCTGGGCCAGCGAAACCGTCATGCAGTGCATGCAGGAAACCGTGTAGATTAAGGTCCCGACGGGATGCTCGATGTGGAACTGGGCGAAGACCGCGAGGTTGTTCGCCCCGGCCGCGCGCGTCAGGAACGCGGCGTGCTCGGCGGGCAGCCGAAAGCGCGTGCTCGCCGGATCGAGCTCGACCACGCCGCCGGTGACCATCGCCCCCAGCCACTCCCGCACGTAGCGCTCCTGGAGCTTCGACCGCGCGGCAATCTCCTCCGACGTCGAGGGCGGAAGCGCGCTCATCGCGTCGAACAGTCCCGTCCGGTGTCCCACTGAAGTCATCAGGCCCAGCGCGCCCCGGTTGAGCGTGCCCAGCAGCTGACCGGCGAACGCGTCGGCCTTCGCGGAGTCGTCGGTCGTTGTGGGTTTTGACATGGAGCCATGGGAAGACGGCCGGGGAGGGGCCGTCAATCGCCCACGAAGGGGGGTCGGCCGCTTTATTATAGAGAGCATGCTCGCCGCCCTACTATGTTTCCTGGCGCAGGACGCCTACGCGGTTCGAAAGGACCACCCGCGACTCTTTGTCGACGACGTGAAGGCCGTCGCGCGCCGGTGCGACGGTCCGCTCGCCGAGGACTACGCGACCGTCAAGGAGCGCGCCGACCGCGCCCTCCGCGGCGGGATCGAGTTCATCGGCAACAAGTGGGCGATCCCCGAGGACCTCATGAACCTCGGGCTCGCCTACCTCGTCGAGCGCGAGCGGGGCGGCGACGCGAAGCCCTACGTCCTGGCGATCGCGAAACAGTGGGGGGACGGGATGGCCCTCCAGAACCGGAGTGCGACCCACTTCGGCTACCACGCGATTGCCTACGACTGGATCTACGACGCGCTTACGCCCGAGCAACGCGTCCTGTACGGCGACGCGCTCGGGTCGTGGCTCCGCTGGTACACGAACAAGCCCGAGATCACCCTCCAAAACGGGCACTGGGAATACAACCAGACGTGGGGCCCGGTCCACTTCAACGTCATGCACAGCCGGGACGCGATCGCGCAGAAGCTGCTGATCGCGATCGCGATCACGGGTTCCGGCTCGAAGCACGAGGCGGACGCGAAGGCGTTCCTCGACTCGTGGCACAAGCGCGTCCCCGCCGAGTGCTTGCCCGCCTTCGATCGGATGGGAGGGGTGTGGTCCGAGTCCATGGGGCACGGCGGGTACGGACCGGTCACGGTGATCCCTTACGCGTTTGCCGCGTGGCGGACGGCCACCGGGATCGATCTCTTCAAGAAGTCGAAGCCGTGGGGCTACCTCGCCGAGGCCCCGCGGTGGGTCGCCTACACGATGATGCCGCATAACGACCGCACGGCCTGGATCGACGACGGCGACGGCAGGCGCCCCGGCGCCTACGCGGCCGCCGCTCCCATGGTTCGCGACCCGCTCTCCCAACACTTCGCCGACCTCGGGCGCGAGTGGATCCGCGAACGGTGGCAGCGCGTGGCCGCCTGTGATCCCGCGATCCAGGCTTCGGGGCCCGAGTCGCTACCGCTCGGATACCTCTTCCGGGGCGCCGGACATGTTTACGCCCGTAGCGCCTGGAAGGACCCGAACGCGACGTGGGCTTTCTTCGGCGCCGGGCCCCAGTTCGCCGGCCATTCGCGCGACGACGAAGGTCACTTCATGATCTCGAAGAAAGGCGCCCTGGTCTCCCGCGCCGGCGGCCAGGGAGGGAACGACGACGACTATTACGTCGGCGGCTCGCTCGTCTACAACATCGTCACGGTCTTCGACACCGCCGAGACCTTCCGTCGCGACCGCGGGAACGAAAACGACGGGGGCCTCCTTCGGCACGTCTACGAGGGCGGCCCCTGGCCGCGCGAGCGCGGGCACGTCACGGCGTTCGACCACGGGAAGGACTTCACGTACGCGGCGGCCGACCTGACGAAGGCATACAGCCCGCACAAGGTCAAGGAAGTCACGCGCCAGTTTCTTTATCTGCGCGGGCCGAAGGAGTTCTTCATCGTCTTCGACCGCGTGGAAGCCGCGAAGGCCGAGTTCGCGCGCCACTGGTTCCTCCACGTCCCGACGGAGCCCGCGATCGAGGGCAAACGTATGACGTGGCTCAGCCTGCCTGAAGCAGACGGCGACCGCACCGTCCACTCGCGAGGCCTCTCGCGCGCGTTCCTGCACACCCTCCTTCCCGCCGACGCCCGGACGTCGACGCGCGGAGGCCCCGGCAAAGAGGCGTGGGGGCATCCGCTGGAGCCCAAGGCGCAATACAACCACGACTCGCCCGGCCGCAAGCGCCCGCCGATCTGCCCCTGGCGGATCGAGGTCGCGGATCCGGGCACAAACACCCGGACCCTTTTCCTCCACGTCCTCGAAGTGACCGACGAGGGCGTCACCCAGCCGACCCCCGTGACCTTCGTCGCCCCCGCGGGCCTGGACCTGGGGGACGGTCGCCGCATCCGCTTCAACGCCGAAGGCGCCGTGGGCGGCTCTCTCAACGGCGCCGCGCTGCCGACCGCCATCCGCATCGAGAAGCAGTACGCCCCCTAACAAAACAAACCGTTTGTTTTGTTAGGCGGACTTGACCGGATAGCCGGGCGGCCGGCCCAGGACGACCCAGTCGAGCAGGCTTTTCGCGACGTAGGCCAGCCCTTCCGGATCGGACGGCTTCACGAGGTACCCGTCCGCACCCAGGCGCCGAGCCGTCTCGAGGTCCCGATCGGCTTCGGAACCTGTCAGGACCACCACGGGGAGGGAACGGACGGGTCCTTCGGACCTGACCCACCGCAGCACCTCCAGCCCCGGCGTTCCCGGAATGTTGAGGTCCAGGAACATGTGGGAAGGGTTCGGGTAACGGCTCCGATCCGAGAAGAGTCCGCTTCCGGAGAGATACTGCACGGCCAGGTCGCCGTCGTGCGCGACGTAGATGGGCGCGCGAAAGCCGCCCTGGGCCAGCGCCCGTTTCATCAGCAATTCGTCGTCGGGGTTGTCCTCGACCAGGAGCACTCTTCCGGCCATACTGCTCAGCCTTTCATTGACCTACGACGTCCATGCTACCAAACGAGGCTTTCGGAACTCGAGCCGTTTTCCGGCACGCAACAAAGTCCTTCCGGCGACCGACCCTACGGTTGTACTGTAGCTGGACCTTGCCCAAGACGGCCATCACGGATTTGAAAGCGTGGCCCATCCGCCAGCCGGCGGACGGCAGGGCGTACGTGGTCGTGCGGGTCGAGACCGACACCGGCCTGGTCGGTTGGGGCGAGGCCTCCCCGGGAACCGACCCGGTCGCCGCCGCCCGCACCCTCGATTCCGCCAAGGCCGACCTCGTCGGGCAGGATGCCGTGTCCGCGGAGGCGGTCCACCTCCGCCTGGGCAAGGCAGACATCGCGGCCGCGCAGGCTCCGGTCAACATGGCGCTCCTCGACATCCTGGGAAAGCTCTGCAAGGCGCCCGTCTACGAGGTCCTGGGGGGCCCCACCCGCTCGAAGGCCCGGGCGCTGACGCGCCTTCTCGGGGCGACCGAAGCCGAATGGACCGAATCGCTGAAGCAGGTCCGCGCCGCAGGATTCCGCGCCGCCATCGTCCCCCTCTCGATCCCCGAGGGACCCGTCCGGGGCCGCGGGTTTTACCGTCGAGTCCGCGAAACCCTCGAACGGCTCCGCCAGGCCGGAGGCGAGGAGGTGGACTTCGTTCTGGACTGCGGGCGCCGGGCGACGGCCGGCGAAGCCGCCCTGCTGGCCGGCGAACTGGAACGCTTTCACCTCCTCTGGCTCGAAGCCCCCGCTCTCGGGCCGCGCGCGCTCGCGGAGATCGCCGCCGAGAGCGCCACTCCCGTGGGCCACGAGCGCTCCACCGTCGCCGACTTCCAGGAACTGTTCCGTGACGACGCGGTCGACGCGATCCGGCCCGACATCGCCGTCTGGGGCGTGTCGGCGCTGCGGAAGGCGGCGGCGCTGGCCGAGACCTATTACGTCGCGGTCGCCCCGCACCACCGCGGCGGCCCCATCGGCACGGCGGCGGCGCTTCACGTCGCCGCTTCGATCCCGAATTTTTTCGCCCAGGAGGTCCCCTTCGCGGCCGACGAGCGCGACCGGCGGATGCGCGAAGAAATCGCGGGCGCGGCGCTCGAGAAGGTCGCCGACGGGTGGCTGTCCCTCCCGTCCGGCCCCGGGCTCGGCGTGACCGTCGACCCCCAGGCGCTCGACCGCTACCGGATCCGATAGAGGGCGGCATGAATCGACGCCAGTTTCTCCGAGGGTCGCTCATGGCGGGCCTGGGGGGCGTCGTGGCTCCCAGGTGCGTCCGTCCGGCGGCGCTCCCCTCGCTTCCGCAAGACCTGCCTCCCGCGCCGGGACGATTGAAGATCACCGACGTCAAGCCGTTCGGAGTGACCTGGGACGCGGCGAGCGACCGGCCCTACGTGTTCGTCAAGATCGAGACCGACCAGGGAGTCGTCGGCTGGGGCGAGGCCACGCTCGAAGGCAAGGCCGGCGCGGTGATCGCCACCGTGAACGACCTTCGCGAGTTCCTGGTGGGCCAGGACCCGATGCGGGTCGAGCACCACTGGCAGGCGATCTACGTCCACTCGTTCTACCGGGCGGGCCCGATTCTCGGCTCCGCGCTGTCGGGCGTGGACCAGGCCCTCTGGGACATCCGCGGCAAGGTCCTCGGGCAGCCGGTCTACCGCCTGTTGGGCGGCCCGCTGGAGCCGCGCGGGGTCCGCGGGTACTACCACGCCCGCGCGTCGACGAAGGAGGAGATGGCGCGGCTCCGCGAGAACGCACACGCGCTGGGCGTCACGGCCTTCAAGAGCGGCATCCCGGGCGCCTACGAGTGGATCGAGACTCACGCGACGGTGCGCCGCGCCGTCGAGTCGATCGCGCGGCTCCGCGAGGGCCTGGGCGACGACATCGACATCGGCATCGACTTCCACGCCAAGTGCAGCCCGGCGGTGGCCACGACGATCTGCAAGGAGGTCGAGCCGCTGAAGCTCATGTTCATCGAGGAGCCCTGCCCCCCGGAGAACGTCAAGGCCATGGCCCGCATCGCCCGCCGGACGAGCGTGCCGATCGCGACGGGAGAGAGGCTCGTGACGTCCTTCGGGTGCCGCGAGCTGATCGAGCAGCGCGTGGTGGACATCCTTCAGGTGGACATCAACCACGTGGGCGGCATCAGCGCGCTTTGGAAGGTGGGCGCGGCGGCGGAAGCGAGCGGGATCCGGATGGCGCCGCACTCGTGCGAGGGCCCGATCGGCGCGATCGCCACGCTCCACGTGGACGCCGCGATGCCCAACTTCCTGGTCCAGGAGATCTGCAGCGGCATCGAGCCGGGCCCCAAGGAGAAGATCTGGGAAGAGTGGCTGGGCTTCCCGGCCATGCGGATGCGGAACGGCTACTTCCCGCTCCCGGAGAAACCCGGCCTGGGCATCGAGCTCACCGAGAAAGCGTTCGCCAAGTACCCGTTCCAGGGGACTCGACTCATGCCGCGCCTCTACCACGAGGACGGCTCGGTCGCGGAGTGGTAGTCTATGTCCTACGTCCTACGTCCTAAGTCCTGAAGTCCACCAGAGAAGGGAGGGAGAAATGAAGATCACCAAGTTTGAGGACGTCGAGGCGTGGCGCACAGCGCGCGAACTCGTCAACGCTATCTACAAAGCCACGCGGACGTTCGCCGAAGATCCAGATCTTCGCAGGCAAACGCGACGCCGCGACAGCTCTATCATGTCGAATATAGCCGAGGGATTCGATGCGGGTTCTGATCCGGAATTCCGTCGCTTCCTCAGAATCGCTCGACGGTCAGGAACGGAATTACAGTCGCATTTCTATATCGCGCTGGACCAAAAATATGTGCCGCAGAACGCATTTCAAGAAGTCTATGTGGCAACTGCCAACGTCAAGAGGCTGATCGGCGGATTCCTGCGTTACCTAACCGGCAAATCGCCCAAGACATAGGACGTAGGACTTAGGACGTAGGACTCAGGACTGGTGCTCATGCATCACGAAATCGCCTTCGAGATGGCTACCTCGAGCATCCGCTTCGGGCGTGGCGTGACGCGCGAGATCGGGATGGACCTGGCCGAGATGAAGGTCCACCGCGTCATGGTGCTCACCGACCCGAATCTCGCGAAGCTCGCGCCGGTCGCTACCGTGAAGGAATCGCTCGAGGCCAACGGGATTTCCTATTCCCTCTTCGACCGCGTCCGAGTGGAGCCGACGGATGCCTCCTTCAAAGACGCGATCGAGTTCGCCGTCCGGGGAGAGTTCGACGCCTTCGTCGCCGTCGGAGGCGGCTCGACGATCGACACGGCGAAGGCGGCCAACCTGTATTCCACGCACCCGGTGGCGGACTTCCTGGAGTACGTGAATGCGCCGCTGGGCAAGGGGAAGCCCGTGCCGGGAGCTTTGAAGCCGCTCATCGCGGTGCCGACGACCGCCGGGACCGGGAGCGAGACGACGGGCGTGGCCATCTTCGATTTCAAGGAGCGCCACGCCAAGACGGGGATCGCCCACCGGCGCCTGAGGCCGATGCTCGGCGTCCTCGACCCCGAGAACACGCGAACGATGCCGCCGCAGGTCGCGGTCGCCAGCGGGTTCGACGTCCTGAGCCACGCGATCGAGTCGTTTACCGCGTTGCCGTTCCACCGGCGCCCGCGGCCGGAGCGGCCCATGCTGCGGCCCGCCTACCAGGGGTCGAACCCGATCAGCGACATCTGGGCCCTCGAGGCCCTGCGGCTCGTCGCAGCCTACCTGCCGCGCGCCGTGGAGGACCCAGGCGACGACGAGGCGCGCGGCAACATGCTCCTCGCCGCCACCTATGCCGGCATGGGGTTCGGCAACGCCGGCGTCCACCTGCCGCACGGCATGTCCTATCCCGTCTCAGGCATGGTGCGCGGCTTCAAGCCCCGCGGCTACGCCGTGGACCATCCCCTGGTGCCGCATGGCATGTCGGTGATCCTCAATGCCCCCGCCGTCTTCCGCTTCACCGCCCCGGCCTGTCCCGAGCGGCACCTGCGGGCGGCCGAGGCGCTTGGCGCCGAGGTCGCCGGGGCCGCGGCACGGGACGCCGGCAAGATCCTCGCGGACCGTCTCATCGATTTCATGCAGCGGCTCGGCATGCCGAACGGCCTCCAGGCGGTCGGTTACAGCCGGGGCGACATCCCCGCCCTCGTGCAAGGGACGCTGCCGCAGGAGCGCGTCACGAAGCTCGCGCCACGGCCAGCAGGCGCCGCGGAGCTGGAAGCGATCTTCGCTGACGCGATGGTGTACTGGTGAACCGAGCCCAACTATGAGACAAGCTAGGAAGCGACTCCTGAAATCGGGTCTGGTGACGATGGCGTTCATCGAGCCTCCCTACCTCTACTTCTTCGTCGACAGCCCGCCGCCTGAAGAATTGATCTGCTCCCCCCTCCCTTCGACGTGCCCCGGGAGGCGAATGGGCTCTATCTCATCGTGATCGCTGCGGAGGACAGCTACTAATACTAAGTCCAGGAGTGCGACCCCGAAGAGAACGAACCGACTTGTCCCATCGGCTTCTGAACCTCCAGTTTCGGCTCGAGCTGCCCTGACTATCCGCGCGTGAAACGGAAGAGGTCGATGTCGGCGACGCTCTGCGTCTCCCCCTCGCTGTCCATGACGACGCGCATCATCTGCTGGCCCTTGTCGAGCTGGATGCCGTTCTTCGAGATGGTCTCGAGCTTCTGCCAGCTTCCCGTGTTGGGCACATCGATCGGCCCGGTCTTGTCCTCGCCGTTGAACTCGAGGTGGAAGACCCCTCCCTTCTTCGCCGAGGCCACTGGGATCTCCACCTTGTACGTCCCTGCCTCGGCCACATTGACCGTGTAGACGAGCCATTCGCCTGCCTTGGTCCAGCCGACGCCGTAGCCGCCGCTCGCGTCGGAGCGCTTCTCCACATCGACCGAGGTCGTGCGGTAGGGAGCGCCCTGGTTCTGCGGATCGGCGTCCCGGTGGGACGTCCCCTCCTTGCCGATGTCGAAGTCCTCGGCCTCGATCGTGCCGGGGATGGCGTGAGCCTTGCCCCCATAGGGAGCCGTGCCCAATCCCGACCCCGAATCGCCCTTCAGGCCTGCCCCGCCGCAGCCGAAGGCGCCGCCGACAAGCAATGGCCCCGCTACACAAGTCCAGTACCGAAGTTTCATCGTATTGCCTTTCTTGGCCGCGCCAATCAGGAGCCCACCCACCATCGATACCCGCACCCGGCCCAGCGTTTCAAGATGGCGTCTCCCCCGGGAGCACTTCGCCCGCGCCCGGATATGAATCCGACGTAAGGCGCTTGTGGCGGGTTTGTGAGCGCAAGTCTCATCCCCTGGTGAAGATGTGAAACCGAGCTGAGGATGAGGTGAATTCTGGCGCGGATCGCTGCTTCATGCTTGATGCGCTGCGCAGCTTGGACTGATGCTACGCCGCCAACGAGGGCCCTTTCCAGTTCTGCGGCCGGTTTCGCGGAACGGGCCCCTCGAGATGGCGAGACGAAAGGGAGTCCATATGCGACGAGGAGTATGTTCGTTGTCCCTGATCGGTTTCCTCTTACTTGCGGCCCCGGCCTTGGGCCACGGGTCCGGCGCCGGCCGGATCACGCTCGAGCGGCTGGGAACTTACACCACCGGTCTCTACGGGGAAGTCGCCGCCGAGATCGCCGCATACGACCCCGTCACGCGGCGGCTCTTCGTCTCGAACGACGCCTTGAACCGCGTCGACGTCATCGACATGACCGACCCGCGCCAGCCATTCCTCCTCGGCAGCATCAGCATCGAGCCGTTCGGCCGCGAACCCACGAGCGTCGCTTTCTCCGGCGGCCTCGGCGTCTCCACCGCCAAGGCGGAAGTGGCGACGGACCCAGGCTCCGTCGTCTTCTTCAACGCCGACGGCGCAGTCCTGAGCGTCGTCCAGGTCGGTGTCCTCCCGGACTGCCTGGCCTTCACGCCGGACGGCAAGCGGCTCGTTATCGCCAACGAGGGCGAGCCCGCGGCCGACTACACGGTCGACCCCGAGGGCACGGTGAGCGTCATCGACATCCCAGCAGACGGCACTGCGCCTTCCCCGGCCCAGGTGCGCACCGCCGACTTCCGCTCCTTCAACGGCGAGAAGGAGAAGCTGCTTCGCCGCGGCGTCCGCATCTACGGTCCCACGGTCGCCCCCAAGTATGGTGAGTGCGTCGAGTGCACCCCGGAAGCCTGTCCCGCGGTGGCCGACTGCGCCGCAAGCTGCACGGAAGAGTGCGAGGCCGAGAACTGCCCCCAGGCCGGCGTCGCGGGGCGCGATCCCGGCGATCTGGCCCCAGAGGGGCTCCTCTTCATTCCCGCCGAGAAGAGCCCGGCCGGCTTCGGCCCTCTCCTCGTCGTCACCAGCGAGGTGAGCGGCTCGACGACGATCTTCGCCGTCCGCTCGAAGCAGCGGTAAGAGTCTCAACCACGCGGCAGGACCAGGGCCTCGATCGGCCAACCCTCCAACCCCAACCACCTTCACAAGCCGTCAGGCCCGGTCCTGCGTTTCCACCGCCGGGCGGCACCCGCGTGCGGCCCAGGCCCTGGACGCCGACATCTCGAGCGCCGCAGCCGTTGATTCCATGGTCTTCCTGCGCTATCAACAGTGCATGCCACGTCACGGACATGCCAAGGCGGACGAACGCAGCCTGGAGCTTCACCAGGCAGCGCTGGAAAAGCTCGGTAAGAACCCGGAACTGAGGCCGCCGGTCGTGAAACTCGTCGAGCGTTGGCTCGAGCGGGAGGACCAGCGCAGCTCCCGGCCGTGGCTCGAGGAGTGGCGCGACATGCTGACCACCTGGACTCTTCCAGCCATCATGGATCTGGTCCTGGACGAAGAGCGCGGTCACGTCTTGCGGCAATGTTCGCCCCTGGCGCCCGTCTTGACGCCGCGGGAGCGATGGGCGGTATTGAAGCGGGTCACGAGCGCCTCGAAGCGAGGATGAAAGCCCCGTCGCGTGAACCGTGATCAGCTCGAGCACGCCATTCGTGCCGCCGGGGCGATCAGCGGCGACCGGGAGCTCTATGTCGTCGGGAGCCAGTCCATCCTGGGCAAGTTTCCGCGGGCGCACGCCGATCTGTGTCGTTACATGGAGGTGGACATCGCGCCCAAGAACTTCCCTGAACGGGAAGCCCTCATAGAGGCATCGCCGCCAAGATAACCCGCATCTCACTGCGTACTATGACCTTGCGGCCCCGTACCCGTACCCGGCTCCTGCGGCTTCGTCAGACGCGTCA
>Ga0187892_10010221_pt1 | contig 11991 bp, 10 predicted proteins | sample MA1701073metaG_FD_139345 | JGI IMG/M metagenome (GOLD analysis project Ga0187892, IMG submission 139345) | Bio-ooze microbial communities from a basaltic lava cave in the Kipuka Kanohina Cave System on the Island of Hawaii, USA - MA170107-3 metaG ...
CGCGCCGGGGCCCTGCCTGACGGACGACGACCTCATCGCCTTCTCCCGCCGCCAGGGCATTTCCGACACGGTCGAAGAGCACCTGGCGTCCTGCGCAAAGTGCCGCGACGAGGCACTGGACCTCTCGGAAGCGCTCTCGGCCGATGCGGGCGAGGTGCCCGAAGACCTCCGACGTCGGGTCCTCGATCTGGCCGTCCCGACCGCCCGCCGAATTGCCCTCGCGCGGAGCCGGACCACCGGGCGCGTGCACGCGACCCGCCGCCCGGCCCCGACCTGGGTCTGGCTCACGGCCGCCGCCGCCGGGTTCCTCGGCATCATCCTGCTCATCGCGTTCGCCGGCAGCAGCCCGTCCCCGTCGCCGGGCTTGGTGAAAGACAGACCCGTCGTGCCGAAGAAGGAGATCGTCCGCGAGGAGCCCAGAGCGCCAGAACCTAAACCTTTGCCGGCGCCCAAGCATGACACCAAGCCTCTGGCCAAGCCCGTCCCGCCTCCGCCGTCTGAAGGACCGGCTACGGCGGGCAAGCCTTCAACCGCCGATGCGACGACGGAACCTGCGAAGGCGGTCGAGCCTCCGGGACCGCAGCCCGTGCCGCCGAAGCCCGAAGTCGTCCGCAAGCCGGAGGAGCCCAAGCCCGTCAAGCCCGACACCAAGATCGAGGCGCCCAAGACGGTCAAGTACTTGCCCGTGCGCGTCGCCGGGGTGACCGGCCAGGCGGCCCTCCGAAGCGGCGGCAAAATCCAGCGGGGCACGGACCTCGGCCGGCAGGACGAGGCCTTCACGGACCACCGCCACCTCGCGTCGATCGCCCTGGAAGGCGGCGTCGCGATCGTCTGCGAGAAGGGCGTCTCCTTCGCCGTCGAGCAGCCGGAGGGCGGCGAGACCCGGCTGACGCTCAAGTCGGGGACCGCCTTCTTCAAGGTCGACAAGCGTCCCCTGCCGTTCGTCGTGGCGACTCCCAGCGCCGAGGCGGTGGTGGTCGGCACGGCCTTCCAGGTGGAGATGGACGAGAAGCGCACCGTCCTGCACGTTCTCGAGGGCGCGATCCGCTTCCGCAACGAAAAGGGCGAGGTCCTGGTGAACGCGGGCCAGCGCTCGATCGCCCGCCGCGCCGAGAAGCCCTCCGCCCCGGCGAAGCTCGACGTGGCGGCGGTCACCGCGTGGACCCGCCGCCCGGACCTGGAGGGGAACCCCAGGGCGGAGCTCTGGATCGAGCACGTGGCCGGCGCGAGCAAGAAGTTCCCGGGCCTGGTGGTCGCGGCCCCCTACGCGCAGGGTGAGACGGGCGCCTCGAAGCTCGCGGTCCCGCTCGCGGAATTCCTCGACGCGGGGCTCCTTCTGGGACACAACCACCGTGACCGCGAGAAGGCGGTTTGGATGAACATCGACCGCGGCACCGAAGTCGAGATGAAGGACTCCGCCTCGAGCGTGCGCGCCCCGGGCGCTCCCACCGACCGCGCGCGGAAGGTGACGGCGGAATACCTCAGCCGGATGAAGGCCGCCGCCGGACTTCCCGAAAGCCGGCCGATCCCGCTGGTCCTCTGTCTCCGGGTGCACAGCGAGCAGCAGGCCGGAGCGGAGCTGGAGGTCTGCGAAGTGGCCTGGACCGGCTTTCAGCGCCGGACGATCGAGCAACTCAAGGCGCTCTACGCGCAGCTTCTCGACCGGCACAAGCCGCGTTATCGGATGGAGATGCGCTTCGAAGGGGTGGACGATTCGTACGACTACAAGGGCCAGAAGCGGCAGTTCAAGTTCACCGAGAGCGACGCGGAAGGCGACGGGTACATGGCCGCGCGCCACTCCCAGAGCTCGATGGCCTTCTTCTTCAACCTGAGCTTCGGACGCCACGCCGAAGACTTGGACGTCTACGTCAAGATCTTCGTCGAGATGACGGAATTCCTCTGGCAGCAGCGCCGCAAGTAGAGTAGGGAGTTTGGAGTTCGGAGTCCGGAGAAAGAACCTGACCTCTTTACTCCGTACTCCCGACTCCAAACTCCGAACTCATTTGGCTTCCTGGACGGCCTTCTGGACCTCGCCGCGGAAGGACGACCCGGGCGCGACTTTTTCAAGTTCGCCCTGCAGCTCCAGGGCGCGGTTCTTGTAGGTTTCCTTCTTGGCCTTGTCCTTTTCGTCCTTCGCGATGCGGGCGCAGGCGACGGCCGCCTTCGCGGTCGCCAGCTCCAGCTCGCGGCAGGGCCCCGTCCGGCGCCCGAGGGAGGCCACGCCCTGCATGAAATCGAAGAGCGCGTCCTTCGGCTTCCCCGAGTTCAGGCTGGCTTCCCCTCGCGCGTTGAAGGCGGCCATGAGGAGCCGCGGGCTCGCGCCCTTCTTCGCGCGCAGCTCGCCGATGAGCTGCTCGCCGCGGCCCATGAGGCCGTTCCAGTTGCCGGTCTCCCGAAGGCAGCGGAGCTCGCCCAACAGGGCGTCCTCGCCCACGTCCTTGTCGCGCGCGAACGAGCGGTAGGCGGTCATCGCTTCGGCCCACTTGCCCTGCAGCTCCAGCAGCCCGGCGCGCCGCACGTTCGCCAGTTTGCTCCACTCGGGCATGTTGTCGGACTTGCCGCGGCCTTCGAGCTCCGTCAGCGACTGGGATGCCGCGGTCGTGTCCTTCCGCGCCAGGTGGCAGCGGATCTCGTAGTCGTAGGACTCCAGGAGGTAGAAGCTGTCCGGCCGCTCCTGCCGGAGGCTCTTCACGGCCGCCAGCGCGGCGGCGACGTTGTTGTTGGCGAAGTGGCACCGCACGACGTTGATCGCCGACGTCTGCTTGATGAGCTCGTGGGCGCGGGGGTCCTTGCGCACCCGCTCGAAACGCTCGACCGCAGAGTCCAGGTCGTTATTGTTCATCGCCTGCTCGCCCTGGCCGAAGTCGAACGACTTCTTGCTCTGCTCGATGACGATCTCCTGGATGTCCTTGGAATCCGACTTGATCTTCGCGCCCGGGGTCGCCGCCGGTTCGTACTCGACGACTTTGTAGTTCAGGTTGTTGCCCACGTCCCCCTGGATGTCCTGGCCCCGGCCTTCCTTGAACCGGATGACGTCCTGGGCGACGGCGCCGGCGGCGCCGGCCGAGAGAATGACGACGGCGATGAGATAGTGCATGAGCCTCATTATAGGCACCCCCGGCGGCCCTTCAAGCCAAAACCATGGGCCGCTCCTGAATGAAAACGGCCGTACCGGCGAAAAGTTCAGCTCCCTTACTTTACGGTACTCTTGAGCGCCGCGCCGCACTTTCCGCACTTGCCCGGCTCGGGCTGCTTGACGGAGCAGGCCTGGCAGGCGAACCACTCCTCGATCATCTGGGTGTCGGAGTGCTTGATGCAGGTGCCCTTGCGGGCGTCCTTGAATTCGCAGTCCGCCTTCGGGCAGGCGAAGCGGGGCGCGGTGGTGGATTTCCCCACCTCGCCGCCGGTCTTGGGCGCGGCGGGAGCGGCCGGCGCCGCCGCGAGCGGGGTCTTGCAGCCGGGACACGTCGCCTCATTCGTGCGGATGTTGCACTGGATGCAGGCGTACTTTCCCGACGGGTCGTTCTTCACGGCGGCGGCCTTCGGGGCGGCGGCCACGGGGGCCGTCGCGGGCGATTTCTTGGGCGGCGGGGGCTCGGCGCCGCACCCCAGGACCCCCAGCAGGAACGCCGCCGCGCATGCCGTTCTCATCCCAGCCTCCTCAGAAGACAGTGATAGAACCCATTCAGTCCTTCATGTTCTTCCAGAATGGCCCGGATGTCAAACGAATCGCGGAACGCCCGCCGGATCTCCCCGGGCGTGAAGAAGTGGTCGTAGTGGTTCCGGTGGACAATCCAGTTCCGCGTCCTCCGCTCGTCCGGGTGGTGCTTGAACTTCGTGGAGAAGACCGACAGGACCAGATGGCCGGCGGGCGCGAGCACCCGCGCGATCTCCCGCCGGTAGCGCGCCCAGTCCCGCCGCACCACGTGGTGGAAGCACCCGTAGTCCAGGACGACGTCGAACGCCGCGTCCGCGAAATCCAGGTCGAGAGCGTTCCCGACGGCGAACGTCGCGCGCACGCCGGCGGCCCGGACGGTCGCGCGCGCCTTCTTCAGGGCGAGCGGTTCGAGGTCGAGCGCCGTGACGTCGTACCCCCGGCGCGCGAGGAGGACCGTGTGGCGCCCTTCGCCGCACCCCAGGTCGAGGGCGCGCCGGCCGCGCCCGCTGCCCACCTTTCGCAGGAGGCGGGTCACCTCGGGCGTGGCGCCTTCGACGGGCCAGCCGTGATCGCCCGTCTCGTAGGCGCGGCGAAAGAATTTCGACTGCCGCTCGTAGATGGGCCTGGAGGTCACCACAGAGGCACAGAGTACACGGAGCGGACGCGACGGGCAAGGTTCGGGGAGGAACGGCCGTCAGTAGATCTTCTTGATGCCCTTCCACACGGCGTCGAGGAGTTCCTTTTCGATCTCCTTCGGCACGTTGACGGCGACGGCGACGGAACTGTTGTTGAGCAGGACGGGAACCGCGAGGGAGGCGTTCTCGGGGGTGAGCGTGCCGGCGAAATTGAAGGCCTGGGCGCAGAAGTCGACCGCGTCTTTCTCCGTATCCCACGCGGTGGTCCAGACGACGAGCGGCGGCGCGCCTTCCTTCTCGAAGACCGAGAAAGTGTCGCCGCCCCAGCCTTCGGAAGCCGAGGAGAGGTCCTCTTTGGGGAAGTGCGATTCGAGGACGAGCGCGGTCCCCAGCTCGCCCATGACCGTGCGGTAAACGGGCTTGTATCCCTTTTCGCCGAGCAGGGTCTCCACGGCGGCAGGGTTGATATCGATGGGCTTCTCCCGCTTGAGGTACTTCACGGGGTGAAGGACCTGCTCGGTCGAGACGGGAGGGTCGGCGTACGCCTTGTCGAGGCTAGCCCAGCCGCCTTCCTGGAAGAGCGTCAGGCCCAGGACCGCTCCCCGCCGCCACGCGAATTCTCCGACGCGGACGAAGAGCCGCGGCACCACCGTGCTGGCGAGCTTGCTCTCCTCCCGCTCCCATTTCTCGACCTCGGCGGTCACTTTGCTCAAGTAGTCCGGCGGGAGCTTCTCGGGGTGCCAGATCCGGTGCTTCACGACCTCGGCGTCCCCCATCCGGAGCGCGGCGAAGGCGAGCTGCCCGTCCAGCGTCTCCGCCACGCGGGGCGTGAAATGCTGGTCGACGAGGCCCAGGTCCATCTTGTTCAGGACCCACTCGTCACCCGCCTGAAGGTCGATGAGAAGCAGCTCCCCGTTCGTGTAGAAGACCTTCACGCCGAAGCCCGCGTGGAGCGTCAGGGCGAACTCCAGGCGGAGCTTCGAGGGGATCAGGCCCATCGCCTTCAGACCTTTTTCGGCGGCCCCGAGGTCTCGGCCGTAGACGCGCTTGGCATTCTCGAGGGCGAAGGCGGCGTATTCGCGGCGCGACCCCTCGCGGATCTTGATCGGGGTCTTGAACTTGAGTTCCCGGATCCCTTCCAGGCGGGCGGCCAGCGCATCGCGCCGCTTCTCCAGATCCTGCAGAGGAAGGAGGGCCAGAACGACCGCGGCGATCCGGATCACGTCTGAGACCAAGCTATGTTTAGGGTAGGCCGAGAATCACCCATGCCATTCTCCCTGTTCCTTGAAATCGTCTCGTCCAAGAAATCGTCTCGCCGTTTGCGGTACGGACGATTTCTTAAAGTTTCGGAATCGTCCGAACCCCAAATCACGAGACGATTCCGAAAGTCAGTCACGGCATTACAGCGCGGGACGATTTCTTAACCTCGCACGGCGGCGTGGCTGATTTCGGCATCTCCACCCTGATCGTGGCGCGATCCCGTCACGGCTTTTCGGGGTTGAACTCCTTGCGGATCATCCTGGCCGCCACGTCCAGCTCGGTCTGGATGTCCTTCTCGGTAGTCTTGTCGGGAAGCGTCGTGAAGCCTTTGGTCTTCTCGTGGATGTCCGAGTAGTAGGCGATCCAGATCTGCAGCATCGCGGCCCTTTCCCCGCCGTGGAGGGCCTTGAGGAGCCGAAGCGCCTCGGTCAGGTCCTCGTACTTGGAGCGGCAGTCCTTCTTCGCCTTGTAGGCCTCCACGAGCTCGTCATGGCTCCGGTCCCAGGCCTTGTAGTAGATCCGTGGCGAGGCGGTCGGGGCCGGCGCGGGCGAGGGCGCGGCCGGCGCCGCCGGCTTTTCGGAAGGCTTGGCGGCCGGAGGTACGGCCGGCGGCGCGGAAGGTTTTTGCGGCGGCGTTTCGACCTTGTCGGACGGCACCGAAGAGTTTTCTCCGGGCGCCGGCGCCGCAGCCGCTTTCGCCGCAGGCTTCGCCGCGGACGCCTCGGGCGCGGGGAACTCCGCGAGGATGTCCACGTCTTTCGGATGGAGCCGGGACTTCACCTCGCGCTCCGATTGATCGAGGTCCGTCAGGAAGGACCCGCCCCAGGTGTTCCGCTCCAGCTGCCGCAGAAATTCTTGATAGCGCGCCAGGTAGGTGTCGAATTTCGGGCGCTCGGCGGGGGCCGCCACGGCCCGCATCGTCCGGAGCGCGTCCAGGATCGAGCGCATCGCGACTTCGGCGCCGTAGAGGTTCCGCCCGCGCGGCTCCAGGTTTCGCGCGACGTCCCGGTGATGCTTGCCCAGGACGGAGTAGGACATGTCGTACGCCTCCAGGGGAGTGCGCGCCTGGCCGTTCATCAGCCGGACGCCGCCGGGTCCCCCGACTTCGATGGGCGGGATTTCGGGAACGTCGGAGCAGGCGGCGGCGAGGGCAAGAACCGTGGAGATCCCCGGGAGAAGCCGTTTCATGTACAACTCCTGATCCAGTAGGTAATAATAAGTTCGGCAGAAAGGTCGGTCAACAGGATCCAAACCGGAGGCCCAGCCGTGTTTAGGGTAGCCACTGAAAGCATCTGCCAGCCTGCGGGCCCCTTGAAAGCGTCTCGTCCTTTGGGGCTCGGACGATTTCAAGTCCTTAAGAACGGAACTTCAAGAAATCGTCCGAACCCCAAACGGCGGGACGATTTCTTTGGACCGCTCGGCGGCGTGTGTGCTGCGGGTCTTCCCTACACAGATCGTGGCGTGCTCCCTTGATTATTCCGGTCGGTGACCTAAACAAGCGCCGGACGACGCCGTTCATCAATTACCTGCTGATCCTCGCCAACGTCGTCGTCTTCGTCTACGTCTATTTCCTCATCCCCCGCGACCGGGTCGAGCCGACGGTCATCTCCTACGCGCTGAAGCCCAGCCATTGGACCGACCTCAGGACCCTCTTCACGTCGATGTTCCTCCACGGCGGGTGGGCCCACCTGATCGGGAACATGCTCTTCCTCTGGATCGCCGGCGACAACGTGGAGGACCGGTTGGGGCACCTCCCGTACCTGGTGTTCTACCTCCTGGCGGGAGTGGCGGGGTCGGCGGCGCACGTCTTCATGGCGGTGAGCGTCATGCCCTCGATGGCCGACGTCCCCACGGTCGGCGCGTCGGGGGCGATCTCGGGGGTCATGGGGGCTTACCTCGTGTTCTTCCCCACGAGCAAGATCAGGTTCATCCTCTGGCTCATCATTTTCGTGAGGGGGTTCACGCTGCCCTCCTGGGGGGCGATCGGCTTCTGGATTGCCTCGCAGATCCTGATGGCCAGCCACCAGCTCGACGGCATCGCCAAAGACGAGACCGCCATGGTCGCCGTCTTCGCGCACCTGGGCGGGTTCGCCTTCGGCTTCGGGGCCGCGATCCTGGTCCGGATGTTCGGGAAGAACAGGCCGCAGAAGCACGAGGACTGACCGTGGAAACTCACCTCGTGAACAGCCAGTTCCTGTCCAAGAAGGACGTCCGGGTCTGGCTCTGGGCGGGCGACAGCGAGTTCTCGGGCGACTGCCGGGCGGTCGCCGACAACGGCCTGATGTGCCACGTCAAGATGAAGCTCCCCGGGTCCTCGACGATGCCCGACGTCACGAAGTACCTTGACGGAATGCGCAAGAAGCTCGTGGGCAAGCCGCTCGTCCTGGAGCTTAGCTCGCCGAAGACGAAGGGCGAGGTGAAAGTCATCGTCGAGCAGGTCGACCTGGTGTCCACGGCCAAGAGGGTGTTCGCGTTCATCGTCACCTTCACTTCGCCGCCCGACCCCCGGTTCATGAAGCAGCTCCTCGAGCCCGTGGTCATGAGGGCGCCTCCGAAGCCTCCCCGGGCGAAACCCTTTTAGCCGCCATGGCCACGCCGGAGATCCCGCCGGAGGCCAAGGCCGTTCTGCACGACTCGTCCCGCTTCCTGGGCCCGTACCTTCTCGTGAAGCGGGTCGGGAAGGGGGCGACCGGCCACGTGTGGAAATCGTGGGACTGCCCCCGGGGCCGGTGGGTGGCGGTCAAGGTGCTCCATTCGAATGACGAAGAGTATATTGCGCGGTTCCGTCGCGAGGGCCGGCTGGCGGCGGGCCTCCGGCACCTGCACATCGTGCCGATCCTCGACGTCGGCGAGGTGCCGGCGAACATTCCTGGCGAGACCCCCCGGCGGTACCTCGCCATGGAGTTCGTCGAGGGCCCGTCGCTGGCGGACGTCCGGATCGCCTTGCGGCAGGCCCTTGAGGTTTTCATCCAGGTCGCCCACGCCGTGGAGGCCGCGCACCGGGCGGGCATCGTGCACCGCGACCTCAAGCCTCAGAACATCCTGCTCGCCGGCCCGCGCCACCCGATGGTCCTGGACTTCGGCCTGGCGAAGGCCGTGCGGACCGAAAGCTCGATCTCCGGTACCGGCGCGATCATGGGAACCCCCAGCTTCATGCCCCCGGAACAGGCGCGCGGGCAGCTCGAGGAGGTCGACGAGCGGAGCGACGTTTTCTCCCTCGGGGCGAGCTTGTACACGGTCCTCTGCGGACAGCCTCCCTATTCCGGCCACAGCTACGTGCAGATCCTCTTGAAGGCCTGTGTCGGCCAGTTCACGCCCCCGCGCCGACTGAGCCCCGCCCTGCCCGAACGCGTGGAGCAGGTCCTCCTCAGGGCCATGGCGCGCGAAAAGACGGACCGGTCCGGGTCCGCGCGCGACTTCGCGAAGGATCTTAGGAGCTGCCTGGCCGCCGCTCCGCCGTAGGAGAGCCGACGGCCGCTTCCGCAGACCGCTTTGCGTCCCGGTGGTGTTAAATCGTCGGCATGAAGGCCGTCGCGATTCTGTGGGGACTCGGATCCTTGTGCGTCCCCGACGAATACAAGAGCCATCCCCCGGTCCGTCCCCTCCCCGAGCCTTCGACGCGCCCCGCGGCGCCCGGCCGTCGTTCACCGTGGATCCCGCGCGCGGAAGCGACGAGGCGGAGGGATCGTCGGAAAAACCCTGGAAGACCCTGGCCCACGCGGCGGGCCGCCTCAAAGCGGGCGACACGCTCATCCTGCGCGACGGCGTCCACGTCGGTCCGGTAACCCTCGCCGTCGCGGGCACGCCGGAGAAGCCGATCACGATCCGTTCCGCGCCGGGCGAGCTCGCGATCCTCGACGGGGGATTCGCCGAGTTTCGCGAGAATCCTGCCGCCTCCTGGGACGTCGCCGTGAGCCGGCAGTGGGCGAGGCTGGTCGTCGAGTTGAAGAGGAAAGGAAAGCCGATCCCCGTGCTGGACGGCATGATTGCCGCGACCGCGTTGGAGCACGGGCTTTCCGTGGCTACTCGCAACGTGAGCGATTTCGAGCGAGCCGGCGTCAAGGTCGTGGACCCGTTCGCGTAAGCCGTGCCGTTATTGAGCAATCCCGGGGAGCGTGTTACAATTCCGGGCCCATGGCCAAGGCCAACCCCATCGACCTGAAGGGCTTGAAGACTTACTCCATCTCGAAGCGGAAAAACCTCGTCCACGTCCGGGATTTCGGGACCCTGGCCGACGGGCGCGGCGCCGCCGACCTGATCAACTCGTTCCCCAACATCTACGCGGGACGGGACCTGCGCACGCTCATCCGGGACGTCGTCCGGGCCCACCGGGCCGGCAAGGAGGTCGTCGCCGCGATCGGCGGGCACGTCATTAAAGTGGGCTGCGGGCCGGTCCTCGTCGACCTCATCGAGCGGCGGGTCGTGACGGCGGTCGCGATGAACGGCGCCGCGGCGATCCACGACTACGAGATCTCGCTCATCGGCCAGACGTCGGAGGACGTGGCGGAGTCCCTCCCGGACGGCCGGTTCGGGATGGCGCGCGAGACGGCCGAGGCGTTCGCGCAGGCCGCCCTCGTGGGGGCCATCGGCGCGGGCCTGGGCCGGTCGGTCGGGGAGCTGGCGCTCAAGAACCGGTTCCGAAAGCGCTCGCTCCTGGCCGCCTGCGCCCGCCGCGGGATCCCGGCCACGGTCCACCTGGCGATCGGCGCGGACATCACCCACATGCACCCGCAGGCCTCGGGCCGCGACCTGGGCGAAAGCACGCTCCTGGACTTCCGGCTCCTGTGCGACGTCGTGGGCCGGCTCGAAGGCGGAGTCTGGCTGAACGTGGGCTCGGCGGTCGTCATGCCGGAAGTCTTCCTCAAGTGCGTTTCGGTGGCGCGCAACCTCGGCCGGCGCCTCCGGTCCTTCACCACCGTGAACCTCGACATGATCCAGCACTACCGGCCGCGGGCCAACGTCCTCGCACGCCCGCGCGGGAAAGCGATCGCGATCACCGGCCACCACGAGATCCTGCTCCCGCTCCTGCGGGCCGGCGTGGTGGCGGCGCTGGGGGGGCGCGCGATCCGGCCGTGACGAACCGACTTGCGGACATCGTCGCCAAGCTCAAGGCGCCCCGCGTCTTCGTGCTGGGCGACTTGATCCTCGACCGGTACGTCTGGGGCACCGTCAACCGGGTTTCGCCCGAAGCCCCCGTGCAGATCCTCAAGGTCGAGCGCGAGGAATTCCGGCCCGGCGGGGCGGCCAACGTGGCGAACAACCTGGCCGCGCTGGGGGCCCGCGCGGTGTGCGGGGGCGTGGTCGGGGGCGACACGGGCGGGCAGGAGCTCCTGCGACTCCTGCGCGCCGCCAAGGCAGGGACGTCGGCCGTCCTGCGCGACCCGCGGAAACCCACGTCGGTCAAGACCCGGATGATCGCGCACAACCAGCAGATGCTGCGCGTGGACCGCGAGAGCGTCGATTCGGTGCGACCGGAGGTGAGGAAGCGCCTCCTCGTCGTCGCGCTCCGGGCGGCCGCCGGGTCGGACCTGGCGATTCTCCAGGATTACAGCAAGGGCACGCTCCCCGACGACCTCTGCGAGCGGTTCCTCCGCCGCGCGGGCTGCCCGGTGCTCGTGGGCCTGAAGAGCCGCGACTACCGCAAGTACGCGCGCGCGACCGGCGCGGCGCTCAACCGAAGCGAGCTGCTCACGATCAGCCGCGAGGACGACGTGGACCGCGGGGCGCGCAAAGTGATCCGCGAGCTGGGGCTCAAGTTCCTGGTGCTCACGCTGGGCGAGCGGGGCATGCGGGTCTACGCGGCCGGCGCCGCGCCGATCACGCTCCCCGCCGTGGCGCGCCAGGTGTACGACGTGACGGGGGCGGGAGACACGGCGCTGGCGGCGTTCGGGCTGGCGTACGCGTCGGGCCTCGCGCTCGAAGACTGCGCCGTTCTCGCCAACGCCGCCGCGGGGATCGTCGTCGCCAAGGTCGGCACCGAGACGGTCACCCGGGATGAGCTCCGCGCTCAGGCGTCCCAGGACGGCCACCGGAAGATCTTGAAGCTCCCCGAGCTCGTCCGGGCGTTGGCCTCCGAGCGCGCTCGGGGCCGCAAGATCGTCTTCACGAACGGATGCTTTGACCTCCTTCACTCGGGCCACGTGTCGACCCTGGACCTCGCCCGCTCGGAAGGCGACGTTCTCGTGGTTGGCTTGAACACCGACCGGTCCGTGAGAGCGCTCAAAGGGGACGGCCGGCCCATCGTGCCCCAGGCCGATCGGGCGCGGCTCCTGGCGGCGCTCGAGGCCGTGGACTACGTTGTCCTGTTCGACGAAGACACGCCGCTGCGGCTGGTGAACGCGGTCCGGCTGGACGCCCATGTCAAGGGCGAGCACTACGCGGGGCGCACGATCGTGGGGCTCGAGTACGCGGGTCGCGTCGTGCTGGCTCCCCTGGTGC
>Ga0187892_10010222_pt1 | contig 11991 bp, 12 predicted proteins | sample MA1701073metaG_FD_139345 | JGI IMG/M metagenome (GOLD analysis project Ga0187892, IMG submission 139345) | Bio-ooze microbial communities from a basaltic lava cave in the Kipuka Kanohina Cave System on the Island of Hawaii, USA - MA170107-3 metaG ...
CGCCGTAGCCGCAGCCTACGTCCAGTATCGCTCCCTTGTTCACATGCTTCTCTATTTCCTTCAGCCTGGCCTGGTGGACGGGCCTCGACGCGCAGCCTGTGCGCTCGATATTCTCTGTCTTGTCGTGCACAAACCTTTTCAGGTCAGGTCTTGGGTTCTGGTAGACTAGACCACATTCCGAGCACCTGACTATATCTATCTTTATTTTCCTGTCTTCCGGCGCCTCTATAGACTTGTAAACTACGCTGTACTTTGTAGAAGAACACAAAGGGCAGGAGACTGTTGTGAATTTCATTTCATACCACCGATGAACAGTCTTTTGGTCTTACCGCTGGTCCGTCATGTCCAGCCTGAACAGCTTGAATTCGCCGCCCCAGTTGTTCACGAACTGGAATTTCTCGAGCCCTGCACCGTTGAAGAAAAACATTCTCGTGAACATCGAGTCTTCAAGTTCAGGCGATATAAAGACGACGAGCTGCCTGCTCTGGTCTAGCCACAGCAGCCCGCCTATCTGGGCGTCTGCTGATTCTTCCAGTACAGGCGCGCCGTTCTTCACGTAGAATATTTTGTCCACGGACGCGAGCTGCCCGCCCTGCTGAAGGTAAGGAACTATCGTCCCGTTCCTGTCCAGTAGAACAAAAGACTGGTCCTGGCCTACGGGGTAGATGTAGGCGACAGCGTTCTGTTCAGCGACAGGACGGGCGCCGCCGAGGTTGAGCATGAGGTAGTTGTACGGGGTCCCTTTATCGACAGGATTCCAGGTTGCGAAATAAGTCCACCAGTGTGCCTTGCCTATCAGGTCGGCCGAAGCCACGAAATACATCTCGCCACACCCTGGCTTGTTGTACCTCTTCAGTATTTCGTATGCGAGTGTCTCGTTCGGGGTGAACAGCGCCGTACCGATGTCCTGTATCCTGGCGGTCGATACTACTGTATACTCAGTGCCGTTTACGGCCTCCGTCCTGGTCGTGTACTTGCCCGTAGGCCCCAATTTCGCGAGCTCTCCTTGCGTAGGTGTGCCTTCTACCCTTGTCTCGAACTGCGCGTTCTGCGAGGCGCCGCCGAATACGATAGGTCTTTTTGCTATAGCCGTTATAAAGTGTCCGGGGTCCCAGTAGGTCGCGACCGCTGCACACTCGGGCGTGTTTTGTTCTATCCAATTCAATGCTTCCCACCAGTTGTCACTCAGTACAGTTCCCGATCCCCTGGCTATGCTTGTTGCAGGCGCAAGATAGAATGTAAATGAGATGAAAGCTATGAATATCATAACGAGCAGCGAATAGATGTTTGCCGATCTTACCTTCATTCTAGTCACCCAATTTCTCCTCGCCTGAAACAAAGCGTACCAGCTTTGAGAGGAATATAGCTGACCCTATCGCTATCGGCGCCGAAAACAGTATGGAGAACCTCACGGCTATGATAGTGGCCAAGAAAGGCCCGATAAACCATATGAGCAGAAATATAAGCGTATCGAGGTGCTGCCTTTTCTTCACGTAAGAATACAGGAGGTAGATCAATCCATATACCATGAGGAAGAAAGGCGATATTATCATCGCGACCGGGTTCTGGCCGAAATTCACTGCGCTGGTCCTCTGTATTATATCCCTCACGTTCCCAGAGGATTGAAGCTCTGCGACCGAGACGTAGACATTAGGGAACTCCCTGTTTTCCTCCCCTTTGATATCGCCGAAAGATATAGGCCCTGTTATAGTGTTCGGTATAACCTGGAGACCGAAAACGGGTACCATGAGGATGAAGAACATAAGTATAGTAGCGGCGAAAACTATTACCGTGTGCCTTGACTCGTCTGCTATTCTTTTTGCATTTCTCAGTCTTATTGATTCGGCAAGTATCTTGGCTATGAAGAACCCGGTTATCAGCCATACGACGTACCAGTACCCTCCCCACGCATACCCCCACACGCCCAGAGCTATCCCTGAAAGAAGGGTGTAAGTTACGTAGCGCCTGTTTATCTTCTTTACGGCGTTTGCATACTTGTAGGCGATAAGGAAGAGTGCTATAGCGATCAGCGGGAAGAAGAGCACAACCGTGTCGCTGTCTGGATCTCCTCCAAGGGAACGGGACATGACGGATATATCCAGAACCATAAACAGCGCAGCCAGTATGCCCGCCCTCCTGTCGAAGAGTATCCTGCCTATGAAGTACATCGGTATGGCCATCAGCGAAGCCAGGAGGGGAGGGAACCATATAAGAAACTGGAATAGTGTAAGGCCGGGCATAAAAGTGTGGAAAAACAGGAATGAATAGCCGGCGAAGTATGCGTAGAGGTCGTGCCCTAGCAGCCTTGGCACCGTTTCCGGCGTCAGACCTAGCTCGTCGTAAGGTAGGAGGTGTCCGTAAGTTGCTACTTCTTCTATCTGCCTTGCAAAGGCGTAAGAGTCTATATTCCTGAGATAGGGCCATCTGTAATCCAGCAGGCGCACGCTTATACCAAGAGATATTATAAGCAGTACCGCTATCACTGGCCAGTATCTCTTCAGCACATTCGTGGCAGCCGCTTTCATCGTATCATTTATCCTCCTGTGGAAAGTATTAAATCATGCGCGGCAGCTTGCCCAGAATAAATTTTACAAGCCTCATCTTCGGGAAACCCTTCCATAAACCGCTCAGTTTGTCGTAGTCAAAGCCGTTTAACGTCGAGAAAATCGGGCCGAAATCCACGAACATGTCGTCTATTTCCTTGTTCGTTAGTTTCCTGTAGACCATCCTGAGCATGAACTGCTTCTCTATCTCCCACGCCAGTTCTTTCTTCCAGTATTTTTCGTAGAAGCTAAGGAATTGCGCGTTCGTTTTGTTCATCTCGAGGGCGTCGTTTATTATCCTCGCTGCATGGCCGGCGCCTATCATAGAGAACATTATGCCGCCGCCTGTAAGCGGCTTGTTTTGCCCGCAAGCGTCTCCGACGAGCACGGCCCTGTTGGCGTAACTCTTTGTATACGTGTAAGGTATCTGGTAGGCGTACATCTTCCCGGCCGGCAGGTACATGTCCCTCACGAAGTAATTGGCATAGTCTCCGGGCCTTATCGCGGTCATAAGTCCGTATTCGTTGTTCTGTGGTATTACCCAGGAGAAGAAATCAGGCGAATAGTACTTGTTGAAGAATACCTGTATATTGCCTTCCAGCCTTGTTTTTGTCTTAACCATTATGCCGAGGGCTGTCTTCGGCTTCTCTACGCCCATAGCATTTCTTACGACAGAACCAGCGCCGTCGCACCCGGCTACGAGTTTTGCATGGTATTCGCCCTGGTCCGTCTTCACAGATACGTGATCGTGAAAAAACCTCACGCCGCTGGTGTTGGCGTATACGATTTCTGCTTTCTTGGCTGCATTTTTTCTAAGTTCCTCCTCGAATTTTTCCCTCCTGAGTATGTAGGCAAAAGGCTGCTCAGACGAAAGGGAAAACGTCTTGCCGATCGGAGAAACACAGTCCATCCTTGTTATCTCATTTTTTATAAATCTCTGCCCGTTCTTGCCGAATAGCAAATTGAATCGCGTAGACACTATACCGCTGTCTTTAGGTATTATCTCCTTCTTCCTTTCTATCAGCAGGACTTTGTTGCGCCCCTTTATTTGCGACGCTAGGTAGCTTCCTGCGACCCCGCCACCGACTACTATGAGGTCGAACATAGCAAGAATAGAAGGTGAAATTTATTAAAGCGCTGGAAGCATGGAAGTGCGCAAAGCCTTCGTAATGCATTTTCTCGGCTTTTTTAAGTTTTTTTCCTGTCTATTGTCTGTTGCCATGATACTTGACAGAATAATTGAGAAATACTGGAAATTTCTGATGTGGATAACAATAGCCTTCCTGGTACTCTCTGCCGCATTCCTGGTGTACAACGCAGCAGCTACAGGGTCTTTCATGAAAAGGGACATCGACCTGGCGGGAGGCAAAGTCATAACAGTAGAGGTCTCTGAGACTGACGTACAGGCTGTCAAGGAGGCTGTTCCTTACGCCAACGTTAGGCTTGTATCGGGCGCGACAAAGACGCTGCTTGTGGAGGTACCCTTCGAAGCCGACGAAGACGAGACGATCCAAAGATTAAGAAACGCTGTCAGTTTTTCAGGAGAGCCAGGCATACGCGTAGTAGGGCCTGCCCTTGGCAGTCTCTTTTTTCAGCAGGCGCAGTTTGCTCTCGTCGCTGCTTTTGTGCTCATGGCTATTACTGTGTTTCTGCTCTTCCGCTCGTTCGCGCCCTCGCTAATCGTACTACTCGCTGCCCTGACAGACATAATAGGCACAATGGGTGTACTGGTTCTACTGGACGTGCCACTGTCCTTGCCTGTGATAGGCGCGCTCCTAGCGCTGATAGGCTATTCAGTAGGGACAGACATACTGCTGACGTCAGAGCTGACCAAAAGCGGCCGCCAGAGCCACAAGGATAGCGTGGCCAAGGCTGCAAAAACGGGGATAACGCTGACAGCTGCAGCGCTCATAGCGCTGCTCTCGATGTTCTTCATTTCCGGATCTACTGTGATACAGCAGATAGCCTTCGTCATGTTGATAGGGCTTGTAATCGACCTCCCGGCCACGTGGTTCACTAACGCAGGAATCCTTCGTGTGTGGCTCGAGAGGGAGCACAAAGGTGACCCAGCATGATATTGAAAAATCCAAGGATCATTATATGGATCTTCTTCGTCGCCGTGGCAATCCTGCTCATCAGTCCTAACCCTGATCCGGTCGGGTTCGTCGTTTCTTCGCCGGGCGATACAGGGCTGACAGTTGGTGAAGTACTCTACAGGGTGGACGGCCAGGAAGCTTCGCAGGTTGTTCTGGAAAAGAACTACGAAGGTATAATAAAAGTCGACACAAACAAAGGTGTCAAATTCCTGCGGGTCAACGGCACGCTCGATATTATTTATGAGCCTGCTCAGTCGACAAACATAAAATTTGGACTTGACATAAAGGGCGGCGTGCGTGCCGTGATAGAACCTAATGTGTCCAACAACGCCACGATAGACCTGATAATAGACACCCTCGAGGACAGGATAAACTTCTACGGCCTCAGGGAATCCGTGTTCCGCCCGATATATTACGGCGATAAGGGTTTCGTAGAGATAAGCATCGCAGGCGGCAACGAGGAAGAGCTGAGGACATTGATAGAGAGCCAGGGAAACTTCGAGGCCAAGATACCTTTCGTCCTCCCCGTATCAGGCGGCCAGACGTCGTTGAAATTAGACAGAACTTACAACGTGGCCGTCAGCAATTCGTCAATAATAGTAAACAACGAGGAAATACGCACAGGCGGTTCTTTCTCGATAAACAATGTAGGTTTCACGCTTAACACCGTCAGTCCGCTCAACCTGACGGCGAGAATTTTTGATGGCGAAGATATAATCACAGTGTTCCTCGACCCTCAGAGGACAAGGATAGAACCTACTGCGGACGGCTTCAGCTGGACGTTCGGCGTGCAGCTCAGCGGAGCGGGCGCGCAGAGGTTTGCGTGGGTCACGGACAACGTCAACCCGAGGAGAGACGGGTATCTAGAATCTCCTATCGAATTTTACCTCGACGGGGAGCTAATAGATTCATTGAACATAGCCACTTCCTTGAAAGGTAGGTCTGAAACAGAGATCGTCATAAGCGGCGGATCTGCCACCCTGGAAGAAGCAAAACAGGAGATGGCTAGGCTGCAATCCATACTTCGCTCTGGCGCCCTGCCTACGACCGTGGAGATAGTTCAGCTCGACGCGATTTCTCCTTCGTTGGGTGCCGGGTTCCTGAAAAGCGCTGTCCTCGCTGCAGCAGCTGCGCTGCTTGGCGTGATCGTCCTTGTCTCGTTGCGCTACAGGCGTCCTAAATTAGTCCTGCCTATGGTGCTAATATCTGTCACAGAGATACTGATAGTCGTCGGGCTATCTGTCCTGCTAGGCTGGACGATAGACCTGGCTGCGATAGCAGGCCTGATAGCTTCTGTTGGCACAGGGATAAGCGACCAGATAATTATTCTAGACAGGACATTGCGCAGGGAGGACGACTACGCTGAAACGACGAAAGAGAAGATAAAGAAGGCGTTCTTCGTGGTCTTCGGAACAGCCGGTACTGTTATCGCGGCCATGCTTCCCCTGCTGTTCACTGGCTTCGGAATCCTCCGCGGCTTCGCCCTGATAACGATAATCGGCGTGCTCGTCGGCATCCTCATTACCCGCCCTGCCTACGGCGTTATCCTAGAAAGAATGAAGAAGGACTAGACAGGGAATTATGCATCTTCATACCTTTTCATTTCTTCTGCAAACGGGTCCGCGCAGGTATAACAAAAAGTACAAAATTGTTCTGGCGGCATGCCTTCGGGTATTATCGCTGATGGTTCGTTGTGAAGGATAGAGTCGTAGCCTAAATTTGCCGCTCTTTCTCCTATGTCCGGAATTTGAACGGCAATATGTTCTTCCCTTGTTTTCATGTCTATGCCGCCGTGCGGACAGGATTCGATCACAGGCGGGAATCCGTTTCTTTTATGTATTTCCATTGCGCCGGCGCGCCTGAGCATCTGCGCCAGTTTGCGGTCTGTTGTACCTCTCACAGACGAATCGTCAACCAAAAAAACTCTTTTGCCGTCTACCATGCTTCCTACGACCGCCAGCTTTCTTGCCGCCGTAGTGCTCCTTCTATCGGCGGACGGCTGTATGAAGCTTCTTTCGCCGTCTATAGGCCTTCGCCTGAAAAGTCCGTATCTGTGAGGTATGCCGATTCCGTGAGATGTCAGTCCTTCGTGATAGCCGATTCCGTAGTCCAAGCCGGAGTAAGGTACAGGGACGATTACGGACCTAGGACCGAAGAAATCCATGCCGTTTACCTGAAGGTCTCTCTCAGCCAGTTTTCTGCCGAGTTCCGTCCTGTAATCTCCTACTCGTATCCCGTCTATAACAGAATCAGGGCGTGCAAAATATACGAGTTCAAATATGTCTAGAAGCCTCCTCCTTTCTCCAAGGCTTTCGCTCCACTCTCCGTCTGATCCGTAGTGAAATATTTCGCCAGGCTTCAGGTCCCTGTCGAATTCTATTCCTAGATCGTTGTTGAACGCTGCTGATTCAGACGCGATATAAACACCGTGCCTGCCCCTTCCTATGCACAGAGGTTTCATGCCGTGAGGATCTCTTACAGCATAAATTCCATCTCTCGCCAGAAGTGCCAGAGAATAAGATCCTACAAGGTGTTGTGAAGCTGTTTTGAGGCCGTCAATCAGATCTCTGCCTCTAGCGACAAGCTTTGCGAGAAGCCATGTATCGCTTTGTTTTTCGAGAGTTTCTCCGCGGAAAAGTTCTTCTTGTAGTTGTGCGGCATTTCTTATCGTGCCGTTGTGGGCAATTGCAAAGCTCCCAAATTCTGCCTGTATTAGAAACGGTTGTGCGTGATCTCCGTCAGAAGGTCCGACCGTTGCGTATCTATTATGTCCTATTGCCGCTCGGCCGCGCCAGTCTCGCAGATTTCTCCCTTTTCCAAAGGCGTCGTAAACAGCGCATGGTTGTGTCCTTACGTCACTATCGTTCATCCTCGCGCTTCCGTCAGCGGGCCACACCGCCACGCCTGTACCTTCCTCGCCGCGGGTATACATTTCTGCAAGAAATCCGTAGGTGAACAGCGCCGCGTCGTCTCTGCCGTCTTTATGATACACACCCACAACTGCGCATTTGCATCTTGGTCTGTCATGAAAAAAAGAAACCGCCGCGTCTTCCGTCATATGTAAAACATTAATTTAATTTCTAAAAAGAATTAAAAGCCTGTAAGATGGAGAAAACGTAATTTCTATGAATTACTCCCTGTGCTCCGCTTCCTTTAATTCTATTATAGCTCTAGCCAGGTCGTTGTTCAGTTCTTCCAGTTTCTTTACTACGGTCTCCCTGTCCTTGCCCGTTTTCTCCATAACCATCTGTATGTCTTCCTCCGACATCCTGTTCGATTCCGACACTTCTCCGCTTATCTGGTAGACGTCGCGGCCCATCATGTTCACGACCATGATCTCTGGCCGTGATATAACGATGTTCTTCCCCTTTCCTTTTATGACGACCATCTCAGCCTCCACGTTGTTGACGTTCATGTTCATTTTTTTCATCAGTTTCTCTATCTTTTTTGGATCAGGTTTACCGCCGAACATGCTTGACTATTCTGATCAATTGGATTTAAAGGTTGGCTCAAGCAACACTGCGCGCCGCTGTTTCTCCTCTTCAGACTACGAGATCAACCGGTGGCTTGCTGCGCTAATTTTCGTGTTTAAAGGTTAGCGAAATCTATTTTGAATGATCGACATTCTTGTTTTCCTTCTTCTTGGCGTGATAGCAGGCGTTGTGATGGGCCTGATACCGGGCGTGCACCCGAACATGATAATACTCGTAGTACCTGTACTAGCCTCGCTAAACCTTCCAGTCTTGCCGCTGCTCGCCTTTCTAGTGTCCATGGGCGTGACGAACGCCATAGTTGATTTCATCCCTTCCATCCTGCTTGGCGCGCCTGACGCAGAAAAAGAACTCTCTGTATTGCCAGGACATAAGATGCTGCTCGCAGGCCACGGGTACGAGGCGGTCAAGCTCGCCGTCACCGGCGCGCTCGGCTCTGTAATTTTTGTCGCGCTTGCGCTGCCCGTGTTGTTCCTTGTGGTGCCAGCTGCTTTTTCCTTTTTCTCGCCTGTGATAACCCTCCTGCTTGGTCTCATAGTCACTGTCATGATTCTGACAGAAAAAGGCAGGAAGAAATCCTACGCAGCGGCTGCGTTTCTAGCAGCCGGGTACATTGGTGTGTCTATGAACAGACTGTCGATAGAAAACACGCTGCTCCTCTTCCCTATCTTCTCCGGTTTTTTCGGAGTCTCTGTCCTGCTGATCCAGATGAAAACGAGGGCAAGGATACCGAAACAGAAGAGGGTGGATATCCACATGTCGCGAAAAACAATTAACCGCTCGGTTGTGTTCGGCTCTATTGGCGGCGTTGTGTCCGGCGTCCTTCCAGGAGTCGGCTCAAGCGAGATAGCTTCGCTCGCTACAGTGGACAAGAACGACCGCTCGTTCCTCATGACGCTAGGAGCGTTAACAATGGCTAACACCGTTCTTTCCATCCTGAGTTTGTGGCTCATAAGCAGGCCGAGGAGCGGGCTTGCGGTTGCCATAGATCAGCTTGTTGCAATAGGATTTGGCGAGGTCTTGTTCATAGTCTTTGTCGCTGTTTTCTCCGTGGGTGTCGCGTCTCTCATCACGCTGAAAGCGACAAAGCGTTTCCTCTCTGCAGCAGAAAAAATCGATTACTCTTTTGTCAGCTATCTGGTGGTCGTCTTCATCGTTTTCATGACCCTCCTCTTCACAGGCCCTACAGGTTTGCTCCTCCTGATAACTTGTACCGCTGTAGGGCTAATAACAAATTATCTCTCGATAAAGCGCGGAATACTGATGGGCGTGCTAATTCTTCCTACAATGCTGTTTTACGCAGGATTCTGAGCAGTATAAAGAGAATCCACCGAATGAATTCGGTGGTATTTCTGTGAAATACCACATATAAATGGTACAGTGAGAAGAGATACCTATGAAGAAAGAGATACAAGAAATAAAGGAGAGGAACAGGAGAGTAGAAGCGGACAAGGCTTGGGAAACTAGCAAAACAAGGAGAATTGTTATCGCCGTTATGACTTACATAATTATTGTTGTGTTTCTCTTTGCAATAAACGCGCCCAACCCTTTTCTTAACTCCCTGGTGCCTGCTGTTGGTTTTGTACTGTCTACGCTTACCCTTCCATTCTTCAAGGAAATATGGCTAAAACGTAGTTATAAGCGTTGATTACGCGGGTGTCATAAAACGCTGAAATAAAGCTTAAAACCTTTGTTTTCTAAGGGTATCTGGTGATAAAATGGGAGAACTTCTTGTAGTTAGAAGCAAGGTGCGTGAAATTGCCAAGAAAAGGAGGATGAACCTTGGCGGAGACGCTGCGGACGCCCTTAGCAGGGAAGTGGCGCGTCTTGTCGACAGGGCAGCTGAGCGCGCAAAGGCGAACAGAAGGACTACGATAAAGGGAAGGGACATCTAGTCCTCCTTTTTTTCTTTATTTTTTAGAAAATTTTCTTCTGCGAATTGTTATTTCTCGAAAATTTCTGTTGTGAAATTTCGTTTTCCAGCTACGTAAATGCTTATATAGTGGAAAATTTCAGAAAATCCTTATGTCGAACAGACACATCAAGATAATAAACGGAAGAAAGTATTATTACTCATCGATACGCAAGGGAAAAAAGGTCACTAGCAAATACCTCGGCCCGGTGGAGAGATTAAGGACAAGAAAGCGCACGTTTGTTGAAGAGGAAATGCCCGTCGAGGTGCAGGAAAACCCAGAGGTGCAGGAAGCCGGCGGCGAGGACGCCGATTACATCGGATGAACTACTTCTTCAGGATCTTGACCGGCTGTGCGCGAAATTCAGGAACGCTGGCAGCGAGCGTCTCGAGTTTTTCCTTCGTCGCAATAAACGGTGCTCTTTGGTACGTGTATGCAGTCTGCTGGCTTGACCACGCTTTCCTTTCTGCCGACTGTACTGTAAAATGTCCGCGGTCATGTACGATGTAGTACCACGTGTCCGGGTACGTGTTCTTGATTGAGCTGTTTTTTCCGGAGAGGAAGATTCTGGCTATAGATATTCCTTTTTTTCTTGAAGAGTAGAGCGTCTTGAAGTGGAGTGTCATCTTTCGTCACGCCACCTTCGCCCTGTTGCCGAGCATTCCATGGTACGAGAACAATATCTCACCGCCGCATTCGCAGCGCCCTGTCAGAGGTGGGATCTTGAAATGCTTCATGCAGGACTTGCACGCAAATTCGTCCCACCCGTCTAGTGTCCTTCTTGTCTCGTCGTTTTTGTAGTTTAGTTCTATATCGTGCTTCAATTTGCGCCTTGTCCCGTAGACCATGTCGCCCAGGGTTGACTGGTGGCCGCTGCCGAGCAGCTCGCTCCTGTCGACGCCCACTGAAGAGAGTATTCTTTCTATAGGCGGGAACAGCTGGTTCTCTATGTAGTAGTCAGCATCTATCTGCAGCCCGTTCTTCTCTGCGTAGTCCGGGTCCTCTGCCCTTTTCGAGAGCATCTCATTCCCCTTCAGTATAACAAACCCTATCCTGTCGCCGACGTTCGGCGCCTCCTGTGGGTTTCTTTTCTCCAGTTTCCTCGCCAGCTCTATGTGCGGCAGCATACCCTTATAGCTGTCGAGGCTCTGGGTTATTCCCTTGACTATCGTCAGTTTCTCCATAGGTATCTCGTTCTTTCTCAGTTTGCTCAGGATGTCCTTGATCATGTCTATCGCTTTCTGCAGGTCGCCCTCCTTCAGGACTGTATTGATCACGTTCGTCGTTATCTCTGTTACCAGCAGGCACCAGTCCCTGCGGACGGTTTCTATGCCCTTCATCTCTACGCTGTCTGTCCACGTCCCGTCCGCTACTTCAAACTTCCACCCTGCGTAGCGTTTTTTTGTAAGTATGAGAAATGTTCTGTAGACCTTCTCGAATTCCAGCTCCAGGTGTCCTGGCAGCTTCTCGGTTACGAACAGGGCTATCTTCTCGCCGAGTCCCCTTGCCTCGTCCAGGTCTGTTGTCCTCGTCTTGACGAATATGCTGTCCGTGTCGCCGTATACCACCTTCACGTCAAAATTCTCTTCGACCAGCTTCCTTGTTTTCTCTATATTCTCCCTTCCGCAGGCGGTTATCGTGTTGGCTACGTCTATCATGTATAACCTGGCGCGTATGTAGCCTGTGTAGCCGTAGAAGGAATTGGACATGTCCTTGAGCGCAAGTTGTTTGGCGTTAAGTATCCTCTTCTCGTCCTCTTTCTTGCCCTTCATTTGTTTCTTTATTGTGTGCCTGGCTGTCAGCAGCTTCGTTACGACGTTCGGAAGGATACCTTCGTGGATATCCGCGGAGACGAACTTTGAACCGGACGGCGAGACATAGTAGGGCACGTCCTCGTTTGCCACAAGCACGCTGTCGGGCGAAACGTTGAAAGTCCTCATTATGGACG
>Ga0187892_10010223_pt1 | contig 11990 bp, 16 predicted proteins | sample MA1701073metaG_FD_139345 | JGI IMG/M metagenome (GOLD analysis project Ga0187892, IMG submission 139345) | Bio-ooze microbial communities from a basaltic lava cave in the Kipuka Kanohina Cave System on the Island of Hawaii, USA - MA170107-3 metaG ...
AACGTTTTCAAACATAGCAGTTCTGATAGTAACAACTTCAGCGCTTGTGTTATCACTAGTGGGTGTCTCTGCGATATTTACTGCATGGGCTATTGCCAGGCTAGCACAAAAAGTTAGATTTTAAGGAAATGTTCCATAACAGGCACAAAATGAAATCCTTATGCAACATTTTTAGATTTAATAATTTTCAATACAATCTTTTATTTTCAGTCTAACTTTTTGTAGAAGAAAATGATTTTGAGATAATTGTTAACAAAAAAGTGATCGAAAGATCCATAAGGATCCATTTCTCTTCACATAGGATCTTGACAAGTGATTATCCTCTTGCAAGGATAGCAGATTTCTATAATCAAGCATTTCTTTTAAAAAGAGAATTACAAGACTATAATTGGGAATATAGAAGAAAGATTTGTGTTAACTGTACTGCTGACGAACAAATCAAACTTCATTGCTTCAAAGTTGATAATTTCGTTGGCGGTATACAGGAAACTCATTGTAAGAAACTAGTAAAGGCCAGAACAAAAAAATTCAAAAAAAAAATGGAGGGGTTTGATTACCCCACAGAATTATGCTACAGCACTACGAACATGACTGAGTAGTCCAATTCTTGCTGGAACATATTTTGTAAAATAAGTCTTACCGATTATGTGTCTGCGTGCTAGAACAAGTTGCTTCTGTTGTGTGTTTATGGATACAACTCTACTTTTAGAATAAGCCATGCCACGTACCAATTCATAACACATAGTATTACCATTCAAAACGTTTGCAGGTACATCTACTGAACCTATCCATGGGTAACCCAATGAGGCAGTATGCACTCCATAATGAAATACACGAGCCAGATTAGATGCCTTGTTTTTTCTTTGCCATCTGGGAGTTACACCAACTACATTGCACCATACTTTGTTGTCAAGCAGTTTCATAGCCAAATCAAGCCAATTCGCACGATTTTCTTCCATTGACCTATAGACAACATTGAATAGACGAAATCCATTACTGAATATCTTGTCTAGTTTTTTAGCAAGCAAGTCTTGTGGATACATACCTATGTCAACTGTTGGACAAATTACATGTTTTGGATAGTCTTTACGAAGTTGTTGTATGTCTTGTTCAAATTTGTCTTCATTTTGGTTTCTACTTAATTCATAATCCGTTATAATGGACGCTCCTGCGTTCACTTGGATTTCATGAATTAGTTCTCTGTCAGATTTGGTTAGAATGTTGTCTTGTGGAAATTGTAGATGGAAGATTACTATTGTTCTTGGATTTCTTTGTATTATGGCACTTAGTTGATTTGTAATTTTTGTTCTTTCTATAACTTGCCTGATTTGTGAGATATGACTTATTCTATGAACTGATTGGATTATAGAATTGTCAAGATTTACTCTAGAATTAGCAGAGTAAGTTAGTTCGATTCTATTTGGAAGTGGTTTTGGTAGTTTATACTTTTTACCGTCAACATCAACAGTAATTGCATTGACAGCAATACGCTTACCTGTTTGTCCCATAAATATATCAGAACCATTGTGGGTTACATTGATTTTCATTGTTATTAGGGTAGAGACCTTCTCACAATGATTTCCATGAAACCTTGCAATTAATGCAATAATTGTTTATCACAATGAGTTTTGTATTACATACAGGACAATTAGGTGCTGATAACTGAGCTGCTAAACCAATTATACCAATAGCAAGTCCTATTCCACTGATTAATTCATCTCTCTTCAATCTTATTTCACCACCTAGATACTAAGAATGAAAGTTGTCAGATAATCTCTATGCGATTTATTTATACGGGATGAAGATGTATTATATTTAGACATAATATCTTCAGGATAATCTATCGATGAACATCCTCCCAAGACATAGGGTTTATGATGACAAGAATTCATTCTTGTTTTCCTCTATATATAAAGAAATGATAACTTATATATAAAGATATTTGCTATTAATTACCTCTATGAAATGGATAGTAATATACCGAATTCATATTACAGGGTTATACGTATAGCGATCATGAAACAATTATCTCAAAATAAGATCCCACAATCGAAATCATTAGATGATATTCAATTGGAGGAACAAATCTTCGATATTAGCTCAGAGTTGTTTAATCCACACCGATTTATGATACTTAATGTACTTCTTCGACACGGTGTACTAGACTTTAGTGAATTAAAACATGGAATTCATGCAAAAAGCGATGGTCATTTAGCTAGTCATCTTCGTGCACTAGTAAAATCAAAATTAATAGATTTTAAAAAAGAATTCGTAGATAACAGACCAAAGACATTTTACATGCTAACTGATAAAGGGCGTGAAGAATTTTTGAAATTAACCCAGATCTTAAAAATTTCATTGAAGGGTATTGATAATGAGTAATCAAATAAAAGCAGAAGAAAAACTAACACAGTCTTTGAAACTTCTTGGCGTAGAACCAAGTATAGCTAGTTTTGCTGAAAGAAAGCGTATGCAAAAGATCACATATCTTCTAGAACAATTTGGAGTAAATCTAGGATTTGATTTTGATTGGTATCTACATGGGCCATATAGTACGACACTTACAAGAGTTCTTTACAAGAAGGATCCACAAGACTTAGATCGACTTGTTCCTAACAAAAGCGATGATATTAAGAAAATAGAGAATTTAAAAAAATTTCTTGGAAGTGATATAAAGTCAAGTAATACGTTAGAGCTTATAGTATCACTTCATTACTTGATGACATTAGGAAAATCTGTAAAAAAATCAGATGAAGAGATATTGAAATTATTCCTGAAGTTAAAACCATTTTTCTCAGAAGATGAGAGTAGATATTATCTTAAGAGAATAAAAGAGACCTTTAATCTTTAGTGAATTCATAGTATCAGAATACGGCAATATGTCATACATTGACTTACTTGATTATGTACATGAAGAATATCCAGACTTTGTAGAGTAAATTTTTTGATTTTTAAAAGAACTAGTAAAGATAAAGTGGCAGAAAACCCAAAACTACCAAAAATCGGGCAAATTTCATGTACAACTGCCATAAGCCGTAAAACATCTAAGAAAAAACTACAAAGATGTGATCTTATAAGATCGCTAAATATTTGAAAATATCTATTAAATGCCATGTTGGGTTTAATCTATGATTATTTCAATAATCAATATGAAGGGAGGAGTAGGAAAGACAACTCTTACAACGAATCTTGGAATAGGACTAGCCAGATTTCATAATAAAAAAGTTTTACTTGTTGATTTAGATCCCCAGTTTAATGCGACACAGTATCTTATGGGAGGAGAGAAATACCTAGAATATATCGGAAATCCAAACAATTGCACTATAAAAGATATTTTCATTAGACGATCATCTGCTAGTGTAGGACTAGGAAGTCAAGATACTCACACAGAACAACCAATAGAACCCACATTAAAAAATTCAATTGTTCGGATTTTTACAAATAAAGAAGAAACAGGTTATTTGGATCTAATTCCATCTACATTACAATTAATGGAGGCGGATGCTCTAACTAGAGGAATTGAAAATAAATTAAAAAATTTTCTTGATAAAATAAAACAAAAATATGATTATATTCTAATTGATTGTCCTCCGACCGTCTCCTTGTTCATGATAAGTGCTTATTTGGCATCAGACGCATATCTTACCCCAGTTAAACCGGATATTTTATCATCCATTGGAATATCCCTGATCGGTAGAACTATGACTAAATTGAAAGATACATACGGAAAAGATATTGACTACAAAGGTTTAGTTTTCATAATGGTTAAAGAAAGTACGTCGTTAATGAATTTGATGATGAATGAACTAAAAGGTAAAAAAGAATTAAATTGTTTTGATAGCTTTCTATCGGATTCTATAAGAATAGCTGAAACTGGCTTCACGGTGAGTAGTATTTTTGATATTGATTCAAAATATAGATATGCTGATGAGATGAAAGCTATTATTACTGAATTCATGAAGAAGGTTGAATAAATTGACGAAAGATTCAGAGAGAAAAATGGCAGAGGAGATACGACATCTTCATAACCTTGTAAATGATCTTGACAGAAAAATTTCACATAGAACGTATAGCTCCAATTCTGAAATTAGTAATGTCAAATATATTTCTAATAAATCGTTTGAAGATCAGTATAAACGAAGACTTGTAGGTAACCTGCCTTATGTTTTGCTTGACAAAAAATATTTTTCTACAAATAATCTTCTAGTTAAATTTGCCCAAAAAAATCTAAAATTAAACATCAAATTCGCTAGAAGTAAATCCAGAGATGCTCTTATTGGTTCAATTATAGTCGAGGTCGTTAAAAAAGATCCAATCGAAATTAGAAAATTTTATCGTGCCATACAAAGAATCATCGGTAAAGATGAAACGGTTGGTGTTAAGGATTTCTTTGGAGAATGGAACAAAATAATTAAATCACTATGACTGTAAAATTTCTTAAAAAAGATCTGCTTGATGTTAAAACTCAATTAAAAAAACAGTATAACTATGTTGTACCCACTACCAGAGTTCAGACTTTTTGTTTATTACACAAAAGAATTTTTTGTTTAAGTGATTTAGTGTATCAATTAAACAATCTAGATTCTATTCGCATGGAATTTCTAGATGAGTTAAGATCTGATTTGGTACACGTACTGACTTTTGTTTCATTAGGTTTCAAGAAGCCATTAGCGTTGTCTATTCGTAGTTGCATTGAAGACGTTATTAGACATATATATTATAAAGATCACCCAATTGAATTTCAATTACTAAACGAGACTGGAGACACACAAATTTCTGTCACATCAACGTTTGATTATTTCAATGATCACCCCCTTTTTAAAAAATTCAAAGGATTTCATATGATTTATGATCATTTATCAAACCAATATTCTGAAACTTCAAAATTAATTCATGGCTCATCCATAAAACATTTTCAGTTAAGTAAATCTATTTCTCAATTAGGAATGTCGGATATGGAATTTAAAAAACAAACTACAGATATAGGAAAATTAATTGATGATTTAATCACATCTATAATTATTTTCCATAAAGAGCACTTTAATCAAATTCATCATGAGCATAAGACTTTGATTTTTAGCTGCGTGTCTCCTACACATAAAAAAATAATTCATAGAATATGACAAATACTTTGGTGAAAACATCGTCTGACTAGCCTTACTTTCTATGGTGGTGTAAATGAGATTGGCGGAAACAAAATCCTACTTGAAGATAAAGACACCAAGATATTCCTAGATTTTGGAAAAAGTTTCAGTAGAAGAGCTAAGTTCTTTGAAGAGTACATCAATCCCAGAACTTCAAACGGAATAGTTGATTTTATCACGATGGGCTTAGTTCCCGACATTCCTGGAGTATACAGAGATGATTTAATGAAACTAGCAGGACGTAAGATCGAAAAACCAGACATTGATGCAGTATTACTGTCTCATGCTCACTCTGATCACGCAGATTACATCTCGTTTTTGCATGAAGATATCCCAATTTACATGGGAAAGGCATGTCATCTTATTTTGCGAGCATTAGAAGAAAGATCAACACGAACCATTGAACGAGAGATACTAAATTACAAACCACGACCATATAATATAAAAGATAAACCAATAGAAAGAAAAATTGAAACTTTTACAACAGGTGATAAATTCAAAATTGGATCATTAGAGATAGAACCAATCCATGTAGATCATTCGGTTCCTGGGGCGTATGGATTTATTATCTACACATCTGAAGGGCCAATTGCATATACTGGAGATATCAGATTACATGGATCAAAGTCTCAGATGACTCGTGATTTTATAGAAAAAGCAAAAGAAGTAAAACCAATTGCACTAATTGCTGAAGGAACAAGAATAAATGAAAAGGAACGAGAAGAAAGCGAAGAACTAGTTTACAAGGAATCAAACAAGATAGTATCAGAAACTGATAGACTTGTTTTTGCTGATTTTAACTTTAAAGACGTTGATAGGTTACGAACCTTTTATAAAATAGCAAAAGAAAATGATAGAAAATTTGTTGTAAAACTAAACGATGCATATTTTCTAAAGTATCTATCTCAGGACAAACACCTTGATGTTCCAAATATAGACGATGAAGATATCATAATTTATCTTCCAAAAAGAGGCTCTGGTACATATTCTGATTCAGATTACAAGGGAAAGGATGGTCAATTTTTAGATCTTCATAATAGTTGGACTGCCGAACAAATAGCTGCAAGGGAAAACAAGGTTCTTTGTGCTATTGGGTTTTACAGTTTTACTGCCTTAATTGACATGATGCCAAAGCCAGGTGCCAGGTACATTCACTCTGCAAGCGAACCATATAATGAAGAGCAAGAATTTGATCAAGTTAGAATAAACAACTGGATTGAACACTTTGGAATGGCTAAGTTTCAAAGTCATTGTTCTGGCCATGCTAGAGGAAAAGACCTGCTTAATGCAGTATCAGAAATTGATGCAAAAATGCTATTTCCTATCCATACAGAACACCCTGAAGCGTATAAGACGATAACATCAAAAATTACACTTGTAAAAGAAGCGGTAAAGTATGATCTTTGAAAACGATCCAGACCATTAATGATCTCAGTTCTGGTTTTTACACAATAACCTGATCTTAGTATATTGAATTTTTAATATAGCAGAAAGTGTTCAAAAATGTCGGAATTGAGGACAAAATCATTAGTAAAGTCTGATGAAGACTGGACTTTCTTGGATGTCAGTACACATGACTATACGCATGGGTTTCACCTGTACCCAGCACGAATGCATCCTGAGATAGCCAAAAGACTGATCGCAAAATACGTTTCTGACACAAAAAAAGTAGTTTTTGACCCCTTTATGGGTTCAGGAGGGGTTCTTGTTGAAGCCTTACTTCATGGCAATAATTCTGTAGGAATTGACGTAAATCCCATGGCTGTCTTGCTCTCAAAAGTGAAAACTACACCTATCAACGCTACAAGCCTACATGAAGAATATGAGAGGCTAATTACAAAATCCAAAATGGACTACGAAAATGGAAAATCCTATAATAATACTCCAAAGTCAATTAACCTAAAATTCTGGTATAAAGAAGATGTATTAGCAAAACTAGCCATACTAAAACATCATATCTTTAATAGTTCGACCAAAAAAGACATAACTGACTTTTTCAAAGTTTGCTTTTCACTTGCATCACGAAAAGCAAGTAATCAAAGGAATAGCATTTACAAGATCTATCGCATAAACAAAAATGATCTAAATAATTTCAAGCCCGATGCCTTTGAATACTTTGCAGAGATTTGCCAAAAAAACATTCAAAAGATGCAACAATTTTCATCTGAAATGAAAGAAAATGATTCAAGAGCATTTCCTTTGTTAGGCGATACTCGTAACGTTTTGGAATCTTTTGACAAAATTGATCAAAGCATTTTAGACGATGGTAAAGCTCACCTTGTAGTAACTTCGCCTCCGTATGGAGACCATCAGACAACTGTTGCGTATGGGCAGTTCTCAAAACATCCTGGGCTATGGTTAGAATTACCTGAAGAACAACTTTGTGAAGTAGATAAGGTAGGATTAGGCGGCAGAAAGAAAAAAGATTCTAGAGAATTTGAATCTCCATTACTTGAATCTACAATTAAACAAGTAAAAGAAAATGATTCAAAACGAGCAAATGATGTTTATGCATATTTCTATGATCTGGATATGTGTTTGGAACAAATTTCAAATTCATTAAAACAAGGAGAAAGTCATTGTTGTTTTGTAGTTGCAAACAGAACTGTAAGGCGAGTTAAGATACCTACAGACGAAATAATTGTAGAACTAGGTAAAAAGTACAGTTTTAGGCACAAAGAAACGATTTACAGAACCATAGCAAACAAGGCAATGTCAAGCAAAAATGCACCTGAAAACATAGTAAACCTTGCAGGCGAAACCATGACTAAAGAGAGCATTGTAATTTGGAAATACTAGAGTATTCTTTCTTTATCATAAAATTTTGATATATTTTCAAACTTTGTTCTAAAGCCTGTACCATGATCATGTTTTATATCATAGTTTTCTTTCCCAGTAATTTCTCCCTCAGGTATGTGCATTCGCAAATCATAGTAGATTGAGCCATCATCAATTAGTTGATAAAATTTTTGTTGATTAAATCCAGTGTAAATACATGGCTTGTTAAAATGGAAAAATTCATGATATTTACCGCTGTGAGCTTTAGCATTTCGACAACCACATTTTCGCCATTCGACATCTGCACGAATTATTAGTAGATTCTCAAGTTTGTGGGTTATCCGATTTAGATTAACATGTGCGACTTTTTTATCTGCTACTAAAAGATAAAGCCTGTTGCCTTTTCGTTTTATTTTCATTTGCGCAACAAACTTGTGTTTGCTTTCGATGTATTTGGTAGCACTAATAGTAGCATAGAGATTTTTTCTTTTTCTTGCTTTTGAATCTGCATATCCGTACAGTACTATAAGTCCTCGATTACTTAATCCGCCATGTGGTGCTTGAGTGACAAGCGAAATCAGATGTGATGATTTAGAATTCTTTATTTTTTTTCTTGGATCAATCTTATTATGTCGTTGTGATTTTAATTCAAATAGAATTCCATGGTATTCATTATTATCTATAAAATCACCTTTGGAATAATTATTCTCTCTAATCCCCAGAAGGGTTTCCAAGGTAAAACCTATGCCTGTATTTCCCTTTCTCAAAGCTGGCACGAATCCCATGTTTTTTATTTCCTTCATTTTAGAAACAAAGTCTATTATGGGTGTAGGTTGGCTCACACACTGTAGGCATTAAATTCCAAATTAAGACAAAATATCAAAAAGAATCACAAAAAGGAAGAAAATCTTCAACAAGACTCAAAGTTTATGTTCAAAGTTTTGTAGATCCAAGATATGGAGTTTGTAAAAAGATTATCCACAAGTGAGGCAAAATACAAGTATTTGGGGTTAACTAAACATGCCAGAGAGGAATTTCCTCCAAAAGATCAGATTTTCAAATTAAAATTTAAAAATAAAACCTATGATTTTAAAGTGAATAATAAGGACTGCATAATGTTTAGTCAACTTTATCACGTATACCAATTTGTTGAAGGAGATGAAGTAAGAATTACTAAAAACAAGGATGGATCTTTTGAATTAAGTGTAAACTATCAACGGAATATGTGATGTTCTATTACTCAAAAAGACTGGAGAACTAAAAAAGTAGAAGCTATAGAAGCATAATCTCGAGTTGAATTTGATTTTGCGATCAAATGATCGATGAACAAAAAATATGATCGATGAACAAATTTTGGCAGAAGCGATCTCGTCAGCTCCAAAAAAGTAGCTGATTGCAAAAATATTTTATTTCTCAAGCTTTATAAGGTAAGATACCGTACTCAAACCGTACTTGCATGGCGAGAAAAGCAAACGGTAAAAAATATCTTGGAAACACAAACACTAAAGAAGTTCATGACTTGGATAATGAAAAACCACAATGTCAAATCAATGAAATAATTGCTGCACGGCATGATGTTTATTTCGATATGCTTGCTCAGGCTAAGATGGCTGGTTACGACAACGGTCACTGGTGCATAGGAGGTTCGACTAGATAATATGACAGAATACACAGGAAATTGCATCAGGTGTGGGATGGAATTTATTTTATCGGAGGAAAACCCGATCCCATTTTTCAATCAGTTCAGAAAATACGACTGGAGAAATTTTAGATGTCCTCGCTGTGGTACTGTAAACAAAGTGGCTCGATTCAGCAGGAGCTCAAATCTACTATTTGCAATAGAGGAGTAAATTGGTCATAATGAAAACATACAGACGAAAAGTCCAGAGAATAATAGACGGAGACACATTCAAAGTGAGAAATCGAGTAAATGACTCACAGTTCATCCGTATTGCAGGATTAAATTGTCCTGACAGGGGACAACGTGGCTATCAGGGGGCTAAACAACGTTTGTCTGCTAGAATTGGTGGTAGAACTGTTACAATAAGGCCAAAAGGAAGGTCATACGGAAGAACGGTGGCTGATGTAGTCTACAAGAGAAAACGTTTACGTGGTTTGTGTTGAGTTATAGCAGCACTATCAAACTGCAATGGTATGGGCTTTTTGTCTACAACGAAGGAAATGTAAAAAAATTTGTAATTGATAAAGGTGGCAATTATATGATTAGTGTGAGTCTGACAGAAGGCGGCTATAAGCCAATTTATGTCGGCAAAGCAGTGAAACTAGAAACAAGATTACTACAACACTTATCTTCTGATGAAGAAAACGAATGTTTACGTAGCCGAGTTAGTGAAAAAGTGCTCTATTTCCGTTATTGTTACATTGACTCTGAAGAAGACAGAAAAAACATTGAACATACGCTTTGGAAAAAACATTCTCCGAAATGCAACGAACAAGAACCAGAAGGAAAAGAGGTATCCATTACACTTCCTTACTAAATTCACACCATCTGGCTGACCATAACAATCAATCAAAGCTTATTTTCTGAATCTTTTTTCAGCCTTTCTTAGTGTCTTTTCCAAGTCCATTTTACTGCATTCCACTAAAAGCTTCATCAAGTTTATCGTTCAATTCTAAAAATGCCTGAGCATCTTTTTCCGATCTGAAAGCAGCTTTTAGAACAACAATATGAAACCCTGTTTTATTTTCCTCTGGAGTGGTTCTATAGCTCTGAATTTTATCTGGGACTGGGATTGAAGAAGCTCTTTCTATGAGTTCTGATAAAAATCCCATAAACCGAACCAATATGGCAGGATTAATTCTTATCATGTTTTTCAGCTCCGGCTCCTTTTTCGTTATCCTTTCCGAGTTCTTTTACCTCTTCAGTCTTTGTTTCAGAGTCTTTGTTAGATTATCGCTCATTTCCCAGTCACACCTGCAATGCTTGGTACAGCATTAGGATAAGGACCAGAATGATCATCTGTAAGAAATTTGATAATATAGTCATCATCAGGCTGTCCGTAACAGTCAATCAAAGTCTGAACAGATTTCCAACCACCAATTCTTGAAACTATGACATGATTGTACTTTGTTCTGTTTAGCCAGTAATGTGCCCCAACATGTCGCAAGGCATGAACTTGCTTTATGTAAAAATATTCTTCTTTGATTCCAGCCATATGGTAAATTTCTTCAAATATTTCAGGCAGTTCATCGTATGTATTGTTCAGCTCTTCTTCAGAATCACCAAAAAGGTACTTGCAGCCTTCCCTTTTTTTCACATAATCCACGAAGATTTTCTGGTGCGGATTGTCGTTTGGTATGAACTTTGTCCATGTGTGGCCTGTCTTTTTCTCATAAACCCTACAGGTAACCCATCCGCTCTCATTATGGGTTATGGTATGCGCCTTTACATCCAGTCCTGCCTTTTTTCTTGCGCATGTCAGGTAAAGAAATATGAAAAGTGCTTGCTCCATTGAAGCATAGCCGTACTTTTCTCCAAGCAGTCTGACACACTGATCAATTTTTTCAAACGATAACTTGACATGCGAATACTTGCCGTAACCTATCTTGTTGCCTGACAATATTCCGCTGATTCGTGACGGTATTGCAATTCCGTTTACCGTGCAAAAGTTCCTTACAGCCATGACATAGTTGTAGAACCTTGTGCTGATGTCATCCTTGTAGATGATCTTATGTTTCTGCGGTGCTGCATATTTTACTTTGCCAGTTTGCATCGCAGTTGCAAAATTTCTTAATCCCTCCTCAACCCCACCGTATGGCTTGCCATTTTTTGCTGACAACAATTCATACGGACTAATTCCCAGCGTATCACAGACTGTTTTTAGCTTGTTCAGATAAGATTTCCATGCAACTATGGGTTTTCCGCCTTTTCTTGTTCGCATGTCTGCAACCCAGTCGGCAACAGCTTTGTACTTTTTTACAAATTTGTCCTTAGCAATGATTTCGTAAACTCTAGAATCTTTGATCTGTGGCGCAAGTTTGATACGTCCAGTACTGGTTTTTTGTATTAGACCTTGTTTTGCAGCTTCATCTAGATAACTCCAGATC
>Ga0187892_10010224_pt1 | contig 11990 bp, 11 predicted proteins | sample MA1701073metaG_FD_139345 | JGI IMG/M metagenome (GOLD analysis project Ga0187892, IMG submission 139345) | Bio-ooze microbial communities from a basaltic lava cave in the Kipuka Kanohina Cave System on the Island of Hawaii, USA - MA170107-3 metaG ...
GGTGTGGGGGAGGAGCGGCGCGCGCTCCCCCCCACTTTCTGCTCATGTTGAGCCGCCCAGCAGGGAAGGCGCGCCGGTGGGGGGGTGTGGGGGAGGAGCGGCGCGCGCTCCCCCCCACTTTCTAATGGGCGCCAAGTACTTCGGAGCCTCCGTGCCCCGCCGCGAGGACCCGCGGCTGCTGCGCGGCGAGGGGCGCTTCACCGACGACATCAAGCTGCCGGGGATGCTGCACGCGGCGTTCGTGCGGAGCCCGCACGCGGCCGCCCATATCGCGAGGGTCCGCGTGGAGGCGGCCCGCCGGCTGCCGGGCGTGGCGCACGTCTTCACGTTCGCGGACCTCGAGCGCTGGATGAAGCCGCTGCCGCTGTTCGGCGCCACGCCGCCCGGCCTGTCCGCGCGGGTCGCGGTGACGATGAAGCAGGAACCCCAGATGGCGCTCTGCCGCGACCTGGTTCGGCACGTCGGCGAGATCGTCGCGATGGTGCTGGCCGAGAGCCGCGCGCTCGCCGAGGATGCGTGCGAGCTGGTCGAGGTGGACTACGAGCCGCTGACGGCGGTGATCGATGTGAGCTCCGCCGCCCAGCCGGGCTCGCCGGTGGTGCACCCAGCGTGGACGGACAACGTGGCCGTGCAGTTCGCGACGGGCTTCGGTGATGCCGCTCGCGGCTTCGCGGACGCCGACGTGCGGGTGCGGGAGCGCTTCGTCGTGCATCGCTACGTCGGCATGCCCCTGGAGACACGCGCGGTGATCGCGCAGTGGGACCAGCGCGACGGCAGCCTCACGACCTGGAACGGCACCCAGGTCGTGCATTTCGTCCAGCACGGGCTCGTGGCGGCGCTCGAGCTGCCCGCCAACAAGGTGCGGGTGATCGCGCCGGACGTCGGCGGAGGCTTTGGCACGAAGGCGACCGGCTACGCCGAGGACGTGCTGATCCCGGTGGCGGCCATGGTGGTGCGGCGTCCGGTCAAGTGGACGGAGGACCGGCGCGAGCACATGATGGCCTCCGCGCACGCGCGGGATCAGGTGCACGACATCGAAATCGCGGCGCGCCGCGACGGCACGATGCTGGCGGTGCGCGACCGTATCCTGCTCGATCTCGGCGCGTACAATGTGTGGGGGATCGTGCTGCCCTACAACACGGTCGCGCATCTGCTCGGGCCGCATCGCGTCCCCAACCTCGACATCGAGTGCCGCGGGGTGCTGACCAACAAGACCCCGAACGCGCCCTATCGGGGCGCCGGCCGGCCGGAGACGGTCTTCGCAATGGATCGGATCGTGGACTGTCTGGCCCGCGAGCTCCGGATGGACCCGGCGGAGCTGCGCCGTCGCAACTATCTGAGCAGCGCCGACCTCCCGTACGAGCTCCAGATCCCCTACCGCGACGGCAACCGGCTGATCTACGACAGCGGGGACTTCCGCGCGAACCTCGAGGCCGCCCTGGCCGCGATCGACTACAAGGCGCGGCGCCACGAGCAGGCCGAGCTGCGAGGGCGCGGCGTCTACCGCGGCCTCGGCATCTCGGGCTACGTCGAGGGGACCGCCATCGGGCCCTACGAGGGCGCCACCGTGCGGATGGACGTGACCGGGCGCGCGGTCGTGGCGACGGGGGCGGCCAGCCAGGGCCAGGGGCACGAGACCTCGTTCGCCCAGGTGGCGGCGGACGCGCTCGGCGTGCCGCTCGACTGGGTGACGATCGTGGGTGGCGACACCGCCGCCATCCCGTTCGGGATCGGCACCTTCGCGAGCCGGAGCGCCGTAAACGCGGGGAGCTCGATCCACATCGCCGCGGGCCGCGTGAGGGAGAAGCTCGTGGCCGCCGCGGCGGGGCTCCTCGAGGCCGCCCCGGGTGACGTCGAGATCAGCGACGGCATGGCCTCCGTGCGCGGCGCGCCGGACTCGGCCGTTCCACTGGCGCGCGTCATCCAGGCTTCACTGCCCACCTTTGCGCGGCCGGGGCCGGTCTCGCCCGATTTCGAGGCCACCGAGTACCACCACCAGCCGACGGTGACGTACACGAGCGCGGTCCATATCGCGCAGGTGGAGGTGGACCCCGGGACGGGCAGCGTGCGGCTGCTCCGGTACATCGTCGCGCACGACTGCGGCAAGCTCATCAACCCGGTGATCGTCGAGGGGCAGATCCACGGCGGCGTCGCCCAGGGCGTGGGCGGCGGTCTTCTCGAGGAGATGGTGTACGACGAGCAGGGGCAGCTCCTCACCGGCACGTTCATGGACTACCTCGTGCCGACGGCGATGGAGCTGCCGCCCATCGAGACCGTGCATCTCGAGTACCCGTCCCCGCGCAACCCGCTGGGCATCAAGGGTATCGGCGAGGGCGGCGCCATCTCACCGCCGGCGGCGCTCGCGAATGCCGTCGAGGATGCGCTCGCGCCGTTCGGCGTGCGCGTGACCCGCGAGCCGCTCGGGCCGTCCCGCGTGCTCGAGCTCATCGAGCAGGCGCGGGCCCGCGGCGCCGGCGCCGAGAGTCAGCGATGAAACCGGCGCCGTTCGACTACGTCGCGGCGCGGAGCGCCGCCGAGGCGGTGGCGCATCTCGCAAGGCACGGCGACGAGGCCAAGGTGCTGGCGGGCGGCCAGAGCCTCGTGCCCATGCTGAACATGCGGCTCGCCCGGCCCGGCATCCTGGTCGACATCAACGGCGCCGGCGAGCTCGACTACCTGCGCGAGAGCAACGGCGTGCTCGCCCTCGGCGCGCTCGTCCGCCAGCGCGCGCTCGAGCGCTGGGCCGCCGGCCGCGCGCCGTTGCTCAGCGAGGCGCTACGCGCGGTGGGGCACACGGCGATCAGGAACCGCGGGACGGTGGCCGGCAACATCGCGCACGCCGACCCGGCCTCGGAGCTGCCGGCGATCCTGCTCCTCTGCGAGGGCTCGGTCGTGGCGCGCAGCCCGCGCGGGGAGCGGGTGGTTCCCGCGTCCGAGCTGTTCGTGGCGCCGCTCACGACGTCGCTCCGGCCGGACGAGCTGGTCATCGAGGTGCGTCTGCCGCTGCCGCGGCCGGACGCCGGCTGGGGCTTCGCCGAGGTGGCCCGGCGTCACGGCGACTTCGCGCTCGTCGGCGCCGCCGCGCTGGTGTGGCGCGACAACGGGCGGGTCGCCGGCGCGCGGCTCGCGTTCTTCGGCGTGGGCGGCACGCCGGCCCGGGCGATCGCGGGCGAGGGCGCGCTCACGGGCCATGAGGCGACCGCCGCCCGGGTGGCCGAGGCAGCCCGCCTCGCCGCCGCCGGGCTCTCGCCCGATGGCGATCTGCACGCGACCGCGGACTACCGTCGCCGCGTGGCCGAGGTGCTCGGCGGCCGCGTGCTGACGGCGGCGCTCGAGCGCGAGAGGAGGACGGTGTGAAACACACCGTGCGGCTCAACGTCAACGGCCGCGAGAGCGAGCGCCAGGTGGAGCCTCGCACCTCGCTGGCGGACTGCCTGCGCGACGACCTCGACCTGACGGGCACGCACGTCGGCTGCGAGCACGGGGTGTGCGGCGCCTGCACGGTGCTCCTCGACGGCGAGCCCGTCCGTGCCTGCCTGATGCTGGCCGTGCAGGCGGGCGGCCGGAGCATCATGACCGTCGAAGGGCTGGCCGCCGGGCAGGGCCGCGACGGCGCGCTCCATCCGCTGCAGCAGGCGTTCCGGGACAAGCACGGGCTGCAGTGCGGCTTCTGCACCCCGGGCATCCTCCTCACGGCCCTTGCGTTCCTGAGCGAGAATCCCGCGCCGAGCCACGACGAGATCCGCGAGATGCTCGCCGGCAATCTCTGCCGCTGCACTGGCTACCACTTCATCGTCGAGGCCATCGAGCACGCGGCCGCCCTCCTGCGGTCGCCTACCCCGCAGGAAGGCGCTCGATGAGTCGATGATGGCCCGCGGGCGGCAGAGGGTCGCCGATCCCGGGCGATGACGATCTACGACGAGCCTCGGCTCCTGCCGTGCGGCGACGAGGCGGTGTCGGTCGAGCTCGGCGACGAGATCAGCCGCGAGGTGAACGCGCGCGTGCTCGCGCTCGAGTACCTCGTCCAGCAGCAGGCGTTGCGCGGTGTCCGGGAGACCGTGCCGAGCTTTCGCTCGCTGCTCGTCTACTATGACCCGCTGGTGATCGGGCTGGACGAGCTCGGCGCCGCGCTGCGGGCGCTGGTCGCCGAGGCGCGGCCGGAGGTGCTGCCCGCGGCACGCACGCTCGAGCTGCCGTGTTGCTACGGGGGCGAGCTCGGCTTCGAGCTGGACGCGGCGGCCGCCAAGCTCGAGCTCTCGCCCGAGGAGGTCGTCCGGCTTCACGCGAGCGCCACCTACGTGGTGGACTTCATCGGGTTCACCCCGGGGCTGCCGTACTTCTCGGGGATGCCGGAGCGGCTGTTCATCCCGCGACTGGAGACGCCGCGCGTGAAGACACCGGCGGGCAGCGTGAGCATCGGCGGCATGCAGTGTTGCATCTATCCGGTGGAGAGTCCCGGCGGCTTCTGGGTGTTGGGGCGGACGCCCGTCCGCCTCTACGACCCGAAGGCGGCCGATCCGATCCTGCTGCGCGCGGGTGACCATGTGCGGTTCCACGTGATCGACCGCGAGGCCTATGAGGAGATCGCCGCGGAAGTGGCGGCGGGGCGATATCGACCGGCAGTCCTGTAGCGGCCCGAGTCGTCTCAGCGAGGCGGCGACAATTCGCTCCCTCTCCCCTTTGGGGAGAGAGCAGGGTGAGGGGCGAGCGGGAATCGGCTGGACCCTCACCCCGGCCCTCTCCTTCAGGAGGGAGAGGGAGCGAGGTTGACGGCTCTACCACTGGATCAGTTCCCTACCTGTACCGCGGCGGCGAGCTGCCGCAGCATGGCGATCGCGGACAGGTAGGAGAGCTTGCCGGTGCGCGGGTTCTCCGAGGGCACGTTCTCGACTTCGACGCAGAGCCGCCCGAACTCGCCGTCTATCGTGATGCGGTGCTGGTTTCGCTGCTGGCCGGGTACCGCGTAGAGCCTGATGCGGGTGCGCTCCGGCCCGAGGCCCGCCAACGACAGCGCGGCCACCACGTTGACGTTCGCCGGGAAGGCCTTGACGGCCTCGGTGGCCGGGCCCTCGAAGATCAGCGTCTCCTCGGTGATCGCGTCCAGATCGATCCGGTGCTGCTCGATGTACGGCGCGCCGGCGAGGCCCAGCGGCGGCTTGCGCGTCTCCATGGTCACCGCCGTGATGACGCCTTCCTTCGCGCCCTTCATGCCGTCGAGTCCGGCGATCGCGCCCGAGGGCACCAGGATGCGGCAGCCGTGCCGCTCGGCCAGGCGGGCCCAGTCGTCGAGGACGCCCACGAGCGCGCCCACCGAGAGCACCATCAGATGCTTGCCCGCGCTGAGAACGGCCGGCCCGAACTCCCTGAGCGCGCTCTGGGTCGCCGCCTCGACGATCAGATCGGAGCGGCGGATGAGCTCGGGGAGCTCGAAGGCCGGGAAGCCGCCCGCGCTGGTCGCGGTGCGAACGGTGACGCCGGCGAGCGTCACGCCCGGGATCCCATTGGCGATCGCCTTCGCGATGTGCGAGCCGATCACTCCCATGCCGACGATGCCGACGTTCATCACGCGTCCTCCTCGCGCCCGGGCTAGAACTCGACTTCCGCGTCGACCGGCCTGGCCAGACGGGCCTGGGCGCGCTGGTGCTGCCAGAGCGCCAGGGCGACCGAGATGACCGCCAGCGCGATGAGCGTACCGGAGATCGGCCGGGTCAGAAAGAGCCACGGATTGGAGTCCGTCATGATCGCGCGCACCAGGTTGACCTCGATCTGGTCTCCCAGGATCACCCCGAGAATGAGCGGCGCCAGCGGAAACCCCAGCTTGACCAGGAGGTAGCCGAACAGCCCGAAGATCAGCAGCACCCAGACGTTGGCCATGATGTTGTTCAGCGCGTAGGCCCCGATCACGCACAGGACCAGCACCACCGGGATGAGGACGGCCTTGGGCACCACGACGATGCGCAGGAAGAAGCCCGCGCCGACGGCGGCCAACAGCAGGACCACGGGGTGCGCGAGCAGGTAGGCGGCGAAGATCCCGTAGGCGACGGTCGGGTTCTGGGAGATGAAGAGCGGACCCGGCTGGATGCCGTGGATGATCATCGCCCCCAGCATGACGGCCGTCACCGCATCGCCCGGGATGCCGAAGGCCATGATGGTGACCAGCGAGCCCGCGACGTTGGCGTTGTTGGATGACTCGGCGGCGATGATCCCCTCCGGCGTCCCCGTCCCGAAGCGCTCCGGGTGGCGCGAGAACTTTTTGGCCTGATCGTAAGCCATGATGTTCGCCGCGCTGCCTCCGATGGCGGGCAGCACGCCGATCAGGATGCCGATCCACGTGGACCAGAGCAGCACGAACGGCCGGCTCACGATCTCGCCGACGATCTTCAGGTGCGAGACGCGCAGGTTGGGGGCGGTGACCGCGTGGACCTCTCCAGTCCGGCCGGGGCCCATCTTCTCGATGTCGGCCATGATCTGCGCGAACGCGAAGATGCCGATGAGGATGGGCAGGAACTGGAAGCCGCTCTGCAGGAACTCCGACCCGAGCGTGAGGCGCGGCACGGCCATGATCGGATCGGTGCCGATCACCGTGATCACGAGCCCGATCGCCCCGGAGAGCAACCCCTTGAGGAGCGAGGCTTCGGTGAGGCCGGCCACCATCGAGAGCGCCAGGATGAACAGCGCGAAGTATTCCCACGGCCCGAACCGGAGCGCGAACGCGGCGAGCGGTCCGGTGGCGCCGATGAGGAAGATCGCGCCGAACAGACCCCCGATCACCGAGGCCCAGATGCCGAGCCACACGGCCCGGCCCGGCTGCCCCTTGCTGGCCATGGGGAAGCCGTCGAACGTGGTGGCGATCGCCGAGGGCGTGCCGGGGATCCCGATGAGACAGGCGGTGATGAGCCCCCCCGACTCGCCGCCGACGTAGACGCCCGTCATGGCCGCGAGTCCCTGGAGCGGATCGAGCCCGAAGGTGAAGGGGAGCACCAGGATGATCGTCATCGTGATCGTGACGCCCGGCAGCGCGCCCCCGATCATCCCCGCCAGTGTCCCGAACAGCAGCGGGAGCAGATACTTCAGCTCGAAGAGGTTGACGACGGCGGCCCCGAGCAGCTCGAGCACGGGCTAGTGATTCCCTCTTCCCGGAAGGGGGAGCGGGTCAAGGTGAGGGGGTGCCTGGCGCCGACGCACGCTAGAACCCGGTCCAGCGTCCGCGCGGGAGGAGCACGGAGAGATAGCCCTCGAAGACGAGGTAGGTGAGATAGGCGGTGGCGGCGGCCACGACCACCATGCGGACCGAATGCCGACGCCACTCGGGGTCCAGCACGACCTGCAGCAGCAGCACGAACAGGAGGGTTGCGACACGATACCCGAGCACGGTCAGCGCCGCCACGTACCCGGAGAAGATCACGAACGTGACCCACACCAGCCGGTAGTTGCGCCGCTCGCCGCCGCCCGACGGCCCGGCCACTGGGCGCCGCCGGGCCAGCAGGTCGGCGATGACCAGCACGGCGGAGAGCACCGCCGTCACCGAGAGGACGATCCGCGGGTAGAAGCCCGGCCCGATCGGGACCAGGGCCGGCGTGGGGAGCCCCCGGGTGAGCGTGATCAGCCAGAGGCTCGCGGCCAGGCAGACCAGCCCGGCGATGCCGTCCCGACCGAGCACCGCGGCCTTACCGCTTCAGCAGCCCCAGCTCCTTGGCCAGCTGGTGGTTCAGGTCGTCGAGCTTCTTCATGTACTCGGCGTAGCTCTTGCGGTCGAGGTACTTGACGTCCGTCCCCTGCTTCTTCATCGAGTCGGCGAAGGCGGGCTCCTTCGCCGCCTGCGCGCAGGCGCCCTCGAGCTTGGCCAGCACGTCGGGCGGCGTGCCCTTGGGGGCCACAATGCCGCGCTCCACGGAGAACACCACGTTGACGCCGAGCTCCTTGAGCGTCGGGACATTGGGGATCTCGGGACTCCGCTTCTCCGTCGCGACCGCGACGAACTTGAGCTGTCCCGCGTCCACCTTCCCCTTCTGGGTCAGGTTCGAGTCCGTCAGGTCGATGTGGCCGCCGAGGATCGCGTTCATCCGCGGCGCCAGTCCCTCGTACGAGACGTACTTGAACTTGATCTGCGCCTCGCGCTCGATCAGGGCGGGGAAGAAGTGGCTGGTCGAGCCGAGCGTGGCCCCGACCGTGATCTGGCCCGGCCGGGCCTTGGCGTCGCCGAGCAGCTCCTGCCAGGACGACCACTTGGTCTTGGGGCTGGCGGTGAGCACCGACGGCGTCGAGGAGAGCAGGCAGACCGGCTCGAAGTCGGTGTACTTCACGTCCGACACGCCGGTGTAGTACGTCGAGTGGATGTAGTCGTGGATGGCGTACAGCGTGTAGCCGTCGGCGGGGGAGCTCTTGGCCTCCCGGGCGCCGACGGTTCCCGAGGCGCCGGTGACGTTGGCGATGACCACCGTGGCGCCCAGCGCCTTCTGCAGCCCCGGCACGAAGGGGCGGAAGATGTTGTCGGTGTCGCCCCCGGCCGCCCAGGGCACGATGAGCTTCACGGGCCGATCCGGGTATGCTGCCAGTCCGACGCCGACCGTGGCCAGCAACACGAGCAGGGCGAGCAGGGAGCACGCAGCTTTGCGCATGGATGTGCCTCCGGGTTGAGTTGGGAGCGAGCGCCGCCGATGATACAGCGGCACGCCGGGCCCGGCAAGCGACCGTGTTAGAATCGGCAGGCAAGAGGATGCCCTCAGAGCCCCGCTTGAAGGCGCCGTTGGAGCGGCTCTCCCGCGAGTTCGACTGGGCGGCGCGGGCCGAGCAGGACGCGATCCGGTTTCCCCTCCGCTACACGCATCCCGCCGACGTCGAAGTCGTCGGCCTGCTCGCCGCCTGCATGGCGTACGGCCGGGTGGATCTGTTCGCGCCGTGGGTCGACTGGGCGCTCGCGAAGATGGGGGAGTCACCCGCCCGCTTCGTGCTGGGATTCGACGTCAGCAAGCACGCGCATCTGTTCGATGGATTCTGCTACCGATTCAATCGTCCGCCCGATCTCGTCGCGTTCTGCCTCGCCACCCAGCGCCTCCTGATCCGCCACGGGTCGCTGCGCGCGTGCTTCGCCGCGGGCTTCGCGCGCGAGGGCGATCTGCGCGGCGCGCTCGAGCACTTCGTGGAGGGCTTTCTCACCCAGGACCTGTCCAGCGTGTTCCCGCGGAACCGGCTCTCCTACGGCTACCGGCACTGGTTCACGCGCCCCTCGAAGGGCGGCGCCTGCAAGCGCCTGCTGCTGTATCTGCGCTGGATGGTCCGGCGCCAGGCCCCCGATTGCGGGCTCTGGTCGGAGGTGCCGCCGTCCGCGCTGCTGATGCCCGTCGACACGCACGTGCAGAACATGGCGCGCTCGATCGGGCTGACGCGCCGACGGACGCGCGACTGGAAGATGGCCGAGGAGATCACGGCGCGGCTGCGGCAGCTCGACGCCGACGATCCGGTGAAGTACGACTTCGCGCTCTGCCACAAGCGCATGTCGGGGCAGTGCCTGAACCGCCGCCATCCGATCGTGTGCGCCCCCTGCGGGCTGCGTCCCGTGTGCGTGCACTGGCGAGGCCGGGCCACGCGATGACCGAGCTCGTGGCGGTCGGCGGGCTGGCGGCGCTCGCGTTGCTGCTCGTCGTCGTGTGGCTGGTCCGGCGCGCCCGTGGTGCGTCCGATCGCGATGCGTCCAATCGCGCGGCCGAGCTTGGCCAGGAGGTCGCGGAGCTGCGGGGGCAGGTGCGCGAGCAGATCGCGACGCTCCAGCTCGAGGTCGCCCGCGAGCTGCGTGAGGTCGGCGCGCAGGTGGCCATGCAGCTCCAGCAAGGCATGAAGCTGCTCCAGGCCGGCCAGACCACCATGGGCGAGCGGCTCGATCGCGCGACGCGGGTGGTCGGCGAGGTGCAGGGGAGCCTGGGCAAGCTCGGCGAGGCGACCCAGCGGGTGGCCGAGGTCGGCCGCGACATCCAGGGGCTCGAGCAGATCCTCAAGTCTCCCAAGGTGCGCGGCGGCCTCGGTGAGACGCTGCTCGAGCGGCTTCTCGACCAGATGCTGCCGCGCGAGCACTATGCGCTCCAGCACGCGTTCAAGAGCGGCGACAAGGTGGACGCGCTGATCCGGATCGGCGAGCGTCTGGTGCCGATCGACGCCAAGTTCCCGCTCGAGAACTTCCGCCGGATGCTGGAGGAGGCGGACGACGAGCGCCGGCGGCCGCTGCGCAAGGCGTTCGCGCGCGACGTGCGGAACCGGGTGGACGAGATCTCCAAGAAGTACATCCTGCCCGACGAGGGCACCTTCGACTTCGCGCTGATGTACGTGCCGGCCGAGAACGTGTACTACGAGACGATCGTGAAGGACGACACCGCCGAGAGCGAGTCGATCGCGGACTACGCGCTGAGCCGACGCGTGGTGCCGGTCTCACCGAACTGTCTGTACGCGTACGTGCAGGTGATCATCCTCGGCCTGCGCGGCCTGCGTATCGAGGCCCACGCGCAGGCCATCCAGGACGATCTGATCCGGCTGGGCGGTGATCTCGACAAGGTCAAGGACCACTTCACCAAGCTCGGGGGCCACCTGCGCAACGCCCAGTCGCAGTTCGCCGACGCCGAGCGCGACCTCACGCGCTTCGAGACCAAGCTGGAGGCCGTCGAGCGCAAGGGAGAGCAGGCCGCGCTGCCGGAAATGGGCGCCTGACGCCCTGGAGCCGCGGGACGGCCGCCCCGGCCGCCCCGTTAACCCGTGTGGTAGGATAGCTACAGCCGACTTCACCACCAGAGGGCCCCATGGCTGATATCCAGTTCCAGGTATACGGCATCAATCTGCTCGTGCGGTTGCTCCAGGAAGCGCCCGCCGACGTCCGCGTCCACTGCCCGAAAGGCTCGCCGATCCGCTACGGCGAGGTCATCGGGCGGGGCGACGGGTTCGACGAGGGCGCCAACGCCTTCCGTGAGATGCCGCCGGTCCGCTCCGTGGTCGCCTTCGAGGAGAATCCGGAAGAGGTGGAAGGCCACTACTTCTACATCGGCGGCGAGGAGCACCGGGTCATCCGTCTCGATTCCGTCATTCTGTCCTTCCCGCTGGAATAGTCCCGTCCGCCGCGCTGTGAGCGCGCTCTCGCAAGTCCTCGCGCGGATCGACGGTGACGAGGTCGTCGAGTTGACGCGCACGCTGGTCCGCATCCCCAGCGTCTACCGTCCCGACCGTCCCGGGTGCACCGAAGCCGAGGTCGCCGCTTTCGTGGAGGGCTGGCTCCGCCGGGAGGGCTTCGAGGTCGAGGTGCAACAGGTCGCCCCGGGCCGGCCCAACGTCATCGGGTGGATCGGCGACAAGAGCGACGGCCGGCGAAGCCTGTTGCTCGAGGGGCACACCGACGTCGTGACCGAAGGCGATCCGCGCGAGTGGTCCTGGCCGCCCTTCGGGGCCGAGCTGGTCGATGGCCGGATCTACGGCCGCGGCACGGCGGACATGAAAGGCGGTCTCGCGGCCGCGATGGTGGCCGCGACCGCGTTCCGTCGCGCCGGCGTGATGCCGCGCGGCCGGCTGGTGGTGGGCGCGCTCGTGGACGAGGAAGACGGCATGCTCGGGGTGCGGCACTTCGTCGATACCCCGATCGGACGCGAGCTCGATGCGGCGATCATCTGCGAGCCCGAGGAGAACGAGCTCTGCCTCGAGCAACGCGGGGTTGTCTGGGCGCGCATCCGCGTGCGCGGGCGGATGGCCCACGGGGCGATGCCCGAGGCGGGCATCAACCCCATCGTCTGCCTCGGGAGCGTGCTCCGCGAGGCGCCGGCGCTCGAGCGGCGCCTGCGGCGGCGCTGCCAGCGCAGCAAGCATCTGCGGCCGGCCACCGTCACGCCGACGATCGTGCAGGGTCCGCCCGTCGGCGTGGGCGCGCCCCAGTCCAACGTGATCCCCGCCGTGGCCGAGGTGACGCTGGACGTGCGGCTCACGGCGGGCATCGACGCCGAGGGCGTGCGCGCGGAGATCGA
>Ga0187892_10010225_pt1 | contig 11988 bp, 12 predicted proteins | sample MA1701073metaG_FD_139345 | JGI IMG/M metagenome (GOLD analysis project Ga0187892, IMG submission 139345) | Bio-ooze microbial communities from a basaltic lava cave in the Kipuka Kanohina Cave System on the Island of Hawaii, USA - MA170107-3 metaG ...
CACGGCGACCAGGACACCTACGTGCCTCCCGACGGGGCGCGCCGTCTGGTCGATGACCTTCGGCGGGCCGGAGCGGGTCCCGTCGCGTACGTGGAGCTACCCGGAGCGCAGCACTCCTTCGACCTCGTGCACTCGATCCGCGTCGAGACCCTTGTCAGCGGCATCGAGACGTTCGCCTCATGGGCGTGGACACCACCGACGACGGGCGCAAGTCCGGAACGGGCCAAGCGACAGTGAGGCCTGGTGGAACGCGGACGGTTTCCGCGGACGCACGCGGTTGTCAGGTGGTCACGACCGTGTGGTGGTGACGCATGCCGAGGAGCACCAGGACCAGCATCACACCGCGGGCGAAGCGCGCCGATCGCGGCGTGGCCGGCGATCTTGCCGAGCGTCGATGGTCGAACGGCCCTTCGGGCGATGGCGGGGCCGCGGCGGCCGTGGCGGCCCGGCGAGGTTGACCGTAGGTGGTCCACCGCGGTCGATCCTCGGGCTTCGGCGCCTGGCGCGGGCTGGCCAGTCTGTGGTTCAGGCGGTGGCCGTGCGGTGGCGCCAGAGCTGTGACGAACGGTTGGGCGGGCAGTCGTGCTACGAAAATCGTGCTACAAAGGGAGCCCCGTGCGGACCAGAACTTCCCCTTCCTCCCGTCTCGCCCGCCTCGCTGCGGCCTCGCTGACGGCCGTCGTGCTGGCCGCCGGCCCGGCGGCGGCCCAGAGCACCAGCGGGGGCGGCGGCTCTACCGGCACCGGCTCGGCCTCAGGCGGCGCAGGCGGCAGCTCCAACGTCTCGGTCACCCCCACGGCCACGTCGGGCGGCTCCGGGGCGGCCACCGCCGGCTCGAGCTCGACCAACACCGGCAACACCGGCGACGCCTTCTCCCAGGCCGTCAGCGCCCCTGCGTCCTCCACGGGCGACACGGGTCCCACCGGCGCCACCGGGGCCGAGACGGCCAGCCCCAGCGCCACCAACACCGCCAACCTCGGCACCGCCACCGCCGGAGGCGGGTCGGGCTCAGGGGCCAGCGGAGGGAGCGGCGTCACCGGAAATGCGCAGGTCACCTCGGCCGCCGCGCCCTCGCCCTCCACCGCCACCGGCTTCCCCACCGCCCCCGCCGCCGGCGGTGCCGCGCCGGTCGCCATCACGCCGTCGGCCACCCCGGCCGTGCCCGACCCCACCGTCAACGCGTCCGCCGTCGTGGCCCAGGTCACCGCCGAGGCCTCGGCCGTGGTGGCCTCGGCCGCGGTGGCCGCCGCCGGGGTCGAGGCCGACGAGGTGGCCGGTTCCTCGATCCGCTCGGTCAGGCCCCTGAGCCCGCCCGATCCCGGCTCGACCACCACCACGGCCGTCCTGGCCGCCCTCGCCCTGCTGGTGGCCACCCGGGCCCGCCGCCTCGGCGTGCGGCTGGCCACCATCCGCTGACCCGAGGGGTCCGCTAACCGCCCTTCCGCACCCCGATGTGGACGTGGTCGAAGTGGCCGGCAACCTTCCACAGCAGTTGGAAGCGGTAGCCGTTCACGTGGACGACGAGGTTGCCGCCCGTCCAGCCCCGGTGGCCGAGGGCGGAGGCGATGCGGGCGGCGGCCGTCCCGGTGGCCTGCGTGGCGTAGCTCAGGCCCGGCACGGCCAGGTCGATGGCCCACGAGTCGGTGCGGGTGATGTGGTGGTCGGACCGCTCCTCGCCGTACGTCCGCCCCCAGCGGTCGGTGATGGCCAGGGCCGGGTTGTCGTGCAGGGCCAGGGCGGCCAGGAAGGTGGCCGGCTCCTCTGTCCCCTGGTTGCGGCCGGCGGCGGTGAACCACTGGTCGGGCGCCGTGGGCACGACGAACGGCAGGGGCGGCGGCACCGACGAGATGTCGGCACGGGCGGGCCGGCTGGCGCCCACCCACTCGGCCAGGGCGGCCGGGACGTCGGTGACGGTGGCGGCCCCCGCCACGAAGCAGCCGCTCGCGGATATGAGCAGCAGCACGACGGCGCGGCGGCCGGCGCGCGGCAGGACGATCCCCAACCTCACCCTCGAAACCCCCCCAAGAGGCCCGGCTCTCGCCGGTAAGGGCCGGCAGGCTAGAGCCAGGAGCGCGAGAGAGCCAGCAACCCCCTCAAGTCCAGGGCCGGGGGCGCCGATACCGGTGCCCGAGGAACTGACGGGGGGAGACCAGTGATCGACCTGGACCAGCTCGACGCCCAGCTCGAACGAGCGCTGACCGACGACGTGCGGGCCCTGCGCCACAGCCCGCCCCGGCCCCGCTTCGACCACTCGCCGCCCTCGGCCGTCGCGCTCCCCGGCTCCGGGCCCAAGACCCTGGCCGAGAAGCTGGCCTCCATCGACGACGACCTCGACCTCGACTACGCGCCGCCGGTCCCCACTCCCGCCCGCCACCACGTCGACGTCGCCGACTACGTGGACGTCTCCGAGCCCGAACCCTTCGGGGCGGGCCCCGAGGCCGACGGGCCGGCCGGCTCCATCGACCCCGCCGACCTGATCGACTTCGCCGACCCCGAGCCGGCGTCCGCCCGCCCGGCGGCCATGGCGCCCGTCCGCCCGGCGGCGCCGCGCCCCCGGCCCGCGCCGGTGATGACCGATCCGCCCCAGGCCCAGGCCCCGGTCGCCCGCCTGTCCGAGGTGCCCTTCTTCGAGAAGCGTCCGGCCGAGGTGGCCGCTCCCGTGCCGAGGCGGCAGGCGCCTCCCGCCCCCAACGCGGTGCCGGCCCGGGAGCGCCTGCGCCAGGCCGCCGTCCGCCAGGCCCACGGGTTCGCCGACGACGGCGCGCTCGGCGCCCACGGGCTGGCCGAGCGCATCCCCGCCCTCCTCGCCCAGGGCCTGCTCGAGGACGTCGACCGGGACCTGGCCACCCACGCCACCAGGGCCTCCCGCCTGGGGTCGAGCGACGACCGCCTGGCCGCGGCCACGTGGCGGGTGATGCGCTCGATGCTCGACGGCGACGCCGACGACGCCCGTTCCACCCTCCAGGTCGTGAACGCCCTCGGCCACGGCGACGACCGCTACTGGGCCCAGCGGCTATGGCTGGGGCTGGAGTGGGGCGACGAAACCGAGCACTTCGCCCTCCTCGAGCACTCCCGGGAGCGGTCCTACCGCCACGACGACCTGGCGTGGCGGGGCCGGCTCTGCCTCCTGCTGGCCCGCATGGGGCGCACCGACGAGGCCGCCCGCGAGGCCGACGCCGTCCTGGCCGGCCTCCAGGGGCAGGGCCCCGACGGGTTCGCCGACATCGTGACCAACGTGGCCGAGACGGTGTTCGCGCTGGGCGACCGCGCCCGGGCCGCCGCCCTGCAGCGGCTGATGCCCAAGGTCCGCGACCACCTGGTCGTCACCGGTGCCGGGCTGGCCTGCAAGGGTGCCCTCACCCGCTTCCAGGCCCACGTGGCCTGGGCGGCGCGCAACGCCGCCGCCGCCGATCGCAACTTCGCCGCCGCCGCCGACACCCACCGGGCCCTGGGCGCCCGCCCGCTCCTGGCCCGCACCCTGCGGGAGTGGGGCGCGACCCTGGCCGGGCGCGACGACGTGCGGGCCCAGCGCTGCCTCGACGAGGCGGCCGCCCTCGCCCCCGAGGTGGCCGGCCGGGCCGGCCGGGCCCCCGCCCTGGCCGGTTAGGTGGAGTACACGGCCGCCCGCCAGCGGCCGGTGAGGGGGACCTGGGAGAGCAGGGCCGACGCCCCCAGCAGCCAGTCGACGACGTCGGCGTGGGGGGCGGCCGGCGGTACGGCCACCACCAGGCCCTTCTTGGAGTGGTCCTGGAGGACGACCCACCCGTCGGGCACGGCCCGTCCTCCCTCGGCCAGCCGGGCCCGGGCCCCCGGCCCCGACCCGTGCTGCACGCCCACCGTGGGCGGCTCGGTGTGCCCTGGGTGGCCCGAACGCCGTGATCGGCCCTTGCGGGACTCGCCCGGAGCCCACGTGGCCAGGGGCACGTCCGGGCCGCGGCCCGAGAGCAGGGCGCCCAGGCCGCTGCGGGGCGGGGGGACGTCGTCGATCAGCACGGCCGGCTCGAAGTTGATCCAGCCCTCGTGGCCGGCGGCCATGAGTTCCATGACGGCCACCACCGCGGCCGGGTCGTCGGCGGTGAACTCGACGTAGTCGGGCTCGTCGAGGGGCATCAGACCACCGGCGGGGGCGGCTGGTAGCCGGCCGGGGCGATCCGCCCCAGCATCCACGCCGCCACGTCGTCCACCCGCACCCGCACGAACCCGCCCTGGGTGGGCACCGGCCGCCCGCTGGTGCCGACCAGGAAGGCGTCGCGCAGGTGGAGGAAGGCGGGCAGTTGCGGGTCGTCGACCACGTCGCCCGCCGCCTCCCGCTCCGAGATCGACGGGTAGACCTGGGCCCCGACCATGCGGATGACGTCGGCGAACCCGTCCGCCCCCGTGTCGTCGAGGGACTGGGCCAACCCGTTGAACCAGGCCCGGGCCCCCACCAACTGGCCCGTCAGCCACGCCCCGCCCACCACCAGCGACACGCCCAGCTCCCCGATGGTCGCCTCGTTGGCCAGGTTGGCGAACGAGGCCAGCATCAGGTCGCGGTAGGGGTCCTCCGTCGATTCGGGCATGAGGCCCGACGCTATTCGAAGCGGTACAGGCCGCCACCCAGGTTGAGCACGTACAGCTCGCCCGCCGAGTCCTCCCCGAACGAGGCCACCCGCAGGTCGTCCGCGCCGCCGACGTCGAGCGTGCCCTGGCCCGCCTCCTCGCCGCCCGACTGGACCACTCCCCACAGGGTCCCCGAGCAGGCGTCGCTGTAGACGTAGACGCCCCGCAGGCTCGCCACCTTCGAGCCCCGGTAGACGTAGCCGCCCGTCACCGAGCAGCCGTCGTCGTGGCCGTACTCGAAGATGGGCAGCACGGCCCCGTCGGGGTTCGAGCCCTTGTTGCGGCGGCTGCCCTCCACCAGCGGCCAGCCGAAGTTGGTGCCGGCGGGTGCGGCCCCGGCCAGGAAGTGGATCTCCTCCACCGCGTTCTGGCCCACGTCGCCGATCCAGAGGTCGCGGGTCTGGCGGTCCCAGCTGAACCGCCACGGGTTGCGCAGGCCGTACATCCAGATCTCGCCCCGGGCCCCGCTGCGGCCCACGAAGGGGTTGTCGGGCGGGATCGTGTAGGGCCGGTCGCCGGAGGGGGCGGGGTCGATGCGCAGCAGCTTGCCCAGGATGTCACCGAGGTTCTGGGCCCGGTCCCCGGGGTCGTTGGCCGAGCCGCCGTCGCCCAGGCCGATGTACAGCTTGGCGTCGGGCCCGAAGCTGACCTGGCCGCCGTTGTGGTTGGCGAAGGGCTGGTCGACGAACAGCAGCTCGCGGCGGGTGGCGGTGTCGGCCCGGCCGTCGGTGAAGGCGTACTCGACGACCCGGGTGTCGCCCGCCCGGTCGGTGTAGTTGACGTACAGCTTGGAGCCGTCGGGGTTGAACGTGAGGCCGAGCAGGCCCTGCTCGCTGCCGGTGGACACCTCCCCGCTGAGGTCGAGCACGGGCGCGCCCTCGGTGGCCCCCGGGCTGGACGTCTGGCCCCTCGGCACCCGCCGCACCCGGCCCGCCTTCTCGACCACGTAGACCGAGTCGTCGCCGGGACGGACGGCCATGGCCACGGGCACGGCCACGTCGGCCACCTTCACCAGCCGGGCCGACACGTTGTCCACGTCGGGTGGCGTCTCGGGCTGGCCGCCGGTGGCGGCGGCCCCGTCGCCGGCCGTGGAGTCGGTTGCGTCCGGGCCTGGGGCCTGCGGGCCCGCGTCGTCGCTGCAGGCGCCGGCGACGAGGACGAGGGCGAGGGCGAGGGCGGCGGGGCGGCGGCGGCGGCTCATCGGAGGGGGCGAACCAGTCCTTCCTGTACGACGGAGACCACGAGGCCGCCACTGCGGGTGAAGATCGAACCCCGGGCCAACCCCCGGGCCCCGGCCGCAGCCGGGCTCTCCTGGTCGTAGAGCAGCCAGTCGTCGGCCCGGAACGGCCGGTGGAACCACATGGCGTGGTCGAGGCTGGCCAGCATGACGCCCGGGTGGTCGCCGATGGACAGCCCGTGGCGGGACAGGGTGGTGTCGAGCAGGGTCAGGTCGGAGGCGTAGGCCACCACGCAGGCGTGGAGCAGCGGGTCGTCGGCGGGCAGGTCGCCGTCGGCCCGGATCCACGCCCTCGACCCGCCCGCCACCGGCCGAACGTCGATGGGACGGTCGTCGGCGCCCGGCGGGGCAGCGGGGGTTGGCAGCGACTCGGGCGGCGGCACGTCGGGCATGGGGGCGGAGTGCTCGAACCCGGGCTCGTCGCCGTGGAAGCTGGCGGCCAGGTTGAAGATGGCCTCCCCGTGCTGGATGGCGACCACCCGGCGGGTGGTGAACGACCGCCCGTCGCGGATGCGGTCGACCTCGTAGACGATGGGAACGGCCGGGTCGCCGGGCCGCAGGAAGTAGGCGTGCAGCGAGTGGACCCGCGGGCCCGCCTCGACCGTGCGCCCCGCCGCCACCAGGGCCTGGCCCGCCACCTGCCCCCCGAACACCCGCGGGCGGGAATCCCGGGGGCTGACCCCGCGGAACAGGTTGACCTCGATCGGCTCCAGGTCGAGCAGGTCGACCAGCCGGTCGAGCGCCTTCGTCACCCCTTCATGTTGGCAGCCCGCCGTCCCCGGGCGGCCCCGGCCCCCGACCGGAAGACCCCGGCGGAGGGACCGTCGGGGTCGGTGAGGACGTCGTTGGCCAGCACGACGGCGGCCGCCGAGTAGGTCGTGCGCTCGCCTTCGGGGAAGTGCTTGGCGGCGGGATGGACCATGCCCGTGTGGTACGAGCCGTCGCCCGCCCGTAGGTGCCCGGTCCACTGCAGCAAGCGGGCGGCCTCGCCGGGCTGCCCGGCGGCCACGTGGGCCATGGCCGCCTCCGACGTCTCGGCGGCCGTGACCCACGGCTGATCGGCCACGCACCGCACGCCCAGACCGTCCATGACGAACCGGTCGCGGCCGGCCGCCAGCCGCCGCCCGGCCTCGTGGCCCGTCACGACGCCGGCCAGCACCGGGTAGAACCAGTCCATCGACCACCGGTCCTTGGGCAGGAACGACCCGGGCCGGTCCGCCACCGCCTCCGCCAGCCGGCCGGCCGCCGCCTCCCAGTCGGGCCGGCCGTACAGGGCGGCCGCGCACCGCAGGCTCAGGCACGTGCTCGACGAGGCGGTGAGCAGGGCGAACGACCAGGGCGTGCCGTCGGCGTGGCGGGCCCACACCACCTCGCCCCCCGGCCGTTGCAGGCCCAGGACGAACCCCATGGCCCGTTCCACGACCGGCCGCAGGCGCGCCACGAACCGCCGGTCGCTCGTCGCCAGCCAGTGGTGCAACACGCCGGTGGCCACGTAGGCGGTGACGTTGGCGTCGAGCACGGCCACCTCCACCTGCGGCGGCGAGCCCCGGTAGTACTGGTGCCAGGCCCCGTCCGGCCGCTGCGCCGACGCCAGCCACTCGAAGGCCCGGCGGGCCTCCACCAGCCGTCCCCCCACGGTCAGGGCCATGGCCGCCTCCACGTGGTTCCACGGGTCGGCGTGGCCGCCGGGAAACCACGGGATCATCCCGTCGGGCTGCTGGACGGCGGCGATGGTCGCCACCGTGGCGTCGACCTCGGCGGCGGTCAGGACCACAAGGGCCGCTCCAGGTAGACGACCAGGCTCTTGCCCAGCACGGGGTTGAGGGCCCGCTCGGCCAGGCGGACGGCTCGGCTGGGGCGCAGGATGTCCCGCACCAGGAAGCGGTGGTAGAGCCGCACCGACCGGGCCGAGTCGTTGGCCACACCCACCGCGCACTTCAGCCACCAGTAGGGGGAGTGCAGCGCGTGGGCGTGGTGGGACGCCGTGGGGCGGAGGCCGGCCGCCCGCAACCGGCCCACCAGCTGGCGCCGGCGGTACACGCGCACGTGGCCCCCGGGGACGGCGGGGGCGTGGTAGTCGTCGGCCAGGGCCCAGCACACCCGTTCGGGCAGCCAGCGGGGCACTGTCACCGCCACCAGCCCGCCCGGCCGCAGCACCCGGGCCAGCTCGGTCATGGCGCGGCGATCGTCGGGCACGTGCTCGAGCACCTCAGCCGCGATCACCCGGTCGAACGTCCCGTCGGGAAAGGGCAGCCGCAGGCCGTCGCCCCGCACCGCCGCCGCCGCCTCCGTCCCGCTGATGGGCCCCCGGTCGAGAGCCACCACCATCGCCCCCTGCCGCAGTCCCTCCCGGGTGTGCCGCCCGTCCCCGCACCCCAGGTCGAGCAGCCGCATCCCCGGCTGCAGCCGCAGGCGCTCGAAGTCGACGGTCAGCATCCGCCCGCGATCGCAGCCCGGTACTGCTCCACGGTGGCCTCGGCGGTGGCCCGCCAGCTGTAGCGCTCGAGCACCCGGAGGCGGCCCGCCTCGCCCAGCCGGGCCCGCAGGGGGGCATCGTCCAGGGCCCGGACCAGGGCAACTGCCAGCGCGCCCGGGTCCCCCGGCGGCACGAGCAGGGCTGTCTCCCCGTCCCGCCCCACCACCTCGGGCAGGGCCCCGCCCGTCGTCGACACCAGGGCCACCCCGCAGGCCATCGCCTCGACGGCCGGCAGCGAGAACCCCTCGTACAGCGACGGCACCACCGCCACCTCGGCCTCGGCGTACAGCTCGACCAGCCGCTCGGCGGGCACGACCCCGGCCACCGTCACCGCCTCCTCCAGCCCCAGCCGCGCGATGGTGGCGGGCACGAGGCTGTCGGCCCGGGGGCGGCCGACGATGACCAGCTCGGCGTGGCGCTCGGTCCGTACCTTGGCCAGCGCCTCCAGCAGGGGCAGCAGGCCCTTCATGGGCACGTCGGCGCTGGCCGTGGTGACGAGCCGACCCGGCACCCGCCTCACCTCGGGCAGCGGGTGGAACAGGGCGGTGTCGACCCCGACCGGCACGACCGCCACCCGGTCCCGGCGGGCCCCCATCTCCCGGCACGCGTCGGCCGCCGAGGACTCGGACACGGTCAGGATGCGGGGCAGCCGGCGAACCACCCGCTTCTGCATGCGCAGGAACCCGTACCACCGCCGCAGCGTCACCCGCCGCTCCCACGACCCGGCCTGGGCCAGGTCGAGGCGGCGGTCGACGGTGATGGGGTGGTGGAGCGTGGCGACCAGCGGGAACCCGTCCCGCACCAGGCCGAGGATGCCGTAGCCCAGGCACTGGTTGTCGTGCGCGACGTCGAAGCGGTCCCGCTGCTCCCGCAGCAGGCGTTGCACCCGGAGGCTGAACGTGAGGGGCTCAGGAAACCCGGCCGTGCACATGATTGCCCACTCGGCCACGTCGAGCAGGTCGCGAAACTCGGACCGGTCGGGGGTGCGGAACGGGTCTTCGGGCCGGTACAGGTCGAGGCTGGGGACGGGCACCAAGTCCACCCCCGCAGCCAGCTCGGGGTAGGGCTGGCCGCTGAACACGGTGACCGAATGGCCCAGCGCGACCAGTTCCCGGCTCAGGTAGTGGGTGTACACGCCCTGGCCCCCTGACTGCGGGTTGCCCCGGTACGTCAGCAGGGCGATGCGGAGGGGCTGGGCGGCGGCAGGCATGGCCGGTGAGCCTGACCCGGCCCCGGCGGCCGGTCAAGCGACGTCGACGGGCGTTCCCGGGGCGACCAGGTGGACCCACGTCTGCCCCGGGGGCAGGGCCATCGGCGAGCCGTCGGCGGCGGCGTAGACGGTCGGCTCACCCGCCGACGGCTTCGTCCACGTGCCGCGGCCCACCATGCCGGCGGCGAACACCCACGCGTCGCCCGATCCGACCACCTCCGGGTACTGCACGGCGGCGTCGGCCTCGAAGGTCAGGTAGTTGGCGAACTGGACGATCACGGTGGTGGGGGCGAGCTGGGCCCCGCCCTCCAGCAGGTGGGGCGCCCCGTCGGTGGACCGCCGCCACGTGCCCGCCTCGCCGTCCCAGGCGTAGGAGGCCCGCAGGAACGGAGCCGGCTGCAGGCTGATCGACCCGGCCGGGGCGGCCTCGGGCGGGGCAAAGGGCTGGCCGTCCCGCAGGAAGGGCGCGAACGGCCCGGGGCCGGCGGCGTCGCCGGGCGCCCGTGACCGCAGCACCCGGGTCGACGTGTAGAGGTTGTAGGGGGCGGGCCGGCCCGCCCGCCGGACCATGGCCTGGGTGTCGGCCTCGGTGACGAGGGTCAGGGGGGCCGACGCCGCCACCGCCACCGCCGCCGGGCTGCCCCCGGAGAAGGCCAGCACCCCGCCCGCGACGGTCACGAGGTCGGCGTCGGCGGGACGCACCGACCGCACCGGCCCGGCCCCCTCGGCATCCGACGAGTGGAACAGGGCGACGAAGCGGGTGATGCCTTCGGTGAGCTCCTCGTAGACCACGTCGGCGTGGTCGACGCCGATCTGGGGACGGGCGGCCGCCGCGTTGTCGATCTTCACCGTCACCACGGCCCGGGCCACCGCCGCCTGGTCCGGGGCCGGCCGCCCCGTCAACGGGAACGTGGGCGGCAACGTGGTGGTGGTGGTGGTGGTGGTGCTCGACGTCGTCGCCGCAGTGGTGACCACGGCGGCGGGCGGGGGCGTTGAGGCCGTCGGCCCGGCGGCCTCACGTACCGGGTCGTCAGTGGTCGCGAAGGCCGCCGTGACCGCCACCAGGACGACCGCCACCAGCGCCCGCCGCGCCGGTAGCGTCATCGGGCGGCCGTCGGACTACCCCTCGGTGGCGGTGCCGGTGGTGGTGTTGATGGCCGTCGCCGGGCCGTTCGACCCGCTGGCAGCGGAGACCTCCACCCGGCGGGGCCTGGCCGCCTCGGCCACGGGGATGGTCAGAGTGAGCACGCCCTGGTCGTAGTTGGCCGTGATCCGCTCGGCGTCGAGGGTTTCGCCCAGGAACAGCTGGCGGCTGTAGCTGCCCTGCGGCCGCTCGGCCACCAACACCTCGGTGCCCTCGCCACCCCAGTCGATCCGCCGCTCGGCCCGGACGGTGAGCACGTTCTTCTCCACCGTCAGGTCGATGCTGGACGGGTCGACACCGGGCAGGTCGAAGTGGACGTAAAACGTCTCGCCCTGCCGGTAGGCGTCCATTGGCATCCCCGCCGGCGCCCGGCGGGCGGTCGGGTTCAGCAGCTCCGAGCTCAGGCGGTCGAGCTCGCGGAAGGGGTCGAAGCGCATCAACATCAACAGTCCTCCTTTCGGCGTACCGTTATCCTACCCCAACCGATCCCTTTGCGACAACATTCCTGAGTCTTTACGACTCAACTTTCCTGCAACCACGAGGAGGACGACGGCCGCCGCCGCCACCAGCGGCCCGTCCCCCAGCCGGACGGCGAGCGTGCGCCCGGTGCGCAGCCCCACCTCCGCGCCCACGACCACCTGCACTCCCAGCGGGCCGCGCGCCCTCACCCGCCCCTGCTGGTCCACCACCGCGCTGTACCCCGTGGGAGCGGCCTGCACCACCCACCGTCCCGTCTCCACCGCCCGCACCCGGGCCACCGCCAGCTCCTGGGCCGGCACCTGCGACGTGGTGAACGACGACGCGTTGGTCGGCACCAGCAGCAGCCGCCCGCCCGCCTCCACCCCCGAGCGGGCCCGGTCGGCGAAGAAGACCTCGAAGGAGATCACCACCGCCATCCGCCCCGCCGGCGTGTCGAGCACCCCCGGCCCCCGGCCGGCGATGGCATCGCGGGGGACGGCCGACACGTCGGCCACCCGGTCGAGCAGCGACCGGAACGGGATGTACTCCCCGAACGGCACCCGGTGGACCTTGTCGTAGCGGTCGACCTGCCGCGCCTCACCGTCGTAGGCGACAGCGGCGTTGCGGAACCGCGTCCCCCCCACGCCCTCCACCACGCCGACCACCACCGTCGTCCCCAGCCGCCGCACCGCCTCCTCCACCGCCCGCTCGGCCACCGACCCGGCGTAGGGACCGGGCGTGTCGACCACGTCCTCGGGCCAGAGGACGAGACCGGTCCCGGCCGGCACCCGGGCGCTGGCCGCCACGTGGCGCTCCAGCACCAGGCGCTCGTCGGAGTCGACGGCCCGCAGCCCCCTCGGCCC
>Ga0187892_10010227_pt1 | contig 11986 bp, 7 predicted proteins | sample MA1701073metaG_FD_139345 | JGI IMG/M metagenome (GOLD analysis project Ga0187892, IMG submission 139345) | Bio-ooze microbial communities from a basaltic lava cave in the Kipuka Kanohina Cave System on the Island of Hawaii, USA - MA170107-3 metaG ...
CGCCGCGCTCCGGCACCACCCGCTCAGGTCGGCCCACATGTCGCAGATGACGAGCGCCGTCCGGCGGCCGTCCCACCGAAGCGTCTCTTCGATGACGCTGAACTTCCCGGCGGCGGTCTCAACCCGTCGACGCGCGCTAAGGGGGAGCATGCCGTCGGAGGTGCGGGAATCGGCTCCGTCGGGGCCCGAGGCGGAGCAGCTGACCGACACGAAAAGCGCCGGCCCCAGGGCCGCCAACCCTTTCATTCCATGAATTCGTACGCTCCGCGTGGCTCGCGTGGGGATCGAGTACGATTCTTGTAAGGGAAAAGGAAGGTGGGGGAATGAGATCAGCGGAGGCGTAGATGAAGGCGGTAGATGTCGAGGAGGCCGTCAGGGAGGTCCGGCAGGGTCGGGTCGAGGCGTATCGGCAGGTCATCGCCCTCACCGAGAGCAAAGTCAGACTCGTGCTGCTGTCGATTCTCCCCGATCGGGCCGCCGTGGACGACGGGGCCCAGGAGGTCTACGTCCTCGCCTATCAAAAGCTGGCCGAATACGTAGCCGGTACCCATTTCGACTCCTGGGTGAAGGAGATCGCACGAAACTGGGCCCTCCGCGAGCGGCGGGACTGGCTCCGGCGGCAGGCGGCCACGCGAAGATACCGCGTCGATCTCGAGCAGGAGCTGGAAAAATCCCTGGTGGAGGCCAGCCGCCGCACCGGGGCCGAGGCGCTCGACGCCGTGCGCGACTGTGTGGGCCAGCTTGAGGGGTCCGCCCGCTCGCTCCTCGAGGAGCACTACTGGCAGGGCACGCCGTGTGAGGCGATCGCCAAGGCCCGCGGACGTTCCACGGAGTGGGTCTGGGTCGTCCTCCATCGGGCGCGGGCCCTGGTCGTGCAGTGCCTCAAGCTCAAGGGAGTCCTCCATGGATGCGGATAGGGTGGAGCGTCTCATCGGCGGCTACCTGGCGGGGACGCTTCAGGACACCGAGTGCGCCGAACTCGCCGAGCTCGTCCGCACGTCCGCCGAGGCGCGGGAAGCCCTGGTCTCCCACTTCATGGCGGACCGGCTTCTCGGCGAGGCCCCCCGGCCGCCGATGGATTCCGATCGAGTGATCCAGGCGATCACCTCGGCCGGCTCCCCCCAATTCGCGGACCGCGTGCTTTCCCGCGTCGAAGCCCTGCGTCCCGCGACGCGTCGACGCCTGCAGGCCAGACGGACGAACCCGGGCGCGCTTGCCTGGAGACTGGGCCTCGTGGCGGCGGGGCTGTTCGTGACCGTGCCGGTCATCCTGTCGCTTACCGGGCCGCCACCGTCGCCGCTCGGTCCCCCGTCCGTGAAGGAGGGGCCCCGTCGGCCGGTAGAGAAAGCCGCCGATCAGGCTCGGGAGGAGCGGGACCAGATCGAGACAGACCTGGCCTACGCGGAGGACCGGAAGCGCCAGCTCGCCGAGGAACTGAAGCGGGTCGAGGACGAGCAGAAGCGCGCCGAATTGAAAGCGAAAGAATCAGACCTGGAGCGGATCGCGGCGGAATTCAGGGCCAAGCTCGAAGCGGCGAAAAAGAAGGAGAGTGTGGCCCGGGAAGCGGCGGCCCCGGTGACCCCGCCCCGAGAGAACCCCCCGAGCCCTCTGTTGACGCGCGCGGCGGCCGTAGCGAAGGTCGAAAGCGCCCGGGGCAGCCCCGGGGTGACGGCGGGGGATGAGATTCTCGCAGACCAGGCCGTCGTCGTGGGGCCCGGGGGACTCGTGGTCCTCCGCTATCCGGACCAGACGCGGCTTGAGCTGGGCGCCGACACGGAGACCCGCGAATTCCGCGGAGAGGGCGGGAAGCGAGCTTACGTCGCCAAAGGAACGGTGAGCGCCGAGGTATCCAGGCAACCCGCGGGTCAGCCGTTCGTGCTGGCGACGCCGCACGGCGACGCAACGGTCCTGGGAACGACGCTCCGGATACTGGTGGATCCGGATCCGAAGAAGGGCACCCGCCTGGAGGTCACCGAGGGGAAAGTACAACTCAAGGGTCTCCGCGGGAAACCGGTCGACGTCAGCAGCGGGCACTACGCCGTGGCGGCGGTCGGGGTGGAACCCGTCGCCAGGATTCTGGCCGGCGGCCTCGCCCAGAGCGTGCTGAACGATCGAGGCGCGGTGACGATCAAGTTTGGCGCCCCCGGGGCCAAGCTTCCGGATGAGGTGCTTCTCGATTCAGGGGGGGAGTTCGACGCTACGCGGGGTTTCGGATGGGCGACGCCCAACGGGGAGGCGCCGGGCGTCTTCTGGCAAGGCCAGCCCGTATGGAGACGCAACGCTGTCCCTTCCAACCCGGGGCCCAAGAATCCCATGACCGCCTCACAGCTCTCGGTCGGGTGGTCTACCCACAAGGAAACCTGGCGGATGCCGGTGGCGAACGGGCATTACCTGGTCACGCTCACGGTCGGAGACCCCGGCGCCTACGCCCAGGGCCCGCACCACGTCTGGGTCGAAGGCCGGCAGATCGTCAACGCCATGGTCACGCAGGCCAGCCGGATCGCGGAGTTCAAGGACGTCCCCGTAGAGGTGGTCGACGGGGAGCTCACGATGACCGTCGGGGGATCCGGCAAGGACCTGGACGGGACGAGCGACACGAAGCTGTGCTCCCTGACGGTTCGTCGTTCGCGCCGATAGCGACAGAATAGGTCACGCCCGGAGGGACGAGCCAAACTGGAACGGGACCGCTCTCGGTCTGTCTGGAGGAAGGAACGAGGCATGAGAACTTCGATGGCCGCCGGCGTATGGATCTTCGGCCTGGTTGCGACCGCGTGGGCCCAGGCGGAGCCGATTCCCTACGACTATCGCAACCCCGTCATCTTCGTCCAGGACGGGGGCATCGAGTCCGGGTTCATGGACGTGTACCTCATGGCGCTTCAGAGCGCGGGGGTCATCGATCTCCGGGGGATGATCACCAGCACCACGTGGGGCGAAGAGAATCGCCAGCCTCCCTACTCTCCAGTTCCCGATGAAAACCTTCTGCGGGAGCGCCGGGAGCTTATCGACAAGGGGCGCCGGAGCGGGTTCCGAAACATCCCCGACACGGTCGCGGGTCCGACCCTCACGCTCTGGGGGCGTCGGCCCGCCTCAGGACGGATCGAGGACACGATTCCTTTCGGGACGCCCGGAAGCTGGCTGATCGTCAACGAGGCGCGGGCCGCCAGCACCGCGAGACCCCTGGTGGTCGTCATGGGCGGGGACCCCACGGCCGTCGCCGACGCCTACCTTCTTGACCCGACGATCGCGGACCGGGTGATCGTGGCTTGGCAGGCAGGCTATTTGCGCGCCGACGGAACGGTCTCGGCAGACGGTTCGTTCAACATGAGCGTGGACCCCTGGGCGTCGTACATCGTCACGGAACGGCTCCGGGCGGTGCTTTTCGTCGGCAAGGGATACGCCGAGGGAGGGATTCCGCAGACCCCAAAGTCGTGGCTCTCCGCGTTGCCCGACACCGAAATTCGCCAGCTCATGACGGAGGCGGGGTGGCCGCGCGACGGCTATTTCTGGGAACCCCTTTGGGACATCGACTGCACGCCCGCGATCGCGTTGACTCGATCGGATTACGTGATCGAAACGCGGCGCTACTCGATCTCTTACTGGGAGCCTTCGCCGTGGACCGCCGGGGTCTACCTCCCGGTCTACGCGCCGGACCCGAGCGGGAATCTGCTGGCGGTGATCCGGGCGAGCGAACCGGTGGCGACCCAGGAGTGGTGGGCTCGCGCGACGGCGCCGGAAGCGTGGGGGCCGTCCGTCGGCCAGGTGCCCTACGGCTCCTGGACCGTGCCGGGCGCCGTGGAGGCCGAGCATTTCGACCACGGGGGCGAAGGCCGGGCCTACCACGACGCCACGAATAATTTCACCGACGCGAGCTGGTTCAACCCGATCCGCTTTCTCGAGCACGTGGACATCCTTGGATCCGGGTCCGCGAGCGGCGGCTTTTTCGTGGGGCGCGCGGTCGCCGGCGAGTGGCTCGAGTACGGTGTCGACGTCTCCGCCTCCGGGACCTACACGATCGACGTCCGGGTGGCTTCGGCCGGACCCGGCGGCGCGTTCCGAATCGAAGTCGACGGCGTCGACATGACCGGCTCGATCGCCGTCCCCGATGCGGGCGCGTGGACGACGGTTTCGATCCTGGGCGTGTCCCTGAGTGCGGGTCCGCAGACGGTGCGGCTGGTCATGGAATCGGACGGGCCCGGCGGGGAAGTGGGCGCCTTCGACCGGATGACGTTCACACTGGCCACTCCGGCGTCCCCGGGGGGCGGTCCTCCGGGCGGAGGGACCTCGGGCGGAAACGGCTCCGGCGGCGGCTGCGGGGCCACGGGGCTGGAAGCCGTCCTGCTCCTCGCGGCCTTCCTGTATCTGAAACGGTGAGGCGGAGCTGGTTCAGCGCAAGCCGCGGAAGAACTTTCGAACGTCGTCCACGTAGAGCTGCGGTTGCTCCATCGCCGCGAAGTGGCCCCCGCGCGGCATCTCGGTCCAGTGCACGAGGTTGTAGAGCTTCTCCACCCACTTTCGGGGCGGGACGCTGATCTCCTTGGGAAAGAGCGCCACGCCCGCCGGAACGTCGTTTCGCGGACGGCGGGGCCGGGCGCCCTCCCGGGGCGGCCCGGGGTGCTGGCTCTCGTAATAGAGCCGCACCGACGACGGCATCGTCTCCGTGACCCAGTAGATCGTGATGTTCGTGAGGAGCTCGTCCTTGGTGAAGCTCGACTCGAGGTTGCCGCCGTGGTCGCTCCAGGCCCAGAACTTGTCGACGACCCAGGCGGCCAGGCCGGCCGGCGAATCGTTCAGCCCGGCGCCGAGCGTCAGCGGGCGGGTCCCCTGGATCGCGCCGTACGCGCGGTGGTCCTGGAGCTCCTGGCCGCGGCGCTTCATGCGTTCGATCTCCTCCGGCGTCAGCCCCGCGTTCGGGTCCGCCGCCCCGGGCTGCGGGCCGCCGGGCGGGAACTGCATGTGGATGCCCACGACGCGGGGGTCGTTTCGGCCCAGCCACTCGGTGACGCCCCGGCCCCAGTCGCCTCCCTGGGCGCCGTAGCGTTCGTAGCCCAGCCGCTCCATCAGGACCGAAATCGCCTCGGCCATGCGCGGCACGTTCCAGCCCGGGTCGCGCGGCTTTCCCGAAAAACCGAAGCCGGGGAGCGACGGGCAGACGACGTGGAAGGCGTCCTCCGCCTTCCCGCCGTGCGCCTCAGGGTCGGTCAGCGGGCCGATCACCTTGAGGAATTCCGCGACCGACCCGGGCCACCCGTGGGTGATGACGAGCGGCAGCGCCTTCGAATGCTTCGAGCGCTGGTGGATGAAGTGGAGCTCGACCCCGTCGATGACGCTCGTGAACTGGTCGAACGCGTTCAGTCTCCGTTCGGCCGCGCGCCAGTCGAAATTCGTTCTCCAGTATTCGACCAGGTCGCGAAGGTAGGCGAGGTCGACCCCGTACTTCCACCCGGAGCCGGGGATCGCGTCGGGCCAGCGCGTCCGCGCCAGGCGGGCGCGGAGGTCTTTGATCACCGCCTCGTCGACGCGGACCTTGTAGGGGCGGATCGCGGCGCCTTCGGGGAGCCCCGCGGGTCCGGGCGCCGGGGGCGCGCCGCAGGCGGCGAGCGCCGCCCAGAGGAACCAACCCTTCCGTTTCAGGTTCATCATGGGACCTCCGAAGCGCTACTTGAGTTCGGCCAGCAGCGCGAGCACCGTCTCGGTGATCTTGCGGGATGCGTCCACCTCGACGCGGTTGGTGCCGAGCCACGTCTCGTAGCCGCCGAGCTGGTGGTGCTCGGGAGTGGGCAGGTACCCATACGATCCGTTGGCGAGCGAGATCGTGAACGTCTTCGCCAGGGGCGACCGCTTCTTGATCTCCAAGCCGATGTCGGTGAAGACTTCGAACGGGATCGCGGCGACGCCGAGGTCGCCGATTCTGAAGGCCTGGAGCGGGACCGAGACCTCTTCGGGCGCCTCGGCCAGCTGGAGCGTGCGGCTCGCGTACGCCAGCTCGCGGATGTGGCCGGGCTTCGCGTCCTTGGGCCGCGCGAGGATTTCCTTCGCGCGGGCGACCAGGTCGGGGGAGGGCTTCCTCGCCCGGAGGGTCAGCTCCTTCAGGCGCGCGTCCAAAGGGACCCCGTCCCGGTAGGCGATCCCGCCCGACGCCTGGAAGACCTTTTCGGCCACCGAATGGGCGACCTGCTTCATCTTCTCGTACGGGGGCAACCGCTCCGCCTTGCCGAGGACGTCGATGTTATTGACGTCGCCGCTGGTGCCGTTCGAGAGCATCCCGACGAAGGGCGGATCCTGTCGGTCCGCCCCCAGGAGCTCGCGAATGCGGTCGGCAAAGAAGGCAAAGTAGTCCGCGGAGACGTGCCCATTGGGGACGCCACCGACATAATGGAGGGAATAGCTGGCCAGGAGCGCGAGGGGGCGCTCGCCCTTCCGGGCGCGGACGAGAATGAACGAGACCTCCGGGTCGGTCGGCCCCGAGGGCTTGAGAACGTTGGGGTTGCCGACGCCCGGGTTCATCATCACCTGGTCCTGGCCGCCAAACGGGTTGACGACCGTCCCCGTCTTCAGGAAGTATCGTCGGTTGAAGAGGTGCTCCGGGGCCTGCGCGGAGCCCCAGCCGATCCGCGCGGGCTCGAGGGCGTTGAGCGCGCGCCGCACGCCGTCGGCGATCCGGCGCACGAGGAACCGGGCGTACTCCTGTTCGAGAGGTTTGTCCCCCCGGGCGCTCGTGGCCGAATGAGTGTGCGTGGCGGAGAAAAGGAGGTGCTCCGGGCCGATTCCCGTCTCCTTCTGCACGATCTTTTTGGCTTCATCGAACACTTCGCGGGGGATGCCGACGTTGTCGCAGACCACGAAGGCCAGCTTCGTCTTCCCGTCGTCGAGCACGAGGCAGCGGGCGTGGAGCTCGTCATGGATGTGCGTGGCCGGGGCGGGAGCCCAGCCGCCGACGATCGGCTCTCCCAGAGGCGGGGTGATGTTGCTCGCGGCCGCCCCGGCGCGGAAGACTTTTTCTTCCTGGGTCGCCCCGGACAGGGCGACGAGAAGGAGGGCGGAAAGGCGCATCATGCTCGGCTCCTCTGCTCACTCCCGGTGCGGCCGGGAGTGCACTCCCAGAACGCCCATGATAACCTCCTTCTATCCGACACAATTAACCCCCATGCAAAAGCTTGGCGTCGTCGCCGTCACGCTGAGGTACGATGCGCGGATGAATCGGGCGCTCATGAAGCGCTTCCATGAGGCCGGCATGGCCGTCTGGGGGAGCAACACGAACGACCCCAAGGAGATGGCGAACCTGATCAACGCCGAGGTCGACGGCATCATTACGGACTCGCCGGAGCGTCTCCTGGAGCTGCTGCGAAAGTGAGAGTTCCCTCGTTTGCTTTCCTGGTTCTTCTGGCCGCGGGCCAGGATCCGGAACCGCTTCGGATCGATGCCGAACTCCGGGCCGGGCTCCTGGCGGTCTACCGATCCCTCGACGCCGATCTGCCGTTGACGAGGATCGACTCCAAGCCCGGGTTCACCTGGGGCGCCTCCAGCCCGCACCCTCGGATCGCCCCGGGGCCCTTTGAGGCAGTCTGGACGGGAGTGTTCCTCCAGCCCGAAAGTGACACGCTTCGGTTCGGCGCCTACGTCGGCGGCTCGGTGAAGGTCGCGCTGGGCGGCGTCGTTGTCCTGGAAGGCCGGGGCGACCGCGAGACTTCCTGGATCCAAGGCACCGATCGCGTGTGGAAGCCGGGAGCGCATCGCTTCCGGGTCGAGTATCGATCCCTGCCGGACGTGCCCGCCCGCCTTCAGCTCTGGTGGGAGGGCAAGCTGTTTTCGCGGGAGCCCCTGCCGGGCTGGAGGCTCAAGCACCTGGCGACGGAACTTCCGGAAGCGGCGCGCCAGGAGGAAGAGATCAGCCGAGGGCGGGAGGCCGCCGTCCGATGGGGATGCGTCCAATGTCACCGAAGCGCCTTCCCCTCCCTCCCGGAATCGCCGCCCGGTCCCTCACTCGAGGGGCTCGGAACGCGCGTGGGGCAATCCTGGCTGCTTCGCTTCCTCGAGAATCCCAAAGGCGTCCGCCACGACGCCCGGATGCCGTCCCTTTTCACGCCCGATCGGAAAGGCTTCGTGGAGCGCTGGCTCCTGGCGCAACACCTCGTGGGAAACGAGAAGCCCCCTCCCGCGGCCGGGGCGACCGGAGACGTCCGCAAGGGGAGGGCGAGTTTCGCCCTGTTGGGTTGCGCGACGTGCCACGTCGTTCCGGACATGGACCGCGCGGCGCAACCGGAGCCTGGACTCCTGCCTTTCGAAGGACTCGCCGACCGGATGACTCCGGCGTCTCTTTCGGCGTTCCTTCAGAATCCGCTCGCGCGCTACCCGGATGGCCGGAAGCCGCGCATTCCGGTGGACCGCCCGACGGCGGACGATATCGTGGCCTACCTTTTGAAAGAGTCTCCACCCGCCGCCGCGGGGTCCGCCGAAAGCGCTCCCTCTCCCAAGGAAATCGATGAAGTCAGGCGCCGTCTCGGCGTCGCCGATCCGGCGGCCGCGGGGGAAGCCCTCCTGCGGGAGAAGAACTGCCTTCCGTGCCACACCTCAAAACCCCTGGACCTCCCCCTTCGAAAGGTCGAGGGAGGGTGCCGGGGCGCCCGGTTCGAGATGCCGCAGGATGCGCAACGGGCCATCGGCGCGTACTTGAAAGTCGCTTCCCTCGAAAGACATCCGTCGCCCTTCGAAGCGCGCCGTCAGCTGCTGAGCAAACACGAATGTTTTCGCTGCCATCAGCGCGACGGCGACCGCCCCGCGCTGATCGAGGCGACCGGCGCCCGAGTGGGAACCGAAGTGCGGCAGCACCGCCTGCCCTTCCAGCGCACGCCGCGCCTGACGAACGCCCTGTCCAAGTACCGACGCTCCTACCTCGTTTCCGCGATCCGCGACGGCGTTTCGGGGGTCCGTCCCGATTGGTACAGCTACCGGATGCCCGCCTACGGCGCCGAGGCGGAGCAGATCGTCCAGGCCCTGGCGGAGGGGGATGGCGACCTGGCGACCCAGCCCGACACGCCGCCGGCGCCGGTCGCCGATCCGGTGGCCCACGTCGACGGCCCGATCCTCGTCGGCTTCGAGGGCTATTCCTGCATCACGTGCCACCTTTGGAAACGCGAGAACATCACGAATCCCGACCCCGGGGCGGTGGGGCCGGAGCTGACGACCGTCACGGGCCGCATCCGCCGCGAATGGTTCAACCGCTGGCTGGAGGACCCGACGCGCGTCCATCCCGGAACGCCGATGCCCGCCGTCTTCCAGAAGGGGCAGCCGGCGAAGCTGCACACGGCTTTCGGAAACGATGCCGACAAGCAGAAAGAGGCGATCTGGGACTATCTCTCGAAGGGCAAGGACGCCGTCAGCCCCAAGTCGCCGCCGCCCACGCCCGTCCCTCCGCCGGCGGCGGGCGGGCCACCGCTCATCGCGCAGATTCCGATCGGCTCGGTCGCCGAGGCCCTATGCGTTCTCACCGGAAGCCACGACGTGCTCCTCTACGACGTGGGGAGCGCGACCCTTCTGAATGTCTACACGGGCGCGCAGATCCTGCGCAAGAGCCGGCCTCGCGGGTTCACCGTGGCGGGGACTCCGGCGGCCGCCGCCGGAATTGACGCCAACCCTTCCTTCGAGCTCGTCACGGCGGGGCGGCGCGAAGCTCCGTCGTCCTTCCGGTTCCACGGGTACGACCGTCTTCCGGACGGCGTTCGCCTGCGGACGCGCCTGAGGTTCCCGTCGGCGTCCGTCGAGCTGACCGAAACGCTGCGCCTCGGACGCGACCGTTCGCTCCGGAGGGAGATTGCTCTGAAGGATGTTCCGGCCGGCTCGACCGTGGAGCTTCGCACGCGCCGAGAATTCGCCAAGGAACCGTCCGTCATCCCGGTTGCCGCGGAGGGGACCGTCGCGTACGAGATCCCGCCCCCGAGGTCGCCTCCAAAACCCGAGGCGGCCATGTCCGTCGCGGCGGGCCGGCTCGCGGATACCGCAAGTATCGAGGGATCTCTCGAGCGACCCGGGTACCGGGCGATCGCCTACCCGCGACCCATGACCGCGCTCGGCGAAGACGCGGTGATGCCGTACGCGATCGCCGTGAATCCCCGCGACGGAACGGTGTTCGTCTCTTCCGAAAAGATGGGCGACGTCCTTGTGCTGCGGGACCCGCACGACAACGGCAAGGACGCGCGCTTCGACGATTACGCGCGGGGTCTCTTCCACCAGGCGTACGGCACGCTGCACGACGGCGAGTCCCTCTATGTTCTTCACCGCCGGAATCTGACCCGGGTCCGCGATACGGACGGGGACGGCGCGGCGGACGCGTTCGAGCGGGTCGTCGGCGGGGCGGAGTGGAACGGCGACTCGCGGGCCTTCGGGCTCGTGCGCGACAAGAAGGGCGCGTTCTGGATGAACCTGGGAGACACCAAGAAAGCGTGGCCGGGATCGGCGGCGGCGTTGCGGCTGGTGCCCGGGGACCCGCCTACATTCGAGGACGCGGCGTTCGGGTTGCGGCAGGTCTACGGCTGGTGCTTCGACCAGGAGGACCGGCTGTTCTTTACCGACAACCAGGGCGAGTGGGTCGCGACGAACAAGTTGTGTCTGCTGGAGCCGGGGCGCTTCTACGGGTACCGGAACCCCGAGAAGAAACGCCATTTCACGGAGCCGGCCGGCAAGGCGGCCGTCTGGATCCCCTACGGCTGGGCGAAGTCGGTCAACGGCCTCGACCTCGACCGGAGCGGCGGCCGGTTCGGGCCGTTCGCGGGGCAGTTCTTCATGGCGGAGCTCATGTACGGAGGGGGCCTGATCCGCGCGAACGTGGAGAAGGTGAACGGCGAAGTTCAGGGGGCCTGTTTCCCGTTCTGGGGGAAGGGGCTTCTCGGGCCGCTCGTCCTGGCCTTCGATCCCAAGGGCCGCCTTTACGTCGGCAGCCTCACCGAGGCGGAGTGCGGGGCGCAGCCGGACCGCGGCGCGCTCTTCCGGATCGACTTCACCGGCGAGACGCCGTTTGAAATCCAGACGATCCACGTCCGGCCCCAGGGGTTCCGGCTGACCCTGACCCGGCCCGCCGATCCGGCGACGGCTCGCGAGGCGGCGTCCTTCGCGGTCGAGCACTACCGCTACGAATACACGGGCGCCTACGGTTCCCCCGAGCTGGACCGCACGCACGTCGCGGTCCATGGCGTCCACGTGAGCGAGGGCGGCCGCGTCGTGGACCTGGAGACGGCCCCCCTGGTGAAGGACCGGGTCTACCTGATCCAGGCCAGGGGCGTCCGGTCGGCGAAGGGGGAGAGCCTGGTGCATCCCATCGGGGCTTACACCCTTCACGAGATACCTCTGCGCTGAGACCGAGGGAGGATCCCATGGCCGGTTTCGTGATTGCCCTTTCTCTAGTTGCCGCCCCGCAATCCCGGGACGCCGTGACGGCGGGGGAGTTCCGCGTGGAGCCGCCGACGCTGCTTTCCCTCGGGTTCGAGTGGAAGATCGAGGGGGACGATAACCGGAACGCCTCGGTCGCCGTCGAGTACCGGAAGTCGGGCGCGGCGGAGTGGCGGCCCGCGCTCCCGCTGCTCCGGATCGGCGACGAGAAGGTCTGGCGGGCGCGCGAGTTTCTCGAGCATTGGACGCCCCGCATGTTCGCGGGGAGCGTGCTCGACCTCGAGCCCGAGACGTCGTACGAGTGCCGGCTCACGATGACGGACCCGGACGGCGTGAGCGGCACGGCCGTCCAGGTCGTGAAGGCGACCACCCGCGGCGAGCCCCGGATCCCCAAGGGGGGCCGGACGCTGCACGTCTACCCGCCGGACCATGCGGGGCCGCGCGAAGAGCCGTCCTTCAACGGCCTGAAGGAGGCGTACTACGGGCCGGGGCGCGGCGACTGGAGCGTCGTCCGCGAGCGTCCGGTGAAGCCGGGGGACGTCATTCTCGTCCACGCGGGCCTCTACAGGGCGGACCGGCTGGACTATGTCACGCCCTACGAAATTCC
>Ga0187892_10010229_pt1 | contig 11984 bp, 11 predicted proteins | sample MA1701073metaG_FD_139345 | JGI IMG/M metagenome (GOLD analysis project Ga0187892, IMG submission 139345) | Bio-ooze microbial communities from a basaltic lava cave in the Kipuka Kanohina Cave System on the Island of Hawaii, USA - MA170107-3 metaG ...
GGCGCCAGAAGACGCGGACTGGATGGTTTCCGTGATGCTGGTGCGGCAAGAGGAGCCTGCCAGGATCACCTCAGACATCTTGGCGCGGGCCGTGTAGTCCTGATACGCCGGCAAAGCCACGGCCGCCAGAATGCCAATGATCGCGACCACGATCATCAGTTCGATCAGGGTGAAACCCTTTTGCATGGAACGCTTCATGTGAGACTCCTTGGTTGAGTGAGAAAGCGAAGCAGCATCCGCAGATTCCGTGCCAGCCCGCGACATGTATCGAAATGTGGCCTTTTTCACGCCTCGGGCCATTGGCACTGACGCTTTGCGCCACGCATTGCGTGCGGCCCTGACAATTCTTGTCACTTGATGCAGACCGAGCGCACCTGCTTGAGGTCCGTCAGGCCCAGCATGATCTTTTCCATGCCGTCCATCTTGAGCGTGCGCATGCCGCTCTCGACCGCGGCCAAGAAGATCTCTGCCACTCGCGCGCGCGCCTGCACCAGGCCCTTGAGGGTGTCGTCCGCAATCAGCAGTTCGTGCAGGCCGACGCGGCCCTTGTAGCCCGTGCCGCTGCATTGGTCGCAGCCCACAGCACGGTAGAACTTCAGTCGGCCGTCTTGGCCGTAGCGCAGCGTCCAGTCCTCGAACAGCCTTTGTGCCTCACCGCCAGGGTCGGCCTTCCAGGCTTCGGTATGGCGCAGCTCATCGGCGTACTCGGCCACGAAGGCCTTGATCTCGTCGCCGGCCGGCATGTAGGCCTCTTTGCAGTCGCACAGCTTCCTGGCCAGGCGCTGCGCCAGGATGCCCAGCAGCGCATCGGCGAAGTTGAACGGGTCCATGCCCATGTCGAGCAGGCGGGTGATGGACTCGGGCGCCGAGTTCGTATGCAGGGTGGAGAACACCAGGTGGCCGGTCAGCGAGGCCTCCACGCCCATGGACACGGTTTCCTTGTCGCGCGACTCGCCCACCATGATGATGTCGGGGTCGGCACGCAGAAAGGCGCGCATCACGAGCGCGAAGTCGATGCCGGCCTTCTTGTTGACCTGGACCTGGCGCAGGCCCTTCTGGGTGATTTCGACCGGGTCCTCGGCAGTCCAGATCTTGGTGTCGGTCCGGTTGAGGAACTTGAGGATGGAGTGCAGCGTGGTCGTCTTGCCCGAGCCCGTGGGGCCGCAGACATAGAACAGGCCGTAGGGCTTGCTGACGGTCGTCTCCAGCCGCTGCTGGTTGTGCGGGGTCAGGCCCAGCCGCTCCAGCGGGATCGGCTCGCCCGCGGCCAGGATCCGCATGACTACATCCTCCACCCCGCCGGCCGTCGGTAGGGTCGCGACCCGCAGCTCGATGCCGAGCGGGCCGAATTTCTTGAACTGGATCTTGCCGTCCTGCGGCTTGCGCTTCTCGGAGATGTCGAGGTCGCACATGATCTTCAGCCGCGTGACCATGGCCTGGCGAAACTGCGCGGGCACCTCGACGTAGGGCACGAGCGAGCCGTCGATCCGAAAGCGGATGCCGGTCTTGGCCTTGCCGGGCAGGGGTTCGATGTGGATGTCGGACGCCTTCTGGTGATAGGCGTCGATGATGACCTTGTTGACGAACTTCACCAGCTCGTTGTCGGCCGCGGCCGACTCCAGCGCCGAGTCATCGCCGCCGTCCTCGTCTAGCGGCGCGTTCAGGTCGGCCAGCAACTGGTCGATCGAGCCCCCTTCTGCACCGACGCCGAACAGCTGGCCCAAGGTCTCTTCAAACTCGGTCTGGGTCGTGACCCGGTAGGCAAACTTCGCCATCCGGGGGAAGACCTGGGGCACGACGCGCGAGCCGCGCACGGCTTCCGGATCCACGCACATCACGACCAGGCCCTCGGGCGATTCCTCCAGCGGAATCCAGCCCTGCTCCTCGATGAAGTCGCGCTTGAGGCTGGCGTGCAGCATCTCGGAGCGGATGCGCCCCGCGCTGAAGGGCTCGTACGGCACGCCGAAAAACCGGGCCAGCGAGGGACCGATCTGGACGGGGCGGATCCGGTGCTCGGCCATCAGCAGGTGCTCCACCGACAGCCCCTGCTCGCGCGCCTTCTGCGCGCATTGCTGCAGCGCATCGGCGGCCAGCACGCCGTCCGTGACCAGGCCGTCGTAGGGGGTCGCCTTGCGGCGCTGGCCCTCGTCGGCCTTGGCCATGCGCTGGCGTATCGCCGTGGCCAGGGTACGGCACAGCTTGGTCGCGCCTTCGACCTCCAGTTCGCCAAAGGGCTGGTCGCTCTTGTTGTTGATGACCTGCAAAACGCCGTGCAGCGTGCTGCCATCCATGATCGGCGCCACCAGCATTTGCCGCGTGCGGTAGCCCGAGCGTCTGTCCACCTCCTGCAGGAAGCTCAGCCGCGGGTGGATGCGCCGCAGCGCTTGCTCGTCGTACACATCGGCCAGATTGATCAGCTGCCCGCTCAGCGCCGCATAGCCCGCGATGCTTTGCGCGCTGATGGGCAGCTTGAGTTCGCGGCTGCCGTTCAGACCGGTCTTGACCTTGGACACGATGGCCGTGCGGTCCTCGTTGACGGCGTACAGGGTCAGGCGCTCGGCGTTGAACAGCCGGCAGATGTCCTGGCTGGACTCCAGCATGATCTGGTCCAGGTTGTCGGTATCGTGAATCCGCGTGGTGACCTGCTGCAGTTGCCTGAAGAACAGCACTTCGAAGCTGACGCCGCGCGTCTCGGGCGGCAGCTGCTGGGAATCGAAAAACGCCTGCTCGGGATCCTGGTCGATCGCGAAGGACTTCAGCGCCGTGCTCATAGTTCGAATTCCTGGCCGGCTTGCAGCCAACGGATGTCGTGGCTCGGATGCGATCCCGATGGCTTGTGGTCATGGTGCTGAATCTCGGCCATGATCAGCGGCGTTTGCGCCGGTTTGGTGTGGGTGATGTAGATGGGAAAGCGCTTGTTCGGGTCGAGGCAATCGAGCTCGTCGGTCAGCACATGGGGCGACAGGTGCAGGCTGCGCCGGGCCAGATCGCGCTCCCGGTTGCTGAACGCCGTTTCGATCACCAGCATGGCCACGTCGAGCTGGTTGAGTCGGCGCCAGAATTGCGGGTTGCGCTCCGTATCGCCGCTGAAGACCCAGTAGCCCCGCCCCGCCGTGACGGCATAGCCGACCGCCGGCACGGTATGCACCGCCGGCAGGACCTCGATCTGCTTTCCCGCAATGTCCAAGGTTTGACCGACCGTGATTTCACGAAAGCTGATGAAGGGCGACTGCGGCGCGGGAATGCGGCTGAAGTCAGGCCAGATGATGTCGTTGAACACATGGGTCTTCAGGGCCTCGATCGTGCCGGCCAGCGCGTGGATCTGCAGTGGGGCGCTGCGCTGGGAGCCGATCGCATCGACCATCAGCGGCAGGGCCGCGACATGGTCCAGATGGGAGTGGGTCAGCAGTACGTGGTCGATGCCGCGCATTTCGTCCAGCGTGAGGTCGCCCACGCCTGTGCCGGCGTCGACCAGCACATCGGCGTCGAGTAAAAAAGACGTGGTACGGCAGTCCTTGGCAATGGCCCCCGAACAGCCCAGCACGCGAACCTTCATGGCGGCCTCTTGCTTGTTTCGAAATGGGTCGCGCCATCCCATGGCGGGTCATGCGGCAGCGAGCCCATGGAGGCTACCCGCTCCGAGCGGAGCTGGTAAAGGTAATTTTTGGCATTCAGGCGCTGCAAGTTGAGCAGCCGCACATCGCAGCGGGCCCGTCAGGCCTGCACGAACTGCATCTGTGTTCCGGCCAACTCCAGCAGGTCGCCATTTCTCAGAGCGACCGGCTCACCGCTGATGGGCGAGCCGTTGAGCGTCGGCTTGTTGACCCCGTCGACATGGGCGACCACGAATCCCTGCGGCCGCTTGGTGATGGCCGCGACGGCCACGCCCGGCTTGCCGATCGTGGTCACCACCTTGACCAAGGACACTTCGCGGCCCGCCGCCGCCCCGGACAAGACCTTGATGACCGCACTGGCGCCACCGAGCTCCGCCATGACAGGGGCGCCGCCAGCCGCAACAGCAGCAGACGCTACGGCTGCCCCCTGCCTGGTCTCCTGTGCCTTGTCGAGGCTGGCGCCCACCGCCTCGTTCAGGAACCTGATCTTGTACTTGCCAATTTCAACGTTGTCGTTGTTTTGAAGCAACTGTTTCTTGACGGCCTTGCCATTGACGTAGGTGCCGTTGGTGCTGTTGAGGTCTTCCAGATGCACCTCGTGGCCTGTCATTTGCAGGACGGCATGCTCGCCGCTGACCGCGAGGTTGTCGATCACGATGTCGTTGTACGGCCGTCGCCCCAGGGTCGTACGGTCCTTGGTCAACTGAACTTCCTTGATGACAACACCGTCGATCGACACGATCATTTTCGGCATGGTCGGCTCCTGTTTCTGTTGCTTGTTTCTGGAAACTGATGCTTGGGGCTATTGTCCCAGCAACCTGGAAATTAAGCCCCGTTTGTGGGGACGATCTTTGGCTAGAGCCAGCATAACGGAAATATTATCGCGCCCGCCATTCGCATTGGCACTTGCGATCAGCTGCGCCGCTTTCTGCTGCACCGGCCCGGGACCCTGCAGAATGCTGGCAATGCTCGCATCGTCCAGCATGTCGGACAGGCCGTCGGAACACAGCAGGTACAGGTCGCCGGGCTCGACGCGGTGCTCGTTGACCTCCAGCAGCACCGCATCCTCCACCCCCAGCGCCCGCGTGACCAGGTTCTTGTTCATGGACGTCGCCGCCTGCTCGGGGGTGATCAGCCCTGCATCGAGTTGCTCCTGCAGCAGGGAATGGTCCTTGCTGAGCTGGTCCAGCTGCCCGTCGCGCAGCCTGTAGCAGCGCGAATCCCCGATGTGGCCCAGCATCAGCCGCGCCTCCTGGAAGACCGCGACCACCAGGGTCGTGCCCATGCCGGCGCACTGGGGGTTGGCATTGGCCGCGTTGAAAATCGAGCGGTTGGCGTTGTCGACACAAATTTCCATGGCGCGCCGGATTTCCCTGGCGTTGGCTTGCCTGCCGGCTTCGGCCAGCCAGCGTCCGAGCTCTGACTTGATGAAGCTCGTGGCCATGTTGCTGGCGATTTCGCCTGCGTTGTAGCCCCCCATGCCGTCGGCCAGGATGCCGAGCCGCGCGGACTCGTCGAAGACGACGGAGTCTTCGTTGTTGGCCCGGATCAGGCCAGGATCGGTTTGGGCGCAGAACTCGTAGATCATCGGGCTTGCGGGCCGTCGCGCGGCCTGCATGAGCATTGTCGGGCCTGACCGATTCAAGCCACCGTGACTTGAAGGTAACAGACGCATCCAGCGCCCACAAGGAAGTTTGTCACAGCCTTGGCGTGGTCTGTTGCAAATTTGCGCCAGGACCGGGCCCGGCCGAACCGCCGGGAGGCGATGCGCTCAAGTGGCCTGCGGCACCCGGGTGCGCTGCACCAGCTTGCCGATGACCAGGACCAGCAAGGCGCCCACAATGCCCAGGCCGTAGTTCCAGGCCGTGTTTTGCGGCAGGTAGGCGGTCACGGCCGGATCGGTGTGCGCCATGGTGCCGGCAATCCAGCCCAGCAGCATGCCGCCCACTGTGATGATGATGGGAAAGCGGTCCATCAGCCTGAGCACCATCTGGCTGCCCCAGATGATGATGGGAATGCTCACCAGCAGGCCAAAGATCACCAGCGCCAGCTGGTGCTGCTCGCCCGCGCCCTGCGCAGCGCCGGCGATGGCGATAACGTTGTCGATGCTCATCACCAGATCGGCCACGATCACGGTCTTGACCGCACCCCAAAGCTTGTCGCTGGCCTGGATGTTGCCATGCTCGTCTTCGTCCTCGGGCATCAGCAGTTTGACGCCAATCCACAGCAGCAAAATGGCACCGACCAGCTTGAGGAAGGGCACTTGCAGCAGGGTCAGCGCGAAAGCGATCAGGATCACGCGCAGCACGATGGCGCCCGCCGTGCCCCACAGAATGCCCTTGGTGCGCTGGTTCGCCGGCAACTGGCGGCAGGCCAGCGCGATCACGACCGCGTTGTCGCCGCCCAGCAGGATGTCGATCATGATGATCTGGCCGACAGCGATCCAGAAATGGGCGGTGAGAAACTCTTCCACGTTCGACCTTCAGGCAGCACCCTGTTCAAGCCATCACAGGGCATAAAAAAAGAAACTGGATTGTCGCGCAGACAATCCAGTTTGACATTGTGGATAACCGCAATCGGCCCCCGCATCCCCGGCGACCGGGCAAGCACGGGCCGCTGGCGAATTTACAGCAGCGACTTGAGCAGCTTGCCCATTTCCGACGGGTTGCGCGTGACCTTGAAGCCGCATTCCTCCATCACGGCCAGCTTGGCATCGGCCGTGTCGGCGCCGCCCGAGATCAGCGCGCCGGCGTGGCCCATGCGCTTGCCCGGGGGCGCCGTGACGCCGGCGATGAAGCCGACGACGGGCTTTTTCATGTTGGCCTTGCACCAGCGCGCGGCCTCGGCCTCGTCGGGGCCGCCGATCTCGCCGATCATGATCACGGCATCGGTGTCGGGATCGTCGTTGAAGGCCTTCATCACGTCGATGTGCTTCAGGCCATTGATCGGGTCGCCGCCGATGCCGACGGCGCTGGACTGGCCCAGGCCGATTTCGGTGAGCTGGGCCACGGCTTCATAGGTCAGGGTGCCGGAGCGGCTGACCACGCCGATGCGGCCCTTGCGATGGATGTGACCGGGCATGATGCCGATCTTGATTTCGTCGGGCGTGATCAGGCCGGGGCAGTTGGGACCGAGCAGCAGGGTTTTCTTGCCGCCGGCGGCCTCCTTGGCCTTCATCTTGTTGCGCACTTCGAGCATGTCGCGCACCGGGATGCCTTCGGTGATGCAGATGGCCAGGTCCAGGTCGGCCTCCACGGCCTCCAGAATAGCGGCTGCGGCACCGGCCGGCGGCACGTAGATCACCGAGACGGTGGCGCCGGAGGCCTGCTTGGCTTCCTGGACGGTGGCGTAGATCGGCACGCCTTCGAAGTCCTCGCCCGCCTTCTTGGGGTTCACGCCGGCGACGAAGCAGTTGGCGCCGTTGGCGTACTCGCGGCACTTGGAGGTATGGAACATCCCGGTCTTGCCGGTGATGCCCTGGGTGATGACCTTGGTGTCTTTGTTGATGTAGATCGACATGACTTGTACCTATTCAGTTGGGGACAGGGCTGAAGGTCTGTCCCGCAAAATTATTACGCTGCTTTGACGGCGGCGACCACCTTCTGGGCGGCTTCGGCCATGGTGTCGGCGCTGATGATGGGCAGGCCCGATTCGGCCAGCATCTTCTTGCCCAGTTCCTCGTTCGTGCCCTTCATGCGCACGACCAGCGGCACGTTGAGGTTCACGGCCTTGCAGGCTGTGATGATGCCGGTGGCGATGGTGTCGCAGCGCATGATGCCGCCGAAGATGTTGACGAGAATCGCCTTGACCTTGGGGTTCTTGAGCATGATCTTGAAGGCCTCGGTGACCTTCTCGGGCGTGGCGCCGCCGCCGACATCGAGGAAGTTGGCGGGCTCGGCGCCGAACAGCTTGATGGTGTCCATGGTCGCCATCGCGAGACCGGCGCCGTTGACCAGGCAGCCGATGTTGCCGTCCAGGCTGATGTAGGCCAGGTCGAACTTGCTGGCCTCGATTTCAGCCGCGTCCTCTTCGTCGAGGTCGCGCAAGGCCACGATCTCGGGGTGGCGGAACAGCGCGTTGGAGTCGAAATTGAACTTGGCGTCCAGCGCCTTGATGCCGCCGTTGCCTTCGAGGATCAGCGGATTGATCTCGGCCAGCGAGGCATCGGTGTCCATGTAGGCCTTGTAGAGCTTTTGCAGCACGTCGGCGGCCTGGGCGGTCGAGCCGGCGGGCACGCCGATGGCGTCCGACAGCTTGCTGGCCTGCGCGTCGGTCAGGCCGGTTGCGGGATCGACGAATTCGGTGATGATCTTCTCGGGCGTGGAATGGGCCACTTCCTCGATGTCCATGCCGCCTTCGCTGGAGACGATCATCGCGACCTTCTGCGTGGCGCGGTCGGTCACGGCGGAGACGTAGTATTCCTTCTTGATGTCGGCGCCGTCTTCGATCAGCAGGCGGCGCACCTTCTGGCCCTCGGGGCCGGTCTGGTGCGTGATGAGCTGCATGCCCAGGATTTCACCAGCGAGCTTCTTGACCTCATCGACCGAGCGGGCCAGCTTCACGCCGCCGCCCTTGCCGCGCCCGCCGGCATGAATCTGGGCCTTCACGACCCAGACCGGCCCGCCCAGTTTTTGGGCAGCTTCGACCGCCTCTTGCACCGTGAACGCCGCAATGCCGCGGGGCACTGGCACACCGAACTGACGCAAGATTTCCTTGCCTTGGTACTCGTGAATCTTCATGAGGTCTCTCTCAGGAGTGGATGATGTTGACCCGGCTGCAGAGATCGGTGGCCCGGCAGCTGGCACTGGACAGAGCAGGGTCGAACTGTATCATGTTGCAATGCACAAAAATTGTGCGCAACTTACAGTGCTTTTTGAGCCCATTGGCAGGAGTAGACGATGCCCAAGGTCTTCATTGACGGCGAAGCCGGCACCACCGGCTTGCAAATCCGCGAGCGGCTGCAGCAGATGCCGCAGGTCGAGCTGGTCAGCATTGCGCCCGAGCTGCGCAAGGACCCGGCCGCCAAGCGGGCCTTGATGGGCCAGGTGGATCTGGTGGTGCTGTGCCTGCACGACGACGCGGCGCGCGAATCCGTCGCCATGATCGATGAACTGGCCAAGACCTCCGGCCAGCCCGGGCCCAAGATCATCGACGCCTCGACCGCGCACCGCACGGCGCCGGGCTGGGTCTTCGGCTTTCCCGAGCTGGTGGCCGGCCAGCGCGAGGCCGTCGTGAACGCTCGGCGCGTCGCCAACCCCGGCTGCTACGCCACGGGTGCGATTGCCTTGATCCGCCCGCTGGTCGATGCCGGCCTGATCCCCAGAGACTTTCCACTGGCCCTGCCTTCGGTCAGCGGCTATTCGGGCGGCGGACGCAGCATGATCGAGGCTTACGAAAAAGGCGAGGCCCCGCTGTTTGAAACCTATGCGCTGGGCCTGCAGCACAAGCACCTGCCCGAGATCATGAAGTACACGGGCCTGACGCGCCGGCCCATCTTCATTCCCTCGGTCGGCAACTTCAAACAAGGGATGCTGGTGCAGCTGCCGCTGCACCTGGACCTGCTGCCGGGACAGCCGACGGCGGCCGAGCTGCACAGCGCCCTGGTCAAGCATTACGCGGGCAGCCCGGATGATGAACGATGGGTCACGGTCGAGCCGGCCACCGACAGCGGCAAGCTCGACGCAACAGCGCTCAACGACAGCGACAAGATGGAGCTGCGCGTGTTCGCCAACGAGGAAGCCCGCCACGCCGTGCTGATCGCGCGGCTGGACAACCTCGGCAAGGGCGCCAGCGGCGCCGCGGTGCAGAACCTCAAGCTGATGCTGGGGCTGTGAGCGACTGCCAGATCGCTGCCGTTTTGATAGCGTCTCGGCAGTCATTCATCTTCATCAGCACCTGAAACCACGCGGCGCACGACCTCGGCGCCAAAACCGCGCGCCACCAGGAAGCGCATCTGCTTGGCGCGCTCGGCGGCATCGGACGGCGGCTCACCGAACTTCCTGCGCCAGACCTCGCGCGCGCGCTCCAGCTCGCTGGCCTGCAGACCGGCCACGGCTTGCTGCACGGCCTCGGGGTCCAGCCCCTTGGCTTGCAACTCCTGGCGGATGCGCGATGCGCCCAGCCGGGCCGCCCTTCGATGCAACACGGACTCGACGACGCGCTGCTCGTTGATGAAGCCGCGGGCCTGAAGCTCGTCCAGCGTCCGGGCCAGCTGGCCCGGCTCTTGCTCGAACGGGGCCAGCTTGCGCTCGAGCTCGGCGCGCGAATGCTCGCGGCTGCCGAGCAGGCGCAGGGCCCGGCCTTTGAGCGAGAGTTGGCTGAAGGGCATGGCCGATTGCTGCAAATTTAATAGCATCTCGCGCCCATTACACGTGGGCTGGGCGCGGTTTTTGTCTCAAGCTCAGGCCTTGGCGGTCTTGGGGGGCTCGTCGGCCGCCGCCGCCAGCAGCGGAATGCCCAGCGACTCGCGCACCTTGTTCTGGCTCCGGCCGGGCGCTGACGCGGCCTTCACATTCGCTGCGCGAATATGAGCCTGCGCCGAAACTGCGGCGCATGAAGCTCACGCTTCATCGTCTGCTTTCGCAGCCGGCGGCAACAGGGCTACGCCCAGTTGCTCGCGCACCTTGTTTTCGATCTCGCGCGAGAGCGCGGGGTTTTCGCGCAGGAATTCGCGGGCATTGTCGCGGCCCTGGCCGATCTTCTCGCCGTTGTAGGCGTACCAGGCGCCGGACTTGTCGATGATGCGGGCGTTCACCCCCATGTCGATGATCTCGCCCTCGCGGCTGATGCCCTCGCCGAACAGGATGTCGAACTCGGCCGTCTTGAACGGCGGCGAGACCTTGTTCTTGACCACCTTGACCTTGGTTTCGTTGCCGATGACCTCCTCGCCCTTCTTGATGGAGCCGATGCGGCGGATGTCGATGCGCACCGAGGCGTAGAACTTGAGCGCGTTGCCGCCGGTGGTGGTCTCGGGCGAGCCGAACATCACGCCGATCTTCATGCGGATCTGGTTGATGAAGATCACCATGCAGTTGGTCTTCTTGATCGTGGCGGTGAGCTTGCGCAGGGCCTGGCTCATCAGCCGCGCCTGCAGGCCGGGCAGGGAGTCGCCCATCTCGCCTTCGATCTCGGCCTTGGGCGTGAGCGCCGCGACCGAGTCGACCACGATCAGGTCGACCGCGCCGGAGCGCACCAGCGAATCGACGATTTCCAGCGCCTGCTCGCCGGTATCGGGCTGGCTGATCAGCAGGTCCTGCAGGTTCACGCCGAGTTTTTGCGCGTACTGCACGTCCAGCGCGTGCTCGGCGTCGACAAAGGCGCAGGTGCCGGCCTGCTTCTGCATTTCGGCGATGACCTGCAGCGTCAGCGTGGTCTTGCCCGAGGATTCGGGGCCGTAGATCTCGATCACCCGGCCACGCGGCAGGCCGCCGACGCCCAGCGCGATGTCCAGCCCCAGCGAGCCGGTGGAGACCACCTGGATGTCCTCGATCACCTCGCCCTCGCCCAGGCGCATGATCGTGCCCTTGCCGAACTGCTTCTCGATCTGGGCCAGCGCGGCCTGCAAAGCCTTGGCTTTTTCGCTGTTGGGGGCCAGGCCCTTGACGGGTGCGTCCATGAAAATCTCCTTGAAAATCAACGGGTTGTTTGAATTCATCCTCTGCTGTTAATCACAGGCTGGATGCTTGAACAGCAGTTTAAGCGGCGGTGATGAATGGAGTAAACCTGTTTTTTAGTCAGTTTGCTTTACCATTTGGTCCATGGATTCTGACACCGGGCCCGCAGCCGACGAGGGCTGGCGGCAAACCCATCTGGGCCGCCTGCTGGGCCACGCGATGCGCCGCTTCGACGAGCGCGTGCTGGCGCTGATGGCGCGCAACGACGAGGTGCCGCTGGCCCTGTCGAACCTGGCGGCGCGGGACCAGGTCAGTGCGGCCCATGTCCACATCACGCGCCATCTGGCGCTGCAGGGCTCGCGCCTGACCGAGCTGGCCGAGCGCGCCGGCATGAGCAAACAGGCCATGGGCGACCTGGTCGACCAGTGCGAGGCCTGGGGCCTGGTCACGCGCGAGAGCGACCCGCGCGACGCCCGCGCGCGCCTGGTGCGCTTCACGCCCACCGGCCTGGCCTGGCTGCAGGCCTTTCGCGAAGCCGTGGCCCAGGCCGAGGCCGAATTCCGCGTCGCCGTCGGCCCCGAAGTGGCCACCGTGGTCATGATCGGGCTGGAGGCTTATGCGGCCTAGAATCAGCTTGAGCGTTGAGCGTTGAGCGTTGAGCGTTGAGCGTTGAGCGTTGAGCGTTGAGCGTTGAGCGTTGAGCGTTGAGCGTTGAGCGTTGAGCGTTGAGCGTTGAGCGTTGAGCGTTGAGCGTTGA
>Ga0187892_10010230_pt1 | contig 11983 bp, 13 predicted proteins | sample MA1701073metaG_FD_139345 | JGI IMG/M metagenome (GOLD analysis project Ga0187892, IMG submission 139345) | Bio-ooze microbial communities from a basaltic lava cave in the Kipuka Kanohina Cave System on the Island of Hawaii, USA - MA170107-3 metaG ...
CCCTTTACGCCCAGTGAATCCGAACAACGTTTGCACTCTCCGTATTACCGCAGCTGCTGGCACGGAGTTAGCCGGTGCTTCTTCTGGGGGTTAAGTCAGTGTTCGTCCCCCCCGAAAGGAGTTTACAACCCGAAGGCCTTCGTCCTCCACGCGGCGTCGCTGCGTCAGGCTTTCGCCCATTGCGCAAGATTCCCTACTGCTGCCACCCGTAGGTGTTGGGCCCGTGTCTCAGTGCCCATGTGGCCGGTCGACCTCTCAGCCCGGCTACCCGTCACAGCCTTGGTGGGCCATTACCCCGCCAACTAGCTGATAGGCCATGGAGCGCTCCCCCGGTGGTACGGTTTCCCGCACCTATGGTCCCAAAGAGATGCCTCCCCGGGACGTCTTCCGGTATTAGCCCAAGTTTCCCTGGGTTATCCCGATCCGAGGGGTACGTTCTCCATGTATTACGCACCCTTTCGCCGCTTTACTAGGAGAGTTGCCCCTCCGTTCTCGCTCGACTTGCATGTATTAGGCACGCCGCCAACGTTCGTTCTGAGCCAGGATCAAACTCTTCAATCAAGATTTCTCTTGAGAGAAGGATTGATCTTATTGATGTCTCGCGACGTTGTGTCACGAGAAGCACCGTGGTTTGTTCGGTGCCGGTTAAAACCCAGATCAAGGGTCTCAACATCCCCTACCTTTTGCCATCGTGGTAGACCATTCAGGCTAAGGTAGAGCTCGGCGATATTGGCTCTACCCGCTTTTCAGAGAACAGCGTCCCCGCGACAGGCTGTTTGGCTTTCCCCCACCTCCAACAGCGGTGTCGAGAGAACGTCGAGGTGACGGGATTATACGGGGCCTCCGCCCACAGTCAAGCACTTTCACTCGATCTTCCACACAACGAGCGTCGTGTCCGCGTTCACCGACACGATCCGCCGCCCGTCCGGCGAAAAGACGACCGTCACCACCCCGGCGCCCGCACGAAACGTCGCAACGTCCCTCCCGCCCTCGACGACGCGAATCGCGTCGCGCTCGTGCACCGCCGTGCGCTTCCCGTCGGCCGACGCCGCCTTGTACGCACCCTCGACCGCCTTGCCGTCGACGAACGCGATGTGGCGGACCGCCGCGTCGAGCTTGCGCACCTCGAGCTCCTTCCACGTCCCGACTTCCCACAGCCGCAGCGTGCGGTCGAAGCCGCCCGACGCCAGCGTCTTCCCGTCGGGCGAGAACGCGACGCTCACCACGTCCTGCTCGTGCCCCTTCACGATGCGCACGTTCGCGCCGCTCGCGACGTCCCAGATGCGCACGGTCCTGTCGAAGCGCATGTTCGGCTCGCCGCTGCCCGAAGCGAGCAGCTTCCCGTCCGGCGAGAACGCGACCGCATTGACCGGGCCGAGCGAACCGGTCAGCTTGCGCACCTCCGCGCCGGTCGCCGGATCCCACAGGATGATCTTGTTGTCCCAGCTGCCCGACGCGACGAGCTTCCCGTCGGGCGACCACGCCGCGCTCGTCACGCGATGCCCGTGCCCGTGGAGCGGATGGATCTCCTCCCACGATTCGACGTCCCAGATGCGGATGCGGTGGCCGAGCGTGCCGAACGCAGCGAGCTTCCCGTCGCGCGAGATCGCGGCGGCGGTGACGCGGAGGAAGGCGATGCCGCCCCGGCCCTTGAGCTCGTCGCCGACGCGCACCGTGTTGTCGTCGTAGGCGACGACGAGCTTCTCGCCGGCCCACCCGATCGCGCGGACGACGCGGTGGCGTTCGAGCGCGCGGGTCTCCGCGCCGGTCGCGGCGTCCCAGAGGCGCACGACGTCCGCGCCGCCCGTCGCGATCGTCTTCCCGTCGGGCGAGAAGGCGACGGCGACCACCGCGGCCTGCGCCTGCAGGGTCAGCGTCTCGCGGTCGAGCTCGACGATGCGCACGGTCTTGTCGGCGGCGTGCGCGCGCCGCTTCCCGTCGGGCGAGATCGCGCACGCGTCGATCGCGAGCTTCCCGTCGGGCGTCCACGCGAGCGCGGCGACGGGTTTGTCCTGCGGGCGCGATTCCAGCGGGCGTCCGCTCGACACGACGAAGAGGCGCACCGTCTTGTCGTCGCCGCAGGAGGCGAGCGTCTTTCCGTCGTGCGAGAACGCGAGGGCGGACGACGCGTGCCTCATCCGCAGCGTGCCGCAGCGCGCGACCGCGCCCTCCGGCAGCGGATCGCCGTAGAGGTCGCGCGGCTGCAGCAGCAGCAGCAGCAGGAGTAGCGTCATCGCCTCCCCCACGGTATCATGCGGACATGCTGATGACGCGCGAGGAGATGAAGTTCGGCGTCGGCGCGGCGCGGTTCGACGTCGCGCGCGACAGGGACATCCTCGGCTGGATCTTCTCGCAGGCGCTCTTCGGCGAGGCGACCGGCTGCTACTGCGGCGCGGCGCTCTACACCGCGCCCGACGTCGGCGCGGGCATGTTCCTCGCGCGCCAGTCGGTCGAGGAGTTCGCGCACTTCCGCAGCTTCCTGAAGATCTTCCGCATCCTCGGCGTGCGCCCGCAGCCGCCGAACCGCGTCATCAAGTTCCTCACGTCGCACGAGAGCCTGTGGGAGCATCACGTCTGCCTCGAGATGGCGGTCGGCGAGGGGCTCGTCCTCATCGCGTTCGACGCGTTCATCGACACGATCGACCATCCGGAGATCAAGGCGATCCTGAAGGCGGTCTCGGCGCAGGAGGTCGGGCACACCGAGTTCGGCGAGCAGGAGACGCTCAAGGCGCTCGCGGCGCGGCCGGGGCTGCGGCGGCAGCTGCTCGGGCGCTGCCTGGTCACGATCGCGGCGCTGCGGTTCCTCGCGAAGCGCATCTCGCGGTGGGTGCCGAAGGGCCACCCCGTCATGGATCTGATGCCGCGGTTTCTCGAGCACACGATCCGCGTGACCGAGGAGCGGATGCGGCGCCTCGGGCTGCTGCGCGGGAAGCTCGACGAGATCTGCGCGACGCGCCGCTGGAGCCTGATGGCGTACGGGGTGCTCGCGGCGTTCGCGCGCGGGCTCGTCGCGTCGAAGAAGCCGCGCATCCCCGAGAACTATCTGCAGGACCCGATCATCGACGAGTACCTCGGCGGCGGCGGGGGGGCGCGGGAGCCGGAGCCGGAGCCCGAGCCGGCGACGACGCGCTAGGGTGAGAGGGCCGGAGCGTTCATTGACGGCATCCCCGGTGGAGGCAATGAACTACAGAGACACGGCACGGCGGCGGGAGCGATGAAGACGTCGAAGCCGCGCCCCAGCACGCTTTTCAAGTCGGGGCTGCAGCCCTCGTTCCTGCTGAAGCTCGAGGAGTTCCTCTCGCTCGAGTGCCCGCTGCTGCTGCCCGACGCCGAGAAGATGGGAGCCGCGGCGCCGACGCCGCGCGAGCTGAAGGACGCGCTGCTGCTGGCGCTGGAGGAGCGGCTGAGGCTGCCGCAGGTGCCGCGGGAGCTCTGGCCCTTCGCGACCACGGTCGACGCGCTGACGTGGGCGCGCGCGGACCTCTGCGAGCAGATCGACGGCTTCTTCCGGCGGCAGGAGATCCGCGAGTCGATCACGCCGGCGGAGCGCGATTGGCTCTTCCGCTTCATGATGCTCACGCGCGAGACGGACGCGTATCTCAAGCGCGCGTTCATGGAGAAGAAGGTCAAGTGGGGGGACCACCCGTCGCCGCAGAAGGGCTTCCGCTCGCTAGGCCAGGAGGCGATCGTCGGCGTCGGGCTGCGCCTGCGGCGCGGCGCCAACGGCGATGTCGTGGGCCCGATCATCCGCGACCTCGGCGTCACGCTCGCGTGGCTGGACGGGGACGTCGACAACGTCCTCTACGCGCAGGCGGGCAAGAAGGGCGGCGGGCCGATGGACGGGCGCGACCTCCACACGGGCGACATCGATCGGGGCGTGCTGCCGGCGACGGCGCCGCTGGCGATCGCGACGCAGACGCTCGTCGGCACGGCGTACGCGGCGAAGCTGGACAAGAGCGACCGCGTGTGCGTCTCGTTCATCGGCGAGGGAGGCTCGAGCCTCGGCGAGTGGCACGAAGCGATCAACTTCGCGGCGGCGTGCCGGCTCGGGATGATCTTCTTCATCGAGAACAACTGCTGGGCGCTCGGCACGCACTGGAAGGAGCAGACGGCGCTCAAGCGGTTCGCGAAGAAGGCCGACGGATACGGCGTCCCCGGGATCACGATCTTCGGGAACGACCCGGAGGAGGTCGCCGCGGCGACGGCGTGGGCGGCCGAACGCGCGCGGGCGGGGAAGGGGCCGACGCTGATCGAGCTCGTCACGTACCGGAGGTCGGGGCACGCGCACCACGACGACGACCGCTACAACGTGATGAAGCCGGGCTACGAGTTCGAGGAGGAGCGCAAGGCCTGGGAGGCGAAGGATCCCGTCGCGCTCTACGAGCCGAAGATCGACAAGGGGCGCGCGGCGGCGATCCGCAAGGAGTGCGCGGATAAGGTCGCGGCGGCGATCGCGCGGGTCGAAGCGGCGCCGTGGCCGAAGCCGGCGGACTGCCTCGGGCGCGTGTTCGCGACGCGCGAGGACGCGCTGCCGACGAAGGCGCCGGTCGAAACGCGCGAGATGGGGTACGACGAGGCGGTGCGCGCGGGGATGGAGGAGCTGCTCGAGGGGGACCCGCGGGTCTTCCTGCTGGGGGAGGACATCGGCGGCCGGTACGGCGGCGCGTTCGGCGTGACGCGCGGGCTGGCGAAGAAGTTCGGGGCCGATCGCGTGCTGAACACGGTCCTCGCGGAGAGTGCGATCGTGGGATGCGCGGTCGGGGCGGCGCTGGCGGGGAAGCGTCCGATCGTCGAAATCCAGTTCGCCGACTTCCTGGCGCCGGGGTTCAACGCGCTGGTCAACAACGCGCCGAAGATCCACTGGCGGTTCGGCAAGCGCGTGCCGATGGTCGTGCGGCTGCCGTACGGCGGCGCGACGGGGACGATGAACCGCCTGCTCGGCGGCGGGCCGTTCCATTCGCAGTGCCCCGAGGCGTGGTTCATGCGGACGCCGGGGTGGAAGATCGTGGCGCCTTCGACGCCGCGCGACGCGAAGGGGTTGATGACGGCCGCGGCGCGCGACGGGAATCCGGTGATCTACCTGGAGGCGAAGGGCCTCTATTCGTTCTTCCGCACGGACCTGCGCGAGGAGGTGCCGCTCGGGACGGACTTCGAGGTGCCGCTCGGGCAGGCGGTGGTGCGCCGCGAGGGGAAGGACGTGACGTGCGTGACGTACGGCGCGATGGTGTGGACGGCGCTGGCGGCGGCAGAGGAGCTGGCGAAGGAGGGGATCGGGCTCGAGGTGGTCGACCTGCGGACGCTCGTGCCGCTGGACGAGGAGACGATGCTGAAGTCGGTGTCGAAGACGCACCGGCTGCTGATCCTGCACGAGGACTCGCGCACGGGGGGGCCGGGGGCCGAGTTCGCGGCGATCGCGGCGGAAAAGGCGATCTGGGAGCTGGAGGCGCCGATCGTGCGGGTGGCGGCGCCGGACGCGCCGGTGCCGTACGCGCCGCCGCTGGAGCACGCGCACCTGCCGAAGGCGGAGGATGTGGTGTCGGCTGCCCGGCGGATGATGGCGGGGTAGGTCACCCGACGCGAAGGCGCCAGGGCACCAGGAAGATGTGCCGCCAAGACGCCATAGGGAGCGGGTCTGGTTGGTGGTTTCCGCGGCGGCGACCGCTTTCGTCGTGTTACCGGGTTGCAGAAATTCAGCCGCGCTTGGATAGGCGGTGTCGAGACGTGTCGCGATTGTCTCGATTCGACTCATCAGGTCCGGCGTGGTTCGCGGGTCCTTCGCGATATCCACAAACACGTGAACGGCTTCGTGGATCAACACCATTCCTTCGAGATACGCAACGGGGGTGCCGCCGAGGTCCAGGCCGACTTGCGCCATGGCGTCGCCCTTCTCTTGGGGCCCTACGAGTGTCGGTCTCGACGCGCCGTCATGAACTCTGGCACGGAGTTTGTCCTGACGCTCCGCGAAAGTGGTCCACCCGGCATTGAGGCGAGTGCATCCATACATGGCGGTCCCACCGACACCCGGCACGACGAGTATGCTGCCGATGCCGGCGACCCAGATCAGCACCGTCGCGACCGGCGAGCGCCTCTTGCGTGCGTCAGTCATGGAACGAAATCCTCGCGGTCTATTCCGCTGTTGGATGTGCTTTCCCGATCGCTCCGTCACGCATTCCAAGCTCGAACTGACTCCAGGCGATCGTCGATTCCGCAACCGGCGAATCTCCCGGAATTCAGCCCGCCCGGCGCGTCCTCCTTGCAGAATGGACGCCGGCACGATGGTCTCCCCCGCCCCCACGCTCGAGGAGATCTACGCGCGGCACGCCCGCGCCGTCTGGGCGTACGCGCGCGCGCACGCCCCGCGCCCCGACCTCGCCGAGGACCTGGCGGCCGAGGCGTTCCTCGTCCTGGCGCGGCGGCTCCGCGAGGCCGGGCCGCCCGAGAGCCCGCTCGGCTACCTGCTGGCGACCGTCCGCAGCCGCGCGATCGACGAGACGCGCCGCCGCAGGCCCGGGCCGCTTCCGGAAGGCCTCTCCTCCCCCGCCCCCGGCGACGCCGGGCGCCGCGAGCGCGTCTTTGCCGCCGTGCGCGCGCTCGATCCCGACCTCGCCGAAGCCGTCGCGCTCCGCTCCCTCGCCGGACTCACGTGGGAGGAGGCGGTCCGCGAGTCGGGCGTCCCCCGCTCGACGCTCGAGGGCCGGTACGCGGCCGCTCTGGAGAAGCTCACGCAGATTCTGAAGGACGAACGCCCATGACGAACGACGACATCGAACGCCTGCTCGCCGACGCCGCGACGGAGGATCCGCCCGCGCGGGTGCGCGAGCGCGTCTTCCGCCGGCGGCCGATGTGGATCGCCGCGGCGGCCGTCCTCTTCTTCGCGGCGACGCTCTGGCTCGTCCTCCGCGACACGCACACGAGGAGGATCGGAGGCATGCGCTGGGTCGAGCGCCCCGCCTTCGGCCGCATCGAAGCGCGCGACGTGCTGGTGGTCGACGGCGACATCCTCGTCGCTGGGGATCACTGGTGGCAGGCGCCCGGCGGACCGGTGCGCGCGCGCCACGAGTCCGCGGATCCGCTCCGTAGCGCCTCGCTCGTGCTGACCGCGCCCGACGTGTCAGCGCTGCGCAAAGGCCTCGAAGCAGCGGTCGCGCAGCCGCGGGCGGACGTACGCGTTGCGGCGCTCCGGGCGCTCGGCCGGATCTACGAGACGTGGGCGGTCGAGCTGGCGCTCCCGTTCGCGAAGGACCCGGACCCGCGCGTCCGCCGGGCGGCGCGCGAGTCGATGCGCGCGACCGTCGCGTCGCCCCACGACTGCGACACGCACGACTACGCCGCGTGGTGGAACGAGCTCGACGGTGAGCAGCGCCGCGGGCTCTTCGAACTGCAGTGGACCGAGGCCCTGCAGAAGGGGACCGCGGGGCGCTGCGCCTGCGGGAGGTGACGAATGAGAACGCTGCTGCTGTTCGCGATCCTGTCTCTCGCCGCATCGGCGGACGACGGGCCGACGGTCTGCCGCTGCAAGCCGCGCGAGGTGGGCGACTCCGGCTCGCGCGCCGACTGGGCGGGCTACGGCAAGGGCGTGCGCTGGCACCTGTCGCTCGACGAGGCGAAGGCGATGGCCCGCGAGCAGAAGAAGCTCGTCTTCACCTTCCACATCGTCGGCGACCTCGACAAGGAGGGCTGCTGACAGGCCGGCCACGTGATGAGGACCGTGGTGTTCTCGAACGAGGCGGTCGCGAAGGCGGTCAACGAGAAGTTCGTGTGCGCATGGACGAACACGTCGCCGCAGACGCGCTTCCGGGACGGCCAGTGGTCGAAGCTGCCGCAGCGGTTCTACGAGACGTACTCGATCGGCAACGGCGTGACGAACATCACGTCGATCTTCGCGCGGCCGGACGGGACCGTGCTCAGCGCGGTGCCCGGCTACCTCGACGTCGCGGCGTTCGAGGCGGAAATGAAGTTCGCGCTCGAGGCGCGCGACAAGGACGCCGACGCGCTCGCGGCGGAACACCGGGAGCAGGCGGGCGTTCGTCGCGGCCCCTTCGCGGGCCGTGCGCACCAGCGGCTGTCGAAGTCGGCGTTGACACTCGACCGCATCACGCGCGAGACGTTCAGGGACTTCGCGCCGGACGGCTGATAGGGCTGGAGATCGCCTGCGGTTGCAGGCGTGGCGGTCAGGCGCCGAACCAGGCCGCGAGCCGCTCGCGCTCGAACGCGCGCTTGCGCTCCAGCCCCTCCGCGCTCGGCGGCGCCAGCTCGACCTTCGGTGCCGGTTGAGCCAGGAACTCGCCGACGACCATCGACGCCAGGCCGCCGCCGGTCTCGACGAAACAGTAGCCGCGCCCGTCGAACGGCGCGGGCGCCGGCCGGCCGAGGATCTCCGCGGCGACCGCCGCCGCCGCGACACGCGCCTGCCCTTCCGCCAGGATGCCCGCCTTCGGGAACGGCAGGCCGTTGGCGGTCTTGAGCTCCACGCAGTCGCCGACGGCCCACACGCGCTCGTGCGGCGTGCGCATCGTTGCGGGGTCGACGCGCATCCAGTCCTCGAGGGGCGCGGGCGGCCGGTGCGGAGGGACCGCGACGAGCACGTCCGCCTCCGCTCGGCCGTTCTCGAAGACGGCGGTCGGGCCGTCGAGCGCGACGAGCTTGCAGCCGGGCGTGAAGGGGATGCGGCGCTTCGCGAGCTCGGCCTCGAGCGACACGCACGCCGCCTTGCCCGCGACCGGCAGCGACATCGGCTGCGGCGAGTAGACGGAGACGCGCGAACCGGGCCAGCGGTCGGCGAGGAGCATGGCGGCTTCGTACGGGGCGGGCGGGCACTTGTAGGGGACGCCGCAGATGACGACCGCGATGCGGCCCGCGAGCGGGCGCGACGCGAGGCGCTCGACGTCGTCGACGTCGTAGAGGTTGTGGGCTGCGTCTGACCACCCCTTGACGAGGTCCGGGCGCGGCTCGGCGCCGAGCGCGACGACGAGGTAGTCGTAGGCGATGCCGGCGGCAGTTCGCGCCTTGAGGTCGATCGCCTCGATGGCGGACCGCCGCACGTCGATGCCGAAGTTGCGGAGCGCCGCGAGGTCGCGGCTGCCCTCGGCGCGCGTGCCGGCGCCCACGAGGATCCAGAGCTTGCGCAGACCCATCATGAAGTCGGCCTTGCGTTCGACGAGCGTGATGCGGTGGGCGTCGCCGAGGGCGGCACGCAGTTCGAGCGCGGCGGTGATGCCGCCGAATCCCCCGCCGAGGACGACGATCGACGCCATGGGGTGATTGTAGGACGGGCGCGCGATTCCGGGAACCGGCGGACGGGTCCGTCGTGGGAACTCCATGAAGGACGTCGCGATCCTGCGGGGGCACCGGCGCGAGGTCGAGGACATCCGCGCGCGCGCCGACGCGAATCTGGCGGAGGTCCGCCGGACGATCGCCAACCTCAGCTGCACGTGGACCCGGTTCGCGTGCGTGATCGCCGGAAGCGGCCTCGTCAGGCGCAGGATCCTCTTCACGCGGGTGACGCACCGCCTCTGGATCAGCGCGACGCTGACGATCGAGGCGGACCGCGTGGAACTGCGGGCGCGGGTGGCCGCAGAGGGCCCGTTCGCGGCGCGGACGGAGGAGGAGGCGGTGCGCGCGCTGAACGGCCTCGTGGGCGGCCTCGTCGCGTAGTATCATCAGGGCGTGGCGATTTTCCGGACGGCGGAGCACACGCTGCACTACTTTCCGGGCGGCGGGCCGGAGGTGAAGCTGAAGTTCGCGCCGCACGCGGAGAAGGTGCTGCGCATCGGCGACCGCGGCGAGGAGCGCTTCATCGCGACCGTCACGCGGCAGGGGGACGCGTGGCCGTACCTCATCGTGGAGGCGCAGTGCAGCCACCTCGAGCTCATGGAGCCGGGCTTCCTCATCCTCTCGCGCGAGGGGCGGCTGTTCCTGGGCGCGGGCGACATCGCGGCGATCATCGATCTCCAGGGGCGCAGCGTGCTGGCGGTGGACGATCCGGTGCTCTTCTGGGACTGGATCCTCGCGGAGCGGACGGTGATCCTGACGGGCGAGTGCGTGTGCATCGCGTACTCGCGCACGGGCGAGCGCCGCTGGCAGGCGGCGGTCGAGCCGCCGTGGGACATCAAGGTGCGCGACGGCACGGCGGTGATGGAGGTGTGCGGGCGGCGCAGCGAGTTCCCGGTCGACGTCGGGCCGACGAAGGTGGGATAGAGGTCGAATCACGAATTACGGGGGCTGTTCCGTCGACGGTGGGTCTCCCGTGATTCGCAATTCGTGATTCGTGATTCGCTCCTACTTCGTGCCCGCCAGCTCCCGCACCGTCTCGTCCGGGTCGTCCTTCGCCAGCCGCGCGAGCTCCGCCTTCGCGCGGGGGTCGTCGATCGCCCGCAGCTTCTTGACGGCGATGAGGCGCACCGCCGCGTCGGCGTCCTTCGCCAGCGCCAGCACGATGCGCAGCCGCTCCTCCGGCTCCAGCTTGTCGATCTGCTTCTGCGCCTCGAGCTTCTGCTTGAAGTCGCCGGTCGTGAGCATCGAGCGGATCTCCTCCGCCTTGAGGTCGCGCTTCAGGTGCGGCTGCGCGACGGTCGGGTCGGTCGAGCAGCCGCCCGCCGCCACCCACGCGCCCGCTCCCGCGACGAGCACCAGCGCCATCGCCCCGAACGTGACCCTGAGCTTCATTCCTTCTCCAGCGCGGCCAGCAGCCGCTTCGCGTCCTCGCGCTGGTCCTTGCATTCGGGGAGCCAGTCCGGGTCGTCCGGCTGCTCCTGCAGCTTCAGCAGCGTCTCCTTCGCCTCCTTGCGCCGGTGCTCGCTGTAGTGGATCTCCGCGAGGTAGAGGTAGTTGAGAAGGTTCTTCGGGGCGATCTCGATCGCGCGCGCGAGGTGCTTCTTCGCCTTCTCGTTGTCGCCCCCCTGGAAGCCGGGGAGCTTGAAGAGGAGGCGCGCCATCACGCGGTGCGCGGCGGCCTGCTCGAACGTCTCGTCCTTCTTGAGCACCCACTCGAGCTCCGCCTTCATCGGCTCGACGAGGTCGAGGCTCTGCAGGATGCCCTTCGCCTGCCCGAAGAGCCCGTACATCGTGGCGAGCCAGAAGCGCGCGTGGATCGACTCTCCGTCGATCGACACGGCGATCTTCAGGAAGTCGATGCCCTCGCGATAGAGCGGCGCCGCCCTGGCCGACTCCTTCTCGCGCGAGCCGAGCCAGTAGTACGCGCGCGCGAGCTTCCAGTAGCTCTCGACGCGCGACTCGTCGAGGACGATCGCCTTCTTATAGGCTTCAACCGCCTTCTGCGCGCGCCCGTCCTCGGCGCGGCGGACGTAGTGCTCGTCGGCCGTGCGGATGAGCTTGACGAGCGCTTCCTCCTGGAGCAGCAGCGCCGCGGCCGCGAGGAGTTCCATGGTCCGTCAGGCTACATCTTCCGCCGCGGCGGGGGAAGGGGATCGCGCGGGAAGCGTGACATCTACCTATCGATAGATAGGCTCGTGCGCCTGAGCGACCCGTGCGCACGCAGCTCCTCGACGCGGCGCCTCCAGTCGATGCTCGAGGCCGACATGAAGGCGTGGGGCGCGAAGGCCCAGCACCTGGCGGGCAAGTTCGCCGGGATGCGCAAGGTGCCGATCACGTACTCGGCGCCGAACGCCGCATCGCCGTGGGTGTGCTCGATCCCGGGCATCCTGGACGTGCTGGTCGGCGCACGACGAGTACGGCGACAAGACGAAGTACCCGGAGCAGCAGGGCGGGGAGGATCCGCAGCACAAGTAGTCCGCAACGACGCGACCGCGGGGGGGCGATAATCAGACGATGGTTGTCGCCTCCCTTCTTTTTCTGCTGCAGGTCGATCTCTCGAAGTACGACCCGGCGTGCGGGGTCGAGGTCGTCCATCGCGACGGCGCGCTGACGGCGGGCGCGGTGCGCTTCGACAAGTCGCTCACGGTCGGCGGGCTCGCGCCGGTCTTCGAGGTGACCGTCGGCTCGCGCAAGCCGGCGGCGAGCGGCG
>Ga0187892_10010231_pt1 | contig 11983 bp, 5 predicted proteins | sample MA1701073metaG_FD_139345 | JGI IMG/M metagenome (GOLD analysis project Ga0187892, IMG submission 139345) | Bio-ooze microbial communities from a basaltic lava cave in the Kipuka Kanohina Cave System on the Island of Hawaii, USA - MA170107-3 metaG ...
GATCCGGCCGACCTTCTCCAGCGCTCGCTCGTAAACCTTCCTCGCCGCCTCCTCGCTCATCCCGAGCGCGCCTCCCACCTCCGACCACCGCAGTCCGAGGAACATCCGCATTTCGACCGTCCGGCGATCCCGTTCCCCAAGCGTGCCCATTGCCCGGTGGAGCTTCTCGACGTCCTCCTTCTTCCCCGCGATCCGGCTCGGCGTCTGGCTCGGCGCCCCGGCTCGAGCCTCCGGCGGCGTCCCCGACTCGCCCGCCCCCTCCTTCCGCCGGGCCGCGTCGAGCCACCGCGCCTTGGCCCGGATCGTGCACTCGACGATCTCCTCGAGCCACCCGCCGAAGCTCCCGGGACCCCGATCCACGAACCGCGGAAGCCTCCGATACGCCTCGCCGAAGACGCTCTGCGCGATGTCGTTCGGCTCGAAGAGGCGGCGAAGCCGCTTCCCGAGCCGGATCTCGGCGATCCGGAGCACCCGGGGGTAGTAGAGGGCGAAGAGCGACTCGAGCGCCGCGCGGTCGCCCGATCTCGCCGAGGCGAGGAGCCCGGCCGTGTCGCGATGCGACCTCATCCAACTCGACGATTCTCGGGGCGCTCCGCGGCCCCCGCAACCCCGCGGGCCCTCAGGAAACGATGGCCGGAGCCGGCCGCTTGCGGGGTCTCCTCTCCGCGAACCAGCCCCGCAGGCACCTCGCCGTGGCGGAGCGGGCCGGAGGCTTCCGCGCGAGGGCGAGCGGCGTGCCCTCCGCCACGAGTCGCCCGCCGTCCCCTCCCCCGCCCGGACCGAGGTCGATCACCCAGTCCGCCTCCGCGATGACGTCGAGGTGGTGCTCGATGACGACGATCGTCTCCCCCCGCTCGACGAGGCGGTGGAGGACGTCGACGAGGGAGGCGACGTCGGCGATCGCGAGGCCCGTCGTCGGCTCGTCGAGCACGAAGAGCGTGCGGCCGGAGGAGGTCTTCCCCAGCTCCTCGACGAGCTTCAGGCGCTGCGCCTCCCCGCCCGAGAGCGTCGGCGAGGACTGACCGAGCGCGAGGTAGCCGAGGTCGACCTCGCGCAGGAACTGGAGCACGCGCGCGACGGGCGGGTGCGCCGCGAAAAACTCCGCCCCCTCGTCCGCCGACATCTCGAGGACGTCCGCGATCGTCTTGCCGCGGTAGCGCACTTCGAGGGTCTCGGAGTTGAACCGCTTCCCGCCGCACGCGTCGCACGGCACCTTCGCATCGGGGAGGAAGGACATCTCGAGGGTGAGCACCCCCTGCCCCTCGCACTTCTCGCAGCGACCGCCGCGGAGGTTGAAGGAGAAGCGGCCCGGGAGGTAGCCGCGCGCCTTCGCCTCGGGCGTCGAGGCGAAGAGGCGGCGGATCTCGTCGAAGACGCCGGAGTAGGTCGCCGGCGTCGAGCGCGGCGTCCTCCCGATCGGCGTCTGGTCGACCTCGGCGACCCTCTCGAGCGCGCGCCACCCCTCGATCCGATCGTGGGCGCCCGGGCTCGCGGGCGTGCGGTGGACGAGGCGTCGCAACCCTTCGAAGAGGACGTCCCGCACGAGCGTCGACTTCCCCGATCCGGAGACGCCCGTCACGCAGGTGAGGGCGCCGAGGGGGAAGCGCACGTCGAGGTCGCGGAGGTTGTTCGCGCGCGCGCCGTGGACGGCGAGCCACGGACCGCGCGGCGCGTCCTTCCTCGGGTTCCTCCTCCCGCGCCCCTCGCCGCGCATGGCGCGCGCGGTCGTCGAGGCAGCATGCTTCGCGACCGCCGCCGGAGCGCCCTGCGCGACGACCTCGCCTCCCGCGCGCCCCGCGCCCGGGCCGAGGTCGATCACGTGATCCGCCGCGAGGATCGTCGCCTCGTCGTGCTCGACGACGACGACGGTGTTCCCGAGGTCGCGGAGATTCCGCAGCGTCCGAAGGAGGCGCGCCCCGTCGACGGGGTGGAGGCCGATCGTCGGCTCGTCCAGGACGTACAGGACGCCCGTGAGGTGCGAGCCCAGCGAAGCCGCGAGCCGGATCCGCTGCGCCTCCCCCCCCGAGAGCGTGTCGCCGCGTCGCTCGAGGGTGAGGTAGCCGAGGCCCACCTCCTCGAGGAAGCGCAGCTTGGGCAGCAGCTCTCGGCGGATCGGATCGAGGATCGCGAGCGCGAGGCCGGTCGCGCGGAGGCGCTCGATCCATCGCCGCGCTTCCGCGACGGAGAGGGCCGCAACGTCGGGGAGGGATCTACCATCGATCCGGACGGACCTGGACTCCGGGCGCAGCCGCGACCCCTCGCAGGCACGACAGGTCTCCTCGACGAGGAATCGCCTCAGGTTCGACCCGCCGCGGCCTTCCTCCCACATCACGCGGAGCCGCGGCACGAGCCCCTCGAAGTCATCCGTGCCATGAAGCACGGCGGCGCGGGCGCGCTTGCCGAGCGCGCGCCAGGGCCGGCGAGGGTCGACGCCGAGCACGTCGCGCACCTGGCGGGCGAAGCGCTCCGTCGCGCGCGGGCCGAACGGCTCGGCATGGAAGACGGGGAACGCGCCCTCCAGGATCGACCGCGACGGGTCGGGCACGAGGAGCGACTCGGAGAACTCCTCGTGGAAGCCGTACCCCTCGCACTCCTCGCACCGCCCGCGCGGGCTCTGGAAGGAGAAGGCGCGGGGATCGGGGTCGGGGGCGCTGCGGCGGCAGCGAGGGCAGAGCCGCTCGCGGGAGAAGTGCGCGGCCTCGCCGTTCCCGTCCAACACGAGCATCGTCCCCGCCCCGCGCTCGAGCGCCGCGGCGACGCTCGCTTCGAGCTCGCGCGTCGCCCGTTTCGCGGGCCGGATCTCCTCCAGCACGGCCTCGATGTCGTGCTCGCGGAACCGAGCGAGCACCGGAGGGGGCGTCGTCGGGACGACCTCGCCGTCGACGCGCGCGAGGGCGATCCCCTCCCTCGCGAGCTTCTCGAACACCTCGCGCCGCACCCCCTTCCGCCCGCGCACGACGGGAGCGAGGAGGCGCACGCGCTTTCCCGCAAACCGTCGCGCGATCTCGGAGGCGATGCGCGCGGGGCTTCCCCCCTCCAGCGGGAGGTCGCACTTCACGCAGTGCGGGACGCCGAGACGGGTCCACAGCAACCTCAGGTAGTGCCAGACCTCCGTGAGCGTCGCGACGGTCGTCTTCGAGCCGCCGCGCGTGCGCCGCTGCTCGATCGCGATCGCGGGGGGGATCCCCGAGACGCGGTCGACCTCGGGCCTCGCGAGCGGCTGGAGGAACTGACGCGCGTAGGGGGAGAGCGTCTCGATGTACAGGCGCTGCCCCTCGGCGAAGAGGACGTCGAAGGCGAGCGAGGACTTCCCCGACCCGCTCGGCCCCGTGACGACGACGAGGTCGCCGTGGGGGATCGTGACGGTGAGCGAGCGGAGGTTGTGCTCGCGGGCGCCCTCGACCCGGATCGCGGCTCCGTTCGCGGGCGGCGGAGCGGGGGCGATCCAGTCGGCGGCCGCCGCGGCCTCCGCCTCCGAGCGGCCCTCGAGAAGGGGGCGGAGGTACGCCCCCGTGATGGAGTCGTCGACCGCGACGATCCGCTCGGGCGGGCCCTCGGCCACGACTCGCCCCCCCTCCGCCCCTGCGCCCGGCCCGAGGTCGATGACGTGGTCCGCGGTCTTGATCACCTCGCCGTTGTGCTCCACGACGACGAGCGTGTGCCCCGCGCGCAGGAGGAGATCGAAGGCGCGCAGGAGCGGCGGCAGGTCGGCCGCGTGGAGCCCCGTCGTCGGCTCGTCGAAGAGGTAGAGATTGCCGCGATAGCGAGCGCCGGCGCCGTCCCGGCCCGATCCGATCGCGCCGGCGAGCTTGAGCCGCTGCGCCTCCCCTCCCGAGAGCGCGACGACGCTCTGGCCGAGGCGCAGATACCCGAGCCCCACCGCGACCGCGGGGCGGAGCCGCGCGACGATCGCGCCGTCGTCCCCGAAGAACTCGACCGCCTCCTCGAGCGTCAGGTCGAGGATCTCGCGAAGGTTTTTTCCGCGGAGCCGCACCCGCAGCACTTCGGGGCGGAAGCGGTCGCCTCCGCACTCCGCGCAGGGGACGTGCACGTCCGCGAGGAACTGCATCTCCACCTTCTCGAAGCCCGCTCCCTCGCAGGTCTCGCACCGACCGCCCGGCGTGTTGAAAGAGAGCACCGCCGCCGTGATCCGCGCCGCGCGCGCCTCGGGAAGCTTCGCGAGGCGGCGGCGGATCCGATCGTAGGCGCCGAGGTAGGTCCCCACGGTCGACTTCGGCGAGCGCCCGATCGGCTGGGTGTCGACGAAGACGACGTCCTGGACGAACGCGCCCCCTTCGATCGAATCGCACGCACCCGGCTCCTCGACGGGGCGGCCGCGCGCGCGGAGCAGATTCCGGTAGAGGACGTCCTCGACGAGCGAGGACTTCCCCGAGCCCGAAACGCCGGTGACGCAGGTGAGCGCGCGGATCGGGAAGCGGACGTCGACGCCGCGGAGGTTGTGCGCGCGGGCGCCCCGGACGACGATCGCGCCGCCGTCGGTGACGCGGCGCCGCGGAGGGAGGGGAATCCGAAGCCGACCGGCGAGGTAGGCGCCCGTGAGCGACACCTCCACGGCCGACGCCCCGTCCACGGGCCCCTCGTAGAGGATCTTCCCCCCCGCCTCCCCGGCGCCGGGGCCGAGATCGACGAGGTGGTCCGCGGCGCGGATCAGAGCCGGGTCGTGCTCGACGACGACCGCCGTGTTCCCGTGCGCGACGAGGCGTCGCAGGATGCCGACGAGGCGGTCGTTGTCGCGCGGGTGGAGCCCCACGGAGGGCTCGTCGAGCACGAAGAGCGCGTTCGTGAGCGCGGAGCCGACCGCCGTCGTGAGGTTGACGCGCTGCATCTCGCCCCCCGAGAGCGTGCGGCTCTGGCGGTCGAGAGTGAGGTACTCGAGTCCGACCTCGCAGAGGTAGGAGAGGCGCGCGCGGATCTCCTCGAGCAGCGACGCCGTCCCCTTCGCGATCGCGGGAGAAAGCTCGAGCGTCTCGAAGAAGGCGCGCGCGTCCCCGATCGGGAGCGCGTAGATCTCGGCGATCGTGCGGCCGGAGAGGCGCGTGCGAAGCGCCTCGGGCCTGAATCGCGTCCCTCCGCACGCTCGACAGGGGACGTAGGTCCGGTAGCGCGAGAGCAGCACGCGGACGTGGAGCTTGTAGATCTTCGTCTCGAGCCACTTGAACCATCCCGAGATCCCGAACCACTTCCCCTCGTCCCACCCCCCGGGCTCCCCCTCCCAGAGCCACTTCTTCTGCGCATCGGGAAGGCGCGCGTAGGGGATGTTCACCGGGACACCCCGGAGCCTCGCGAAGCGAAGCATCTCGCGCCGCTCCCAGGAGGTCTTCTCCGTCGTCCAGGGCTTGAGCGCCCCTCCGGCGAGCGTCTTCGTCTCGTCGGGCAGGACGAGGTGCGGGTCGATCTCGATCGTGCGCCCGAAGCCCCGGCACGGCGGGCACGCTCCGACCGGGGTGTTGAATGTGAATAAGGAAGGGGTGGGCTCGGGGTACTCGATGCGGCACTCGGGGCAGCGCAGCCGCGTGTCGAAGCGGCGGGGGTTCCCCGCCTTCCCCTCGGCGTCGACCTCGGCGATCGCGACGCGCCCCTTCCCGTGCGCGAACGCCTGCTCGAGGGCGTCGACGAGCCGCGAGCGCTTCGCGGGATCGAGCGCGATCCGGTCGAGGACGACGAGGATCGATCCCGTGAGGCTCGCGGCCTCGAGTCGCACGACCCGAGCCCCCTCGAGGACCCGGACGAACCCCTCGCGGCGCAGCGTCTCGCGGATCTCCTCCGGCTCGCCGCCCGAAGGGCCGTCGAACGCGACGAGCACGTTCTTCCCCGACGCCGCCCGCAGCAGCTCCTCCGCCACGTCCTCGGGCGCGCGCCGCACGACCGGCTTCTCGCAGCGATCGCAGTGTCTCACCCCCGCCCGCGCGAAGAGCACCTTCGCGTAGTCGTGGATCTCCGTCACCGTCCCCACCGTCGAGCGCGAGGATCGCACCGTGTTCCCCTGCTCGATCGCCACCGCCGGCGCGATCCCCTCCACCGCTTCGATCGCGGGGCGGTTCATTCTCTCCAGGAACTGTCGCGCGTAGGCGCTGAAGGACTCGACGTACCGGCGCTGCCCCTCGGCGAAGAGCGTGTCGAAGGCCAGCGACGACTTCCCCGAGCCCGACACCCCCGTGACGGCGACGTAGCGCCCCCGCGGGATCGAGAGATCGAATCCCTTGAGGTTGTGCTGGCGGCAGCCCTTGAGGAGGATCGGCTCGGTCACAAGCGACTGGTAATAAATGATTTACGTCCGAAAGACACGGCGCGCATGCACCCGAGTGCTACGGCTTTGCTACGGCCACCCCTCGGCCGGGGGTGGATCCTACCGCATCGCCGGTGCGGTCTCCTTCGCTTCCCCGGCGTCGAGGTCGGGCAGTCTCCGCACTGCGTCGTCGAGCCCCTCTCGGAGGAGGAAGGCGTAGCGCATCGTCGTCGAGATGTGCCGGTGGCCGAGCGCTTCCTGGACGACCTTCAGGTTTCCCGAGGCCGAGAGGAGGAGGGTGGCATAGGTGTGACGGAGCGAGTGGAGCGACCCCTCGAGCCCCAGCTTCTGAAACAGCGTCGAGACGACGTGGGTGACGCGGTTCTCCCACGCGTGGTCGTAGTTCTCGGAGGAGACCTCGGGATCGAAAAAGACGCGGTCGCTGCGCGTCGAGCGCGTGAGGCCGAGGAGCGCCCTCTCGACGACGGGATGGAGGGGAACCTCGATCGTCTGATTCGTCTTCCTCTGGCGGATGCGGATCCGCTTTCGATCCCGGTCGACGTCCCCCCACCTGAAGCGGCACAGCTCTCCTCGGCGCATCCCCGTGTAGGCCGCGACCCTCAGGAGTGCTCGCCACCAGGGAGAGGGCGCGGCGTCAAGCAGGAGGCGCAACTGCTCGAGAGTCAGGAACCGCGGGTTCGGCCTCCCCTGCGGCGGCAGCTTCACATCCCGAGCTGGCGAGCGCCCGAGGTAGCCCCTTCGGACGGCGTAGTCGAACATCTGGCGGACCGCGCCCAGGTAGGCCCGAATCGTCCGATGAGTCAGGGTTCCCCCCCGCGGGGAGGGTGTCCGGAAGAGGGCTGCTTTCAGCTCCTCGATGTCCTCGGCTCCGACGAGCCGCACCGGCGTGTTTCCGCCGAGGACCTCGACCACCCACCGCACCCACACGGTCCGATTCCGGACCCATCGCCTCCCCGTTCCCTGGCCTGCCATCCATCGCACGTACTCATCCGCGAGAGTCCCCACCCGGACCTTCTCCCGGGGGACCGACCCGTGGACGACCTGCGCGTACCGTTCCGCGCGGAACCGCTCCGCTACGGCCTTCGACCGAGTTCGGGTCGATCCCCAGAACTCGCGGCCCCCCCACTGGAAGCGGTAGTACCAGAACGGCGAACTCGGCCTCTTGAAGAGCCCTGCCATGCCTCGATCTCCTTCTCTCGAACCCACGCCCGGACCTTCTCAGGCAGGAATCGGAGTCGCCCCCCGACTTTCAGATAGGGCACCTGCCTGCGGTACACGATGGAGTAGACGGCATTACCAACCCCCACAACGCGGCGGACCTCCCCGCCACGACCCTGGGACCCGCGACGGCCCACCCCAGCGCCCCCACGCCCGCCCCCACCACCGCCCCACCCTCCCCAACCGTCCCACCTCCCCGACCCCCACCTACGCCCCACAACCGGGGCACGCAGCGTGGAACGTGACTCCACCCCCACCCGCGCGCGCGCTGGACCCCGGGGGCCCCCCGGCGGGGGGGGGTCGCGGCCGTCGCCGCTCGTCGAGGGGGTGCGGCGCGGGGCCCGAGCCCGAGCCGCGGGGTTGTACGCGACGCCTTGTGTGTGTCGCGGCCCCTGTCGCTCGGGGACCCGTAATCGCCGAGGGACGTGCGGCGCGCAGCCAAGAGCAACCCATTGCGGACCGATCCGGTGCCGCCCACCGGGAGAAAGAGCACGGAGGCCCTCATCATCCGCCGTGCGGAGGCTCCCAGGCGGTCCGTGGGGCTGGCGTAAGTGCATCAGCGGCGAGCGTCCTCGAGCTCGAGCACCCCCTCGGGCGCCGGGGGGGAGAGAGGGAGGGGAATCTCGAGAAAGCGAGAGCCGTTTCGGCCCGGGGGAGCTGCGCTGCGCTCGGGCGCACGGCCCCGCTCCACGCGCTCGCGAAGCTCGTAAAACCCCACGCGGAGCGCGCGCGCCGTCCGAGAGATGCCCTCCTTGCGTGCGAGGCGCACGGCGAGTCTCCAGATCTCCTCGGGGATGCGCGCTCCCGGCTCGCGACGTCGCCGCCAACGCTCGAGGGCGCAGCGGGCCCCCTCGAAGGGGAGAAGAGATATCGATGTGGATCGATGGCTCATCGGCCGTCCTCGGCGGAAGGTGCCCCGAATCGACGGCCGACGATAGGGAGCGGATCAGATCACGTCATGCAGCCTTGCCGAAAGGACACGACCGGAGCCCCACGACGAGAAGAGGCCCCGGCGTCTTCACGAACTCGACGGCATCGGATGTCCGAGGCCCCGGCAGGAGATCCCTCCCCGCCTCCGGGACCTGGTCAAGGGGGAGGGTGCTCGCCCGGGGTGGGTCAGTTTTCGATTGCCGAGGTGGGTCAGATTCAGCTTGCCACGCTCAGAAGCTCCACGAGGCGATGCGATGCGCCCGAAATCTCGACATCCACAAAGGCAAGCACGGGGGCCGCCCCGTCGTCGAGGTCGTGCCGCTGCACGATTGGTTCCCCCCTCACCCACCTGAGCTGGGCGCCGCGTTCTGGACGCGTGGGGGCCTGCCGAAGATCGGAGTCGTCAGCCACTACCTAATTCCGATCGGAACCGAGAAGCACCCTGCCGTCGAGACCGCGAGGAGGTACCTCGAGATCGTAAAGGACGTGCTCCGCCGCGCCGGCTACTCCTAAACCCCCTCTCGCGCGGCGGCCGATAGCCGCTGCACCTCGTTCCTGCAGGAGGGGCCCCGGTGAACGGGACACGCCGACAGATCTCGCTCCAGGAGTTCGAGGCCGCCGCCGCTCCCGCGAGGACCCTCTCACGAATAGCGAGGCCCGCGTCGGAGCAGCAGGCGTGGAGGTGCGTCGCAACCGTGAGGGAGTTCCTGGACGCGCCGACGTACCCGGTTCGGTACGTCGACTCGAGTGGGAGCCGACTGGTCCCGTGGCACGATCCGGATGCGAACCCGATCCGATTCCGCGACTTCGTCGCGCAGTACATGTTCGCGTGGCCCCTCGTGAGGGGTCGACCCCGACCGGACGAGCGAGAACTGGACAGCACCGACGCCGTCGCCCTCCACTGCTCGGGCTGCGACCGCTTTGTCGTGATCGCGCCCGCCGACGGCACGCATCGGCTGACGTGGCTCGCCTTCAGGAGCCGTCTCGACGCCGAGGTCCGGCTCCCCTACCTGTCGGGGGCCGCGTGGGAGGCTGGGACCCCGGACGTGGACGTCGTCTGCGTCCGGAGGGGCACGCGGCGCTCACGAGCCGTTCGACCGCCGCCGACGACTTTCTCCTCTACGCAAAGACCCGCAGCTACCATAGGATCGTCGCCGGACACCAGTTCCGCGACCTGCACAAGTTCTCCGAGGAGCAGGTCGAGGCCCTCAGGTCCAGCAGCAGCTCCGTCTCACCGGGGGCGGACCGGCGGCGCCGCCGGGCGGGGGGGTGTGTCCGGCTGGAGGCCGCGCGCGGCCGCACGGCCAAGATCAGGTCTGCAGAGAAGGCCCGGGGCCTTGCGGGGCTTCCCGCTGGGAGGGTCCCGAGATAGGCTCGACGCGTTCCGGAGACCACCGACGGGCACCGAGGGCTACCGAAGACCCCGGGCGGCCCGCCAGCATTGATCGCGTGGATGGAGACCCCTATCCGCCTCGCCGTAGTCGAGGCTGCTCGCGATGTTGACGTGGTTCAGAGACCGCTATCCGCGCCTCGCGGAGGATGCGCTCGCGGAACGCGTGCGCCTGCTCGGCGAGGAACGAGTCGACGTCGGAAGGGTCGGTCTCGGGCACGTGCCGACGAGGATCGTAGGCGCGGCAGCGGGACGCATGGTGCGCCCCATGTCGGGCGCACCTGCTGTGGCGTCAGCCTTGGCGGGCGGGAAGACGCGCGAGGAGACGTGGAGTACGTTCGCCGCGATCGATTTCGAGACGGCGAATTCGTCCCGGGACAGCGCGTGCGCCATGGCCCTCGTCCGCGTGGAGGCCGGCGATGTCGCGGAGAAGCGCCGCTGGCTCATTCGTCCGCCGACGGCCACGTTCTACTTCACCGCCATCCATGGGATCTCCTGGTCCGACGTCCGGAACGCTCCGACGTTCGCGGACGTGTGGTCGGAGGCCGCAAGGTTCACGGCGGACGTGGGGTTCCTCGCCGCGCACAACGCGTCGTTCGACCGCTCGGTGCTGGCCGCCTGCTCGCGCAGGGCCGGGCTGCATTCACCCACCATGCCGTTCCGCTGCACGGTGCAGCTCGCCCGTCGAAGCCTCGGCATCTACCCGACGACGCTGCCGGACGTCTGCCGCCGTCTCGGCATCCCGCTCCGCCACCACGACGCCCTGTCGGATGCCGAGGCGTGCGCACGGATCGTGCTGGCAGTCGGGCAGGCGAGCGGAGGGACGTTTCGATGAGAGGACCGCCGACCGACTTCTGGGGCAAGCTGCGGGGCGACGGAATGGAACTCGAGTGGCATCCCCTCGCCGACCACTGCGTCGATGTGGCGGCGTGCGCGGAGGCGCTGCTCTTGGAGACGGTGCTCGGGAAGCGACTGGCCACGCTCGCCGGCGTCGGGCAGTGGTCGGACGAGCAGACCGCGCGGTTCGGCGTGCTCGCCGCGCTCCACGACGTTGGGAAGTTCAACCGCGGATTCCAGGGCCGATGGCACGCCCCGAATCGTCGAGGACCCGGCCACGTGGGGCCGGCGGTGGCTCTGTTCGCGGCCGACGGCGCGGAGGTGCAGGAGCGGTTCATCGAAGCGCTCGACTTTCCGTCGATGGCGGCTTGGGGCGACGGCAAGGATGGCGTGGCCACGCTGTTCCTCGCCGCGGTCTGCCACCACGGAAAGCCGTGCGCTCCGAACGCGGAGACGTCGACGGACTACGCCGCGTGGACTCCGGGCGACGGCCTCGATCCGATGGACGGCATCCGACGCCTCCTCTCGGGCTGCCGGCGCTGGTTCCCGGCCGCGTTCACCGCCGCCGGCGCGACGATGCCCGATCTCCCCGCGCTCCAACACGCGTTCAGCGGCCTCGTGACGCTCGCGGACTGGCTCGGATCCGACGCCCGCCGGTTCCTCTTCCGGGAGATCGGCGACTACGATCGGATGGAGTTCGCCCGGACGACGGCGCGCGAATCGCTCCGCGATCTCGGGCTCGCGGCGTCCGTCGTCCGCGCGCGTCTGCCAGAGGGCGCACCGTCATTTGGTGCCGTAATGCTCCGAGACCGGCCGCGGGCCGCGCAAGAGGCGGTGGGGTGCCTGCCGATCGCCCGCGACGCAGCGCTCACGATCCTCGAAGCGGAAACGGGCTCGGGCAAGACCGAGGCTGCCCTGCTCCACTTCCTGCGGCTCTTCCACGCCGGCGCGGTCGACGGAATGTACTTCGCGCTGCCCACTCGGACGGCGGCGACCGAGATCCACCGGCGCGTCGAAGCCGCCGCGCGGACCATGTTCCCCGACCCGGACACGCGTCCGCCAGTCGTCCTCGCCGTCCCCGGATACCTCAAGGTGGACGACCAGGAGGGCGAGCAGCTCGCGCCGTTCGAGGTACTCTGGAACGACGACGACCGCGAGCGCTGGCGGTTCCGCGGCTGGGCGGCGGAGAACTCGAAGCGATACCTCGCGGGCGCGATCTCCGTCGGCACGGTCGACCAAGCGCTCCTGTCGGCGCTGGCCGTGCCGCACGCCCACATGCGGGCGGTGGCGCTGCTCCGTCAGCTTCTGGTGGTGGACGAGGTCCACGCGTCCGACACCTA
>Ga0187892_10010232_pt1 | contig 11983 bp, 9 predicted proteins | sample MA1701073metaG_FD_139345 | JGI IMG/M metagenome (GOLD analysis project Ga0187892, IMG submission 139345) | Bio-ooze microbial communities from a basaltic lava cave in the Kipuka Kanohina Cave System on the Island of Hawaii, USA - MA170107-3 metaG ...
AGGAACCCCGGGGCGAGGGCCGTCGCCGCCGCGGCCCGGAGGCCTCCCCCGATGAGCCAGGGGAGGACCAACGCCCACACGTCGGCGCCGAGGACGGCCATCGCGATCGCGGAGAGGCTCTGTACCGTCTGGGACGCCACGTTGACGAAGGCCAACCGGTCGAACCGGCGGTTCGCCTGGATCACCGCGAGCGGCACGACCTCCCAGGAGCCGAGGAGGAGGATGAGCGAGGCGACCGCGAGGAGGCCCGACACGGCCTCGTTGTCGAAGAAGCGGGCCGCGGGCGCGCTCCCCGCGACGACGAGGCCCGTCAGGGCGAGTCCCACGAGGACGAGGAATCCGTGGGAGGATCGGATCGCGGAGGGATCCGAGAGGCGGCCCGAGATGATCGCCGGAGCGAGCCCGAAGCTGAGGAACACGGTCCCGAGGGAGACGACGACCATCGCCATCGCCGCCGTCCCGTAGTCCTCCACGGGGAGGTGCCGCGCGACGAGGACGCCGCTCACCAGCGTCAGGGCCTGGGTCACGAACCCCGCGCCGCTCACCCAGAGCGCACCGGCGGCCGTCTCCCGGCCGAGGTGGGGAGAGGCCCCGGTCACGGAATCATCCCGCCGCGAGCCTCTTTCCCTCGACGCACCTCTTCCACCACAGCGAGAAGGAGAGGAGCCGCCAGAGATAGGTCGGGTTGCGCCGGTTGATCTCGTCGTAGCCCATCCGGAGCCGGCCGAGATCGACGTGCGGACAATCCATGCCCTCGAGCATCCGGAGCAGTTCCTCCTTGCACTCCGGGAGGCGCTCGGCGAGCGGATAGCGGAATCCCCCCTTCTGTCGCCGCCACGCGATCTCGCGGGGGAGGTCGTCGCGCATCGCGACCCGGAGCAGCCACTTCATCCAGCCGTCCCGGATCAGGAAACCCAGGGGCAGCCGGAAGGCGAACTCGACGAGACGGTAGTCGAGGAAGGGGCAGCGGAACTCGAGCGGCACGCTCATGCTGTTCTGGTTCCCCATCCTGCACCAGTAGTTCATCCTCCACTGCGTCATCGTGTCGAGGAGGCGTTCCTCGATCTCCCTCGACGGGCCGAGCCTGCGATCGATCCCGGCGGGCGGGAGGTACGGCTCGAGGTTCGCGGGGACGTCCATCGCGGGGTTGTGGTAGGGACGCAGCGCTCGCGGGAGGAGATGGTAGGCCGTCCGCAGATACTGGAGCCCGAACGGATGGCGCTCGTGCTCCGTGTATCCGAAGAGCTCGCGGAAGAACCGGACGAGCCGCCCGCGGCCGAAGAGGTGGCGGAGATAGGGCTCCAAGTAGTCGGATCCGTATCCCGCGAGGACCTCGTCGCCCGCCGCGCCGTTGAGGCTCACCCGGATCCCCTCCTCGCGCATGCGGCACCAGATCTCCCGGTGATTCGCGATCTGGGGATCGTGGAAGGGCTCGTGCATGCGGTCGACGAGCTCGTCGAGGCCCTCGAGGATGCTCTGGTTCGTCGGCTCGAGGACCGTGTACTCGATGGAGTCCCGATAGACGTCCGCGACGGCGCGCGCGAAGGAGGACTCGTCGAAGGGGCTCCCCGGGTAGGAGACGGTGAACACGCGCAGCGCGCCGGAGCGCGGAGCCGCGGTGGCGAGGGCGACGATCGACGAGGAGTCGAGGCCTCCGCTCAGATCGAGCCCGACGGGGACGTCCGCGCGCAGCCGGATCCGGACGGCGTCCGCGAGGAGCGTGCGGAGCTCGGCGGCCGCGTCGGGGACGCCGACGGCTCTCTCCGCGAGGCGCTCGCCGCGCGGCACCGACCAGAACCGGGTCGGCTCGAACCGGCCGTCCGGCTCGACCCAGGCGTGAGAGGCGGCGGGGAAGGTCTCGATCCCCTCGAAGAGGGTCGAGTCGAACACGTCGCGCCATCCGCCGCGGACGAAATCGTCCACCGCCTGCGGGTTCACGGGAAACGCGCCGTCGCCGAGAGCGGCGCGCAACCCTCGAATCTCGGAGCACCAGAAGAGGCCGTGGCCCCGCCGCGCGAGATAGAGGGGAGCCTTCCCGATGCGGTCGCGGGAGAGGAGGACGCGCCCCTCGCGGGCGTCGAACAGGGTCAGGGCCCAGAAGCCGTTCAACCGCTCGAAGCAGCGGACTCCCCACTCGCGGTACGCCTCGGCCAGGACCTCGGTGTCGGAGTCCGTGTGGAACGCGTGACCGAGCCGCGAGAGCTCGCTGCGGACCTCCACGTAGTTGTAGATCTCCCCGTTGAAGGCGACGCAGACGCCCCCGTCGCGGGTCCAGAAGGGCTGGTGCGCGGCGACGGAGAGATCGATGATCGAGAACCGCCCGTGGCCGATCGCGATGCGGTGCGGGGGAGCCTGCGCCGGGCTCCCGAGCCGGTCGCCGGGCGCGGCGGGGGCGCTCGCCTCCGTACGGAAGGACCATCGGACGCCCGCCTCCGGTTCCGCGAGGACGATCCCCTCGTCGTCCGGCCCACGGTGCCGGATGGCCCGGAGCATCCGAAACAGGATCTCGGCGCCGCCCTTCGGGGGATCGTGGAGGACGTATCCCGCGATTCCGCACACGCCTCAAGACCCTCCCCGCACGCTCATCCCCCGTCGAACTCCGGGCGCCAGTAGCGCGCGAGCGGCACCGTCTCTCCGGTCCGATAGGCCTCGACGCCGGCGAGGCAGGTCGCCACGGTCTTCGCCGCGTCGATCCCGGTCGAGCGCGGGCGGCGGCGCGTGCGCACGCAGTCGACGAACTCCGAGAGGCAGCGGCGCACGGCGAGGGCGTGCTCGTACAAGCGCAGGGGGTAGGACGCGATCCCGTAGCTCTCGCTCCTCCCGTAGAGCCGTCGCAGCGCGGCGAACGCACCGTGCGCGGCCATCGCCTTGAGATGGCGGAGGTCGCGCCGGACGTCCCCGAGACGACCGCGGAGCGAGCGGCGCTCCCCGAGACGGTGCCGCCAGAGAGGCCGGGTCAGCGACCGGACCGCGCCGTCCTTCTCGAGGAGGAGGTTGTTGTCGATGCACCGCTCCGTCCCGAGAATCCGGACGGAGTGGTCCTGGGGACGTCCCGCGCCGAAAGCGGTCACGACCTTCGCGATGGGCCCGGAGCGAAAGCGCAGCAGGACGACGCTGAGGTCGGACTCCGGATACTCCGGGAACGCGAGGTGGTTGCCCATCCCGACGACCTCCTCGACCTCGTCGTCGAGCAGCCACCGCGCGAGATCCACGAAGTGGCAGCCCGAGAGGAGCAGCGGAGGAGGTGCCGTGTCGAAGACCCACGTGTCGTGCGCGCTCACCCGGCGGATCACGTTGTGGACGTAGTACCCCTCGAGGTAGGAGATCGTCCCGAGGTCGCCGCGCGCGACGACCTCCCGGATGCGGCCGTAGAGGGGGAGGAACCGCATCTGGTGCATGACGCCGAGGATCGCCGACGGGGAGGCGCGCTCCGCCTCGAGGATCCGCCCGCACTCCTCGAGCGAGCTCGCGAGCGGCTTCTCGCAGATCACGTGAATCCCCGCACGGAGCGCCCGGACGATCTGCTCGGCGTGCGCGGGATTCGGCGAGCAGACGGCGAGGAGGTCGATCCCGGCGCCGAGGAAAGCCTCGAAGTCGTCCGTCAGGAGCCCGCCGGCGCCGGCCTGCCTCGCCCTCTCGAGCCCCGCGGGCTTCGGGTCGTAGATCGCGCGGACCCGGCAGCCCGGGATCGCGCGGAAGTGCCCGTACTGCGCCATCCCGGCGCCCCCGAATCCCGCGATCGCGACCTCCAGGTCCCTCATGGGCTCGCCGGTCGAATCAGGGGAGGGGAACCGGCTCGCGGGGAGAGCCGGCGCAAGAGCGCCCGGAAGCCTCGAGAACCCGCCGGAGCCGCTCGCCCGCCTTCAAGGCCCGCTCGCGCTCCGCCGCGACGCCGCGGGCGAGAGCCTCTCGGGCGCGGGGGAGGTCCTCGAGGCAGCGGTCGAGCCGATCGCAGAAGGCGCGCTCGTCCATCTCCTCCATGTCGTGCACCCACCCGGAGAGGTCGAGTCGGCGGTAGAGCTCGTCCGTCTTGAACTCGTAGGCGAGGGCGAGCGGCGGGACCCCAGCGAGCATGGCGAGGATCGCCATGTGGAATCGGGTGGCGATGACGAAGTCGAACGCGGCCAGTTCCTCCCGGAGCCGCTCGGGCGTCCGGAAGCCTCCGTCGACCTGCACGGCGCGGCGGACGTCCTCGGGGAGCGCCGCGACGATCTCCCGCGCGACGGAGGCGTCGTCGAACCAGTACTCGGGGATCCCCTGGCAGGTCGAGAGGAAGGTGACCCGAGCGCCGTGCGCGCGGACGAGCCGGGAGACCGCGGCGGCGATCGCCGCGCGGTACCGGGTCATCCCCTCCGGCTCGGAGCAAGTCCGGAAGTAGTACCAGTGGCGGACGGAGACGGCGACGCGCAGCCGCACCTCTCCGTCCGGCGGACGGAGGGGGACCTCCACCCGGCGCGGACCGGGCTCGAGGGCGAAGACCGCGTCGGCGCTCCCGTGAACCTCGGGATTCGTGACGCCGAGGCCCCGGAGATGTCGGACGGACGCGTCGTCCCGGAGGAGGACGAGCGCCGCCCGGTCGAGGAGAGTCCGCAGGCGCTCGCGCGTCTCGGGCCGGAACGGGCCCATCGACTGGGTGAAGAGGACGAGAGGCCGGTCGAAGAGGAGGGAGATCTCGAAGTCGAAGAGGCGCGGCCGGATGTCGTAGTTCGCGACGAGGTAGGTTCCCCCGCTGCTCACGACGAGATCGGCGGTGCGGTACTCCTCGAGGTCGCGGGCCTCCTCGCGGGTCAGGAGGAGCCGGGCGAGCCCCTCGCGGCCGTCGCGCAGGAGGCGGGCCGCCAGCTGGAATCTCCCCCGAAGGATCCTCCCGACCCACTCCCGCACCCTGCGGATCGGGGGAGCGTGGGAGGCGCGGTCGAAGAGCAGGCGCCGGAACCGCAGATCGGGGTAGTAGCGCGCCGCGGCTTCCGGGCGCTGCTCGTACACGATCACCTCGGTCTCGGGGCCGAAGGTCCTCCGGAGGAGTCCGACGAGGGCGCGGACGGTCGCGGCCTCCCCGCTGTTCAGGACGACCGTGTTCGTGACGAGCACCTTCATGCGGTGCAGGCGAAGACGAGCTGGTGGGCGAAGAGGGGGACGAACGGGAGTCTCCGGACGCGGCGCAGCGTCGAGGCGCGCCAGCGCTCCCGGCCGATCGAGGGCGAGGGGCCGAGCCCGAGATTCGTCGGGATCTCGTGCCGGACGCGGAATCCCGCCTCTCGGAGGAGGCCCCGTAGCTCCCCGTAGCCGAAGGCGTTCACCCACCCCGGGTTCCGGTACGGCGTCTTCCGGGCGAGGCGCTGCGCCCTCCGGTAGAGGTGGTTCATGTTGAAGTAGGAGAGGACGAAGGCGCCGCCCTCCTCGAGGCGCCCGCGCACCTCCCGGAAGAGCGCGGGGAGGTCGCGGATGTACTCGAGGATCCCGGACCCGGCGATGCAGTCGAACCGCAGCGAGTCGAACGGGACGGGTCCGGCGTTGAGGTCCGCCTGGACGACATCGGGATCCGCCGCGAGGGCGACCGCGGAGCGCGAGACGTCGCAGCCGTAGTATCGGACCTGCGGCGCCCGCCGGGCGAGCTCCGCCCGCAGCACGCCGACGCCGCACCCGAGCTCGAGGAGGCTCCGAGGCCGCCGCGCGAGGATCTCGCCGAGGATCAACTCGAGGCGGACGTGGAGCATCCCGTAGCCGTGGGTCTGCCATTCCCACGAATGGGCGCCGGAGGGCCCGGCCGGCGATGCGGGGCCCCGGTCCGCGGCCGCGGGAGGGCGGGGGTCCGCGCTCATCGGAGGAGGCCGCGCAACCGAGAGAGTCCCGCGCGGCGCAGTCGCCCGAGGAAGGTGTTCCCCTCGAGCCGTCTTCCGAGACGGCGCAGCGCTCGAGTCGTCACCGCGTCGAGGGGGGCGGCGCGGAACGACTCCATCGCCTCGCGGTACCGGTCCGGGGATGTCGCGCCGATCACCGCACAGTGGGTCGTCTCGGAGTCGAGGACGTAGCGCAGGGCGAGGGTCGCCATCGACATGCCCGGAGGGAGGAGCTCGCGAAGGGCGGCGATCTCGGACCCGTCGACGGGCCCCCTCCGGGAGCGGATGTCGTCGGCGGGGAAGGGGGTCGCCCCTCGATCGTATCGGCCCGTGAGGAGGCCCCCCTCGAACACGCCCCGGACGATCCCCCCGAGCGTTCCCCGGCGGATCGCTCGTCGCAGGGCGGAGGAGGATCGCCGCAGCGAGTAGGGGAACATCACGACGTCGAGGCCGCGCCGGGCGAGCGATCCGACGAGGAGAGGGTCCGCCGTCGAGATTCCGAAGTGGCGGATCTTCCCCTCCCGGCGCAGCCGGGAGAGGACCTCCGTCGTGGCGTCGAGATCCGCCGGCCCCGGCGGGTGGTGGTAGAGGTAGAGGTCGAGGTAGTCGGTGCCGAGACGCCGCAGGGAACCCTCGAGGCTCCCGGCGATCGCCTCCGGTCGGAGATCCCGGACGCGACGGCCGTCCGGACCGCGACGCATCCCGAACTTCGTCGAGACGATCCACCGGTCCCGGCGGCCGCGGATCGCCTCCCCGACGCGCCGCTCCCCTTCTCCGTCGCCGTAGATCTCGGCGGAGTCGACGAGATTGATCCCCAGGTCCGCGCACGCCTGGATCGTGCGCACCGCCTGGGGGCGTCCCACGTCGGGGAACCCGTCCGGCTCGCCGTCGATCGTCACCGGACCGGCGAGCTGCCAGCCGCCGACGCCGATGGCCGAGACTCTCAGGCCGGTTCTTCCGAGGAGACGGTATTCCAGAGCACGTCAACCGGCCGCTGGCGTGCGGCGTCGGCCGTGGAGGATCGAGCCGGCGAACTGGCGGAACTTCTGGACGGCCCTCTTCGCCCTCGGGACGAGGTACTTCAACTGGTTGGCGGGGTTCAGGCGGCCGCGGTAGAAGCGGACGAAGCTTGGTCGCGGCTCGCCGCCTCGCGCGACGACGAAGTAGGGGGGCTCGATGAAGGGGTCGAAGTGGTCGAGAGACATGTACTCGACGACGTAGGCGAGGCGCCCCTTCTCCGTGACGTTCGGAGCCGTACGGTGCAGCATGAACGAGGAGAAGACGACGACGTCGCCGGGGCTCGCCGGGACGAACACGGCGGTCTCGGGGTCCCCGGGACACACGAGGTGGTTCCCGACGACGTGGTGGGGCCGGACCCCGAGGCGGTGGCTCCCCCGCTGCAGCCAGAGGCCGCCGTTCTCCGGCGTCATGTCGCTCAAGGAGACCCAGAGCTGGAAGTGGCCGTCCTTGAGGCCGTTGTAGCCGTTGTCCTGATGCCAGGGGAACTCGTCGCCCCCCGGCGTCTTCTCGACCGTCTGGTCCCATCGGATCCAGAAGTCGGGACCGATGATCTCCCGCAGGAGGTGGACCACCTTCTCCTGGGAGACGAAGTCTCGAAGAGCGGGGCTGACCTGGTAGAGGTTGTGCTTGAAGGAGAGGCCGCTCCGGTCGAGCCGGCTTTGCCGCGCGAGCGTCTGGGCCTCGCGGAGCTTCGAGAGAAGGCCGGCCGTCTCCTCCGGCGAGAAGAACCCTCTGCAGATCGTGAAGCCGTCGCGCTCGAACTCTCCCTTCCACTCGCTGGTGACCATCGCAAGAGCCTCGTTCCGATCGCTACTGCGCCCGCCCTCCTGCCATCGGGAGAAGTATAGCGCGCCCGCCGAGTCTCAGTCGCGAAGGATTTCCCGGTAGTGCCGCGCGAGGTGGATCCCCTGCCGGCGGGCGTCGAAGTGCTCCTCGATGCGGTTTCGTCCGGCGGCGACCATCGCCTTCCACTTCGCCGGATCGGAGGCGAGCCGTTCGATGCAGGAGGCGAGCGCCCCCGGGTCCCGCTCGGGGGCGAGGAGCCCCGTCTCCCCGTCCAGGATCACCTCGGGGATGTCGCAGTGCGTCGTGCTGACGATCGGCATGCCGGAGGCCGCCATGTCGATCAGCGTGACGGGAGCGCCCCCCTCCGTGTCGCCGTCGCGGCTCACCACGCTCGGCGCGAGGAAGACGTGGTGCTCCTCCGCGAGGCGCATGAGCTCGCGGAAGGACAGGAAGCCGGGGAAGCGAACCCGATCCCGCATCCCCGTCTCCTCGATCGTCTCGAGGATCCTCTGCTCCTCCGCGCGGCTCCTCTCGGCGGAGCCGGCGCCTCCGACGATGGTGAGGGTGCTGTCGATGCGGTCTCGGAGGAGCGAGAGGGCCTGGATCCCGTAGGGGAGCCCCTTCTTCTCCCGGAACGAGGCCACCATGAGGACGCGGAGCGAACCCCGCCGGTCCCACGCCCTCGGCCGGAAGTCGATCCGGGAGACGTCGACGCCGAGATGGTGGACGAACACCTTCTCCTCGGGGCACCCGAGCGCGATGACGCACCGGCGCATGTGGGGGCCCTCGCAGAGAATGCGGTCCACTCGGGCGAAGAGCTCCGGGTATCGGTGGCCCCAGCCTTGCCCGGGGAGGTAGTTCACGTCGAGCCCGTAGAAGGTCACGACGTGCTTTGCCCCGACGGCCCGGGCGACGTCGAGGAACTCCCAGCCGGTCCAACCGAAGTGGGAGTGGAGCAGGGTCGGCCTCAGGTCCCGCGCGCACCGCTCGAAGAACCCGAGGTGGCGGCGGATCCCGAGGCGCCGCATCGCCGCGTCGAGGATTCGACGAGACTTCGGCTCCTCGTCGAAACGGTGGACTCGTGGGAAGGGGAAGAGCTCGAGGTTGGCCGTCTCCTCGCACACGACGTGGCTCTCGACCTCCCGCGGGAGGTGCTGGATCTGGGCGTAGAGCCAGGTCTGGGTGAGCTCGAGCCAGATCTTCGGCGCGGCGTGGAGGACGACGAGGGGGGGCGTCGCGGAGCCCCCGGGCCCGGTTCCGATCAAGGATGCCCCGCGATCTCCGTCACCGCCGCGACGACGTCCTCGACGTCGCGCTCCGTGAGCTTCGCCGAGAGGGGGAGGCTCACCGTCTGTCGCCCGATCCGCGTCGCATGGGGCGTGTCCTCGGGCTTCCAGCCGAAGGTCTCCTGATAGTAGGGATGCTCGGGGAGGCTCGCGTAATGGACGGCGACGCCGATGCGGCGCCGAGTCATCTCCTCGAGGAAGGTGTCGCGCGCGACGCCGGCGCGATCCGCGTCGACGAGGATCGTGTAGAGATGGAGAGCGTGGCGCGTCTCCGGCTCCGGCGGCGAGGGAGTCCCGATCGGCAGGGAGGCGAACGCGGCGTCGTAGCGCTTCCAGATCTCCTGGCGCCGGAGGTGATAGGCCTCGATTCGTTGGAGCTGGTGGATCCCGATCGCCGCCTGGAGATCCATCATGTTGTACTTGAAGCCGCACTCGATCACCCGGTAGTGCTTGAACCCCGAGTCGCGGTAGCGCTGCCAGGCGTGGCTGCTCATCCCGTGGAGGGCGAGGGTCCGGATCCGCTCGGCGTCCTCCTTCGCCGAGGTGAGCACCATCCCTCCCTCCCCGGTCGTGATGTTCTTCGTCGCGTAGAAGCTGAAGCAGCCGAAGCGCCCGAACGTCCCCGTCCTCCGCCCGCGGTACTCGGCCTCGATCGCGTGGGCGCAATCCTCGATGAGGAGGAGGCCGTGCTCCTGGGCGATCGCGCAGAGGGCGTCCATGTCGCACGGGCGGCCGGCGAAGTGCACGGGGAGGAGGGCGCGAGACCGCTTCGTGATCTTCTTGCGGACCTCCGCGGGATCGATGTTCATCGTCGCGGGGTCGACGTCCGCGAGGACGGGAGTCGCGCCCGCGTGGAGGATCGCGTTCACCGTCGCGCAGAAGGTGAGCGGCGTCGTGATCACCTCGTCCCCGGGGCCGATTCCCCCGGCGAGCATCGAGAGGTGGAGGGCGGCGGTGCAGGAGGACACCGCCGAGGCGTGCTCGGCGCCCTTGAACCTCCGGAAGTCTTCCTCGAAGCGGGCGACCTTGGGCCCCGTCCCGAGCCAGGCGGACCGCAGGCTCGCGACGAGCTCCTCGACCTCCGCCTCCTCGATGAGGGGAGCGCCGAAGACGAGGAAATCCTCTCTGGGCCTCACGGTTCTCCCCCTTCATTATCCCCACGGCGCGATCCGGAGCGGAAGGGGGGGAGAGGCTCAGGCGTCGGTGAGGACTCCCATCCGCAGGATCTCGCGCTGGCGCTCCGTCATGTAGCGGCGGATCCCCTCGGATTGGCGCTCGAAGTCGGGGGAGCGCTCCGGGTCGAACTCGATCCCGTACCGGATCCCCGCGCCGCTCGCCGCCCGGGTCCGGATCCAGCCGAGCAGGTCGTTCCCTTCCCGGCTCGAGGGGAGGCGGAAGGTCATCCGGATGTCGAAAACCCCGGCGAGCGGGCCCTCCCCTCGTCCCCGCACCCAGGCGCCGATTCCCGTCTCCGAGACGTCCGCCACCGTCCCACGCCGGAGCACCTTCCGTCCGGCGAGGAGGGCGACCTCGATCGAGGAGGTGAGGGCGGGCAGCACGCGGAACCGGACGCGCCGCTCGAGGAGGGAGAGGATCGAGAGCCGGACGGGGCGGCTCGCCTTCGCGGAAGCGGCGAACTCGAAGTCGACGAGGCGGGAGCGCTCCTCCTCGCGGGAGAGCCGCGCGGCGGCGGGAACCTCGATCTTGTGGGACGAGCGCCGCGAGGCGAGACGCAGGAGGACGCGCTGCGCGATCGCGACGACCGGAGCGCCGGGCTGTGGAAACCGCACGACTGCACCCTCGTCGCCCAGCTCGAGGATCTGCCCGGGAGTCGGAGGGGTCCCGGGCGCGAGGAGCGTGACCTCGATCAGGGTCAATCGATCCATTCGGCTCCCTCTATCGGAATCTCGACGTACGGTACCCGACCCCATTCTCCGACTTTCGCCGCTCTCGGCGCTCGTCCGTCCGCCTACGGCAGGGTCTTCCCCTTCATCTTGCCGGGCCTGCGCTCCCGAGAAGGTCCAGATCGGGCCGTCCGTGAACGAGACGCCTCGGGAAGAGGCCCCCGTCTCTCCGAGGACGGAGGCGAGGTCCAGCGGGTCCGTCGCGTCGTCGGCGGCCCAGAGGAGGACTCCCTCGGGGGAGACGGAGAGGACGGGGCCCGTCGACGTCGAGGCGTCGTAGGCGCCCTTGACGGAGGCGATCGTGCTCCCCGCGAAGCGGCTCCCCGCCGCCTTCGCGCGAAAGCGGGCCGGCGCGAACGCGAGGAAGAGCGGCGCGGTCATCGCCGGATCCGTGAAGGGAAGATCGGGTCGGGTTCCGTACGATCGGTTTCCGTGCTGTCCGCCCCCGACGCCGATCTCGTCCGCCGCGACGCCGGGATCCCGGGCCTCGGAGCGGTCCTCGACCCGGACCGGTTCCTGGACCGGGTCCGGGAGTCGTTCCCCGATCGCGAGCCCCGCACCGCGCGGATCACGTACGTCAAGTACGACCCGGGGGTGTCCTGCCGCGTGGGATACGAGCTCGACGCGCCCGGGGGAACGTTCTTGGCTCATGCGACGGCCTCGGACGGGATCGTTCTCTCCATCTTCCCGCACGACCGCCGCCTGAAGGCGCTCCTCGGCCTGGACTCCGCCTCCGGCCGGCGCCGGCTGCTCGCGGACGTTGTCCCGGGCGCCAGGGACCTGCGCAAGTGCACGGTCGAGTGCGTCCGCTACCGGCCCGAGCGGCGCTTCGTGGGGCGAGTCGTCGTCGACGGCCTCGCCCGCGCCCTCTTGAAGATCTATCTCGAGCGGGAGTACCCGGACGCCTCGCGCGCGGCCGCGGCGTTCCGCTCGCGAGGAGCGTTGCGCGTGCCCGAAACGATGGGCTCTTCCGACCGCTACCGCGCCATCGCGTTCGAATGGCTGGCCGGTCGGCCCCTCCTCGATGTCCTCGCCGAGGGTCCCGCGCGAACGAGCACGGCGGCGGAGATCGGGGCGGCCCTCGCCGAGCTCCACGTCCAGGAGCCCACCGGTCTGCCGGCGGAGGACGCGGCGGCGCGCGCGCGTG
>Ga0187892_10010235_pt1 | contig 11977 bp, 11 predicted proteins | sample MA1701073metaG_FD_139345 | JGI IMG/M metagenome (GOLD analysis project Ga0187892, IMG submission 139345) | Bio-ooze microbial communities from a basaltic lava cave in the Kipuka Kanohina Cave System on the Island of Hawaii, USA - MA170107-3 metaG ...
CATCGTCGCCCCGACCTTCCTGTGGAAGGACGAGACCGCGGGGGCCGATCGCTGGCACGTCGTGGTGCGCGATGACGCCGGCGGCGACGTCCTCCGGGATGCAGTCGACACGCCGCGCTGGAGGCCGTCGGAGGAACGTTGGCAGGAGATCAAACGGCGGAGCGCGGAGCGCGATGCCGAGGTCGTGATAGCCGGGGTCAACCAGGCGAGGCGTGGGACCATCCTGTCCTCGGCCCGCGTGCGCATTCGCACGTCGAAGGATCCAGTCACGGACGCGCTGTTCTATCGCGAGGTGCCGCTGCCCTTTCTGAAGGCCGTGCGGGATCCCGCCCGCATCCGCTGGCGTTACGGGACCATCGACATGGAGTCCGGTCCGCCGATCGTGCTGGAGAACCTGCCCGTGTGCGGCAACTGCCACTCCTTCGCGGACAACGGCAGCGTGCTCGGGCTCGACGTCGACTACGGCAACGACAAGGGCGCGTACGCCGTCATGGACGTTTCGAAGCAGATGGTGATGAACGACGACAAGATCATCACCTGGGCCGACTACAAGCGGGAGGACGGGGAGCTCACCTTCGGCCTGCTCTCGCGGGTGTCGCCGAATGGTCGCTACGTCGTCAGCACGGTGAAAGACCGCTCCGTATTCGTCGCCATGCCGGACCTGATGATCTCGCAGCTCTTCTTCCCCATCAAAGGCATCCTCGTCGTCTATGATCGGGAGACCAGCACGTACTCGTCGTTGCCCGGTGCGGACGACCCGACCTACGTGCAGAGCAACGCGGTGTGGAGTCCGGATGGCGAGCACATCGTGTTCGCCAGGAACACGGCGTATCGGACCGAGCGTCTCGACCAGCAGAACAGCGCGCTGATCGACGAGAAGGACGTCCCGGAGTTCACCAAGGAGAACAAGCCCTTCCGGTACGATCTCTATCGGATCCCGTTCAACGGGGGGAAGGGCGGCACGCCGGAGCTGCTGGCGGGGGCCTCGCAAGACGGGATGAGCAACTACTTCCCGAAGTACTCGCCCGACGGCAAGTGGATCGTCTTCTGCAAGGCCGACAACTACATGCTGCTCCGACCCGACAGCGACCTGTACATCATCCCCGCCGCGGGCGGGGTCGCACGACGCCTGCGCTACAACACCGCCCGGATGAACTCCTGGCACAGCTGGTCGTCGAATAGCCGCTGGCTCGTGTTCTCGTCGAAGGTGAACGGGCCGTACACCCAGCTCTTCCTCACGCACATCGACGAGGACGGCAACGACACTCCGCCGGTCCTGCTCGAGCGCTTCACCTCGCCGGACCGGGCCGCGAACATCCCGGAGTTCGTCAGGCTCCCAGGCGACGCGATCGCGAGCATTCGCGAGCAGTTCCTCGACTCGTATTCGTTCCTCCGTGCCGGTCTCGCCAACGAGAACACGGGGGACCACGAGGGGGCCGAGCGCGCCTTCCGGCGCGGTCTGGAGCTCGCTCCGGCCGACGTCGAGCTGCACAACGCGCTCGGATGGACGCTCTTCCAGGACGCGAGGCCGGTCGAGGCGGTCGCGCAGTACGAGCGCGCGCTCGCGCTCGATCCCAAGCACGTGAAGTCGCACAACAACATCGCACTCGCGCTGGTGGAGCTCGGTCGGCTCGAGGACGCCGCGAAGCACTTCGAGCAGTCCGTGCTCCTCGAGCCCAAGGCGGAGATCTACAGCGACCTCGGATTCGTCATGACGCGGCTCGGCAGATCGGACGAGGCGTTCGCGAACTACGAAAAGGCGCTCGCGCTGGACCCGGATTGCGCGTCGGCGCACTTCAACATGGCCGTCACATTCGTGCAGACGGAGAAGTACCGGGACGCCGAGACCCACTATCGCCGGGCGCTCTCGGGCAGGCCCACGGCCGAGACCCACAACGGCCTGGGGTATGCGCTCGCCCGCCAGGGACGAACGGACGATGCCATCGCGGAGTTTCGCAAGGCCATCGAGGCCAACCCGCGGTTCACCCCTGCCTACAACAACCTGGCAGAAGCGCTGGCGAGTCAGGGAAAGTTCGAGGAGGCGGCGTCCTACTACCGCCGGTCGCTCGAGCAGGTGCCGGACCCGGCCGTCCAGAACGCTCTCGACGCCGTGCTACGTCAGCTCGGGCAACGGCGTGAGGCCCACCGACCGGCTCACCAAGGCTGAGGGGCAGAGGTCCCCGGGCCCAGTTTGCCGAGTTTTCTCTTGACTTCACGGGGTCTTCGCGGAAGCCTACCCCGTCCTTTGGGGGACTCGGACTGGCCCCGGGCGCCCCGGTGCCGCGTTAGGTGGATCTCGATGAATCGATTCGGAACAGGACTGAGAACGCCCGCTCTCGAACTGCTCGCTGGCGCCGCCGTCGTGCTCGCTTGCGTGACGCTCTGGGCGGACGACGTGCAAGCGCGGCCGGCGTACGACGACGGAGCGGGAGTCGGGTGCATCTCCTGCCACCCCGGATTCGAGAACGGCAACGGCCCGTTGCACAACCGCCACCGGATCGACTTCGGGATCACGCAATGCAACCTGTGCCATCCAGCCGGCGCGGGGTCCACGCCGGTTCTCACCTACTTCAGCGGACCCGGCGGCGGCCTCGGCTGTGCGGGGTGCCACGGGAACGACTACGGCGAAGTGTCGCCGAGCAGCGGTCAGCCCAAGGCGACCGCGTACGGCCTCCGCCAGCTCCACGTGAACCAGGGCGTCACGACGTGCGGTACGTCGGGCGGCTGCCACGTGGCGGGGGCGCTCGGTCACTCCGATCCGTTCCCGCCGGTGTTCAGTGAGGACATGGCGCCTCCGTACTACGGCCAGGCCACGAACAACCTCACGGACCCGTGCTCGAGCGGGCAGGAAGACTTGCCCTTCGATGGCGACTCCGTCGGCCTGGACAACGACGGCAACGGCTTCGCCGACTTCCCGAACGACCCCAACTGCCCGATGCCCTCGACCACGACGACCACGCTGCCGCCCGGCAGCGGCGACTTCGGCATCACCGGCAAGAAGCTCGTCGTCATCGACAAGATCTCGTCGGCCGGCAAGGCCAAGCTCATCTACGTCGCGAAGGACCTCGTGGCCGGCAAGGGCACGACGAACGACCCGACGCAGATCAGCGCCACGCTCGACTACGAGTCGGCGGCGCTCGGCGCATCGGGCAGCGCGGCGATGCCGCAGGGCGCCGGGTGGCTCGTCAACAAGGACACGGTCGCGAAGTACGTGAACAAGGAAGCACCGGGTGGCGCGGGCGCCGTGAAGGTCGCGGTCATCAAGCCGGGCAAGCTCTTGAAGGCCGTCTTGAAGGACCTGGGTGACGCCGGCAACCAGATCGACATCTACGGCACGGGTGATCCCTCCCCGAGCACCGTCGACATGGCCACGCAGTACACGGTCGTCGACGGCGCCACGACCCGCCGGCACTGCAGCGAGTTCACGGACTGCGCGCGCAAGATCGTCGGCGGCGGCACGGGCGCCAAGGTCGTGTGCAAGACGGCGACGGCGGGCGCATCCGTCACCTGCCCCAGCTCGCCGAGCGGCGCGTTCCTGGACTGAGCGGCACGTCGGGCGCCTACTTCACCGGCGGTTGAACCACGTCCGGCTCGCGAACGCCCGGCTCGTTCTCTTCGCCTGCCGGATCGGCCGCCTCGCCGGCGCACTGCGATCCGGTGAGCTTCCAGCGGCCGTCGGCGCAACGTGCCTGCGCGCCCGCCTGACAGCTCGTCGACCCGTCACCATAGAGCGAGCCGTTCCACGCGCACCCGTCGTCCGCACCGGCGCTTCGGCTGACCAGGATGATCCCCAACCCCAACACGATCGTCGACATCCGCATCGTTGCCCTCCCTCGATGCACTGGTTGAGGGTATATCTCACCGAGTGACGAAACACTTCACGCCCGGGCCGACGATCGTGCGGACCATCGCGCGCGAGCAGCGCGGCTAGGGTCGGGGGCCATCTGTTCCCCGGGTTCGAACAGCACCTTGCCGAGGTTCAGCCGATGCTCCGGGAGTGGGGCTACGTCGCCGTCTTCGTCTGCGTGTTCGTCGAAGGGATCGGGATCCCGGCGCCGGGGCAGACGCTGCTCGTCGCGGGCGCGCTGCTCGCAAGCCGGGGTGAGCTCGGCATCGTGCCGCTTCTTCTCACTTCCATCGGTGCGGCGACCCTCGGCAGCCTCGCCGGCTGGGGCATCGGGCGTCACGGCGGTCGCCCGCTGCTCCTGCGTTTCGCGCCTGCCGATCGGCTCGCGCGCGTCGAACGGATCTTTCAGCAGAGCGGTGTGGCCCTCGTGGCCCTCGGCCGCTTCGTGGACGGTGCTCGGCAGCTGAGCGGTCTCGCTGCGGGCGCATTCGGGATGGAGCGTGCCCGGTTCCTGTTCTGGAACCTGGCGGGCGCGGTTCTCTGGTCCACCTTCTGGGGCCTTGGCGCCTACGTGATGGGACGCGACTTCGACGTCGTTGCGCGCGCGTACCACGAGGCGCGCCCCGTGTTGATCGCGATCGCCGCCACGACGGCGCTGGCCGTCCTCGTCTGGCTCGTCGCTCGTCCCAGAGCCTGAGCCATTCAGAGAAAGGCCGGCGGCGCCGGGACGCTGCCGACCCTCTTCTGTCCGAGGCCGTTCTCCAGTACGATCCGGCGCGCAAGGAGGACTGTCCCATGGACACCTACCAAACGAGGCCCGAAGCTCGCGCCGGATCGTCGGTTGCCGCGGCCGAACGCGTCACGGCCTTCCTGCGCGGCGTCTACGGTTGGATGTGCGTCGGCCTGGGCGTGACCGCGGCCGTGGCCTTGGGCGTGGCGAGCTCCCCGGCGATCGTCCGCACGCTCGTCACAAACCAGCTGCTCTTCCTGTTGCTCATCGGGGGCGAGCTGGGCCTGGTCTTCTACCTCTCGGCGCGGGTCGACAAGATCGCGCCGGCGACGGCGTCGGCCTTGTTCCTCGTGTATTCTGCGCTGAACGGTGTCACCCTGTCGCTCGTCCTGCTCGCGTACACTGGCCAATCCGTCGCCAACACCTTCGTCGTCTGCGCCGTCATGTTCGGCGCGCTGGCGCTCTACGGTACGACCACCAGCCGGAGCCTGGCCGGGGTGGGCCAGTTCGCCTTCATGGGGCTCATCGGCGTGATCGTTGCCAGCATCGTCGGCATCTTCTGGCAGAACGACGCGCTGCAGTTCGTGATCGCGTGCGTCGGCGTCGTGGTATTCACGTGCCTCACGGCGTGGGACGCACAGCGTTTGAAGGCCATGGCGCTGGCGCTGCCGGAGGGCGGCGTGGGCTCCTATGCGATCGTCGGCGCGCTGTCCCTCTACCTCAACTTCATCAACCTCTTCCTCATGCTGCTGCGCCTCTTCGGCGGCCGCCGGGACTAGCGATGCGCAGTTGGCTCAAATGTTTCGGCATCGTGACGGTACCGCTGGTGATCGCGAGTTGCGCCGCCATGCAGCAACGGCAGGCACGACAGATGGAAGCGATCCTCGCGGAGGCTGGGTTTCAGAGGAAGCCGGCCGACACGGCCGACAAAGTGGCGCACCTGAGCGGTCTGAAGCCGGACCAGGTGGTCTCGTTCGTGAAGGAAGGCAAACGCGTCTACGCCTACGCCGATCCGACGGGCTGCCACTGCCTGCTCGTGGGCGACGAGCAGGCGTATCAGCGCTACCACCAGCTGGTCGACGCACCCCAGATCGCCCAGGATCAGGAGATGGCGGCGCGGGAGGACGAGGACGGCGCCGAGGATGCCGGCACGGACTGGGAGTACGCGAACGGGCCGCTCTGGTGGTGAGCCGCTCGGGCTGAGCGGCGCCTGCACTCACTCACAATCGGGGCTGGCGGTGGTGAACGCGAGGCCCTTCACCTTGTTGTCGGTGCAGTCGTTTACGTCGAAGCCGCCGTTCGACTGCGCGGTGCCGCCCTTCACCTTGTTCTTCTCGCCTCCGAAGTCGATGCCGTTGGCGGCGTTGCCGATGGCGGTGCAGTCCGTGAGCTTGTTCTTGTCGCCGCCGGCCTCGATGCCGTTGTCCCCGTTGTCCTCGGCGCGGGCGTTGGTGACCTTGTTCTTGTCGGCGTCGCTGGTGAGGTCGATGCCGTCGGAGACGTTTCCCGTCGTGACCGCGTCGGTGATCTTGTTCTTGTCGCTTTCGACGTTCATCCCGTCGTTGCCGTTGCCCGTGGCAGTCACGCCCACGAGCTTGCTCTTTCCGCCGTCGTCGTCGGCGACCACCCCGTGCTCCACGGAGCCCGTCGCCGTGATGCCCTCCACGCGGTGCTTGCCCTGATCGAGGAGGACCACGCCGTTCGCGCAGCCCGCGACCGTGCCGTTCCTCAGCTTCGACTTCTTGCCGGTGAGCACGATCCCCTGCGGCACGTCGCCGTCCTCGTCCGTGTCGGCGCACGTGACGGTGCGGCCGCCGAGATCGAGCGTGCCGCCGTCGACCGCGAGCGCCGCATCGGTCGCACTGCTGCCGTCACACGGCCCGAGGTCCGCGGTGAGAGTGACCGTGGCGCCCTTGGTGACGACGTCGCCGCACGCGACCTGTGCACCGGCGACACCGGGCACCAAGGCGAGGAGGGTGACGATCGGCCATGTGCGTGCGTTCATGGCCCAGGCTATCCGACGAGGACCGCCCCGCGTGCAAGCCCTTCAGCTGGCATGAGCCCGAACCCCATGCCTCTCTTTTCCGAGGCGTTTGCTCTCGGAATCACGGGCTACTACTAGCAACGGATCGAGCCGGCATCCGAACAGACGCTCCGATGGAGCCGCCCGCGAGGCGTCGGTGCGCTCGTGCTCGCCGTTCTGGCCCTCTCGCTCGCGGCCATCGTCATGCGCCGGCAGCCGCCGCCCGCACGGTTCACTCTGACCGCGGGCGCGCCGGGAACGACCCGCGCGCTGATCGCCGAGGCGCTCGCGGTCGCCGTGCGCGCACGAGGCGTCGAGGCGCGGCTCGTGGACGTGCGCGAGGCACGCAGCGAGGTCCGGATGGTCAGCGAGGGGGCCGTCGACTTCGCGCTCGTGTCGGGCGCCTATCGGATCGACTCGCACGACGACGTTCTCGAGGTCGCGCCGCTCTACGTCGAGGCGTTGCATCTCGCGGTAAAGGAAGAGCTCGCCGACGAGGTCGGCCGGGACCTCGGCTCGCTTCGCGGCCGCACGGTCGACCTCGGGCCGGCGGGCTCGGAGACCGACAACCTCGCGCGGACCCTCCTTGCGTTCATGCAGATCGCGCCGTCCGGGCCGCGGTCCGTGGTGGCGACCAACCTCGAATACGACGAGCTACGAGCGCGCCTCGAGGCGGGCGGCGGCACTGCCCTCCCCGACGCGGTCTTCCATCTCGGGATCGTTCCGGCGCGGGTCGTCCTCCCCCTCGTGCGGGCGGCGGGGTATCGGCTGGTAGGGCTGCCGTTTGCCGACGCGATACGCTTGAGCGCACTCGTCGGCGAGCCGCACGACGGGAATCGGGGGACCGACAAGCAATACGTCAACGACACGATCATTCCCGCGTTCGTGTACTCGGCACAGCCCGCCGTCCCCGCCGAGCCGATGCATACGATCGGCAGCCGCCTGCTCCTGATCGCGAACCGGCGGGTTCCTCCCGAGACCGTGGGGCTCGTGCTCGGCGCGATCTTCCGGTCGCGCTTCGCGCGCATCGCCGATCCGCCGCTCGACAGCTCGGTCCTCGCGCTTCCGCCGCGCCTGCCGCTGCACCCGGGAACCCGAGAGTATCTGCAGCGCGATCAGCCGCTCATCACGAACGACAGCGCGGGAAAGCTGAGCGACGTACTCAGCATCGTCGGTGCGCTGATCGGTGGCACGCTCTTCTTGCTGCAGTGGCGGCGGCAACGAATCTCCTCGCGACGGGAGCACCTCTTCGCCTCATACATCCAGCGCGCCATCGACATCGAGCGCCGGCTCGCCGCGCTCGAGCTGTCGGCGACGCTCGAGCTTCCGGTGCTGATCGCCCTGCAGAAGGAGCTCCTGCAGTTGAAGAACGAAGCGCTCGAAGCGTTCGCGGCGGGGAGGCACGGCGACGTGACCGCGCTCTCGGACCTGATCGCACCGTTCGATTCGACGCGCGAGCACATCGGCGACCTCCTCCTGCACGTCCGCGAAACGCTCGAGGAGCACGCCGAGGCGGAAGGCCGCTCGGATCAGGCGGTCTGGCGCGACGCGGCCGCCGCGCCGGGCAATCCGACGGGAAAGCCCTGACCGCGGTCGTTGCTCACACGGTGGCGGCCACCAACCGCCAGGCGCCAAGCGGACGGATCCCCGTCGGTTGCCCCTCGTAGTACGCGCTGGCGGCTTCGGGCGTGACCCATTCGACGCGATGGTAGCCCAACGCACCCAGACGGCCCCCGAGCTCGTCGGGCACGAAATGCGACACCCAAGGTTCGCCGCGGGCCGCCGAGACTTCGGCAGACATACGAGACATCTCGCGCTCGTCGGGCGGCTGCACGTCGAACGGAAGGATCACGTCGAAGACGACTTCCGATCCGCCCGCGTACCGTGCCACGAGCGAGAGCGTTTCGAGTACGGCTTCCTGCGTGATGTATTGGGTCACCCCGAGCCACGCGACGAACGTCGGCTTCGTGCGATCCACCCCGGCGGAAGCGAGCTCCCTCTCGAGGTCCTGCGAGGCAAAGTCGATCGGCACGTAGCGAACACCGGGCGTATCCAAGCCGAGGGCGGCGAGTCGTGCGCGCTTCCAGTGTTGGCTATCGGGATGGTCGATCTCGACGAACAGCACGTCCTTCGGCACCTGAGGGTGACGCAGCGCGAACGAATCCAAGCCCGCGCCGAGAATGATCACCTGTTTCGTCCCGCGATCGACGGCGGCTCGTAGCCGCTCTTCGGAAAAGCGGTGCCGAGCGGCAAAGTAGGCGCTGGCCCGGCGAAGCGGGAATCTCGACCGCTCGACCTGCTCGGCGAACCCTCGAAGCTCGTCTTCCCCGCCGATGCCGCTCAGCCGGAGCGCGAACGTGTCGCGATGGATCGTGGGCCCGGCGAAGAGGTGCAGGTGGATTGCACGAAACAAGGCCGCTGAGATCGCGGTTTGGCTCGGCTTCCCACGTTCCATGTTCCGACCGGCTGTGTAGCGGGTAGACGGAACCTAGCCACGGCCGTCGCCCAGGTACTCCGACTCCAGCACCAGGTCCTTCAGCAGTGACTGATACTCGACGTGCGTGTCGTGCTCGATCGTGCGCCAGGTCTTGCCCTCCGCCGCTTGGAGATACCGCCGATAGGCAGGCGCACCGGGGACGCGCACGTTGTCGGCCACGACGAGTGATCCGGGATGGAGCCACCGTTCCGACAGGATGCGCTCGAGGTCGGGAAGGTAGGCGGCCTTGTCGTGGTCGACGAAGACGAAGTCGAGCGCTCCCTCGACGAAGCCATGCTCCGACCGCAGGCGGTGTAGGGTCGTGCCGCCGTCACCGAGCGTTCCCACCAGTACCGTCACCCGGTCGCCGATGCCGGCATGGTTCCAGATCCGGCGTGCGATGGCCGCGTTGGCCGGGCTGAACTCGATCGAGTACAGCCGGGCGCCGGTGGGCATGGCGCGGACGGTGCGGAGCGCGCTGTAGCCGCAGTACGTTCCCAGCTCGAGCAGCAGCCGAGGCGCGCACCGCCGAACCGCCCGATCCAGGATCTCGCCCTTCTCGTCGCCCACGTTCATCATGATGCTCTGGTTGGTGCAGAACTCGTCGATGACCCGGATGGCGTCGTCGAGATCGCGCGCTCGGGCGTGGGCGAGCACGTACGCTGCGAGGGCATCCTCGCGACCGTCGCCCACCTGCCACTTGGTGAGCAAGGTTCTGGTGCCGAGCACCATGCGGAGCGCCGACCAACGGAGGAACGGGAGACGCTTTCCCCCGATCTCCAGGAGGCTTCTCATCGGGCGGCACCATCCACGCGGGTTGCGCTCAGTCTGTGGCGTCCTCGACGGCGCGCTTGGTGTCGTTCACCTTCTCGTCGATCTTCTCGCCGGCCTTCTCGAGCGGCCCCTTCTTCTCCTCCTGGCAGGCGGACAGACAAGCGCCCGAGAGGACGAGGAGAACCGGGAGAACCGCGAGGCTACGTATCAGGTGTCGGGGCGTTGATCTCATGTGCCAGGCTATCCGCGCCGAGGCTCGAACTGTCAAGGTATTTTTGGCTCATGCGAGGCCACCGATGTTTGACAGCGGGCGGGCCTCCCCGCAGGGTCGACCCATGATCCTCTCTCGGGCCGCCGCCGCCGCACTCGTGCTCCTCTGCTGGTCCTCCGCTCAGGCGATCACGCGGTGCAAGGCGAAGACGCTCGCCGACGGGACCATCGTGCTGAGCGCGCGGGAGATCATCGGGACGCCGCGTTGGGGTGTACGCTACGGGACGGAGAGCGCTCCGTTCGACAACGCCGGGACGTGCATCACCGGGGACAGAGCGCGAGGCTGCACGCTGGCCGCCGTCGGAATGCCGGAACGGACCGAGCTGCCTGCGAGCTGCACGATCTATCTCGCGGACGACGGCACCGAGGCCTGCAGCACGTGGGTCAAACGATGCCTGGCTTCCTCCGAGCCGCTGCCGTGTGCGGTGTTGCCGGCGGACAACATCTGGAATCGCGACGTCTCGACCTTGCCGGTGCATGCGATGTCCGCGACGTGGATCGACAGCATCGGCGTCGACGCGGTCGTGCACCCGGACTTCGGCGCCGGCCCGTACCGCAAGGGTGTCATCGGCATTCCCTACACGGTGATCCCTGCTTCTCAGCCCGCAGTGCCGATCACCTTCCTGTATGGCGACGAGAGCGACCCGGGACCGTACCCCATACCGTTCAACGTTCCCGTCGAGGGCGGGGGTAGCAGGCCGAGCAAGGGCAAGGGCGACGCCCACGTTTTGCTGGTGCAGGAGGGAACCTGCGAGCTGACGGAGGTGTATGCCTCCAAGCGCAACCGCGACGGCTCGTGGAAGGCCGGCAGCGGCGCCGTCTTCGATCTCGGCTCGAACGCGCTGCGCCCCGACACGTTCACGTCGGCCGACGCGGCGGGTCTGCCGATCCTTCCCGGCCTCGTACGCTACGACGAAGTGCTGGCCGGCGAGATCACGCACGCGCTGCGGTTCACGGCCAGCGTCACGCAGCGTGCCTACGTGTGGCCGGCGCGCCACTTCGCGAGCAGCAACACGGATCCCGCCGTTCCTCCCATGGGCATTCGTGTGCGCTTGAAGGACTCGGTGGACATCTCCGGCTTCTCGGCCGCCAACCAGGTGATTCTCACGGCGCTGAAGCAGTACGGCATGATGCTCGCCGACAACGGCTCGCCATGGTTCATCTCGGGGGCGCCCGACCGTCGCTGGGACGACGAGGATCTGCGCGAGCTGCGGACCCTGCATGGCGGCGACTTCGAGGTCGTCGACGTGTCCTCGCTGATGATCGACCCCGATTCCGGCCAAGCCGCCCCGAATTGACAACGCTGGTGCCGTCGGGCTACGGCAAAGGGGACATGCAAGCTCACACCGCACGCCGTTGTCGTCGTCGCCGTCGCGTGACGACCTCCCCGACCGACTGCGGCGGTGTGCGCATCAGTAGCTGATTCGAACAACCGACGCTGTGCTCGAAGGCCCGGGAGGCGAAAGCCCCCGGGCCTTTTGTTTTCGGACCTCACGCAAAGGAGAATGCTCATGGTCAGAAATTGGATCGTCATAGCCGGTGTGTGCGCCCTGCTCGGGTGCGCACGTTCCACACCGCCCGTTCCCGATGTGCCGCGCGGCGTGAAGACGATCGCGGTCCCGGAGCCGACCAACCGCACCGGCGAAGAGCTCGTGTCCGATCCCGGACTCATCGTGAAGTGGTTCGGGGCCGAGCGCGTCACCGTGCCCCAGCGGATGGCGGTGGATCTCCGCGACGAGCTCGAGCGGCTCGGGTTCGAGGTCGTCGACGCCGCGGACGAAGACGTGCCGACACTCCAGGTGGACATTCGCTCCTGGCGGCCGTACAGCGCCGACTACTCGATGGTGCAGGTGGATC
>Ga0187892_10010236_pt1 | contig 11974 bp, 8 predicted proteins | sample MA1701073metaG_FD_139345 | JGI IMG/M metagenome (GOLD analysis project Ga0187892, IMG submission 139345) | Bio-ooze microbial communities from a basaltic lava cave in the Kipuka Kanohina Cave System on the Island of Hawaii, USA - MA170107-3 metaG ...
AAGTGGCGCGCCTCGAGGAGCGGCTGGCGGAGCAGGAGCGGCAGATCGAGGAAGCACGCGCGCGCCCGATGAAGGAACCCCTGGTGATCCTGGAGCGGCCGCAGGCCCCGCCTTCGCCTTCGGCTACGGCGGGCAAGCGTACGCCTTTAGCCGCCGAAGCGGAGCCCGAGCCCGCGGAGGCGGCGGCAGAGGAGGTCGCCGCGACGTCCGTCTCGGTGACGAGGGCGGTCGGGCTGCCCGAGGGCGCCAAGGCGGGCAAGGGGCTCGACATCGGGACGGTCAATCTCGTCGCCGCCGAGCAGAACGGGAGGGACGAGATCGAGCTGCGCCTCCAGCGGAACGCCTTCATCGACATCGAGATCACCGCGTACACCAAGGGCATGCTCACGCGGCTCAACGTCCCCTACTTCATCCAGGGGAAGCGGATGTACGTCCTGGGCGAGCACGCCTTCGAGCTGGCCAACATCCTCAACCGGAACACGCGCCGCCCGATGAAGGACGGCCTGATCTCCCCCAAGGAGACGGATGCCCTGCCGGTCATGAAGCTCCTCATCGGCTCGATCCTGGGCGAGCCGCGCGTTGCCAACGAAGTCTGCTTCTACTCGGTCCCCGGGGACCCCGTGGACAGCGACCTCTCGGTGGCGTACCACCGGGACCTCTTCGACGCGGTGCTCAAATCCCTGGGGTACAAGCCCAGCCACATCATCGAAGGCCACGCGGTGACGTTCGCCGAGCTGGGGGACGAGGACTTCACGGGGATCGGCATCTCGTGCGGCGGCGGCATGTTCAACATCTGCGTCGCCTACAAGTCGATGCCGGCGCTCGTCTTCTCGACGGCCCGGTCGGGCGACTGGGTGGACAACAACGTCGCCATGGCGCTCGGGATGAAGGCCGCGAAGGCGTCGATGATCAAGGAGAAGGGCGTCGACCTCATGAACCCGAAGAACCGGGAAGAGGACGCGATCTCGATCTACTACCGGAACCTGATCAAATACAACATCACGAACATCGCCGAGCGGTTCCGCGCGGCCGAGAACATGCCGACGTTCGCCGATCCCATTACGATCGTCTTCTCGGGCGGGACGTCGATGGCCGGGAACTTCATCGAGCTGGTCCGGGCGGTCTTCAAGGAGATCGACTTCCCGATCCCGGTGAAGGAGCTGCGCCTGGCGAAAGACCCGCTGAACGCCACCGCCAAGGGCGCGCTCGCGGCGGCCATCCTGGAGATGACGCAGCAGCCCGAACAGACTGCCTAGGGGCGCCGCGTCCGGCGGCCGTAAGCGGCCCCGAGGAGCAGCCACAGGACGAGCGCTTCCGGGCCGAGCGCGCCGCAGCCCCCGCAGCTGTCGCTCCCCCCGCCCCCTCCGGGCGCATTCCCAACGATCCCGTGCGAGTATTGTGTGCTGGACGAACCCGTCTCGTCGGTCGCCGTCACGAGGAACGTGTACGTGCCGCCCGTCGTCGGCGTCCCGGAGTAGACTCCCGTCGCCGGGTCGATCGACATCCCCGGCGGCAGATTCCCCGAAACGGTCCACGTCGCGGACGGGTTGCTCGCCGTGAAGGTCGCCGCATACGGCGTGCCCCCGGCCCCGTCGGGAAGCGACCCGGGCCCGGTGATGGAAACGGTCGAGATCGAATCGACGCGCGTGTTCGCGCGGCCGTCGGTCCAGTAAAGCGTGACGTCGTCCAAGACGGGCGTCGTGAGGAGGATTGTGTCGATCTGGGCGTTGGCCAACTCGAAGACTGCCACGTATCGGACCTGCGTCGGGTCCAGGATCACGGGGACCGACCCGCCCGAATCGCGGACGGCGCTCAAGTCGTCCCGGTCGAACGGACCGTACAAGAGCGCCCCGTCGCGGATCGCCACGCCCACGCGCGGCTGAACGTCGATGCGGTTTACGGCGACGCCGTACGGATCGCTGTAATCGTAGACAATCGGCTTCCCCCCCGGATAGAGGAAAGGATCGCTCCAATCTACGCCCTCGCCCATCCAAGTCCAGGAAACGGCGAGGACCCGGGTGACCGCCGGCGCGGCCGCGGGCGGGAGCGCGATCGGCTGCGAAGTGAAGATGCCCTCCCCCATGGAGAGCGGCTTCGCGTACCGGCCGCGCTGCCACAGGAGGATCGGGTCGCCGTCCGAGTCCCGCTGCCAGACGTAAAGCTCGTCGTACGTGAAATCGGCGCTGTAGTTGCCACGGTAGGCGCCGTTCATGGTGCCCATTCTGGCGCCCACGGCAATCTGCGAGGTCCCCCCCAGGCGCATCTGGTTGAACTCGTTCCCGGCGTGTCGCTCGAAGCCGTTCATCCGGTTGTACCCTTCCTGCCACCCGCCCGTCATCGTCGTCCAGGTCCAAGGCGTGTACGGCGAGTTGGAACCCGAGCTCGTCCCGTTGATGAACAGGCGATTCAGCATGTGGCCCGAAGGGTCCCAGGAACCCACCAGATTCCAGGAGAAGCTTACGCTCATCCACCGATGGGCTCGGAACGGGCTCATCTTCGCGTTCGGGTTGATGCTGTTCAGCTGCATGCAATCGTCGTGGCTCAAGTGATTGAGCGTGTTCGTCATCTTGCCGAACTGATGCTGGGAGTTCGCGCCGCCGATCGTCGTGATCGAATCGGAGTGCCACGTCATCGAACCCCAGGAGAATGAGCACGGCTGGAATTGCCCGACGTTATTTGCCCAGAGCCTGGGGCCGACGCTCTCGGACGATTGATAGGAATAGTTGCTCGGATAGAACAGCATCTCGAACGGCCAGACATAAACGCCTTGCGCGCACGGGTTGTGATACCGGCTCATGTCCCACACCTTCCGGACTTTCCCCGTGAGGTCGGGAAAGAAGGAAGGCTTCAGCCAAAAGCTCACCATACCGCTGGCATTGGTCGTACTGAAGGGCCAGATCGAGCCGGCAGCCTGCTGGACGAAATAGGCCGGAGCGGAGTGGCGCTCGGCGAGCAGGCCATCGATCCGGAGGTCGCTCGGCGCGTAAGGGACAAGGGCCGGAGTGCCCCGGAAGCTCCGGCACACCCGGTGGGCGCCCGCCGGCCCTTTCGTCGGGTCGTACGGCCCGGGATACGGCACGACGAACCCGGCGAGGGGGTCGGGATAGTTTTCAACGGATTCGTCGGCCGGAGAGAGCGTCCGACTGGCGATCTCCTGGCGGCTGAGCAGGTGGTGGCACGCGTCGGAATCCAGCGTGAAGTGGACGTGCATGGCCGAATTCAGGTAGGGAGCGGCCGGCAGGTCGAGCGTCCGGACGAGCGTGTTCTTGGCCTTCGCGGGAGCCCCGTGGCCGCCGAATATGCCGCCCACGGTGGGCAGCGCGACGTATCCGTCCCATTCGTTATCCGGATTCCCGGCCGCGCCGAGGTTGCCGGGGAAGACGCCGTTGTCAGGCTCCGGCCCGACTTCCAGCGAGGCGTCGTTGTTGGTTTCGAACCCGCCCGACCGGGGAGAAGCTGTCCCGGCGTAGAACTGCTTCTGGTTCGTCTCCCGATAGAGATCGTAGATTCGGAAGACGGCGGAAAACTTCGCCTGCCCCACCAGCTCGTTGTCCGCGGCGGCCAGGGCGTCGGCCGCGCCGTCCTTGGGGCGCAGCACGCGCCCGACGGACTCGACTTCGAAGTACCCCGTCGGGACGAAGCAAAGCTCGGTGGAGTTTACGATCAGGTCCGTCTTGTCGACCCTCAGGTAGAGGTTCTCGTCGGGGTTCGTCTCGTTGAGGTGCAGGTTCGGGTTGAAGTTGGCCTTAAGCACGTCCGCGATTGCGCGAACGGCGTGCCGCCGCTGAACAACCGAGTCTACAAGCGCCCCGTAGCCGGCCGGGTCGTCGACCTCCTCCTCGTAGTCCTTGTGGATGGGGCGCGTGTCGTCCAGGACGCCCGCGCCGCCCGAGGCCTTCGGCAAGGCCAGGTTGTCCACGAACTGGTGGAACTGGCGCCACGTCCGGAAGGGGCCCGCCCACGGGGTCGTCGCATAGTTGAAATTGGCGGTTGCTTTTCTGCTCCTGCAAGCCACGATTTCATCCGCGATGACATAGGCGGAGATACCCGCAGTGGCAATTCCCCCAGGGCCGACGACGGGGAGCGTATCCATGAGGAACCCGATCTCGTCGCCTTCAGATAAGTTGGGCGAGAATGTGCTTTGCAGCTTGAACGCAAGATAGAGGTCTCCCTTCCAGCGGGGGTTGTTTCGCCGTCGGTCGGCGACGAAGAACCCGCGGAGATCCGTCAGGAGCGCGACGAGCACCTCGCGCGAGGCGGCGTTCACATTGACTGGGGCCCGCGAGACGATCTCGATCCATTGAGGGTTGAGCGAATCGAGGCCGTAGAGACGGATGGAGGGATTGTCGTGGCTGCCACCGGCGCAGACGTTGGGGCAGGTGTTCAAGCCGCCGGACGGGATGACGTCGTTGCCGGCTGAATCCAAGCCGCTGACGACTGAACCGTGTCGGAAAACGGGAGGCGATCCGCGGTAGTACTGCACCGGGTACTCCCCCAACTTTCCCATGGAGAGCGGCACCGGGTTGGCCACGTGGGGGTCCACCCAGGCGAAGATCGTGACGTGGTCCCTGACGCGGGCGTAGTCTTGCGGGCTCCCCAGGGCGGCCACGAGTTGCGAGGCGTTCTGGTATCCGGCCGCCGGACGGCCGGACAGGACCTTGTCGCCGAGCTGCGGCACCGCGAGCATCTGGCCCAGGACGTTCAGGATCCTTTTCAAGTTCTGCGACACGCTCCCCGAGGCGCCCGCATCGATCCCGTCGTTGACGTAGATGCGGCCCGAGAGGTCGCTGACCTTGAGCGCGTACTGGTCGCCGTTCGTGGCGTAGGTCCCCGCGCCGTCGCCGCCCGAGAAGCCCCGCTCGGCGCCTTCGACCACGACGGTCCGCGGCGTGACCGGACCGGCATCGGGGTTCCCGTCGACCTCGACCGCGAAGGAAGGGTTGGCGGCGTTCTCCGCCGGGAAGTTTGGCGCGGGCTCGGAGGTCTCGGTCTTGTCGGCGCCCCAGAACCGGCTCGGGTTGGGCGAATCGAAGGTCCGAATCGGGAAGAAGGCTTTCAGTTTCGTTTCGGCATCCTGGAGACCGAGCTGGGCGAGGACGCGGGCGCGGGCGGTGTCGGCGGCGTCGCGCGCGGAGCTTTCGCCGGCGGCCAGAAGCAGGGCGATGCCGAGGATCGCAAGCGCGGAACGAGACACGGCCGAACCCCTCCCCGAAGCGTTCAAAAGAGAATCGACCCTCCCGGCTAGGCTTGTAATACCACAAAACGTGGACGTCTTTTCGGGGAAATGAGTAAATCTCCGGGCACGTAAAGAAAAACGGTATGAGAATCGCGCTTCCGTGCGGGATCGCGGCGCTGCTGCTGAGCGGGACCGCTCTCGCGGATAACTGGCCCCAGTTCCGGGGTCCGACGGGGCTCGGGTACACCCCCGAGAAATACCTCCCCGTCCGGTGGGGCGGCGAGAAGGCGGAGAACGTCCTCTGGAAGGCGCCGCTCGTCGGCGAGGGGCACGCCAGCCCCATCGTCTGGGAAGACCGCCTCTTCATCACGACCGTGCGCTGGCCGGGCGGCAAGCCCGACCCCGCCGTCGTGCCGGAACACCACGTCCTGTGCTACCAGACGAAGGACGGGAAGCCGCTCTGGGACGCGCTGATCGAGCCGGGTCCGTGGCGCCGCGAAGACTTCCGGAGCGGTCCCGGCGGCGGCTACGCCGCGCCCACGCCCGTCACGGACGGCCGGCATGTCTTCGTCCTGTTCGGCTCGTCGGTGATCGCCGCGCTCGACTTCGAGGGCAAGGTCGTCTGGCGGCAGGTCATCAAGCCCTGGACCTTTGACGTCACGATCGGGAGCAGCCCGATCCTCTACGGCGACACGATCCTCCTGCTTTGCGCGATGGCCAAGCCCGCGGACTCGAGGCTCGTGGCGCTGGGCAAGTCCGACGGACTGGTCAAATGGGAGACGCCGCTCCCACGCACCGGGTTCGGCCACTCGACGCCGCTCCTCCTCGACGTGAAGGGAAAGCCGCAAGTCATCATCCTTGCGTCGGGCATGGGGGAAAAGGACGAGGCGCTCCAGAGCTTCGACCCGTCGAGCGGCAAGCGCCTGTGGTGGTGCAAGGCCGCCGGGGACTCCTCATCGCCGGCCTACGGGGCGGGGATCCTCTACGTCGATTCGGGGCGCGGCGGCGCCGGCACGGCCGTCGACCCCACGGGCCAAGGGGACGTCAGCGCGACGCACATCAAGTGGACCGTCACCGGCATGCCCGAGAGCATCGGGTCGCCGATCATCGTGACCGACCACGTGTTCCGCCTGATGGGGTCGCGCACCGTCACGATCTGGCGGGCGTCCGACGGGCAGCAGACCGACCGGCAGCGGGTCGACGGGATCGGCTCGACGTGGGCCAGCCCGATCGCCGACGGGTCCGGCCGGATCTACTTCGCCAACGGGGGTCGCAGCTACGTGGTGCGGGCCGGGCCGAAACTCGAGGTGCTCGCCTTCAACGACCTGGGCGACGCGAACCACGCCTCCCCGGCCGTCTCGAACGGGCGCCTCTTCATCGCGGGTCTCAAAAACCTCTACTGCATCGGCCGCCCCTAACAAAACAAACGGTTTGTTTTGTTAGGACTCTTCGTCGGGGGCGGGGGGGAGGTCGGCGACGGGGGCGGCGGGCTGCGGATGCCGCTTCGGAACCGCCCCTTCCATTTCCTCCATCACCGCCAGGGCGCGGTCCACTTCCTCCTCCGTATTCGACCAGCCGAAGGAGAAGCGCACCGTGCCGCCGAACGGGTGCGATCCGATCGTCTGATGCGCCAGCGGAGCGCAGTGGAACCCCGTTCGAGTCACGATTCCCCTCTCGGCGAGCCAGCCGCCGACGTCCTTGGGGTCGCGGCCCACGAAACGGACCGACACGACCCCCAGCCGGCGTCCCAGGTCCGGGCCGCCGTAGAAATGAACGTCGCCCCTCCGTTTGAGACCTTCGACGAACCGGCCCGCGAGCGACCGCTCGTGGGCGAGGATCCGTTCGACTCCCGCCTCCTGGAGCCAGGCCACCCCCGCCTCGAGCCCGGCCATCGACATGGCATTGTGCGTGCCCACCTCGAACTGGTCCGGCATGCGCCGCGACATCTCGACCTTTCCGGAATCCTTTCCCGTGCCGCCGACCGCGAAGAATCCCTCCTCCACCCCCGGGGCGACGTACAGGATGCCGACCCCCGTCGTGCCGTACAGGCCCTTGTGGCCGGCGAGGGCGCAAAGGTCCGGCTGCAGCTCCCGCATCGAGAGCGGCAGCACCCCGCCAGCCTGGGCGGCGTCGAGCATGAGCATCGCGCCGTGGCGGCGAGTCAGTTCCCGCAGCTCCCGGCACGGCAGGAGCTCGCCCGTCACGTTGCTGGCCATGACGGCGGCCACGAGCTTGACTTTGCCGCGCTTGAGCTCGTCCTCGACCCAGTCCAGGTCCATCGGCGTCCCGGGCTTGTAGGGCGAGCAGGCGAAGTCCACGCGGTGCCGCTCCGAGACGAGCCGCACGGGGCGCGAGACGGCGTTGTGCTCCAGCCCCGACATGAGGATCCGGTCGCCCGCCTTCCAGTCGAGCGCCTGGATGGCGATGTTGCAGGCGTACGTGCAGCCGGGCACGAAGGCGATCCGCCGCGGGTCGTCCACGCCGAGGAACGACGCGATCCGGCCGCGGGCGGCCTCGAGCGGGGTTTCGATGTTCGTCCCGGCCGTCCGTCCCAGGCTCCCGGCGGCGCGGAGCGCGCGGTTCACGGCGGCGTACACGCGCTCGGGCTTGGGCCACGTCGTCGCCGCGTTGTTGAGGTAGACGGTCCCCGCGCCGGGTCGGGCGGGCGCCAGCGCGTCCGCCAGCGAGGAGTCGGCGGGGACGGAGTCGGGCACGAACTCGGCGCGGTCGCCCGTGTCGAAGCGATACTGGGTCATGCGCCGGAGGGGCGGCGAGTAGACGTGGAGCGTGCAGAGGTTTTGCGCCTCGTAGTTGGCGATGAGGTGGATGTCGGCGTCCCGCGAGGCGAAAATGCTCCCCTCGGGAAGGTGGCGCGACTCCGTCGCCATCAGGGGGCCGCTCGAGGTGACGCGGAAGCGCGTCTCGGTCGCCGTCCCGCGGACCACGCGCGCGCCGCAGCTGGACCGGGCGTGGTCGTGGATGGGACTCTGCTGGCCGGGCTTCCAGCACATGAGGAGGAGCTCGAAGCGCTCGCCTTCCGCCAGGCAGACGCGCTGGTAGCCCGCGTCGCTGAAGAGCGCCCAGCGCTCCAGGTCTTCATAACGCACCCCGCCCAGACCGCCCAGGAGGGGCGAGAGCTCCCCGATCTCGGCGCGGCGGCCGGGGGGAATCGCTTCGAGGTACTCCAGAAGCGGCCGGAGCCACGAAGGCAGGCTTCGGGAGGAGGCAGTCATGATTTGCAGTATACTCAATCCATAGACACCGTTAGGTATACATGAAAGAGTTCGCGCTCCTGTTGCTTTTGGCGAACGACGGCCTCAAGGCGAAGGATCTGGAAGGGACCTGGGCGGGCGCGCGTTTCACGGAAGGCAAGGGGGAGGACCTCAAGAAGGGCGTGAAGGTGGAGTTCACGTTCAAAGGCAACACGTTGGTGGGCCGGAAGGAGTCCAAGAGCCTGATCGGCGAGGCGACCTTCACCCTTTCGGACGACGGAAAGAACATCGACGCGACCGGGACGACCGGCGGCTACCGGGGCAAACTCTACGTGGGCATTATCAAGGTGGAAGGCGACACGCTGACGTGGTGCTCGACAGGCACGGCGGGCAAGGACCCCAAGCGGCCGTCGGGCTTCACGGCCGACCCCGGCCAGGCGCACTACCTCATCGTTCTGAAGCGCCAGAAGTAGGCCTGCCCTAACAAAGCAAACGGTTTGTTTTGTTAGCCTTTACCCCAGAAGACCGACGCGCATCTGGCCGTCCGGGTAGAAGGCGACGAACCACGAAAAGGCGGTCGCGTCGAAGTACAGGCGGTCCTGCTTCGTCCCGAACATGCCGAGGATCATGTCGGTCGTCCGGAGAAACGTCTCTCCCGTCGCTTCGAAGCCGAACGCCGTGTCCCAGAACATGACCTTGCCCTGCGGATCGACCAGCGCGTCCATCGTGCGCCGGTAGGACGGAGCGCCGATCGACCCCGTCCAGCCTTCGAGCCCCACCTGACCCCGGATCTCCCCCTTGATGAGCGCGTCCGCGACGCCGACGTGTCCCTCCGGCATGCCGCCCGTGGCACGCTCGAAGAACTCGAACAGGCGCGCCCGCGCCTGCTTGTAGAAAATGAACTTCCAGTCCTGGTACTCCGACGCGAACGTGGGCTTCACCTGATCGGGGACAAACGTCGCGACCGTATTCGGCGGGATCTCCGGGGTGGAGAGTTGATGGACCGACGTGTGGAGCATGGCGATCGGCTTGAGCTGGCCCAGAAGATCGTCGCGGATCTGCTGAGGCGTCGCCGCGTTGCGGCCCGCCCCGCCCGCGGCGGCGGTCACGTGCACCGCCGCCCATTCGGGAATCGCGAACCGGATCGTGCGCACGGTATCGGGCAGCTGGGCCTTGAAGAGGGCGGGCACGACGCTCACGGTCTTGACCGACAGGGGCGGGGTGTTGATGATCATGGCGTCCCCGCAGGATACCAGCGAGCCGGTGCGGACGTCAAATGCGGGGATCGATCGGTTCTTATCCGATTCTGCGGTTCCCCTCCAGGCTCACGAAGGGCTCCGCCCCGCCGATCCCCTCCAGGAACGCGCGGGCGAGACCCGAAGGGTCGGCGAGGACCAGGTGAGCGCCGGCGTCGGCCGCCACGCGGACAAGTTCCGTCAGGCATTTTGTAACGGACCCTTCCACGCTCTCCAGGTCCTCGAGGATGATGAAGGCGCTCTTCTTCCCCCGGCTGCCTTGCGCGACCGCGTCGCGGACCAGGGACACGACCTGCTCGGGCGTCCGCATGCGGCAGAAAACCCGGACGTGGGGTCGTTTCATGTAGGTACATTATACATGGGTCTACTTCTAATGTAAGACTTCCCGGAGAATCCGTTACGGCCTTGCGGACGAATTGAGAACGTCTCATTTCCGGGGTTCTGACGATTTCCAACCCCGGCCCGGGCTACTTCGGACGGTCCAGGTATGCGAGCCCCTTCTGGAGCCACTCGCCCGGCGGCGGGGCGTGCCCGAGGCCCGGCACCTCGAGCAGCAGGGCGTGCTTGAAGCCCTCCTTGCGGAATCCCAGCTCGAAGACGGCTTTCGTGTTCTTCAGGTTGAAGTCGCTCTCCCCCGTGACGAGTACGAAGCGTCCGCTGCTCTTGGCGATCTTGAGCGCCTCATCGACCGGGATGTACCCGCGCGGCCAGTGCTTGCCGGCCTCCGACGGGATGTCGGTATAGAAATTCACGCCGCAGAACGGAATTCCCCCCGAGAACACGTCCGCGTAGGCGACGGCGAGCATGCTGGCCACCCGTCCTCCCCCCGAGAAGCCCGAGACATAGACGCGGGAGGGGTCGACGTTGAACCGCTTCTGCAGGTTGAAGGAGGCGTCGATCGCGAGGCGGAAGCGGTCAAAAATGTTTCTCCCGTTGCCGGACCGGTAGGCGGCGACGGCGATCAGCTTGTGCTTCTCGAGCACCGGCTCGTACCCGGCGGGCAGTCCGGCCGAGTCGTCGGCGTTGATGTAGATGAAGAGTCCCCATTTCGCGGCGTGCGCGTAGGACTTCGGGACGACGACGCGGAATTTCTCCTTCGTCACGTCATACGGCGCCGCGTCTTCCTTCGACCGGAACCGCGCCTTGAGTTCGTCGGGGTGGCAAAGGTCGGCATGCGATTGGTCGAAGGTGACGTCGTTCGCCCCCGCCTGGAAGGGCGGCCGTTTCTCCTGGGCAAGCGGGACGAGAACGATCAGCCAGGCCAGTCGCACGGCCCCTCCTTCACGGCGACACGCCACAATCGGCGTGGAGTACGCCGGGACAAAGCACGCCGCCGAGCGGCGGCAAGAAATCGTCTCGCCGTTTGGGGTTCGGACGATTTCTTCAAGTTCCTTTCTTAACGACTTGAAATCGTCCGATCCCCAAAGCACGAGACGATTTCAAAGGGAGAACAGAGTGGCATGCCTGAGTGTCGTTCCACTCTAAACATGACTTGGCCCCTTCACAGGATGTCCTGCGCCCGCGGCCGGAAGGCGCGGAGGGCCTCGGCGTAGCGGACCCCGCAAGCCGCCCCCCGGTAGCGCGCGAGCGACTCCTTGGCGTTCTGCGCCCCGTCGGGCTTCGTGCGGTCGTACGGCTGGTTGCGCACGACGGCCATCAGCTCGCCCAGCCAGTCGTTGGCCTCCGCCCAGACGTCCGTGACGTCCACGTACGTGTCCGGCTCGAAGCCGATCGTGTGGCCGGGCCCGTTGTCGTACCAGTACACCGCCTTGGCCGGGCGGTACGCCGCCCCGGCTTCGAGGAGCCGGTCGCCGTGCTGGAGCGCGACCTTCGAGAGGGCCGAGGCGACGACGTGGTCCGAGTGGCGGTCGTCCTGCCAGAGCATGAGGGCGACGTCGGGCTGGACCTCGGCGACCGCGCGCGAGACGGCCCGCTTGGTTTCCGCCGTCACCTCGAAGCGCGACCCCGCGAAGTCGAGGAACCGCGTCTCGACCCCGCGGGCCTTGGCGAGCTCGGCGGTGCGCTTGACGAGTTCCTGCTCCCTGCCGCTCACCGGCTTCCAGTTGGAATAGTCGCCGATGAGCGAAAGGATGACGGTGCGGTAGTTCTTCCGCACGGCGCGGAGCAGGAGTCCCCCGACCCCGAAGACCGCGTCATCGTAGTGCGCGCCGACCGCCAGCAGCGTGGGCATTCTTGTACTAATACGCGCGGGGTGTAGCTCCAATTCGTGCATAGGCACGCGAGCGTTGGAACGAAAGGGGATCGGGAGATGGCTGGAGATTGGGAGATCAAGACTCCCATCTCCCCATCTCCAGACATCTCCCTATCTC
>Ga0187892_10010238_pt1 | contig 11971 bp, 11 predicted proteins | sample MA1701073metaG_FD_139345 | JGI IMG/M metagenome (GOLD analysis project Ga0187892, IMG submission 139345) | Bio-ooze microbial communities from a basaltic lava cave in the Kipuka Kanohina Cave System on the Island of Hawaii, USA - MA170107-3 metaG ...
GCTTCCTCCAAAAAAGCCTTCACGGTGGTGGTTTTGCCGGTGCCCTGCGGCCCCGCCACATAAAGATTAAAGCCCCGATCGGCAATGCCCAGCCCAAAATTTAGAGCTTCTAAAGCCCGCCGCTGGCCAATGATTCCCTCAAGGGGCGGCAAACCATCGGTGGTAGCGAAGCCTAGGCTCCGAGGATCCACGGTTCGCCGCAGACTCTCAACGGTTAACTCGTTCATGGGTGGCCCCCTTCCGTCTCATGCTCGATTATACATATCCTCGAGAAAGCGCACTATAGCTCGAACGGCAATCGACATATCAATAGATTCCCTTTAACCTTGACAATAGGCAGCTCGCTTTCTAAACTTGGGCCAGACAATACAAATTCCCGAAGATCGCCCCCAATACCTCACCTTCGGACAGGAAGGAGGAATTTCTGCTCATGAAAAGACTCTGGTTTGTCCTATTCTTCTCTATCGCCGCTCTGGTGGCTTTGGCCGCCTGCGAGGAGGACGAGGGTCCTTCACCAACGGGCACGCCAGGAGCCCTCGGCGCTGTGGATGTGCTGGGAATTTGGGGCGGGGATGAGCTGGCCAGCTTCGAGGCCCTAGTCGCTCCCTGGGAGGCAGATACCGGCGGCACTCTGGAGTTCCTCGGCACCCGTGATATCAATGCCGTTCTCACCGCACGCGTCGCGGGCGGAAACCCGCCGGACGTAGCCATTCCTGCCGCCTTTGGCATATTCAGGGATCTAGCGCAGGCCGGCAACCTAACTCCTCTCTCGGCCTGTCCGGGCCTCGAAGAACAGGTAAGGGCTAATTATCCTGAAGCGCTTGTCGATTTGGGCACGGTGGACGGCACCCTCTACGGAGGCTTCATGAAGGCCGGTAATAAAGCCACCGTCTGGTACAACCCTAACGCCTTCGCAGCAAATAACTACGAAATCCCTACCACCTATGACGAGCTGATTGCCTTGTCCGACCAGATTGTGACCGACGGCGGCACTCCCTGGTCTATCGCCGAGTTCGCTAACGGCGGCAGCGGCTTCCCTGGTTCTGACTTCATCCAACAGTTCGTGTTCCTAGAGTTCGGTCCCGACGTCTACGACCAATGGGTCAACCACGAGATTCCCTACAACGACCCCCGCATCAAGGCGGCCTGGGAGAAGTACGGAGCCATCGCTCTTACCCCCGGCTACGCTTTAGGCGGCCCCGACCAAATCGTAGCTACCACGTTCTCCCAAGGCGCTTTCCCGCTTTTTGCCGATCCACCGGGGGCCTACATGCATTATTTGGGGTCCTTCAACGAAAGGTTCATCGCCGTCCAGTTCCCCAATCTTGTGGCGGGCGAAGATTTCTCCTTTTTCCCCTTCCCCGCCATAACTCCCGACTTCGCGGGCGGAGTCACCGGCGACGCCAATATCGTGATGATCTTCAACAGCGAACCAACCACCTGCTCTTTCGCCGAGTGGATTCTCGGCGCCGAGGCGCAGCAGATATGGGTGGAGCGAGGCGGTTTTACAGCATTGAATACTCAGGTTCCGTTGGACGCCTACCCGACCGCGCTCGCTCGCCAAGCCGCTGAAGAGTTGACTAACCCCGATACAATCTTCCGCTTCGACGCCGATGATGCAATGCCTGCGGGTGTCGGGGGGGACAACGGGGCTGTCTTCCAAGGAGTGCTCTCCTATGTCCGAGGCGGGAATCTAGATGATATCCTGGCCGGAATCGAGGCCGCCTTTACTGCCCCGCCCTCGCCCACGCCGACACCCTAAGCGGCTAACATTGGTACCGGAGGGCAGCCTACAAGGGCTGCCCTCTAGGCTCTTTATATAAAAGCTTCGATGATTGGACGCCGCTGGTGGACTCCCTGGTTGTGGCTGGCGCCGGCTTTGGCCATTTTAGGTATCTTCCTTATCTACCCGGTTGTCGACACTGTCCGCCGAAGTTTGTACGACAAGACCTCCAGTAGCTTCGTCGGCCTGGACAACTTTCAGTACATCATCGAAAACCCGCAGCCACTGACCAGTGACACTCACGGAGTTTTACTGAACAACCTTCTCTGGATCATCGTCTTCACGGGCGTCACAGTCACCCTGGGGTTGGTCTTCGCCGTCCTCGCCAACCGCGTCCGCTATGAGGCGATAGCCAAAGCTATCATTTTTATCCCCATGGCTATCTCCTTCGTTGCTGCCGCCGTGATCTGGCGCTTCATGTACGAATTCAGTTCGGACACCGGCACCGTGAACGCCATATTGACCAGTGTAGGTGGTGACCCTACTCCTTGGTTGCAGGACACTGGCGCTCCTCAAACCTGGTTAACCCAAGTGGGGCCCGACGACCTCCCTGCTCCGTTTCAGATTAACAATATCGCCCTGATCCTGGTCGGCATTTGGATGTGGAGCGGTTTCGCCATGGTGATCATGTCGGCCGGCTTAAAAGGCATCCCGACGGAGATACTGGAGGCGGCGCGGGTTGACGGGGCCAACGAATGGCAGATTTTCCGGCGAATTATGATCCCTATGCTCAGCACAACCATCGTCGTGGTGGCCACTACCCTGGTGATCAACGCCCTAAAGTTGTTTGATTTGGTTTTCGTTCTCACCGGCGGTCGCTTCGAGACCGACGTCATCGCCACCTTGTTTTTCACTCAAGCATTCGTCTTCCGAGATTTCGGTGTCGGCGCTGCCCTGGCAGTAGTGCTGCTTTTGGCTGTAATCCCCGTTATGGCCATCGGCATCCGGCGGTTTCAGGTGCAGGAGGAGACCCGCTAATGCACGAACGCGAGCCTGCAACTGCCGATGCGACAGCAGTGCCAAAACAGTCCCCAGGGGCGGCCTTCGCCAGCGCCCTAGGCAAGAAACTGGCAAGGCTGCCTTTGCATCTGATCATCATCGGGATTTGTATTCTGTGGCTCATCCCGACGCTGGCCCTTTTTATTAGCTCTTTTCGAGAACCCGCCGACATCTCTACTTCGGGCTGGTGGAACGCTATCAAGGACTTTGATTTCACCTTCAGCAATTACGACACCGTGCTCTCCCAACGCAACATGGGCCGCAGTTTCGTAAACAGTCTGATCATCACCGTCCCCAGTACGGTCTTAAGCATCCTCATCGCCGCCTTCGCCGCCTATGCTTTCGCCTGGATGCGTTTTCCCGGCCGCAACCTTCTATTCCTACTGGTCGTAGCTCTTCTGGTGGTGCCCCTCCAAATGACCCTTATCCCCATCCTCAATCTTTATACCGAGTTGCGAGTCGATAAAGAGTTACCTCTTATCGGCGGTGCCCTTTTCGGTACCGGCAGCTTTGTAGGGATGTGGCTAGCCCATACGGGCTATGGCTTGCCGTTCGCCGTGTTCCTCCTCCGCAACTTTTTCGGCTCTCTACCAAAAGACCTCTTCGAATCAGCCTATCTGGATGGAGCTTCCGACCTACTGGTTTTCTTCCGCATAGTGCTGCCGCTCTCGGGACCCGCGATCGCCGCCCTGGCCATCTTTCAGTTCCTATGGGTGTGGAACGATCTTTTGGTGGCCTTGATCTACTTGGGCGACCCCGACCTTGCTCCCATGACTCTGACCATCACCAGTCTGGTGACCTCCTTCGGCACTCAGTATCAACTCCTGACGGCAGCCGCCTTCGTCTCTATGGCGCTTCCTCTGGCTATCTTTTTCGCCCTCCAGCGCTACTTCGTGCAGGGACTCCTCGCTGGCGCCGTGAAGGGATAGGCATCAGAACCAAATAGAATGCATGATACAATTCCCATAAGGAAAGCCAATCTGTAGGAGCATGAAGGGCGGACAATGGCCAGCGTCACCTTCGAACACGTGACCAAGCGCTTCGATAAAGTTGTGGCGATCAACGACCTAAGCCTGGAAATTCCCGACAAGGAATTCTTGGTGGTGGTGGGTCCTTCTGGCTGCGGGAAGTCTACCGCTCTCCGCCTCCTTGCCGGCCTCGAAGAGATAACGTTGGGGAATATTTATATAGGCGCACGTCTCGTCAATAACGTCGCTCCAAAGGACCGCGACATTGCCATGGTCTTCCAGTCCTACGCCCTTTACCCTCACATGAGCGTATACGACAACATGGCCTTTGGCCTCAGTCTGCGACAGACGCCCAAAGAAGAGATACGCCGCCGAGTTAGCGAGGCCGCCCAAATCCTCGGCATCGAGGGGCTGCTAAAACGCAAGCCGGGACAGCTATCCGGCGGACAACGTCAGCGAGTAGCTTTGGGGCGGGCCATCGTTCGAGAGCCGGCGGTATTCCTCTTCGATGAGCCTTTGTCTAACCTCGATGCCAAGTTGAGAGTACAAACAAGGGCGGAGCTTAGCAAACTCCATCTTCGCCTGGGGACCACCTTTATCTATGTCACGCATGATCAGGTCGAGGCCATGACTATGGGCACGCGCATCGCGGTGTTGAAGGACGGAGTCCTTCAACAGGTGGGCACACCACAGGAGCTATACGAGCGGCCCGATAATATGTTCGTGGCCGGCTTCATCGGTAGTCCCGCCATGAACTTCTTCGATGGCATAGTCAAAGGTAATGTGGAAGATATGTTCTTGGACGCCGGCGATTTTAAGATCGCCGTGCCGGCCGAAAAAGCACAAGACTTAGTAGCCTACTTAGGGAAGCAGCTAATTTTCGGGATACGCCCGGAGAACATACACGATCAGGGATTTTCGCCCCCTGGACTCGCCGTATCGCCGGTAACGGCGATGGTAGACGTGACGGAACTAATGGGCAACGAGATATTCCTGTACTTGCTGATAGGAGACAAAAAGTTCCTGGCCCGGGTGGACCCGAGGACGAGGGCAAGACCAGGCCAAGAGATCCAGGTCGTCTTTAACGTGGCCAAGCTGCACGTCTTCGACCCGGCCACAGAAATGGCCATAGGGATTTCCAGGGAAGAGACAACTTCCGGCCCTAGTCGGGCGGCTCTCGCAAGCGGCTAGCGTCTCGCTGTAATTGAGCTGTCCCAGCCAAACGGCGCCATATTTGTTTTGCCTCTTTCAGGTCTTCAGGCCTGTTAAGATTCCGAAAAGAGAGCAATTCCGCATCGTAGGTTCGACAAGCGCTCTCTTCCAGGAAGCGAACGTGCACCTTTTGCAGGAAAACTCGCAAGCTCAACTCGTCCCGTTCCAAGCAAGCTTTCAGGACAGGCAGACAGCTCTTTCTGTAGATAGCGTGGAGCGGCTGGGCCCGTCCACCGGCCATTGGGACCAAAGCGTCTTCGCTACCGGCTAAGCTCGCCATCGCGCGTAGCAAATGAGGGTTCAGAAAGGGCAGATCGCAGGCCACCGCTAGGCAATGTTCAGTGGAGGCCGCTATTAAGCCAGAATAAAGGCCGCCCATGCTCCCCTTACCTGGTAGTGCGTCTGCTACACTTCGGACGCTGAGCGCATCTATTGCTCTTCCGCCCACGACTATCACCTCTGGGCAAAGTAAGAGAAGTGTGTCTACCGTATGCTGGAGGAGAGTAGTGGAATGCCCCGGCGGCCAGGACAGGGTTGCCTTGTCACGGCCCATACGGCGGCTTCGCCCCCCCGCAAGCACGAGGCCGGTGAGAGGAGCAGGGCTGCCGCTCAGCGCGCTACCTCAAACATCGCTCGCCTTAATCTTTGGGTCTCAGCGTGAATCGAGCACCACGCGCTCGGCCCCGGCGTAGATATTGAAGCCATCGGAGCGTACGAAGCCTAAAAGGGTCATACCGAAAGAGCCGGCAAGCTCTACGGCCAGGCTGGAGGGGGCCCCTACGGCAGCCACAAAGGGAATGCCGGCCATCAGGGCCTTTTGCATGATCTCGAAGCTGGCCCGTCCGCTGACCAGCAGTAGACAAGGCGGCAACGGCATCCGACCTTCCAGGAGCTGCTGGCCTATAAGCTTGTCGAGGGCGTTATGCCGGCCCACGTCTTCATGCAGGCCGAGGAGCCCTCCTTGGGGATCGAACAAGGCAGCGGCATGAAGGCCACCCGTTCTTTGAAAGATAGGTTGAGCGTCGCGGAGGGTTTCCGGCAGGGCGCAGATCACTTCCCGATTCACCACAGGGCCTGCCGGTAGCGCCGGGCATCCCCGTATCTCTAAGGCCTCAAGGGTGGCCTTCCCGCATACCCCACAACTGGACGTAGTATAGAAATGGCGATCCAGACGGTGAATATCGAATGTTATGCCCGGCCGCAGGTCCACATTCACGATGTTATAGGCCTGAGGCTCACCGGGGTCGGTACAGTAAGAAATACGAGCGATATCTTCCCGGCGCTGGATGATTCCCTCGCTGTAGAGGAATCCTGCTGCTAGCGGAAAATCGTCCCCCGGCGTGCGCATGGTAATGGCGATGCTTTGCCAGGTTTGCTTGTCCCCTTCATCCCAGTAGAGACGTATCTCTAGAGGCTCTTCCGTCGCCACCAGGTCTTGGTCACGTGAGTTACGGTCCGCCCGGACCCTTTCGATAGCCATCCGCACGCTGTTACCGGGCCGATCAGTCATGTCCGTCCTCTGGCGCCGTCGGTTGGAGCACCTCGACCACGGCGTTGTAGTCGGGCATGCCACATTCGGGGTCAGATATTCCGCGGCGGATAAGCACGTTGCCTTCGGGCCAATGGACCTGAAGATTGCGGGGGCGGATGGAGCCGATTTTCACCCTTCCTTTGAACTCTCCTACCTGAGAGCGGAGGAGCACCGTATCACCTTCGGCCAGGCCCAGAGACTCAGCATCCTCTCCGCTCATAAAAACCGCATCTCTCCCGGCGCCCGTGAGAGGGTCACGCCAGGCCCAGACCATGCTATTGAACTGCTTGCCGCGGCGGGTGCTCAAAAGGAAACGGCCTGCTGGGATGTCTAACTCAGGGGGCGCTATCGATGTGAAGTGGGCGCGGCCATCGGAAGTGGGAAAGCGACCCTCTTCGCAGAGCCGTTGGCCGCCCCATTGGACGGCGTCGCCCGCCTTCGAGAGATCCTGGATACCATCGTAGAAAGGCACAGCCTTAGCGATCTCCTCGCGGATCTGAGCCCCGTCCTCGAAGTGGATGAGGTGGCGCCGCTCAGGGTCGACGCGCTCGGCCAGTTCCACGAAGATCTGCCACTCGGCCCGGGCCTCCTCAATGCGGCGACCGGGGATCTCGGGGCTGAAATAGATGTAGCGCTCAGTGGATGTCTCAGTAGCACCGCCCGCCTGTTCATAGCGAGTCGCTGCCGGTAGCAAAACCACCGTGTCGGCGGGCTCGGCGAGCATCTGATGGGTCAGGACAAGGTCCTGATGGACACGTAGGGGGACGCGCTCTAACGCCTCACGCACGAAGTGGGGTTCCGGCAGGGTCTCCAAAAAATTACCCCCGGCAGAATAGAGGACATCGATCTCTCCGGCGTGGGCAGCGTCTATCATCTCCACCGCTGAAAGGCCACGGCGCGTAAGCACCGGGAATCCCCATAGCTTCTCGAAGCGCTCAGCAGAGGCCTCATCCAAGGGGTATCCCCCGGGGTACTGCCAAGGCACACAACCCACCTCCGACCCTCCCTGCACCCCGCTATGTCCCCTTATAGGCATGAGGCCGCACTTCTCCCTGCCCACCATCCCTCGCGCCAGGACCAGATTAACCACGCCCTTCACATTCTGGACGCCGAATGGGTGCTGGGTGAGCCCCATGCTCCAGACAAAGACCGCCGTCCGCGCCCCTGCGTATAAGCGAGCAAAACGCAGCATCTCATCGCGGGAAGCCCCCGAGGCACGCTCCAGGAACTCCCAGGGCTGTCCGTCCAAAGCCGCTCGCAATTCCTCGAACCCAGATGTACGCTGGCTGACAAAATCATCATCCAGCCATCCCTCCTCGATAAGATGTTTAATGACGCCGTTAAGGAAAGGGATGTCTCCGCCAGTATGGATCGAAAAGAACTCATCGGCCAATTTTGTGCCGAAAACGGCGCTCTCCAGCACCGAAGGCACCCAGTAGCGTTGCAGGCCGGGCTCGCGGTAAGGGTTGATAACGACGATGCGGGTGCCCTGCTGCTTGGCATAGTACATATATTTAGTTGTCACAGGTTGATTATTGGGAACGTCGCTGCCTATGAGGACCAGCAGATCAGTGCCGAGCCAGTCCTTGTAGGAGCAGGTGGAGGCCACAACCCCCAGGGTCTGCTTGAGGGCGGTAGTACTGGGAGAGTGGCAAACGCGGGCAGAGTTGTCGACGTTGTTGGTGCCCAGGAAGCGGGCCACTTTCTGGGCCACGTAGTAAACCTCGTTGCTGATACCTCGAGAGGTAAGGTAGAAGGCTATTCGCTGAGGGTCGGACTTTCTTATCCGGTCGGCGATCAGGTCCAACGCCTCATCCCAGCTAACCCGCCGGAAGCCCGGCTCGCCCCGCCGACGAATCATTGGAAAGGGAAGCCGCCCCAAGTCACGAAGCTCGGCGCTGGTCTTATCGGTCAAGGCCTCGGCGTCAGCCAGATGCCGTACGTCCAGCGCTGGCATGGTGTTTAAACGCAATAAGTTAAGGCGCACAGTGCAGAGATGGATGCCTTCCATGGTGAAGTCCCGCATACCTGTGGTCCCGAGGGCGCAACCATCACATACGCCGAAACGCAGGATGCGCGAAGCAAACGGAAGCTGATCGCGGTTTTTCCAAGCCGCCCTGATGACCTCTAGATAGTGATTCGGTTTGACCTGACCTAGACCGTTGGGAACGAACCCCGCCCAAGAGGACGGATTCCAGCGAGGCACGCCTTCATCCCCCCTAACGCACTCGCCACAGCGCCTCAGTTAAGAGTGCCCAGATTATACTAGGGGCGTCAGGAGACAGTAAAGCTAACGATTAGCGCGCTGACACAGGGGAGGCGTCTGCTTTGGCTATTTTACGGGCCTGCAAGACTCTCTTCGATAGTACAAGTATTTGCTTTCGAGATATTGCTATCTCCCATCAACCCTGGTAACCTCTATCAAGTCGACCTATAGCAGCAATAACAAAAAGCCAGGCTCCAGCTATGGATTTCGGTCAAATTGAGGCCTTTGTCCAGGTATCTGCCCATAGGAGCTTTAGCCGCGCCGCTGAAGTCCTGCAACTGACCCAACCTTCCATTACCGCCCGTATTCAATCTCTGGAACGCGAGCTCGGCGAGGAGCTATTCGAGCGCGGCGGTCGCGGCGTCCGCCTGACCGATGCCGGCATGGTTTTTCTCCCGTTCGCGGAAAGGATACTTCAGACGCTGCAGGAGGGCCGGGATACGGTCGATGAGGTCGGCAACGTTCAGTTGGGCTCTCTCCGCTTAGGGTCTGCTCTCACTATCTCCACTTATGTTCTGCCCAAAATCCTGCATCAATTTCAGGAGCGTTTTCCCGGCGTCGCCGTTTCTATCCGCACCGGCCGCTCCGAACAGGTGCTGGCTACTCTCCTGAACGACGAAGTGCAAATAGGCCTAGTGCGAGATCTCAACCACCCCGAAATTGAGACGGTCCGTTTGTATGAAGACAAAATTATCCTTGTCACCAATCCTGACCATCGTTTCGCCCAAAGTCACCGCGCCAGCATAGAAGAGGTAGCAGCCGAACCTATCATCCTTTTCGACCGCGGCTCTTCGTATTATGGCCTCATCCACGGTTTCTTCCGTCAAGCGGGCGTTATTCCTAACGTGGCCATGGAGCTTGATTCCCTGGAAGCCACCAAACGTATGGTCGAGGAAGGCTTAGGTATTGCCCTCCTTCCTTACGTCACCATCGAGCGGGAGATGGCAGTTGGCACGCTGGTGGAAGTGGAAATTGCCGATACCCCGGCGTTACACCGCTCGATTTCCCTGATCTACCGCAAACACCGCAAGCGGCCGCGTACCGTACAAGCTTTCATGGACGTAGTCTGCGACATGTACCAGGCCCAGCTTCCCATCGGATAGTGCTTTGAACTTCCGCACGCTCGGCCGCACCGGTCTCAAAGTTTCGGAGGTGGGCTTCGGAGCCTGGGCAATCGGTGGCAACCGCTTCGGCAACTCCTATGGCCCCACCGACGATGATGAATCGGAAGCGGCTATCGCAAAGGCCCTTGCTTTGGGCTGCACCTTTTTCGACACCGCCGACGTTTATGGCCATGGTCACTCAGAGGAGCTTTTGGGCGAAGTAATCGGTGGTGATCCGAACATCTTTATCGCCACCAAAGTTGGTGGCTCCTATATGTACAACGATCCGCAGATCGGGCATATCAACTTCTCGCCTCAATTTATCCGCTTCGCCTGCCAAGAATCGTTGAAGCGCTTGCGTCGCGATTGCATCGACCTTTATCAGCTTCACAACCCAAACATTGACCTTATACGTGATGGCCGCGTTTTCGCAGCCCTCGATCAGCTGAAATCCGAAGGCCTAATCCGTTTCTACGGCGTCTCTATCTTCACTCCGGAAGAGGGTATCGCCTGCATCCAAAATGGGAGTCCCGATACCCTCCAGGTGGTATACAATATCTTTTTTCAGGCTCCTGCCCAGGAACTCTTTCCTCTGGCCAAAAGGAATAACATCGGCATTATCGCCCGCGAGCCTTTGGCGAACGGTTTTCTCACTGGTAAATACCGCGACAATGCAAGCTTCGCCCCTGGCGACATCCGCGCCCGCTGGCCCCAGCAACATCTCCTTGCCTATGTCCGCGCCGCTCAGGCCTTAGCTTTCCTCCAAAAAGACGGCCGCAGCCTTGCCCAGGCGGCTATTCGCTTCGTCTTGGATCAGGACGCCGTTTCCACAGTAATCCCTGGAGCCAAAAAGGAAACTCACGTGGAAGAGAACCTTGCTGCCTCCGACCTGGCGCCTCTCAGCGAAGATGCGCACCAGCAGATCAGGAAAGTGCTGTTCGGAGGCTAAGGCTTTTCTCGCCCGCTCTCCCCTGTATACTGCCAGGCGCAATGGATATCCAGTTTTACGAGATGAAGGGGTGAATGACTTGCCGGCGAGCGAAGGAGTTCCTCTCGCAAAAGGGGTTCATCCCAGTAGACCGTGATTTCTTTAAGCAACGGCTGTCAGAAGTGGAGCTACGCGAACTGCTTAAAGACAGCAAGCCGGCCAGTGCTTTCGCCTGGAAGAGTCCCCGCGCTAAAAACCTGAATTTATCGCCCGACGACCCTCCGCCTGACGAAGAGCTGATTCGCTTGATGATCGAAAACCCCTACCTGATTCGCCGCCCTATCATCCGCATCGGCGAACGTACCTTTTTTCGGATTCAGTCCGAAAGAGCTGGCGGCTGCCCTCGACTAACGTGGGTTTGAACTTCCTCTGGAGCTTCCGCCTTTTTCAGCTGCTCCCGTAGCTTGGATAATGCCCGGAAAAGGGCCACCCGCACATTTACAACGCTCATGCCCATCACGCGAGCGATCTCCTGATTGGTTAGCTCGCCGTCGAACTTGAGAGCCAACAACTCCTGCTCCCGTGATCTGAGCAGGCGGACGTGATCCATCAAGCGGGATCTGATCTCAGCGTCAATCAAGCGGTCAATAGCTTCCTCGCCACCCTGTAGACGCAGGCATTCTTTTATGCGCTCCAGCCCCTTTCGCCGTTTGCTTTGCTGGCGAAAGTAGCCAGCCACTGTATTCTTGGCGATCATGAACAGCCAGGCGCGATAGGCTTGCGGTTCGCGGAGCTCCAACCCATTTAAGTATGCTTTCTCGAAAATCTCTGCCGTCAAGTCTCGGGTTATCTCAACGCTGTCCACACGGTTAAAGATATATGCGAACACGCGGGCGTAATAAGTCTGATAGGCCTGGGTGAAGGCCTCCTGATATTCGCGGTCGCGGATCCCGTCGACCGCCTTTTCTGTGCCTTGCGTGTGGTTCGTGCTCGCTTTCTTGGCACTGGATAATTCCTTTCGCTGACGTCGGCGAACGCCGTCGAAGGCGAAATAGCGACGGTCACGTCCCGTCAAGTGGTGTAAAAGCGCACCACCCTCACAATTCTCTCAGCGAGATGCTGCCGGCAGAAGCACCACCTCCTTCCGCTCCGGGAACTCGCCGGTCGTAGCCTCCTCTCCC
>Ga0187892_10010239_pt1 | contig 11968 bp, 9 predicted proteins | sample MA1701073metaG_FD_139345 | JGI IMG/M metagenome (GOLD analysis project Ga0187892, IMG submission 139345) | Bio-ooze microbial communities from a basaltic lava cave in the Kipuka Kanohina Cave System on the Island of Hawaii, USA - MA170107-3 metaG ...
AAGGACACGATTCCGTGCTTCGACTTCGCCGCTTCGCGGCTACGCTCAGCATGAACGGCACTTTTCCGCTCGTCCTGAGCGTAGCGCAGCGAAGTCGAAGGATGAGCGAAACGCTAACTTCGCACCATTGCCCTTGAGGGGAGAGGGACAGGGTGAGGGTGAAGAGCGGAACGTTACGCTCTCCGCCCCGCCATCGTTTCAAGCCGAGCAATACGCTCTTCCAACGGCGGATGGGTACTAAACAACTTGGCAATGCCGCCCCCAGACAGCGGATTCACGATAAACATGTGCGCCGTTTGTGGTGACGCATCCATCGGCAACCGCTGTGAGGCAAAGCCAAGCTTTCGCAGTGCCGAGGCCAAGGCCATTGGGTCACCACACATCCGCGCGCCAGTTTCATCAGCCGCAAACTCACGGGTGCGAGAGATCGCCATCTGGATAATTCCAGCAGCGAGCGGCGCAAGAATCGCCATGAGGAGAAGACTGAGGCCACCGCCTCCGCCTTCATTGTCGTCCCGCCTGAATCCACCAAAAATCGCCGCCCATTGTGCCATATGCGCAATATAGACAATGGCTCCCGCTATGGTTGCCGCAATCGTACTAATCAAAATGTCGCGGTTCTGCACGTGCCCGAGTTCGTGCGCCAAGACACCTGTGATTTCACGTTCATCCATCATCCGCATCAAGCCTTCAGTCACCGCCACAGCGGCATTCTGGGGATTCCGCCCAGTGGCAAAAGCATTCGGAGATTCAGAGGGAATCACATATACCTTCGGCATCGGCATCCGCGCACCGAGGGCGAGGTTATGAACGATGCGGTACAACTTCGGCACTTCCGCTTCGGTCACCTCGCGGGCACCATACATCCTGAGGACAATCTTGTCAGAGAACCAGTATGCACCAAAGTTCATAACGATGGCAAAAATAAGAGCAATGGTTACCCCTTGAGAACCGCCAAGAGCTTGTCCGAACGCCATCAGGAGACCTGTTAACGCGCCAAGCAATAACGTAGTTCGCAACATAGGTTTTTCCTCCAATGCTTTAATAAGTAAGGCCGTTCGACTCCCGTGTCAATCTACGAGAAAGCTAGCTAAAAAGGCGACTTAGCAGCAATCCCACGATGAGCAGTACACCATACTCCAGATGGAGTTTGACGGTGCAGAGTAGCGCGGCATTCACATCCTCGACTTTGTCAGAACTAAAAGGAATGCGGACCGCAGGAATGGCATGGCGCAAGGTTACAAAGGTCAACAACACCGGCCACGGGGCGTAACCCAAGAGCACGAGGAGCACTGTAATAACAAACGCGCCATACACGAGGCTCGCGAGTTCCCAACATGCGGCTTCACGACCAATGACCGTCGCCAGGGTGTGTTTACCACGCTCTTTGTCGGACTGGAGGTCACGGATGTTGTTAGCATGGAGAATGGCAGCCACCAAGCATCCAACCGGCAGCGAAATTAGAAACGACGAGAGGGTAAACATTTCCCGCTGCACGAAATAGGCCCCGACAACAATGATCGGACCCATGAAAACAAAGACTGTCGCTTCACCCAGTGCAATATACGCTAACGACAGCGGTCTGGCGGTGTAAAAGTAGCCAGCCAATACACTAACCAGACCTAGTGCAAGAATTGGCCAGCCACACAGCGCAACTAGAATCAGACCACAGACACTGCCAATCGCAAACGTCACGATGCCACCCCAATACATTTCGTTTGCGCTCAAAAGGCCACGTTGGATCACCTGACTCGGCCCTAATGTCTCTGGAGTATCAACCCCGTTCACATAATCGTAATAGTCGTTGATCATGTTGGTCCCGACCTGAATGAACAACGATCCAATCAGCGCCAGTAGAAATCGACCAAAGAAGAATGGTCCATCCATGATTGCCAACACCGTGCCAATGAGGACCGGTGTCACCGAAGCGGTAAACGAAAAAGGGCGTGAGGCTTCAATCCACACCCGCCAGCGGTTTGGTCGTTCTCCTGCGGTCAGTGCGTTTCCGGATGTCATGGGGCATTTCCTCCGGTGCTATTATGTGCGTCTTTGGGGAGTTCGACAACTACAGGACACCCTTGCTCCTCTCTTCCAAAACAGGCAAAACCAGCCGAGGAGGAACACCCATGCCGACTGAACCGATTGGTCGCCTCGATCATGTTGCCGTTGCCGTACAGAGCATTGACCAGGCACGGAAATTCTTTGAAGGAATGCTTGGAGCCAAATTTCGCTATGTCACCGAAGGGCGCGGTGGAGGCTTCCGTTACGCGGTTCTCGATCTGCACGAATTTACCATCGAACTTCTCGAAGCAACTGACCCGAAGAACTTCGTCGCCACCTTCCTGGAAAAGCGTGGTGAAGGGGTTCATCACATTACCCTTCAGGTTCCTGGGCTGACGGAAAAGGTCGCCTTCATGGAAGGGCAAGGTATCCGTGTCGTAGACAAACGCGAAGAAGGCTCACGTGTCGTTGAGACCTTCCTTTCGCCCAAGACTGCCTGCGGCGTCTTATTTCAGCTTGCAGAAGAGCAGCCAGCGCTGAATAACGAACCATATTGGAAAAAGAAAGAATGAGGGAGTCACCTTTGTCGGGTCATTCGTTCACCTTTCTTGCTGGCAAAGAACTACAGGAGCGGCTTGCGAGGAAACTGTAGCACTGTTACCCTTTCCTTTGAACGTGAAAGGGCTGTGTATTATGCAACGCATCACTCTGCTCCTACCGCCAGACCTGAAGGCTCAGGCTCAACGCCAAGCGCGAGCGCAAGGAGTGTCTCTTGGGGAATTGATCCGAGAAATCCTCGCCACGGCGCTCAAGATGGAGCCAAACGGGCAAAGAGCAGTCGATCCGTTATTTGCCGATGACGCAATTTTTCCGGATGACACACCGTCCGACCTTTCTCTCCATCACGATCGCTATCTGTACGACGATCCCCACTCCTCGTGATCTATATTGACACTGGGGCCTTCTTGGCCCGCCACCTGCATCGGGACCAATATCACAAACCAGCACGGGCAGCGTGGCAGATGCTCACACAGTTGCCCTGGCGCTGTTATACAAGCAATTTTGTTCTGGATGAGACGTTCACCCTCTTGGCTCGGCGTGCCTCGTATCCGTTTGCTGCCCAGCGGGCACGACATATTCTGACAGCCAGAACCCTGACTATCCTTCGCCCCGATCCTGACGATGAATTAGAAGCGTTGGCGCTCTTCGAGAAATTCGCTGATCAGGCGGTGAGCTTCACCGATTGCGTCTCCTTTGTGCTGATGCGGAAACTCCGCATCACACGAGCGTTCTCGTTTGATCGACACTTCGCTCATGCCGGGTTTACTCTTTGGCCTGAAGAGCTGTAATGGACGAGAGGGCAGAGAGACAACCGTCACCTTGCCCTTTCTCCAGGTGTTGATGAAATCATTGCGCTCTCTTCACAGCTACAGTCTGTTCGCACAAGCTCCTCCAACAACACTTTCGCCTCTTGCAAATCCTTCGTATCAAACCCTTCGGTGAACCATCCATAAACCTCAGATAACATCGTGTGTGCTTCATCAAGCCTTGCCTGTGCTTCGTGTTGTGTAGTGTGTGATTCTGGTTGTGCCGCTTGTTGCTGTCGTAGTCGAACCAGGCTCATCACCGCGCGCAGTTCGAAAGACTTCGCTTGTTGCTTTTGGGCGATCGCAATGGCCTTCTGGAAACACTCCTCCGCCTCCTGCTCCACCTGGGGATTGGGGGTTAGGGGTTGGGGATTGGATTCTTGGAACTTTGAACCTGGAACTTGGAACTCTTTTTGAAGCGTTAGCTCGCCTTTAATCCGATACAGCTCCGCCTCGTAGAAACGCTCTCCAGTCTTGTCAACAAAGGCCAGCGCCTCAACTAGTGTACTCAGCCCTTCCTCAGCCTGCCCCGCTTTCCCATACGCCTCGGCCAACAGCGCAAGCCAAACCGCCAGTGCTATTCCTGCCCCTGTTGCCTGCCAAGCGGTCACACCTTTCTGTATCTGGGCAATGCCCTCTTCTTCTTGCTCTTGTTCGGATAGTGCCCAGCCCCGAAAGACCGTTCCCTGGGCTTCTCGGTAAGAGAACCCCTGCTCGGTAGAGAGCGCAATTAGCGTCTCTGCCTGCTCTTGGACTGCCTGCACGTCTCGGCGAAAAATATGGAGCGCTGTGGCAAAGGCCAGGGCCAAAGCCAAGCTAAAAGGCTGAGACACCTCCTGAGCGAGGGTCAACATGTCGTAGCTCTTCTTGAGGGCCTGGTCCGGGTAGCCAAGCTGCCACAGTGCCAGCACCGCAACGGAGAGGCAGCTCACTCCGGGGTCCTGCACAGCACTAGAGATATGGGGATTGTGTTTCTGTCGATCGTAGAGAGCAATCCCTTGCTCCACGTATGTTCGCGCAGGCACAAACTCTCCCAGCCACAACAAGGGCTCTCCCAGTATATGATGGGCCTCCGATAGGGGGGCTGGCTTCTGTACCCTCTGGCTCAGGCGCAGAAACTGCTCGGCTAGCTCACGCGCTCTCTGCAGCTCCCCCCGGATGAGATGAAATGACCACAGTCCATACAGTATAGGGAAGAGATGAGACGTCTCGCCCACCCGCTGACAGAGCGCTCGTGCCCGCGTGTAGACTGTTTCCACTTCCGGGGCGCCATAGCCCCTGGTGGCCATCAGTGGAGCACCCAGGGCAATTTGCAGCGCGAGTTCTTGCCGAGCACGCTCGCGGGTGTCTGGCAACGTTTTAAGAAGATCTAGGGCGGTCATCAGATGCGTGATCGCTTCCACATTTGCCGAGCGCTGCACCGCCCGTTGCCCCGCCAGATGAAGATATTCAATCGCCTTCTCTGTGTTGCCACTGCGACTGTAATGATGGGCCAAGTCGCTGTAGTGCTCCTCTAAGTTGTCCTTGTAGAGTTGTTCCATCGCTCGCGCGGTTTGCTCATGCAAGGCTTTACGACGTTCGATCAACACGGAGGTGTACGCCACTTCTTGGGTGAGCGCGTGCTTGAACAGGTATTCGACTTCGGGGAACGCGGGTTGTTCGTAGATAAACTCTTTGTGCTGAAGCGAAGCGAGCAGGCGATACAACTCGTCTTCGGGTTGCGGGACGACATGGCGGACCAAGCCGAGCGGAAACTCCCGGCCAATGACCGCCAGTTGCTGCAGCAAGGCTTTCTCGTCTGGCGCAAGTCGATCAATGCGGGCGGCCAGGATGCCTTGTACGGTGGGTGGAAGCTGCAACGCAATCGTAGGGGGGGTCGTGACCCACCCTACAGAAGCATCTTGCCTCAGCACTCCCTGTTCCACCAATTCTTGGACGATCTCTTCCATGAAGAACGGCGTGCCTTGGGTTTTGTCGAGAATGAGCTGTTTGAGGGCGTGGAGATCAGATTCGATCACCCTCACCCTGTCCCTCTCCCATCCAGGGAGAGGGGACCTGTTACCTCCCAGCAGTGCGGTTAAGAGCTCTTCCGCTTCCTCTTTGCCTAACGGCGCCAAACGGATCTGCGTGTAATAGGTCTTCTGCCCCCACTCATGGCGATACTCCGGGCGGTAGTTGGTCAAGAGCAGCAGCTTGGCGCTGGCCACACTCTCACTGAGCACGTCCAGAAAGCCTTGCGTCTCGCCGTCAATCCAGTGCAGGTCTTCAAAGATCAGCACCAGCGGTTGGTTGAGACTCTCTCTGAGGAACAGCTTCTTGAGCGCCTCGAACGTCCGCCGCCGCCGAATCTGCGCGTCCATCTGCTGTAAGGGTGAGGGCTGCTCTTCAATACCGAGTAAGGCGAACAGATAGGGCAACGTGTCTTCTAAGCTGCGGTCGAGCATCAGGACTTTGCCGCCGACTTTCTCCCGCCGCTTGCGTTCATCATCTCGGGCCTGGATGTCGAAGTAATTCTTGAGTAGCTCGATCACGGGTAGATACGCTGTGGCTTTGCCGTGCGACACTGAGTAGGCTTCCAATACCAGGCAGCCAGTCACAGAGAGCAGCTTAAACTCATAGAACAACCGCGACTTGCCCAGTCCTGGCTCGCCCATCGTCCCGATAATCTGTCCATGGCCGGCTTTGGCTTGTGCCAGTGCCTGTTGGAGCTGTTCCAATTCTCTGTGCCGCCCGATAAACCGGGTGAGTCCTCGACGAGCGGCGACCTGCAGTTTGGTACGCAATGGTCCTGCACCTAATACTTCGTAGATGTTCAGTAGTTCTTCCACTCCCTTGATCTGCGTCGGGCCTAAATCTTTGAACGCAAAATACCCGTCCGTCAGTTTGTGGGTGTACGCCGACACCACAATCGCGCCAGGAGTGGCCAACTGCTCCATCCGTGCCGCCAGATTCGTGGAATGTCCAACAGGCACATAATCCGCATGCAAGTCGTCTTTACGAATCGAGCGCAGTACGACTTCGCCAGTGTTAATGCCCACACGCATCAGCAAGGGCGGATACCCTTTCTGCCGAACAGTATCGGCATAGCGGCGTATCGTCTCTTGCATCCGCAGGGCAGCGTATAGCGCTCGTTGTGGATGATCCTCATGCGCCAGCGGCGCGCCAAATAAGGCAAAGATGCCATCGCCCAAGGCTTGAGCGACAAAGCCGTCATACTGATGCACGGCGTCCATCATCAGCTGCAACGCTGGATCAATAATTGCGCGAGCCTCTTCGGGGTCGAGATGTTCGATCAGGGCCGTAGAGCCTTTGAGGTCAGCGAACAAGGCAGTGATGGTTTTGCGCTCGCCATCGGTCACCGACACTGCACGAATCCGTTCGGCCAGATGGGCAGGCGTGTAGCTCACGGGGGGGAGTTCGGGGTTCGGAGTTTGGAGTTTGGAGGCTGAGGACTGAGCACTGACAACTCTCGTTTCGCCTTTTCCCCCTTTCGCCTTTTCCCCCTCCGAGTCCGTGCCGATCCACACCAGCACCTTGCCATCCTCATCTTCCGCTACGCGTTGGGCCTCAATGAGTTCCTCTTTCAGAACCTGCAAGTGTTCGTCATCAAGTTTGAACTGGAGTTTCAGCGCTCCGTAGGTCACTCGTTTGCGCGTTTGCAGAAGAGCTATGACTTGATCGAGTACCTCATAAAAGTCCATCAGTGATTCTCCAACAGCAAGAACGAACACTCAAGGGCAATAATACGGCAGGAGTAAGAGAGCAATCCCTTATAGCAGGTTGCCTGAGGGTAGCCCACAAGCAGTTCTAGCGCTGCTCAAGGCTCAAGAACACAAATAGCAGAATTAGCGCGACCAGAACCACAAAAAAGATCTTCACCCAACTCTTGGGATAATCGCCAGAAATTGCCCCAGTGTAGCCATTGACCACGACGTGATAGGTGCGCGGGCCGTAGTTGTAAGTCAGTAACCACACCGGTGCGAGGATATGCTTGAATGTCTGCCCGGAATAGTCCGCCTGCACCTGGAGATTGCGATAGATGTCGCCCGGTATTTGTTGAGTGCATAGATTACGGAGTTCTGCTTCCATCCGCTCGCGTGAGTGCTGCGCCGCTGCGATCAAGTCAATCTGATACCGTTCGACAACCCAGCCGGAGAGGAACCCGGATTCGTATGGTACCAGGCTTTGAGTGGGAAACGGCTCAAGCGCTCGGAGGTGATGCGGCTCAACGGCGTGAGACGCTGCCACTAAGGTATCGTTGAAAAAATGTTGCAGCGAACCCGCAGCCGGTTCCCAGCGGACTCGTTGTACTTGTCGTGTGCCCGTTCGTCCATCAGAGGTTTGATACTGCTCAGTGACGTAATAGTAATGACCCGCCTCGGCTTGCCAATCCGCATTGACGTGAGCGTCAAACGTCCAATATGGAAGATAGACTCCCTTAACTTGATCGGTGAGTGCCGAATTTTTCAGCTTGTTTGGCGCAAACCAAACATCGCCATACCATTTACGAATCAACTCTCGCACTTTCGTTTCACTGATCTTGAGTGGCAGCAGACTTTCCGGCGTGAACGAGTCTTTGATCTGTTCGTAGGGAACCAGGGCAGACGACCCGCAAAAGTCACAGCGTTGCCCTACCCGCTCTGCATCGAACACCGAAATAGCGTGACAGCTCTGGCATTTGACCGAGGTCTTCTTTGCCTGCCACCCACGATAATCATCGGTAATACCACGCAACGCCTTCACCAGATCGTGCTCGATGATTTCGGGGTTACCCTTTTCGTCTGGTTCAAATTTTCCCGGTGCAGTCGTTCCACAGAACGGACAGACCAGGGCCTGTTTCGCCGGGTTCCACTGCGCTTCGGCCCCGCAAGCGGGACAGTTGTGTTTTCTGCGCGCGGTGACGTGTTGTTGGTCCATAAAAAGAGTTCAGGGCAAGCCTCAGGCAAGTCTAGGGAAAGTCTCAAAGAGGTCTAGATCAGGTCTCGGGCAGGTCTCAGACATGTCTTTGACTTGTAGTGACTAGCTTGGGACTTCTCAGGGACTTGTCTGGAACTTGCCCTAGACTTGTCCGAGACTTGTTCGAGACTTACTCGTGACTTATTTGAGACTTGCCTTGGACTTGTCTCTTACGCTTTCAGAAACTCCTCCACCGCTGCTCGCATAATACGATAGGTTGAGCCGATCTTCTTTGCTTTCAAATCACCAGCGGTGATCGTTGCTAGTACATCAGCTTCGCTCACCCCGAGCAGTTTGGCCACATCCGCTGGGCCGAGCAGTTCGGGTAATCCGGCTGCGGTAGGGCTCGGCGCAGCTTGCACAGGAGCCGCCGGTGGTGTGGACTGTCCCATGATTCCACCCGGTTGCTGCGTCATCTGTTGCGCCATTGCCATCCCCACAGCCATCTCTGCACCAACTCCGCCGACACCGGTCCCGCCTTTTTCGAGGCCCTGCGCCATCTGAAACTTCACATAATCATTGAGATTGCCAACCGCCGCCATACTGGAGCGTTTGTCGATTGCCTGCTCAACTTCCGGTGGAACGGACACGTTTTCCAGAACAAACGCGGTCATCCCAATTCCATATTTCTCGGTCATGAGTGGATTGAGCACCGGCAGGATCGCTTCGCCGACCTCCGAATAGCGAGTCGCAATATCTAACGCCGGCACCTTTGCCGTCGCCAACGCCTCGGAGAACACACTGACCAGGCGCGAACGCATGGTGTCGGCGAATTCCTCTAACCGGAAATGATCGTCCGTGCCTGCTACCTCTTTGAGAAACAGGCGTGGCTCGACAATGCGAAAGTCATAGGTGCCGTAGGCCCGCAGCCGCACAATGCCGAAATCCTGGTCGCGCATCATAATCGGATTCGCCGTTCCCCACTTGTTGCCCGTGAAAACGCGCGTGTTGACAAAATAGACATCGGCCTTGAAAGGCGATTCAAACCCGTACTTCCATCCTTTCAGGGTGGAGAGGATGGGAATGTTGTCGGTAATTAGTTCATGCTTTCCTGGACCGAAGGTGTCGCCAAACTGGCCAAGATAAACAAACTGGGCGACTTGGGACTCGCGGACAATCAGTTGGGCTCCCCGTTTAATTTCTTTGTCTTCATCAGGGAAGCGAAACGACAACGTATCCCGTGAATCGTCTTGCCACTGGATGATGTCGATAAATTGGCCACGAATGAAATCAAACAATGCCATAGGATCCTCCCCGAAATTAGGTTGCGAGCCATCTTAAACTGGTGGCATGGGTAACGCAATTTTTTGACTTACAGACCGATAACACGCTTCGGCAATCGCTACGGCTCGCAGCCCATCCTCTGGCGTGATGGGAAAGGCTGTTCCTTTTTGCAGGCTCTCGACAAACGCTTGCACCGCTTCACAGACGGTCGGTACCGCTGGCGGAACTGAGAGTGGTAGCCGTTCAGAGCCTTTGATCAGATAGGCAAACCCGTGGTGGTGATCGCCTACTAATTGCCCATGTTCACCTGAGATCTCGATCAACCCTGAACGGCTCTGCGTTGACCGCGAGCCGACCACAGTACCGGAGATGACGTGGCGATTCGTTGGGTCTGTCAGTTGGCAGAGCATCGTAAAGTTATCCTCGGTTTCCTTGGTAAAAATTGCCCGAGTCTCACAGTGTAGTCGGGTGACTTCGTAACCGCTGAGGAAACGCAGAAGATCAAAACTATGCACTCCAGTGTGGAGGGTAATGCCACCGCCGCTTTCTGCTTTGCGATCAAGCCAGACGAGCCGCGAGGGCTCGAAACGCTGGCTTATGTACAGCGAATGTAACGGAGCAATCTGGGGAATGTGGGCCTTGAGTGTTCGTACGACCGTGTTGAACCGCAGCGTATGCGCCACCATACAACGGACACGAGTGGTCGAGATTGCAGAACAGAGACGCTGCGCCTCAGCCACAGTGATGGCAAACGGCTTCTCAACCAGGATATGTTTCCCAGCCTGGCAGGCAGCCGAAACAATGGCACCGTGGAGGAAAGGAGGCACCACAATGGCAACGGCATCGATACGATCGTCACCCAAGAGTTGGTGATAATTGTCGTAGTAAGTGCAGCCGTACGTTGCGGCAAGTTTCTCTCCCTCTTGTCGATCACGCCGACAGAGCGCGACAAGTGCTGCGTGGGGGATGTCTCTGGCGATATGCTTCGCATAACGACTGCCGTGTTTACCTGCGCCAATAAGTCCGAACCGTACGGTTGTCATGACTGCATACGATAGCGAATCTCCCCAGGCGATGGTAGTTTCCCAATATGGAACCGCCACAAAACCCAGCACCGACCGTTGACATCATCAGAGACAGAGAAAAGAGACAGAGACCGCTTCATCTCTATCTCATATCTCTGTCTCTATCTCGCGCCTTTGTCTCTTTACCTCTTCTCTCCGGTTGCCAGCACTGTAAAATTTCGGCGACGAGCGAGTTCAGCCTGCACGGCACTCACTCGTTCATGTGTGAGTGAAAAGCGACGGAAGACCAGGTATCCCACCACAAAGAAGAGCGATGGAATCGGTCCGTACAACCAGCGTAGGGTCTCTATCACAACCGGAGTCTGCGCGACATTAGGAATATAGCCAGCAACTGCAAGAATCCCGCCTACGATAACCGGTCCAGCCGCTCGTGCTCCTTTCGTTGCCAGGGTCAAGAAGCCAAGAAACGCGCCGGCCCGCCGCGTGCCGGTTGCAAGCTCATCAGTATCGAGAACATCGGTGAGCAAAGAAAGAATGAGCATCAAGCCTCCGACACCAAAGCCAGAAACGACCATATAGGCGTACACGAGGGGTTTGTACGGAACGAGAAAGTAGATGACACACCGCAGCCCGATCTCGTAAAACAAGAGCCATTTGAGCGCGGTATCTTTTCCGATCCGCGCCGAGAGCCCGGTCCAAAATGGGAGACCGACACACGAAACCCCTAACGCCAGGGCAATGAGCAAGCCGACTTCTTGTTGCGTAAAGCCAAGCCAGTAGACAAGGGCATAAATCCCCACCGCATGCGCGATCCCTCCACCAACACTCATTACACAAAAAGTTATGAGCAAAAGACGAAATTCCCGGTTCTGTAGGCAAGCACGGTAGCCTTGGACGAAATCTCTCCGGCTGGCTTCGGACGGTTGCTGAAACCCTCGACGTTCAGGAATCAGGAGAAGGAGTGAGGTCGTAAGGACGGCAAGCACAGCAAACCACAAGGAGACCTGAGCATATCCCTCGCGTGCGTCAGGGAACCGAGCCACGAGAGCCGGCAGTAATCCGCCAACGATCGTTCCGAGCTGATTGAAGAGCGCACCCCAGGCAAAGATCTGCGTGCGTTCATGGTAGTCCGACGATAATTCCGTGCCCAACGCGATTCCAGGAATTTGCAACATAGTGCCAAAGACATCCAGCGCTAATAAACTCACGAGAAGGTAGAGAAAGAGTGTCGTTTGGTCGGTCGTGGGTGGTGGCCGAAACAGAAGAGCAAACACCAAACCGAACGGCAGCACGGCTCCCGCGATCCAGGGGCGTCGCCGGCCCCACCGTGTGGACGTTTTATCGGAAATGTATCCGATGAGAGGATCGTTGATAGCGTCAAAGACACGCCCGATG
>Ga0187892_10010240_pt1 | contig 11967 bp, 8 predicted proteins | sample MA1701073metaG_FD_139345 | JGI IMG/M metagenome (GOLD analysis project Ga0187892, IMG submission 139345) | Bio-ooze microbial communities from a basaltic lava cave in the Kipuka Kanohina Cave System on the Island of Hawaii, USA - MA170107-3 metaG ...
CAGGGGCCTCCGGGACCCGCAGGGCCGCAGGGGCCGCAGGGTGTGCAGGGGTCGCAAGGGCCAGACGGACCGATCGGACCTACAGGGCCTGCCGGTACGAACGGTTTTAACGCGTTCGTGAACTCGACGCCCGAGCCTCCGGGCGCTAACTGCGCCGACGGCGGCATTAAAGTGGAATCGGGGCAGGACAACATCGTCGATACTACTACGTATGTGTGTAACGGCACCGAAGGGCCGCAGGGAACACAAGGCGAACCGGGGCCAGCGGGACCTACCGGGCCTACCGGGTCGACGGGGGCTATCGGACCAGCCGGGCCAGCGGGACCTACCGGGCCTACCGGGTCGACGGGGGCTATCGGACCAGCCGGACCTGCCGGACCAGCCGGACCTGCCGGGCCGCAGGGTGAAGAAGGAGAAGAGGGGCCTGCAGGGCCACAGGGGCCGGCGGGTTCAACCGGGGTTTCCATATTAGCCGGCGGGAGCACGGGCAACCTTTCGAGCTCGTCTATACAATATATCGATATGTTCCTGATCGGTTCCAGCACTTCGGAATCGACCGTCAGCCACCCGATACCGGTCGCGGGAGCACTTACGGACCTGAGCGTGATATTGAACGGCACGATAGGCTCCGCGCCCAACAGCTACACGTTCACGGTGCGTGTGAACAGTGCCACTCCGGCTCCAACCGTTACGTGTCAGGTATTGGGGCCGTCGGGAACGACGTGCTCGGACAGCGTCAACTGCATGCTGCTGAACGCGGGCGATACGATAGACCTCCAGAGCCTTCCGGCAAGCAGTCCGACAGCGCGTCAGGCGAGGATCTCCGCCGTTTTCCATCCCGGCGGGACGTGTACTCCGTAGAGCGTGAGAGGTTGAGATGAGCGGGTTCTGAAGCAGGCTAATTGTGTCTATATGATGCGCTGAAATAAAAATAGGAGCTTGTCGAAAACGAGGCCCGGGTGAATGTTCCCCGGGTTTTTTTATGCGGGCATTCGGGAGCAGGAATAAAAACTGAAAGACGAGATTGGCGCGCGGAGCCTGTCCTGAGCCTGTCGAAGGGCTCGCAATGACATACTGGAGGAATCGCGGCTGGAAGCCGCTCCTACATTTTTATAAGACTGGATTCTCGATAAAGATTTAGTTTGTTTTACTAAGGCTCATAGATAATAGATATCTAAGCAATCAGCCGGCAGCGACCGATTGCTTACTTGCTCGCAATCGTTTCGGGAATGACAAAAATTAAAATCCCTCCTAGCTATTTTGACTCATGCAGCATACATCCGGGGGTTGATTAACACTTGAGCCGTTGTTGTAAAGGAGACCGGTTCTTCCGCACACTCTGAACCGTTCTTTGCTAAAGGGAGGAATAAAAGAGAAATGACGAAATTGGCGCGGTTGCTGATTTGGGTAGAGGAGGTTGGGGAGAATCGTATATGAGCACACATTGTGTGCCGCAAATTGTGTAATGTCGGGAAAGAAAGACTTCCTGATTGATAGGAATATTAAGGTAAACCCCCCACCCTTAACCATCCCCCACTTTTTGAAAGGGGGGAGGGAAATAATTTTCATACTTCGACAGGCTCAGCACGAACGGGATTGGCTTCGTTGCAGATTCGGGCTGAGGAGATTGGGGAGAATCGTAGAACGCACGGTGTGCGTGCGTATCAATAATCCCGCCAGAGGATGGCCGAGATCGTGCCCTCGTCCTGGAATATATCGAGCAGCTGGTCGAATTCGGTTATGGGGACATTGTTGACGACGAGCTGGTAGGCGAGGCGTCTCCCGCTTTTCGCGTCGATATAACCGCCGAACGCCTGGCCCTTGATCACGAGGCCAGACTCGTCCCCCGCGGCGAACGTGCCGGTCTTGGCGTGCACCTGACCCTTGGCGCCCGCGAGAGCGGGGTCCTGCTCGAAATCGGTCACGAACCCGAGAGAGCCGTCAACGCCCAGGATCGGAAATGCATCGAAAAACGCCTGGAACGTGGGCTCTTCCGACATTATTTCAAGCCATTTGGTAACTGCAGGGTTGGTCGCCGTCGTGTCTCCGCCCCCGCTCCCGTCAAGAAATAAGTACTCGTCGCCGGGTATCCCGTGCACGTCAGTGAGATTCACCCTCTCTGCCGCGAGCGCGTCGTCCATGTTGTCGGCCCCCTGCGTAACGCCCCAGAGGAGGATGCTCGTATCCGCGCCGATGTTGTAACTCACTTTAAGTATGAGCTTCGCGTAGTCGGCGTACGGGAAAGAGACGAAGGTCGTTACGAGGTCGTCCTCAGAATACGAGTTCTTGGGCGGGAGCTTCCCGATTGGGTTTTCGGCCACCGTATCGGCGAGCACTGTGACGCCGGCGTCTTCCAGCAGCTCGATCAGCACGGTCCGCGCGTAGTTTTGCGGCTGGGTTATCCGGAAAGTCCGGATAAGTGGAAATTCGTTCGTAAACGGCGGAACGAAGTCGACCGGGAGCTGTCCCGCGATCTCGGCCGTGCATCCGGGCTGTCCGATGCAGCCCGGGAACTCCGGCTCGAGCGCGATATTCAGCTCGGTGCCCGGTCCGGACGTAACGAGGTCGTTGAGGACACCGAGTGCCGCGGATTTGGGACGCCAGTCGACGGACGCTTCCATGCCGACCGAGGTCGGGTTAATAATCAGATCGACGCAGTCGTCGTTCACGAATATAGGCCTGATCGCGAAATTGCCCTCGTTCCTGAAGGGGAAAGGCTGAAATAACCTGTCGTCAATGACGACGTCGTTCACCTGGGTTATACCCGCGGCCGCTATTTGCTCCGCTATGGCTTTATATCCCTTGAGAGGGTCGGGCTTCGTGAGCTCCGCGTTGCCGAGGGTGTCGGCCTCGTTGTGGTCGAAGTTGGAAATCGCGAACTCGCCGTTCGCCTCCGTCCTGCCGCCCATGGATATGTCGCCCGAAGCGACGAGGTATAAGTTTCCGTCGAGGACCCCCGAGCCGTCCACTACGCCTTCCTTATATATAGGGGTAATGAACAGGTGATCGGGGCCAATTTCATTCAGTAGCTCGCCCACTGAGAATACCTTCCTGACCGAGCCGATGAAGAATGGATAATCCGGTCTCAGGTTGATGAGGACTTCGCCTGTTTCGAGATCGACTACGCGGAGGCCCCAGATTGCGCCCGAGTAAAACGGCTTATTGAAAATAGCGCGGATGTCTGCGGGGATGTTCGAGCCCCCGCCCGATGAGCAGCCGCCGTAGAGGCCGAAAACGGCAGTGACGGCGAGTAAAAGCGTGAGTAATGGTTTCCTGTATCTCATTGTCCATCCTCCTTTGAAGCTGAGTGGCATAGGTTAAAGGTTAATAATTATAACTTCGGTTGTGGGGAAAAGGGAAATGGGGGAGGATGCGGGATGCAGGATGCAGGATGCAGGATGCAGAATGACACATTCCTGTCATCGCGAGGCTGTTTTATGGCCGTGGCGATCTCGCTTTATTTATGAGATTGCCGCGTCGCATACTGCGCTCCTCGCAAAGACAGAATTAAAGACGAGATTCCCGATCGGGTCGGGAATGACAAAAACCTAGATCCTGAAACAAGTTCAGGATGACGGGTTAAGGAAGCAGATCTAGGTAGATACGGATGGCGTCAAGCACTTTGGAGCGATGTATCTAATAGGGAGATAAATAATCACAGCGACTCGTGGAGTTTGGCCGAGTCCGCGGGGTCGACGGGGAATTTCACGCTTTCGTAGAAGATCGAAAGGGTGCATTCGAACTTGTCCTGCTCTGTCTGCCTGTTGTCGAGCTCCATCGTGATGTTGGTCTTGTCGTTGACGTCAGCCCAGATGAGCTTGACCGCGTAGATGCCGCTGCAAATCCTTTCGGGGTGCGCGTAGAGGTCGTCCTCGGTCCCGTTCTCACCGAATTTCGCCATGCCTTTCGGCTCCTTGCCGGTCTCCTCGATTAACTCATCCTCTTTGCGGTCGAACTCGTCGAGATAATCGTCCGCCTTCGCCTCGGGGTTGTCCATGTGGAGTATGGCCATGCCGAGCTTGCCGTTCGGGAAGAGATAGACGAGGTTGTAGGCAGGTACGACGATATCGATGGACAGCTCCATCGATTTCCCGTCCAGATCGGGATGAGTGTGTATGATTTGCTTTTTGGGCCCGCCTTTGATCAGGTACACGAGTATGCCTTCGGTTTCCTTTACCATCTCGGCGTTTTCCTTCTTCTTGACCTCGTCCTTCGTCATGCCCCACCTGACGTTCCTCAGGTCGGGCTTTTCATCGGCCGCGAAGGACTGGGCTGCATGGAATAGTATTATGGTGATGATTATGGTGATTGATTTGATGTTCACGGACTAATCCCCCTCTAGATGCTATACATAGTATAGTGCCGGTAGGGCGGAGGATGCAAGGGGGGGAAATATATCTGCGGGGGGGCCGCGGATATTGATGAAGCTGTGAAGCGCTGATATAATAAACGCACTAATCCAACCCGTTACCGGGAAGAAGGGGTATATGGCTCACGACGTGTTTATCAGCCACTCGGCGAAGGACAAGAAGGTCGCCGAATCTATCTGCCAGTCGCTCGAGAAGGACGGCGTTTCGTGCTGGATCGCCCCCAGGAACATCACCCCGGGCAGGAAGTGGGGCGGCTCTATCATCGACGCGATAAACGGCAGCAAGGTGATGGTGCTCGTGTTCTCGAAAAACGCCAACGAGTCGCAGCAGATACTGAGGGAAGTGGAGCGGTCGGTGAACAAGGGCATCCCCGTGATACCGTTCCGTATCGACGAGATCGACCCGAACAAGGACCTCGAATATTACATAATGACCGAGCACTGGCTCGACGCGTTCACAAAGCCCATGGACCAGCACGTCCAGAGACTCAGAGAGACCGTCAGGAGCCTGGTACCGTACAAGGAGAAGGATACGGACGGAAACGGCGGGTCCGGCGCCGATGAAGACGAGCTCGACCAGGAAAGCAGGAAGGCGGCTGAGGAGATAGACAGGATTAGGGAGGAGAGGGGGGACGAGATAGTGGTTCCCCCCGAGCCGGTGTCGCAGACGAAAAAGATAGCGGCGGCCGTTGCGGCTCTGGCGGCGTTCGCCGTGCTGAGCGCGTTTTTCGGGCTCCTTGTCGTTTTCATACCCGCGGTCTGCATAATCGCGGCCTGGTGGCTCATCGGCAATTTCAGGGACACGAAACACTCGCCCATGTATCCGGCGCTCACTCTGATAGGCGGGCACATACTCTGGTTCATCGTCGGCATAATATCCGTAATGGCGCTCACCGGGCAGCCAGACGCGATACAGCTCGACGCTTCCGGCACCGTGATAGACGCTCTGATATCGGCGGGGCTCTTCGCATGGCTCATTCTCAGGCCGGGGAAGGTGTCGGGCATAGCGAACGTGCTCGGGGCGCTCTTTTTCCTGATCGCCAATATATCCGCGCTCTCCGAGATTCATGAGGCGATGATCGTGAACGGCATCATACTCCACTGCATATTCTACGCGGCCACGCTGGCCGCGCTCGGCTACGGGATATTGAAGCTCGGCAAGTCCGCGCCTGAGCGTGTGCGCAGCGCGCATCCGTAGGGGGGGCCGCCGAGGACAAACGAGATTGCCGCGTTTACTGGTTTTGGCTGAGGAGATTCGGTAGGATCATAAATCACACACGTAGTGTGGCACACAATGTGTGTTTTATGACTTGGTATAGAGAGGAGAAAAGCTGTTTTTTTATCCTTCTTTTCCTTGATGAAAAGAAGCAAAAATCATCCGACTGAACATAATTTGCTAAAAATCTTGTGTTGAAGCTAAAATCTTTCAATTAGAAAGCTGAAAGATTTTTAACGCTTCAACACGCGATTTTCTTAACGCAAATTCTGTAATGTCGGGAAGAGAAAGGCTTTCTGGATTGAGATGTAAGGTAACACCCCCATCCTTACCACATGCTCGACAAATCAGAGAGCATGGTCACATTTACCCAAGTGGCTAAAGGGTCAGAGCGTCCTACTTCTCGCTTGCTCGAAGCAGTTCCCCTTGATAGGGGGAAGGGATTAAGAATACAGGACGAACCCTTCGACTGCACACTTCGTGTGCGCTCAGGACAGGCGGGCTGGCTTCGGTGTTGGATTGAGCGGAGAAGGTTCGGAAGGATCATAGAATCACACAACGTGTGTGCGTGTGCGCCTAGAGCATTTCGCGGAGCTCGTCGGAGAGGGCGGGGTCTACGGGGTATTCGACGCTCTCGTAGAATACCGAGAGGTTGCAGTCGGGCACGGGCGAGAATTTCTTCTGGTCGAGCTCGATCGTGATGTCGGTCCTCTTGTTCACGGTCGGCCATGTGTGCCTGAGGGCGTACTTCCCTTCGCATATCTCCCCCGGCGCGGAATACGGGTCCTGCTTCGGCTCCGACTCGCCGTACTCGGCGACTCCTGCTGCAGGCACGCCGGTCTCGTTCGATATCGCAGCCGACTTTTCCCTGAGGAGCTCTATATATTCGACGGGGTCGTCCGCGGTATCGCGCAGGTGAAGCACGGCCATGCCGAGCTTGCCGTCCTTAAACGCGTAGACGACGTCGTATTCGGGCTCGACGGTTTCGAACTCGATAGTTACGCGAGGGCGGGATACCGGGGCGCCTTCCTTGTCCCCCACGTTTACCTCGACTTCGACAGTGCCCTCGGACTGCGCGGCCGACAATTCCCCGCCTATCCTGTATGTGAGCGCCTCGTTCCCTTCCCTCATGAGCTCCCCGGTCTCGCGCTCCTTCACCTCTTCCTTCGACATGCCCCACCTGACGTCCCTGAAGTCGGGCTTTTTGTCGCGGGAGCAGGTGCACGCGGCGAGGGATAATAATAAGGTGAGGATTACGGCTGACGTTATGCGGGTCAAGTGTCCACGCTCCCGGGTTAGTGATGGGCTATATTATGTGCGGGGGAGAGGGAAGATGCAAGGCACGCACGCTACGTGACTTTTTGATGTTCCCTGAACGGATTAAAGTATGTTGAACCTCCAGGTATCCGTTACTGTATTCCATTCTGTTGGAAAAAGAATACGATTATTTGCTCGCATAGAGCGGATTTACTTCCAATCAAATAGAAACAGCATCGGAGAAATCAACAAAAGTCAGCTCTTCTAATTTAATGTGACGCTCCTTGCAAAATAACGGGAGCTGGTTCCGGAACTCCAGATAGCGCTCATATATCTTAGTTCCTCCGGGGAGGTTTTTCTGTCTGGCTGCCGTTTTTAACCAATCTCTTATCTCTTTTATGATTATTTCAGGGGAGTTGCCATGCGCGATAATATCTTGCCCGGATATGTCGGAAGTAGACTTGCGATAATCGTGTTTATCCTTATCCATGATTAAACAAACCTTTGTCTTTTGTTCATCCGAACCGAAATACTGGCTTCCCAAAAAGATTCCAAGCTCCAGGGGCATATTAAAGCGGGGAAGTCTGGTTTGGGAATCGAGCTCTGTCCTCGAAATATCGTGAACTCCATACTTGCACTGGGAGATTATTTCGAAGATTTTTTGTAAGCGGTTTTGAGCTGAGTTGCTTATCTCAAGAGCACATCGGGGGTTGAAACTGCAGTCGTGAATCGCAAAGACCGCTGCATGAAATAACGGTTCATATTGCGGGTCAAATGGGCAATTTATAAAAACATTATCCTCATAGATAGGTATCGTATTTTTGTTCATTTCTCGATTCTATAGTGGAGTAGAAACTCGTCAAGTACGGTTATAACCGGATAGTGTGTGAACTCCCTTTCTTTATTATATCTTCTCTGCTCCTATTGTTTCATTTAACCATCACTTGTATCTTTAATTCAATATACGAAAGGAAATATTAATAGACTCCATAAACCATTTTAAAGTCTGTTAAGCTATTTAGAAGGAGATGTCAAGAAAAATAAAGTGTTGTGGTATCAAAAATGTATCTTGATGTTGTACTTACTTGGTTTTATACTCGGAGGCCTTTTCTCTGGCCAGCACCGCCTTTATTGCTTTCCTCCATTTCTCTCTCGATTCCGGAGTGGATAAAGGATGGTATTTAATTGTTCGGACTTCTTCTTTTACCGCGGTGCGTGGCTGTTTTTTACTATGACTTTTGGCAGTCACAGCAGATCGTTGTGCTTTTTTAGATGCCGCATTTCTTTTACTCTTTCCATTCTTTGCCGTCTTTGTTGTAGTCAAAACTATCACCCCTCGTGGTTATTAATACAATATATTATAGCATTGGGTCAAATCTATAACAATTGCGGAATTCTCCTTACTTCTATTATTCCGCGATCCCTCCAAAAACACCTCGACCGCATTGATGCCTCTACGCAAGTTCGCGGCAAGCCTGTCCTGAGCGGAGTCGAAGGAATGCCGCTCCTACGGGAGAGTCTATCATACGGATCCCCTCAGAAATTCTTCTATCGCTCCGATCACTTTATCCGGCGCGTCTTCCTGAAGGAAATGCGAGGCGTCGGGGATTTCGCGGACCTGCGCGTGAGGGTACGCACGCTTCCACATATCTAACACATTCGGCGGGAGAACGGGGTCGAGCATCCCCCAGACGATGAGGGCCGGGATGTCGGCGAATAACGGCAGGTTATCTTCGATCCGCTTCATCTCGTCCCAGGACGCATCACCTTCATTCACGGGTATGTCACGCGACCAGCAAAGTAGCGCTCTCCTCGATTCGGGCGTTGGGAAAGGCGCAAGGTATGCCGACATCACCTCGGCCGTTATCTTCTCCGGGTAATTCACAGTGCCCGCGATCGCGCGGGCGACGTAACCGTTCTTCCCGAGGACGAACTGCTCCCCGCGCGGGGAGCGTATCATCTCGACCAGCTTCGGGAAGGGGGCTCCCGGCCAGCGCGCGAAAGCCCACGTGTTCGTGAGCACGAGACGCTTGATGAGCTCCGGGTGTCTCACGGCGAAGCCGAGGCCGACGGGCCCGCCCCAGTCGTGGACTACGAGCGTGATGTCCGAGAGTCCGAGAGCGAGGACGAGAGATTCGAGGTTCGCAACGTGGTGACGCAGCAGATAAGGATACGGTTCTTCGGGCGCGTCCGATTTGCCCATGCCCATGTGGTCGGGGACGATTACCCTCCGGTTCCGCGAAAGAGCGGGGATGAATTTCCTCCAGAGGCAGCCCCAGGTCGGGTCGCCGTGGAGCATGAGCACGGGCTCGCCTTCTCCTTCGTCGACGTAATGCATCATATACCCGCCTGCGTCGAAGAAGCGGGGCAGGTAGGGGTACGCGCCGCCGAATGTTTCGTCCTTTATCACGGCCATGACAGGTAGTACGATACTATATAAATATGCGGGGCGTCTATGGGGGAGAAATTCTGGGGGGTTGCCGTGTATAGATGCAAGGAATCGACAACCGTAACTGTAGGAGCGGCTTCCAGCCGCGATACACACGTAGTGTGTTTTATGGAACGACAACGACAATATTATTTTCTTCTTTGTCTGGATACAAAGAAGCAAAAATCACACACGTAGTGTGGTTTATGAAAAGACTGAACATAATTTGCTAAAAATCTTGTATTGAAGCTAAAATCTTTCAATCTTTTTCTGTCATCGCGAGACCGTATTGTGGTCGTGGCGATCTCGCTTTATTCATGAGATTGCCGCGGTCGCATCCCCCTTCGCCAAGGCTTCGGGGGACAAGGCGCTCCCTCGCAAAGACAGGGTAGGTAGGGCAGAGGAGATTCGGAAGGATCGTAAAACGCACACTATGTGTGCCTACTGCTGCGGCTCTTCACCGGGGCCGGAGAGGAGGTATTTAATCGCGTCCGAGGAGCGCGCGGGCGGGAGCTTGAGGGTCTCGGAGTAGAGATCGGCGATGGCGAAGCAGACCTTCTTTTTCTCCTCGACCGTGAGCGGACTCTGCGCCGTGTAGTCGATCTCGGGACCGTACTTCGCGACGACGTTAGACGAGATGCGGCCGACGTCCTTCTCCGCCTGCTTTACGTCGCCGAGCTTCGCGGGCTCCGTGTTTGCGGACCTGATTATAAGAGCGATCGCGCGGAGCACGTCGTTCTGCTCCTCGGGGGTCATTAGCTGCCACATGCACTGCTCGTTGCCGTTTATGAGCTCGACGCAGCAATCGGGGTCGTTGCTCCCCGCCTTCTGAAATACGCTTATGAAGGACGAGATGAATGCGGACGTCGCTTCGGGAGAGGCCAGAGGCAGGTCGTGCTCGAGGAGCGCCGCGAGCGTCATGCCGTTCTCGGAGATTATGTCGTCCACGCTACCGCCCCTGATAATCGCCGACTTTGTATCGGTGAGTATCTTGCTATAGAGGTCGGGGTAGAATTCCTTTAACTCCGGGAACGCGGGGACCTCTAGTATGCTCGACTCGGCGGTAAAGTAATCGTAGAGCCTGACCGTCAGCGGGTACGCCCAAAAGTATATTACCAGCACCGCGGCTATGACAGCCAGGGTTTTAAAGACAGCGCGCATCGGATTCACCTTGCCTCGGGGGACGTGCTATTGCTTTCTCTAATGATTATACGCGTATATCGGGGGAGTGTGAAATTTCCGGGCCAGGGGTCAGGGGTTGACTCAGGAAGAGCAGGGAATGATTGCGCCGGGCTATTATTAAATGGAGAATTCTCTGTTTGTATGAATATATGTAAAATGATAGAATATCGAGTAGTCATACGGAACGGAGGATGTGAACATGTACACACTTAGAATCGCTGTAGTAGCTCTTTTCATATTGCTTTTTTCTTACGGTGTTTCGAGCGCGCAGACTGAGCTTTTGATGGCATCGGGCGATTCTTGCGTCGGAGCGGGGAGCGGGTTCAGCACGCTTTATAGAGTCAATCCGAATAATGCAGCTGTCGAACCGATAGGACCAATCGGGTTCAGAGGCGTATCGGGCATGGCGGTCCTCGGGGACGGCAGGCTTGTCGGGAGCGCCATTGCCGACGCCGGCGGCGACTTTATATCAATACTCATCGAGATTGATCCGCTTACCGGCGCGGGCTTGCTCATAGGGACTATTGGAAACAACAACGATGGCGGATGCGGGAGGGTGCCCGACCTGACATATGACCGAGCGACAGATACGCTCTACGGGATAGGGTTCAGGTGCATACCTGGAAACGGTCACGGCAATATAACCGAGCTTCTGCGGATAGACCAGACGACGGGACTGGGGACCACTATCGGGCAGACCGGATTTTTCGGAGGAGGGAACGGGTTGGCAATCAGGAGCAACGGCACGCTCTTTTCATCCACGAATGAGAACTTTTTCACGCTCAACCCTCAGACCGGGCAGGGGACGCTGGTTGCGAACCATCCTCTAATTGAAATTGTAATGAGCGCCATGGACTTTTCTCCGGTAACCGGGGAGCTTTTCGGAATCGAATTCGGGTTCGGAGGAGGCGTCCCGACAAATCTTGTGACGGTAAATACGTCAAACGCGGAAATTACAAGGATCGGCGAGCTTCCTGTTTGCTCGGACGCGCTGGTATTTTTCGGGCTGGAACCGCGTAATGTCCCCACGCTCTCGGAGTGGGGGATGATCGCGGCTGCGGCTGGATTGGGATTGGTGGGGGTGTTCTTTGCAGTGAGGAGGAGGAGAGGCGCGGCGCGGGCATAGGAACTTTCCGCGTTGATAGTTTGGGCGGAAGAGGTACTGAATGATCGTAAAACACACGCGGTGTGTGTTCTTTTTTTCCTTGATGAACACACGCGTAATGTGGCACTCAATGTGTGTTTTATGACATGGCATAGAGAGGAGAAAAGCTGTTTTTTTATCCTTCTTTTCCTTGATGACTCGTCAGGGCGAAGGCTCCTGCCGTAGCCTGGAAAGAAGCAAAAATCATCCGACTGAACATAATTTGCTAAAAATCTTGTGTTGAAGCTAAAATCTTTCAATCTTTTTTTGTCATCGCGAGAACTGCTCCGATGTATAAGAGGAGCAGGTCGCTCTTGGCTGATTCCCGCGAAACAACATCTTATGGCAAATAGACACTAAATACAAAACTA
>Ga0187892_10010241_pt1 | contig 11966 bp, 8 predicted proteins | sample MA1701073metaG_FD_139345 | JGI IMG/M metagenome (GOLD analysis project Ga0187892, IMG submission 139345) | Bio-ooze microbial communities from a basaltic lava cave in the Kipuka Kanohina Cave System on the Island of Hawaii, USA - MA170107-3 metaG ...
AGTTCTGGAGCGTGCGCCCCGAGCCCGAGATCAGGACCGCGGCGCGGAGGCGTCGCTTCACTCGAGGGCCGCCACGCAGCGCTCGCACAGCTCCGGATGCGCCGCGCTGCGGCCGACGGAGGCCTGGAGGCGCCAGCAGCGGGCGCACTTGGGATGCGCGCTCGCGGCCGCGCCGATCCGCACGCCCGGCGCGTCCTGGCCCGCCTGGAGGCCCGGCTCGTCGGCGTCCAGGATCCGGAGCTCCGAGACGATCAGGAGCTCCTCCCACGCCTCGACCGGAAGCGACCGGAGGAGCGCGGCCGTCGCGGGATCGGCGCCGCGGAGGCGCACGGCGGCCTCGGACGATCGGCCGATGGTCTTCGCGACCCGTAGCGCCTCGAGCACCCGATAGACGTCGGCCCGCACGCGGAGCACGTGCTCCCAGCGCTCGAGGAGCGCCGCCTCCGGCGGCGCCGGCTGCGGGAAGCGCGCGAGGTGGACCGACTCCTCCTTGGCGCCCGGCACGTGCTCCCAGACCTCCTCGGCGGTGTGGACGAGCACGGGCGCGAGCAGCGTGACCAGCCCGCGGAGCAGCTCGTAGAGCGTGGACTGGGCCGACCGCCGCCCGGGACCGTCGGCCTTCCACGTGTAGAGCCGGTCCTTGAGCACGTCGAGGTAGAAGCTGCTCAGCTCGACCGTGCAGAAGTTCGAGACCGCCCCGTACATCCGGTGGAAGTCGAAGGCGTCGCAGGCCTCGAGCGACTGCGCCAGCACGCGGTCCCACGCGGCGGCGGCCCAGCGGTCCACCTCGCGGCGCTCCGGGCGCGGGACCAGGTCGCGCCCCGGGTCGAAGTCGGACAGGCTCCCGAGCAGGTACCGGAACGTGTTCCGAAACCGGCGGTACGGCTCGCCGAGGCGCCCGATGATCTCGCGGCTGACCGGGACGTCCTCCTTGAAGTCGATGGAGGCGATCCAGAGCCGCAGCAGGTCGGCGCCGAGCTCCTGGCAGACGTCCTCGCCCTTGAGCAGGCCGCCGCCCTTGCTCTTGCTGATCTTCTCGCCGCTCTCGTCCACCATGAACCCGTGCGTGACCACGGCGCGGAACGGGAAGCGTCCGAGCGTGGCCTTCGCCGGGATCATGCTGAGCTGGAACCAGCCCCGGTGCTGGTCGGTCCCCTCGAGGTAGAGGTCGGCGGGGAACGAGAGGCCGTATTCCCCGGTGAGCACCGCGCGATGGCTCGAGCCCGACTCGAACCAGACGTCGAAGATGTCCTGCTCCTTCTCGAACGAGGCGCCGCCGCACTTCGGGCAGCGGAGGTCGCGCGGCGCGATCGCGGCGGCGTCCTTCGTGAACCAGGCGTCCGCGCCCTCCTTCGCGAAAAGGGCGGCCGCCGCGTCGATGAGCGGGCGGGTGAGCACCGGCTCCCGGCACTTTGCGCAGTAGAGCGCCGGGATCGGCACCCCCCAGGTGCGCTGGCGCGAGATGCACCAGTCCGGGCGGTCCTGGACCATCGAGGTGATCCGCGTCTCGCCCCAGCCCGGGACCCAGCGGGTGCCGCGGATCTCCTCGAGCACCTTCGCGCGCAGGCCGTCGTGGTCGATCGAGACGAACCACTGCTCGGTCGCGCGGAAGATGACGGGCTTCTTGCAGCGCCAGCAGTGCGGGTAGGAGTGGGTCGTCGTGCCGACGTGGAAGAGCGCGCCCCGCTCCTTCAGCAGCTCGACGATCTTCGGGTTCGCCTCCCAGACCTTGAGGCCCGGGAACACGCCCGCCTCCTCGGTGAACCGCCCGGCCGGGTCGACCGGACTCAGGATCGGGAGCCCCGCGGCGACGCCCGCCTCGTAGTCCTCCTCGCCGTGGCCGGGCGCGGTGTGGACGCAGCCGGTCCCGTCGGTCGGGGAGACGTACTCGCCGTAGAGGATCCCGGACGTGCGGTCGAGGAACGGGTGGCGGTAGCGCGCGCGTTCCAGATCGGCCGCCGGGAAGGTCTTCGCCCCGCGGGCGCCGGTCACGCCGCCGCGGACGAGCACCGGCTCGACGAGCCCCTCGTAGAGGACGAGCGTCTCCGGCCCGCCGGGCGCCGGCGCCTCCACCGCCGCGTAGCGGAAGTCGCGGTTGAGCGCGACCGCGAGGTTCGCGGGGAGCGTCCAGGGGGTGGTGGTCCAGATGAGCAGCGCCGAGCGCTCCGGGAGCCCCAGCGCCCGCGCGGAGTCCGGCGTGAGCGGGAAGCGGACGTAGATGGACGGGCTCGTGTGGTCGCGGTACTCCAGCTCCGCCTCGGCCAGCGCGGTGCGGCACTCGATGCACCAGTGGATCGACTTGCGGCGGCGCGTGACGTAGCCCTTCGAGAACAGCTCGCCGAACACGGTGGCGACCGCCGCCTCGTAGGAGGGGTTCAGCGTGAGGTACGGGTGGTCCCAGTCGCCGAGCACGCCGAGGCGCTGGAACTGGGCGCGCTGGAGGTCGATCCACTTCTCGGCGAACTGACGGCAGAGGACCCGGATCTCGCTCTTGGGCAGGGTGGCTGCCTTGGAGCCGAGGTCCTTCACGACGCGGTGCTCGATCGGCTGCCCGTGACAGTCCCAGCCCGGCACGAAGGGCGCGTCGAACCCCGCCATCGTCCGGTGCTTCACCACGAGGTCCTTGAGCACCTTGTTCATCGCGGTCCCCACGTGGACGTCGCCGTTCGCGTAGGGCGGGCCGTCGTGGAGGAGATAGCGCGGCGCGCCGCGGCGCGCGGCGCGGATGCGCCCGTGGAGGTCCATCGCGCGCCAGCGCTCCTGGATGCGCGGCTCGAGCTGGGGGAGATTCGCCTTCATCGGGAAGGCGGTCTCGGGGAGGCGCAGGGTCGGCTTGTAGTCCACGGGCGTCACAGCTCCGCGATCACGTGGGCGATCAGCTTCGTGAGGCGCGGCGCGGCCTCCTCCGCGACCCGGATGATCTCGGCCACGTCGGCGGGCTTCAGCGCGTCGGGGAGGCAGCAGTCGGTGACGCACGAGACGCCGAGCACGCGCATGCCGCAGTGGACCGCCGCGAGGACCTCGGGCACCGTGGACATCCCGACCACGTCCGCGCCCATCGCGCGGAGCATGCGGTATTCCGCACGGGTCTCGAGGTTCGGCCCGAGCACGCCCACGTAGACCCCGCGGTGGAGCTTGACACCGAGGCGGAGTGCCACCCGCTCGGCCAGGTCGAGGAGCCCCGGCTCGTAGGGCGCGCTCAGGTCCGGGAAGCGCGGGCCCAGCTCGGAGTCGTTCACGCCGACCAGCGGGTTCACGCCCATCAGGTTGATGTGGTCGTCCATGAGCATCAGGTCGCCCGCCCGGTAGAGCGGGTTCATCCCGCCACAGGCGTTGCTGACGATCAGCGTGCGGGCGCCGAGCACGCGGAGGACCTGGACCGGGAACACCACGTCGCGCGCGGCGTACCCCTCATAACAATGGAAGCGGCCCGCCATCGCCGCGACCCGCTTGCCCCCGAGCGTGCCCAGCACCAGCTCGCCCTTGTGTCCCTCGGCCGTGGCCGCGAGGAAACCGGGGATCTCGGAGTAGGGGATCACGGTGGGCTGCTGGATCTCGCGGGCCAGCGTGTTCAGGCCGGTCCCGAGGATCAACGCCACCTGCGGCTCAAGGTCGCGCCGGCGCTTGATCGCCTCCGCGCCCTGGCGCGCGCGTTCGTGCAGCTCGCCCATGCTTCGCTCCCGCGATGGAAAGCGGCGGATGGTAGCACAGGCCTCCCCAGGAACGCACGGCCGGCGGGCCGGCGGTCGGGGGGGCACGGTCTGTTCCGCGCCTGCGGCCGGGAGAGCTCTCTACTCGGTCGGGGCCGGGGCTTTCATCCCCGGTCGGCCAGGAAGCGGATCAGCACCTCGTTGGCGCGGCCGTCCTCGGGCGGAGCCGCGACCGCGACCTTGAGGAGGCCGTTCCACTCCCCCTGGACGGAGGAGCGCGGGGCGCCCGGCCGGGCCTTCACGCCGAAGAGAGCGCCGCCCCGGGCCGCGTGGACCTGGATCAACCGCTCTTCCCGGGCACCGGCGGACCGGGCGGCGGCGCCGCCGGACGCGCCTTGACGCCGGAGGCCAGGTGCGTGGTCCCGTTCGAGCGGGAGAAGAACACGTCGGTGTCGGCGAACCGGTCGCGGAGCGCCGCCGTCGCCTCGGCGAGATCGGGCCAGCGCTTCTCCTCGAGCGCCTTGTCAGCGTCGGCGAGGAGCTTCGCGGCCTCGCGCTCGCGCGCGATCCGCTGCTGGAGGGCGGCGGCCGCAGCGCGGACCGGCTCGCCCGCTTCGGCGGCCGCCGCGGCCTCGGCCTCTGCCTCGGGGTAGAGGCGGAGCCGGAGCGCCAGCGTGGCGAGGCCGAGGCGCTCACCGGGCACCATCTTCCAGCGGTCCTTGAAGACCTGGAAGAGGCGGTCCCCGTCCTTGCAGTACCGCTCCCAGCGCTCCACGGCCCGGCTGCTGGTGGTCGCGCCGAGCCGGATGTTCACCGTGAACCCCTCGGCGCTCACCTTCTCGAGCGTGGCGTCGCGCGCGCCCATGACCTCGGCCGGGAGCGGGAAGCGCTCGGTCGCGAGCGCGCCCGCCGCGCCCTTCTCGAGCAGCGCGGCCTTGAGGCTCGCAGCCCGGCTTACGTCCTCGAGCGTGCGCTGGAGCCGCGCGCGGTACTCCGGAGTGCCGACCTGCCCGATCGCGGCGCGGAGCGCGGCCTCGGCGGCGGCGAAATCACAGCGCGCCTCGGCGGCCGCGGCGTCCTGGAGCCCGCGGAAGGCCAGCGTCCGGTCCTCATCGTAGCGGCGGAGCTCCCGCTCCTCCGAAGCGACGCGGAGGCGGTCGGCCTCGCCGGCCGCCCTCTTCCTGAGCTCGAGGAGCGCGGGCTCGGCATCGGTGGCCGCGGCGAGCGCCTCCGCGGCCCGGGTCCAGCGGGCACCGGCCTCCGCGAGGCTGCCGCCCTGCTCCAGCGCCCCGGCGTCGGTCTGGAGCTTCGCGAAGGCCGCGCGGGCCTCGTCCAGCACCTTCCCCTTCCACGCCGCGTGCTTCACGGCGTACTCGGTCCCCTGGAAGGCGGCCCGCGTCTCCGGCTCGTCGAGGAGCGCGAGCGCTTCGAGGAACTTCCAGGCGGCGATCAGCTCCCCGAGCTTCGTCTCGAGCCCGGTGAAGCGCTGCTCGAGCTTCTGGCGCTTGTCGGCCTCGGCCGCGCTGCGCCTGCGGATCTCCCGGTCCAGGTCGGCGGCGCGCTTGGAGGCCTTCTGGCCCCACTCGGTGCCGGGGAAGCCGCCGGCCACGGTCGCGTAGCGCTGGACGGCCTTTTCGCTGAGCGGGTTCTCCTTCTCGAAGCCCTGCGCCTCGAGGAACTTGATGTGGGCGTCTTTGGCGCGGACCTCGGCCGCCGCCTTGGGGTCGGCCGGGTCCGGGCCGGCCGAGCGGGGCGGAGCCTCGGGGCCCGCGACGACGGGAGCGTGCGGAGTGATCGGCTGGGGCCCGGGCGGGGGAGGACGCAGGAAGACCCAGCCCGCGATGCCGGCGCCGGCCAGGAGGACCGCGCCGAGCGTGAAAGCCAGCGCCCGGCGCCGGGGCGCGCCGCTCATCCGGTAGTGGTGGTGCCGCTGGATCTCTTCGAGCTCGGTCAGGAGCTCGGACGCGTTGGCGAAGCGCTCGGCCGGGTCCTTGCGCATGAGACGCTGGACCAGGTCGGCCACGTCTTCGGGGACCTCGGAAGCGACCTCGCGGAGCGCGGGCGGGTTCTCGCGGATCTGCTTGAGGATGAGGTCCTTGACGTTCGAGCCCTCGAAGGGCGTGCGGCCGGCGAGCATGCGGTAGAGGCTCGCGCCGAGCGAGTAGAGGTCCGAGCGCGAGTCCACCGGCTTGCCCTGCGCCTGCTCGGGCGAGATGAAGTGCGGGGTGCCGAGGATCCCCTCCTTGCGGTCGTTCTCGCCCACGGTCTGCGCGAGACCGAGGTCGGCGATCTTCACCGTGCCGTCCTCGGTGATCATCAGGTTGTCCGGCTTGATGTCGCGGTGGACGACGCCCTTCTTCTCTGCGTACTGGAGCCCGCGGGAGGCGTCCTGGATCACGCGGAGCGCGTCCTCGACCGGGAGCCGGCCGTCCCGGTTCAGGCGGTCCTGGACGCTCCCCTTGGAGATGAACTCCATCGAGTAGAAGTAGAGGTCCTTGTCCTTGCCGACGTCGTAGACCTGGACGATGTGGGGGTGGTTGAGCTGGCCCGCGGCGCGCGCCTCGCGGAGGAAGCGGTCCACGAAGGTCGGGTCCTGGGTGAGGCTCGAGGAAAGGACCTTGAGCGCGACCTCGCGCGAGAGGCTGAGCTGGGTCGCGCGGTAGACGGTCCCCATGCCGCCCCGCCCGATCCTCTCGTTGATCTGGTAGCCACCGATCGCCTTGCCGACCAGGCCGCGCCGCTCGGCGCCCCCGTTCTCGAGGAACGTGAAGACGGTCTCGCCGGCGAGGATCTTGTCGCCCGGGGCGAGCCGGGCCGGCTCGGTGAGGCGCTGGTCGTTGAGGAAGGTCCCCTCCTGGCTTCCCGCGTCCTCGACCCGGCACTCGTCCTCGATCGCGACGATCCGGAAGTGGGAGCCGGACATCCTCTCGTCGGGAACGCTGAGGCCGGCCTGCGCGTCGCGGCCGATGAGCAGCGTGGCCCCGGAGCGCAAGGGGACTTCCTTTCCCTTGTCGGGACCGTTCTCGATGATGATCCTCGCCAACGCGCGCTCCGGTGTTGGACCGGCCCGCGGCTCAGGTCCCGCGGCCCGTTTCTTCTCGGGCCGTATTATAGGCCGGCCCTACAGCCCCTCGAAGAGAGCGGTTCCGACCCTCACGTGTGTCGCGCCCTCCTCGATCGCAACCTCGAGGTCGCCGGACATCCCCATCGAGAGGCCGAGCGGGCCGCGCGCCCATCCCTCGCCGATCGCGCGGTCACGGAGCTCGCGGAGCGCGCGGAAGACCGGGCGCGCCGCCTCCGGGTCGGGGGCGAGCGGGCCGAGCGCCATGAGCCCGGCGAGGCGCACCCCGTCGGTGCGCGCCGCTTCCTCGACGATCGCGCGGGCCTCCGCCGGGGGGGCGCCGGTCTTGGTCGCCTCGCCCGTGAGCGCCAGCTCCACGAACGCTTCCACGGGCGGATCGGGGCGCTCGCGGCCGATCCGCTCGAGCAGGCGGAGCGAGTCGAGCGAGTGGAGGGTCCGGAAGAGACGGAGGGCGGGCTTCACCTTGTTCGTCTGGAGGTGTCCCACCAGGTGCCAGCGGGGGTCGCCGGGGACCCGGGGCGCCTTCTCGAGCGCCGGCTGCACCCGGTTCTCCCCGAGGTCGCGCACCCCCAGGGTGACGAGGGCCGCCGCCACCTCCGGACCGACCGTCTTGGTGACCACGATCAGCGTCACTTCGGCGACGTCGCGCCGGGCGCGCTCCGCCACGCGCGCCATCCGGGCGCGGACGAGCGCCAGGTTCCGGGCCAGCGCGTCGCGGAGCCGATCCGCGTCGTGGCCTTCAACTCTCAACTTTCGACCTTCAACCGCACCGCCGCGCCCCGGCTTCCCACCTCCGCGTTGACGCACCCCATCTCGCTTCCTATCATGTGCGGCTGTCCGGCTCACGTCCAGAGCCGCAAAAGGGAATCTAGCGCCGCCTCCCCAGATCACCTGGAGGACCCATGAGAAAGGCCCTGCTCGTCCTGTGCGTCGTTCCCGGATTGTTCGCGGCCGGTTGCGCCTCCAAGGGAGCGGGATCGGATGACGCGGGGAGCTCCGGTTCCGGAAGGATGACGCGCACCGAGTCGGGCACCCTCGAGACGGCGCTTCCGCGGGCGGAGAAGGCGTGGGCGCACAAGATCGTGGTCCAGAAGCCCGGGGTGCGGCTCGAGTGGGTCGGACTCCACGGCGATCTCCTGCTGGCGGTGACGTCCGATGATGTCGTCCACGCGATCGGGACCGACGGGACCCCGCGGTGGGTCTTCACGCGCCTGCCGGGCGGGCTCGACTTCCCGCCGTCGGCGAGCCGGGAGCACGTCGTGTTCGTCTCGCGGGGGGACCTCTACGCCGTCGATCGGGCGACGGGAGCGCTCCGCAACATCGCCCGGACGGGGCTCAGCCCGTCGGCGGCGCCCGCCGTGGGGAACGGCACCGCGTACCTGCCGGCGATGAGCGACGGACGCATCCATGCGATCGACCTCCTGACGGGGCAGAAGGGGTGGCACTTTCGGTTCGGGGGCCTGGTGGACGGTCCACCGCTGGCCTCGGGCGAGGGGACGCGCACGCTCGTTCACTGCCCGGTCGGCGCGCGCGGGCTCGAGACGCTCGAGGGTATCCCGGCGCTCACGGCGGGACCCAAGGAGACCACCTGGCGGGCGACGATGGGCGGCGGGCTCGCGGCGCCGATGACGATCTCCGGGAACGTGATCCTGGCGACCGCCCGCGACTGGGCGGTCTACGCGTTCAGCCGCGGGTCGGGCGAGCTGCTCTGGGCCTACCACGCGGGCGTCCCGCTGCGCGCCTCCGCCGTGGGAGCGGGCGACCTGGTCTACGTTCGCGCGAACCATGAGCTGCGCGCCGTGCGCGGCGACAACGGCGATCTCGCCTGGAAGATCGAGGGCGCGACCTCGGTCCTGACCCCGTGGGGAGGGCAGGTGCTGCTGCGCGCCGGTCCCCGGGAGATCATCGTGGTCGACGCGAAGACGGGGACCGTGGACATGCGCGTGACGCACGGCGAGGACCACGTGCTGATGAACCCCGACGGCGACCGGCTCTACACCGCGCGCAAGGACGGGTCGATCTCCTGCACCATGTTCAAGAAGTGGTAGGGGGCCCGTTCCGGGACCGTCCGCCCGCGCCCGACCGGCGCGGGCGGCGTCGTTTCCGGGCCGACCGTTCTGAGCATCCGCTCGAGGCGGAGAGCGCCGTCCCGCGCATCGGCCCTCAGTCTCCTCGGCAGGTCCGCGCGGGTGCGCGCGCGCAGCACGTGATCGAGCGTTTCCCGGCCGCGCCGCTCCAGCACGTACCCCGGTGAGATCGAGCGGCAGGCCTCCTCGAGCGCGACATGGCGGATCGCGGGCTCCAGAGACAGGAGCATGAGCGCGTCCCAGCCGCCGTCCCTGCGTGAGGCGGCCAAGGCCTCCCTCGCCGCGGCTCCGACCGCGGCCGCGGCCCGTCGCGCGGAGGCGGCGATGCGAAGCAAACCGTCGTCGATGCCGGGCGTGAGCTCTCGCAGCGCGGGAAGGAGCATCAGCCGCACGCGGTTGCGGAGGAAGCGGGGCTCCCGGTTGGAGGCGTCGGCGCGGAACGGCAGGCCGTGCCCGGCTAGGTAGTCCAGGAGGTCCGCCTTGCGGACCGCGAGCCAGGGCCGAAGCACACGCACGGACGAGCCGGGGGCGAGGTGCCGGGCGGCGCGCATGCCCTGGAGGCCCCGGAGCCCTGCGCCGCGGAGGAGGCGCAGGAGGATCGTCTCGACCTGGTCGTCGCGCGTGTGCGCGAGCACGACCGCGCGGGCGCCGGAGCGGGCGGCGGCGTCGGCGAAGAAGGCGAAGCGGGCGGCGCGTGCGGAGGCCTCGGAGGGCGGGGGCTCGTCGAGGCGGGCGAGCGCGAGCGGGAGCGCGAGCCGTTCCGCCAGCGCGCGCACGAAGCCGGCGTCGAGGTCGGCGTCGGGGCCGCGCATGCGGTGGTGGAGATGGGCCACGACGAGGGGCCGTTGGAGTTCGGCGAGCACGTGCACGAGGGCGGTCGAATCGGGTCCTCCGGAGCATCCGACGAGGAGGCGGCCGTCGGCGCCCAGGCGCTGGAGGGAGGATTGCGTGGCGGCGTCGAGCTCCATCGGGGCCTATTCTCCGCTCTGCTTGCGGCCGCGGACAAGCGGTCGATACAATCCGCCCCCTTTGCGGCGCCGGGACGCGGCGCCTGGACCTCGAGAAAGGAGTGCCCATGGCCCTGCGGATCGGCATCAACGGGTTCGGGAGGATCGGGCGGATCGTCTTTCGCGTCATCCTGGAACGCGGGGACGTCGAGGTCGCGGCGGTGAACGACCTGACCGACGCCAAGATGCTGGCCTACCTGTTGAAGTACGACTCCGTCCACGGGAAGCTCAAGGCGGCGGTCGAGGCGAAGGAGGGGGCGCTGCTCGTGGACGGCCGCACGATCAAGGTGCTGGCCGAGAAGGACCCCGCGAAGCTGCCCTGGAAGGACCTGGGCGTGGACCTCGCGATGGAATCGACCGGGGTTTTCACGAAGCGGGCGGACATCGAGAAGCACCTGGCGGCGGGGGCGAAGAAGGTGATCCTGACGGTGCCGGCCAAGGACCCGATCGACGCGACGATCGTGCTGGGCGTGAACGACTCGATGCTGAAGCCCGAGCACAAGCTGGTGAGCAACGCGTCCTGCACGACGAACTGTCTGGCGCCGATGGCCAAGGTGCTGCACGAGCGCTTCGGGATCGTGGAGGGGCTGATGACGACGTGTCACGCCTACACGAACGACCAGCGGATCCTGGACCTGGTGCACAGCGATCCGCGGCGGGCGCGGGCGGCGGCGATCAACATCATCCCGACGAGCACGGGCGCGGCGAAGGCGGTGGGGATGGTGATCCCGGATCTGAACGGCAAGCTGAACGGGGTGGCGCTGCGCGTGCCGGTGTCGGACGGGTCGATCGTGGACCTGACCGCGAACCTGGGGAAGGACGCGACCGTGGAGTCGGTGAACGCGGCGATGAAGGAGTACGCCGAGGGGAAGCTGAAGGGCATCCTCGAGTACACCGAGGACCCGGTGGTGTCGCAGGACGTGGTCGGGAACCCGGTCTCGTGCCTGCTGGATGCGGCGTCGACGATGATGATGGGAAAGCGGATGGTGAAGGTCTTCGGCTGGTACGACAACGAGTGGGGCTATTCGAATCGCGTGGTGGACCTGATGAAGAAGTGCCTGGCGTCGTAGGCGCGCGATGAAGAAGCGGACGGTGCGGGACCTGGACGTGCGGGGCAGGCGCGCGCTGGTGCGGGTCGACTTCAACGTTCCGCTGGACGATCAGGGGCGGGTGACCAACGACTTGCGCATCCGGGAGGCGCTGCCGACCTTGCGCTTCATCCTGGAGCGGGGCGGCAAGCTGGTGCTGATGAGCCACCTGGGCCGGCCCAAGGGGCAGGTGGTGGAGTCGATGCGGCTCAAGCCGTCGGCGGAGCGGCTGCAGGAGCTGCTCGGGCGGCCGGTGCGCGCGGTGCGCGATTGCGTGGGGCCGGAAGTCGAGCGGGCGAGCGCCGCGCTGGGCGAGGGCGGCCTGATGATGCTGGAGAACCTGCGCTTCCATCCGGAGGAGGAGAAGAACGACGCGGGGTTCGCGCGGGCGCTGGCGCGGAACGGGGACGCGTTCGTGAACGACGCGTTCGGGTCGTCGCACCGGGCCCATGCGTCGGTGGCGGGGGTGGCGAAGCTGCTCCCGTCGGCGGCGGGCTTCCTGATGGAGAAGGAGCTGGAGAACCTGGGGGGGCTGCTCGGCGAGCCCGAGCGGCCCTTCGCGGCGGTGCTGGGCGGGGCGAAGGTCTCGGACAAGCTGGTGGTGCTGGGGAACCTGGCGCCGCGGCTGGATGCGCTGTTGATCGGCGGCGGGATGGCCTACACGTTCCTGAAGGCGCGGGGGGAGCCGGTGGGGGCGTCGAAGGTGGAGGAGGACCGCGTCGAGGCGGCACGGAAGATCATGGCGGACTGCGCCGCGAAGGGGGTGAAGCTGCTCCTGCCGGTGGATCACGTGGTGGCGACGCGCTTCGCGGCGGACGCGCCGGCGCGGGTGGTGGAGCGGATCGGGGAGGGCGAGATGGGGCTCGACATCGGTCCGCGGAGTTGCGATCTCTTCGCGGAGGAGCTGGGGCGGTGCCGGACGATTCTGTGGAACGGGCCGGTGGGGGTGTTCGAGTGGGAGGCGTATCGGAACGGGACGAAGCGGGTGGGGGAAGCGATCGCGCGGTCGGGGGGGCGGACGGTGGTGGGTGGGGGGGACTCGGCGGCGGCGG
>Ga0187892_10010242_pt1 | contig 11966 bp, 8 predicted proteins | sample MA1701073metaG_FD_139345 | JGI IMG/M metagenome (GOLD analysis project Ga0187892, IMG submission 139345) | Bio-ooze microbial communities from a basaltic lava cave in the Kipuka Kanohina Cave System on the Island of Hawaii, USA - MA170107-3 metaG ...
AGCCGAGCCAAGATCGTTCCGGTTGATCTGCCAATGGACGATGTCTTGGAGTGCTTTCTGATAGGCAAGCCTTCGTTCGACACTTGCAGGCTGCAGCCGGAACTCATTCTCAATCACGGTCAGACGGGTCTGATCGAGTTGTCCATCACGGATTACTTCAGAATCATCTAATCCGGTTAGCTTCAGGGCTTCATCGAGCACTTCGACGGGAACCGATTGCTGGCGTTGGATGCCAGTCGAGCCGACGACATCCTGGGGACCGGGACTGTATTGTCCCTGTTCAATGCGTTCCACTAACTCCTTTGAGAAGCCAAAAACATTGCCGTTGCGCTCGTAGTGAATCCGGTCCCCATCCTCCCATGCGCGCTCGACGCTCAGCTTCTTGCCATTGCGCAGGTGGATTACATCGGCGGTAGATGATTGAGCAGAGAGTACAAAAAGCAGAAGAAAGAGAGCTTGATTCGAGCGGCGAAGGCAGAAGCCCGGCCTTGTCGCATTCTTTATCGAGGCGGAAGAACCGTTGTCAGTTTGAATCACTCCATCCCCAGTAGGTAGCGTCTCCGACATAGGAGGAACCATCGTCGGACCGGTTTCGAGACTTTAGCATGCTGGAAACACGGTTCTTGCAACCGGATTGATTCAAATCGAGCAGCCCTGTATCTTGCGCGGGCGATCCAGCAATGTATACCCGATCGGGCCCACAAAATAAAATGGAATAACAGAAAACAGCAGTATGTCGATAAATCATGACGAGCCGCTTTTCGGGAGAGCAAGTTTAGAAACCCAAGCGCGGGAAAGGCAAAAGATATCTTGCGAGTTCTGGTTGCCGAAGACGATCGCGTCTCAAGAGCCATTTTGAAACTCAACCTCGAGAAATGGGGATATGAGGTGGTCGTGTGTACGGACGGTCTCCAGGCTTGGAGCGAGCTCCAGAAGCCCGATGCGCCGCGCATGGCAATCTTGGACTGGATGATGCCAGGTATGGATGGCATTCAGGTTTGCCGCGCAGTGCGCGAACAGTCGGCGCAGCCTTACGTTTATGTTCTGCTGTTAACGGCCAAGAGCTTGAAGGAAGATCTGCTGGCCGGGCTCAATGCCGGAGCAGACGACTATCTGACAAAACCAATGGATCCCCAGGAGCTTGAACTGCGGCTCCGAGCGGGCCGCCGTATCCTGGACCTGCAATCGGAACTGATCTCTGCGCGGGAAGGCTTGCACATTCAGGCAACTCAGGATTCGCTGACGGGAGTGCTGAATCGTCGGGCGGTGCTTGAGACCTTGCAGAGTGAACTGGTTCGCGCCATCCGACAGCATTTTTCGCTGGGAGTGATTCTTGCCGATCTGGACCATTTCAAGTCGATCAATGACACGCATGGCCATGCTGCCGGCGACGCTGTGCTCTGTGAAGCCGCCAGGCGGATGGTTAGTGCTCTCCGACCTTACGATCGCTTGGGACGGTACGGAGGCGAAGAGTTTCTGATTGTGGCGCCGGGCTGCGGGCCCGACGACGTCATCGGCGTTGGTGAAAGGCTGCGTCTGGCATTGCTTGAAGAGCCTGTCCAGACCCGTAGCGGCACCATCGAGCTTTCGGCAAGCTTTGGCGTGATCTCAAGTACTCAACTCGATCACATGGACGCCGAGACCTTGATCCAAGCGGCCGATGAAGCGCTCTATCAAGCCAAAGCCTCAGGTAGGAACTGTGTTCGAGTTGCAGATCGTGTGGCTGGCAGCCTGAGTGTTGCGTCTCCTCTCTCCGTCACCGACTACGCCAGCACAACGGAGCGACAACCCTGAAGTTATTGCGTCCCTGCTCGCTCTGAAGAGTTCGGGCTGGGCAACACGGCTGGCACTCTTCATCTTTTTTCTATTTGCCTTCCCACAAATCGTAGTTTATTTTCCGACACTGTGCGACAGTCTTCACTGCCGCGTGGAACACACTCGTCCTCCGCTCCGAGATGACCCTAATACCACTATTGACAGGATTGGACTCGCAAGAGGCGTTGAATCGGTTGAGTCTTCAAGATGGTTCACTCCTCAGGCACTGCCAGAGGATATACAAGCTCGAGATGCAGCGGCTGAAGTGGCGGCATTGGAACGGAGCGGAAGGCTCAGCAATCACGGTTGGACGCAGTGTGATTGTAGACCGCATCGTTGAAGCGGTGTCAGACTCAGGCCTCAGGGAAATTGCAGAAATTGGACGGCAGTCGGCGGCAGGGATTCGGAATGCGGCGTGGATTGCGTTGGGAGAGTATGGGCGTCTAGAACTGGCTCCTCACTCACCTGTTGATGTCTTGTTGCTGGTGAAGTCACATGACAGACCTGATGCAGGCCGCGGCCTGGAGGCTGCGGTGCGAGAGGCTCTCAGCTCGCTTGGTTTTGAGATTAGACTCTCTGTGTTGACTTCAAAGGAGTGCCTCCATCGGTCCCAGACGCAGTTTCCTTTTGCGTTTGCGTGCCTTGGAGCACGCTATGTCTCAGGTGATGCGGCGGCATTCCAGGAGTGGAACCAGCGTTTCCGGGTAAATCTGGTCAAGAACCAGATGGTGTTCCTGTCTGAGCTGTCGGACTACCTAGCCGCCTTGCACGAGGACTATGGGCCCAGCGTCTACCTCACCGAGTCAGACTTGAAGCTCGGTATTGGCGGGCTGGTCGATCTGGCTGGCCTGCACGGCTGCTTGACGGTGATGACGGGAAGGAATGATCCGCTGATGCGTCCTGTTGACAGCCTCGGGCCCAGAGACTGGCAGCGGCTGGAGCATGCGCGCCGGCGCCTGATCTCGGTTCGCAACCATCTCCACTTCCTGGAAGGAAGGCGACAGGATAGCCTGCGAAGTGAACGTTTTCATCAGGTCGCCGAGTTTGTGGCCGGCTCAACCGAAGAGCCCAAGCTTGCGATGGGATTTCTGGTGCGCGATATGGTCCGCCGTCGTCGACAAGTGCATCAAATCGTGAGTCGCTTCTTGCGGACGGCCACACATCATGTGAATGCGAAAGCCGACGACGCCAAGGTTCGCTATTTGAAGCTTACAACGCCCGCTTCCATGGATCTCCTGGATGGGAAGGAAACTTCGGGAACCCCTGAACGTTGGATGAAGCTTTTCCGTTTCGGGCAGACTGAACCCGTTCTGTTTAGCGATGAACTCGAGGCAGCTCTGCTGAGTCAGTTTCCCACTTGGAGTTTCGATGCGTTTCACTCTCCAGCAATGCACGCTGAGTTTCGAATGCTGCTCAAGCAGAAAGGGCGCGTGGGACCGGTCCTGCGGAGAATGCGTGAAACTGGATTTCTGGGGCGGTACCTCCCAGAGATCGGGCGATTGGATTGCCTTCCTCAGCTTGACCCCTGCAGGAAATACACGATTGACGAGGAAGTGTTTAAGTCGATTGACGTCCTGGACGAGATGGCAGCCTCGCCTGTCGTCTCGATGCACGACTACCAGCGTGTGCTAGACCAAGTCGCCGATGCTTCCCTTGTCTATCTTGCCTTGCTGCTGCGCTATTCGGGCTTTCGTCTTGCTCCAGGCCACCTGCCACGCCACGGCGCTATTGCTGCGTACGCTTTGTGCCGTCTCAATGTTGAACCAGAGAGCCAGGAGAAAGTGCTACTGCTCGTGCGCGAGCAGCGTCTGCTGGCCGAGGTGTCACAACGGCGCGATCTCGATGATCCCTTCATCTTGCAGGAAGTTTGCGACGCGGTGGAAACTGCCGACAATCTCAACATGTTGCTGTTGTTGACCTATGTCGGCTTGCAATCGAGCGAGGAAGAGTTGTGGAACGAACGCAAGGATTTCCTGCTGTGGTCGCTTTACTTTAAGGTGTTTGACCGGCTTATGTTCGGGGACGAGATCAGCGAGCCAGAATACGCCCAGGTGGCAGTAATTCAGCAACGGGTGTTGGAACAGTTGGGCACTGAGTTTGAAACTGATGCCGTCCTTCGGCATTTCCTTTTGCTTCCGGAAAAGTATGCGCTCTATACACCGTTACCGCAGATTATCTCGCATGTCAGACTTTGCGATCGTCTACAGGACCAACCCGTTGTTAGTTCATGGGCTGCTCATGGAGCCGGCTATACCGAGCTGACTCTTTCCACTCGCGACCTTCCAGGGCGGTTTGCTCAAATCGCAGGCACCCTGACTTCGCAGGGGATCAGCATTCTGAGTGCGCAGCTGAACACCCGTGACGATGCGGTCGTCATCGATACCTTTCAAGTGTGTGATGAGCAGGGGCAGGCGATTGTCGACGCGGACGTGTGGAGACGTGTGGATCGTTTGCTCGCCAGCGTCATCAGTGGCGAGCGGGATCTGAAGGAGATTCTCGCCTCGCGCCACAAGCCAACCGATGAGTTGGCAGTGAGCCTCCCAGCGCCCCGGCTTCGGATTGACAACGAAATCGCGTCGCAAAGCACAGTAATCGAGGTGCAGACCCAGGATCGGCCGGGACTGGGTTATCGCATCGCGAAGGCGCTGGCTGACTTGGGGCTGAATATTCTTTCGGCAAAACTGGCTACGGAGCGCAACCACGCCTTTGATGTGTTCTATGTGCAAACTCGCGAAGGAGGGAAGGTCACAAGCAGCTTCCAAATGACGGAGGTTCTAGAGCGCCTGCGTTCGGCGCTGAAGTGAGAGTGCGAAGTTAGGAATTCGAATTGGAGACGTAAGCGTTCGGTTCGTCGATCGTACTTCGAACTTCGACCTTCGCACTTCATTAGCGTTTCAGTTCGTTGAAGAAATGAGCTGCCCCGGCGATTCCGGTTTGGAAATTGTACAAGTCCAGCTTCTCGTTCGGGGCATGGGCATTCTCGTCAGGTAGCCCAATACCCATCAGAACGCTTGGTAACCCAAGCAGTTCGGCGAAAGTGGCGACGACAGGAATCGATCCCCCTTCGCGCACGAAAACGGGGCGTTTCCCAAAGGCCTTCTCAAACGCGCGGGAGGCAGCTTGAATGGCTGGATGATCGATCGGAGCAACCCAAGCCTTGCCGCCATGCATGCGAGTCACAGTCAATTCCGTCGCTGCCGGGGCGATCTGTTTCACGTAGGTTTCAAACAGCTTTGCAATCTTGTCGGGATCCTGGTTGGGCACCAGACGCATGCTGATCTTGGCCATGGCCTTCGCTGGGATGACCGTCTTGGCTCCTTCGCCGATAAAGCCGCCACAGAGGCCGTTAACCTCGAGCGTCGGTCGGACCCAGATGCGCTGTAATGTGTTGTAGCCCTTCTCACCAAACAACGCGGGAGCAGCCAGGTCTTTTCGGTATTTCTCCTCGTCGAACGGAAGTCTGGCCAGCTCCTGTGTCTCTTCCGAGGTCATCTCCAGCACGTCATCGTAGAATCCCGGAATCTGAACACGACCATCCTTGTCCTTGAGTGCCGTGATGATCTGTGCCAACGCGAAGTTCGGGTTAATGACCGTGCCGCCGAACGAGCCCGAGTGTAGGTCGCTGTTGGAGCCCTTTAGATCGATCTGGCAGTAGACAAGCCCCCGGAGCCCATAGCAGATTGATGGTACCCCTCGATCGAACATCGGAGTATCGGAAATCAGGACGACGTCCGCTTTCAGAAGCTCCTTGTGGTCGGCAATGAAGTTGTCAAGATTGGCACTGCCTACCTCTTCTTCCCCTTCGATCAAGAATTTGATGTTTACCGGCAACTTTCCTTCCGATTTCAAGTGTGCTTCAACGCCTTTGAAGTTCATCAGCACTTGGCCTTTGTCATCCACGGAACCGCGGGCAAAGATTTCTCCATCACGGATCGTCGGGTCGAACGGCCCCGAGATCCAAAGATCAAGCGGATCGACGGGTTGCACATCGTAGTGTCCATAACAGAGCACTGTCGGCTGCCCAGGAGCGCCCAGCCATTCCCCGTAAACTATGGGGTGTCCGGGTGTGGGAAACAGTTGAGTTTGCTGCATGCCAATTAGGCGAAGCTGTTCGGCGACGTATTGGGCGCAGCGGAGGACATCCTTCTTGTTTTCGGCGTTGTTGCTAATACTTGGAATGCGCAGGAAGGCCTTCAGCTCCTCCAGAAAGCGATCCTTGCCCTCGTCGATATACTTCAGCACTTTCTCCATGCACGTCCTCCTCGGTGTTCGGTTGTTTGGAGTCTAACCCAGCCAGTGTGAAGATGTCATTTGGGCTTTTCCGCAACAGCCGAGATCCAGGATATCCGGAGGGCTCGCCACAGTCGCCTACAGTCGTAACTTTGACACCTTAATCGTGAAACAGTCCTAATGCAAAGCCTTCTTGGGCCGATAATTACCGTGGAAGATTCTACGGTGAGGGAAGCCCTGCATGTTCAACTTAATGTCCGCACGCCACACGTTTTCGCGCGATTTGGCCATCGATTTGGGAACGGCGAATTCGCTGGTCTACCATGAAGGGAAAGGTGTTGTGGTCAACGAGCCTTCAATAGTGGCTATGAACACGGTGACGCACGAAGTGGAAGCCGTCGGTCTTGCCGCGAAAGAAATGCTGGGCAGAACCCCTCAAAACATCGTGGCCATACGCCCGATGCGCAAGGGCGTGATTGCAGACTTCCGAGTTACCGAGAAAATGCTGGCGTATTTCATCCAGCGCGCACATGGGCGCAAATTCTTCGTACATCCGCGAATCATCGTTAGCGTACCTTCAGAGATCACGCAAGTAGAGCGTCGTGCCGTCACCGATTCGGCTTCCAGGGCGAAGGCGAGCGAGGTCTATTTGGTCGAGCAGGCAATGATGGCGGCCATCGGTGCCGGTCTTCCAGTTACCGAGCCCGCCGGCAGTATGGTCGTCGATATCGGTGGAGGAACGAGCGATATTGCAGTCATTTCCCTTTCGGGTGTCGTCTAAAGCAAGTCTGTGCGGGTTGCCGGGGACGAAATGGATGAAGCGATTATACGGTACATCAAGCAGAAGCATAACCTGCTGATCGGCGACCGTATGGCCGAGCAGATCAAGATTGGAGTTGGTTCGGCGTTTCCCCTTGAGGCGCCACTTGAGATGGAAATCCGTGGACGCAACTTAATTCAAGGCGTTCCACAGGCGATCACCATTACGGATACTGAAATCCGTGAAGCACTTTCCGAGAGTATAGGAGTCATCGTCAACGCAGTTCGCACAGCGCTGGAGAAGGTTCCGCCTGAACTATCGGGAGACTTGGTTGACCGCGGGATTATGCTGGTTGGGGGCGGTGCCCTCTTGCGCAACCTCGATCGAAAGCTGGCCGAGGAGACGCAACTACCTGTGATGCTCGCCGAGGACCCGCTGCGGTCGGTGGTCATGGGCACAGGCAAGCTGCTCACAGACTTCAAATTCCTTCGTAAAGTTGCTTTGGAAGTAGATTGAAGGATTCGATTCGAGACATTGCGTTCGTGGCGGCTACGGCCGTTTGCGGCGCTTACCTATTGGTTGGCCTACGAGATTTCTATGCGAATGCGAGAAGACAGTTCCGCTGCGGTGACGAGGGAAGTTAAGGGATACGTCCTCAGACGAAGTCCGCGTGCCATGGTGAAGATCCCGGTCGTTCTCAAAGGGGTTGACAAACACGGCTATGAATTTGAAGAAGAGACGGAGACTTTTGTCGTCAGCAAGTTTGGCGCACGAGTTTTTACCATCCACGAACTGGCTGAGGATGCTGTCCTGGAACTGCGACTCAAGTCCAGTGACGAATGGTCACAGTTTCGGATCGCATGGCTCGGCAGGCAGGAGGATGACTCGCTCGGCCATATTGGTCTTGAGTTCATCCACACAACGGACTTCTTCGGCGTAACATTCCCAGTCGAGGATTGGACCTAGTTCAGGTCGCAAAGCAAGCAGAAGACACGCTAATCCTGGGTGCCGGCCTGTGTCAGAAGCCACAGCGCCATCGCCCTTCAAGTTACTCCATCAAAAGACAGTGTAGTTTTGTTCGCGCGAGGTTTCTTTGCTGGACGGCGGCGTCATGCCAGGCTGCGTCCGTGAGACGCTATCCCGATGCCGCATGTGGTTAACGAGATTGTGGAACTCATTGACCAGCTCACCCAACTCGTCGCGGGCGTTCAATCTCAGGAAGACATCGTAGTTACCGTTCGATGCCTTCCGGAGTGCCTGGGTCACAGCCCGAATTGGGTGGAGGACCCGTCGTGGCAGGTACCAGGTGAAGGCGAAGCTGAGCAACAGGGTGAGAACCAGGGTCACAGTAATCAGCAGAGTAGCACGCTTGCCGAGGCTCTCCGTCCGTGCCCGCTCATCTTCGATATTCTTCCATCCACTGTCGTTTATGAGCTGAGCCTGGACTGAGAGCGCTTCTCCCTTGGACTGAAGTTCTTGAAGCAGTTCCGATCGCTCGGGCGCTGAAGCGATCATCCACTGGGTAATGATCTGATCAAACGATGTCGCGGCACCGCTGATTTCGTCGATCGCTTCGGTGACCTGTTCACGGGTCTTGGAACGTTTCGCCACCTGGACCAACTTGTCGATACGCTGCTGATAGCTCTCAACGCCGCTAGAAAATTCCTTCAAGGCGGCCGCATTCTCCCGCGGACTCGTCGATTGAGAGATCTCTTCAATGCTGGCCATGTAGGATTTTAGCAATTCCTTCAATTCTGTAAATCGGAGTCGTTCGGTTGTGGAACGTACCAAACCATCCTCGATTTGCATGGCCACTTTCTGGGAACTCTCGCGAATCTTTCGGAGTGAGCCTGGGTCATTCAGCAGGACATAGTTCTTCTGCGCCTTCCGCATTTCGTCTACTTCCTGGGCGATCTGTCCAGTCAATTGCCCCACTTTGGCATCTACGGTAGCGATACGGTTGGTTGCAGTCACCATTCCAGCTATGTAATAGATCGAGAGAAAAATGACCGGGAGGAAAATAAGACGAGAAACAGTGATGCCTAATCCAATTCGGCCTCGCATCGAAAGGCGGTCACCGTACTTCCGCCATATTCTCCACAGTCGGACTCTCATAAACCTCGCTTGGCGAATGAACTGGAATGAACAGTGAAGAGATAGCAGCTAGAAGGGCGGGCCGACGCAGATCACAAAACAGGATTATACGCAAAACGGGAGAACCGACCAACAAAAATGTCGACTGCATGTCGACGCCAAGTACTTGACAATCAAGTGTGCTGATTGAATCACATCATTCCAAGGCGGTATTTGGCTGTAACTCTCTAGGCGGCAGGAAGGCAGAAATACACGGACTGGGATAAGGCTGCAGCGCTTGCACAGACAAATTTGCTTGCTCCAGACAGGATTCGCGACTTACTATCGCTCTCAGAATGGCTAAGAACCGCACATCGTCGCGCTGGGCAGCGATCGCACCGGCTGTGACGCTCGTTCTCTTCTTTGTTGCCAGCGCAAGTTCGGCGCACTCCCACAACGGGACATCAAGTCGAGGGTGCGACCTGTGCCACACGGCCAAGTTACCGGTTCTCTGCCTCCCGGTCGGACCGACAGTCGTCTTGCCTACTCACGCCGACTGGCATTTGCCGCTCGTTGTTTTCTTCCGGGTTCTGGAATCTGATCGCGTCTCCGGGCCCAGCCGCGCCCCTCCGCTGAGTTAGTTCATTCCGCTCCAGATCCAAGCACAGACCAGGCTGACTGTTGATCACGCTTTTGCTGGTTGGTCGCAGCTCAGTCTGTCTTCGCCCCCACGCAGATGCATTATTTGCATCCGCAAGCCCGTGCTTATGTGCAAACGGGCTCAGAGCCGGAGGCCGAATGCTTTTGATTTCCTTCCTAAATCTATCCAGCTCACGAGAATTCACGATAAAGAAATCATCAGGAGCTCTACAACCATGGATCCAAAATTTGTTGCTCAATTCATGATTTTCGCTTCCCCTTTGTCTTTGAAGAAAGGTTCGCTCGGACGAAGTCTGAGAACAATCATTCGGCCCGCTCGAGACATCACAAAACCACGCCTCACGGTGGAATTGCTAAATTACGTTATGCAGGTGCTGGTGTTTCCGTGCCCGGTCCGTTATTTGCAGAATTTTATTTTCGTGCTCGTTTCACTCTGCGCCTTGTCGACTCTCAGTTCAGGTCAAACCTTGAATGGCACGATTAAGGGTGTGGTGACATTAGAAATCTCTGGTTCGCCTGTCCATAACGTCACGGTTACGATTCTCCAATTGAAGCGCTCCGTAGAAACTGAGGACGATGGCAGTTACACGTTCTCCAATGTTCCTCCCGGACGATACACCATCGTGGCCCATCTTCACCGTGTGCCCGACGCTATCACCACGGTTGAAGTTTCAGCCGGTGCGACCGCAACTGCCGACTTAAAGCTTCAACTGGAAACCCTTAAGCTCCAGATTACGGTGACTGCATCGGGCAGTGAGGAAACGACGTTTGATTCCATTCAGTCCGTTGAGACGCTCGGATCCCTTGAGCTGGCTCAGAAAAACCCCCTCACGTTGGGCGAAGCGTTGGAGAACGAGACCGGAGTGGCAAAGCGTAGCCTGGGCCCAGGTTCAACGCGTCCGGTGATCAGAGGTTTTGACGGGGACCGAGTGCTGGTCATGGTCGACGGAGGCCGCGTCGGATCGCTTGCATCGCAGTCCAGCGACCATGGAGAACCCATCAATGTATTGACGGCAGAGAAAGTGGAGGTGGTGAGAGGGCCTGCAACCTTGCTCTACGGCAGCAATGCGGCAGGAGGGGTCGTGAATGTGCTTACGGGGCACGATTCCCCTCATGAGGGTGTGCACGGTTACGTCACTGGCGTCGGGGGAACAAACAGTTCCCAAGCTGGTGGCAGCGGTGGGGTTGAGTTTGGAACTTCAAGTTGGCTGACGTGGCTAAACGGCGGTGGTCAGAGAACCAATGATTACAAGACTCCACTTGGAACCGTTACCAATTCCTTCACTCGCAGCTATAACGGTGCAGGAGGTGTCGGCTGGTATCCTGGAAAAGCCTTCCTAAGCACCAGTTATAGCTACGACCACCCGCGCTACGGGATACCGCTGGATCCCGAGGAGCCCGAGGAGGTTAGGGTGCTCAACATGCGCCGCCATAATATCCGGGCCACCGGCGGCTTCCGCGATCTCAATTCCTTTTTTGCGAGTTTCCGAGCTACGTTCAACTACAACGACTATCAACACCAGGAAATCCCCAACGGCGTGATTGGCACGGTGTTCAAGAACAAGACGTACCTGTACGATGGAATGGTCGATCAAAAAAAGACGGGCCGGTGGTCAGGAAGCTTCGGCTATTGGGGGATGCATCGGGACTACTCTGCCACCGGTGAGGAAGTATTGACTCCTCCGACCTTGCAGAACGCTGTAGCCGCGTTCGCACTAGAAACCTTTGATTTGCGGAAGATCATTCTTCAGTTTGGCGGCCGGGTCGAACATAACGGTTTCGCTCCGGAAGGCCTGCCCAACCGCTCCTTTAACGGTGCTTCTGCAGCGGCAGGTGTCCGAATTCCCCTCTGGGAAGGTGGGGCATTTGTCACGAACTACAGTCATTCCTACAGGGCTCCCGCTATTGAGGAACTGTATAACAACGGTCCACATGACGGAACGCTGCTATTCGAGATCGGCGACCCTAACCTGAAGCGAGAATTAAATGACGGGATCGATCTCTCGTTGCGCCATTCCACTGGCCGGCTGCGAGGCGAGGTCAACTATTATTACTATCACATCAAAGACTTTGTATTCCTGGCGCCCACTGGGGAGTTTGATGAGGAATCTGGGTTTGAGATCGCCAACTACAGTCAAGCTACCAGCCGTTTTCAAGGAGCGGAAGCCAAACTGGATGTGGGAGTACACCGCAATATCTGGCTCAACTTCGCGACGGATTATGTGAACGCTAGACTGACAGCCTCCGACACGCCGCTGCCCCGCATCCCTCCCTGGCGAGGACGTTTCGGCATCGATGCGGATTACAAAGGGTTCCACATCAAGCCAGAAGTCATCATAGCAAGGGACCAGGATCAGATTTTTAGGACAGAGACACGGACGGCAGGTTACACAACCTTTGGCTTGACCGCCTCATACACCGTAGCGCA
>Ga0187892_10010243_pt1 | contig 11965 bp, 18 predicted proteins | sample MA1701073metaG_FD_139345 | JGI IMG/M metagenome (GOLD analysis project Ga0187892, IMG submission 139345) | Bio-ooze microbial communities from a basaltic lava cave in the Kipuka Kanohina Cave System on the Island of Hawaii, USA - MA170107-3 metaG ...
CCTCCAGATGAACTGAATCAGCTCAACAAGGATCACCCCGGCACGGGTCTTGCTGAACTCATCATCAAAACCGGCATTGCAGCCGGAGTTCATCGTTGCACGTCTTCGGAGCAGCCCTTGATGCGTTCCTGGGGTCGCGCGGTTGCAGCATGTGGAGTGGCAAGCCTGGCGCTCGTCTTTCAGATACCCCCTGAGGCACAAGCGATTAGTTCGGCCTGTCCCTCCAAGACCAAGTCCACCAGAATCGCGCATGACACGTCCTGCCTACCCCTGTGCCTCTGCCCGACGCAGCCGCCGCAGAGACGCACGTCTCTGCATCGCGCTCGAAAGGCTACCAGTCAGGAGATTGTCACACTTCGCCAGTGGCGCCGGGCGATGCTCTCACAAGGTCCGTGGGTGGGTCGAGGCCAGCAAGCACGTCTGCTGGATGGCTGGAAGATCCGTTTGATTGACGGCGACACCTTCGCCTACGGGGCTGAGCGCGTCCGCATCAGGGGGATCAACACGCCGGAGGTGTCAGAGCCGGGAGGGTTTGAAGCCACGCAACGGTTGGATCTCCTGCTCCGCGAGGGGCCGGTCTTCGTCGTCCCTCAGACCCTGGACGTGTACGGACGGATCGTGGCCGACGTCTATGTGAACGACACCAATGTGGCGGAGGTGCTGAGGGAGGAGGGGTACATCAAACAGAAGTAACGGACGCTCCTTGAATGTCCAGGCGTAAAACGGTATGATGATCCATCGAAATATCGTATGAAGGAGGGTCTCATGCCAACGACGACGATCTCTCCCAAATTTCAGGTCGTGATCCCCAAGGAGGTGAGAGACAAACTGCATCTGCGTCCGCGACAACGAGTCCAGGTGCTGGAAAAAGGAGGGGTGATCACCCTGATTCCTGATGTCCCGATCAAGTCGCTAAAGGGGTTCGCAAAGGGAATTTCTTTAACAGGTCTTCGTGAGAAGAAAGATCGGATGTGAAGGTGCTGGTTGATTCCAGCGGGTGGGTCCATTTTTTCGTCGGTGGTCCACTCGCTGATCGTTATGAATCTCACCTTACTCGACCTGCCGAGCTGATCACTCCCACGATCGTCATCTACGAAGTCTATAAAAGGCTGAAGCGCGAATTCGGTGAAGAACGAGCCCTGCTCGCCTCCGGAAAAATGAGCGCCACGCATGTGATTTCCCTCACTGAACCCATAGCCTTTCTGGCCGCCGACCTGAGCTTGGCTCATGGTTTAGCCATGGCTGATGCCATCGTCTACGCGACGGCCCGCCACCAGGAGGCCCAACTCATCACGAGCGACGCCGACCTGAAGGATTTCCCCGGAGTGCTGTACATTAGCTAGAGGGCGACGGCTGAAGACGAATCTGAAGCCTTTTCTGAACATGCGCGTTCGTCGAAGTCTACGTCAACAGCCCTAACGTCGCGGAGGTGCTGGAGGAGGGGTACGCGAAGAACAGGTAATATACCGCCCTCGCTCCCGCGCCTCTCGCGGCACCCCTACCACGGCGCTCCAAAGTGGAATCCTTCGGGTATTCCCGTCGCCAGGGTCGGAGACCCTGGTGGACGCCGGGAGGGACCCCGCCGCTCCGGCGGACGTTCGCTCGAGGCGGCATATTACCAGGTGTTGGAGGGAAGAGATGGTAACTCGTTCTTGGTAAAGAGCTGATGGCGAATGGTCAGCCAGAATACCCTGCGGACTGAGCTCCTGGTGAAGTGTTGGACGTTGTAGTAGACTTTCCTCCGATTTGATTGCAATAGCTCAACCTGCGACCCTGCAAGTAGATGAGGCAGTAGACCAATAGTTATCCGAACACGTGACCGCCATGAAAGGGAAGAAATCTGAGAGGGACGCGAAGCTCAGACTTCTCCACCGCCTACTAATCTCCTACAACGACTTCCACCAGGCATCGCAGATCGCCTCATATATTCTCCGCCACAGATTCCAAGACAAGGTCGAGTCCCTAAGAGGTGAGCGTCGGTACCGAATCAAGCTGCTGTGGCAAGCGCTGAACTGCGCAATGGTGGTCTCTTACTGCCGCCCCTTCTCCGGCAATGACCGACGGTCCGCGAAGCCGATTCCGGACCTGCCCAAGCGTTTTCTAAAGAACCTGACTCCGGAGGAGCGAGAACTGCACGCAGTCGCGATGGAAGACCGGAACACCCTTCTCGCTCATTCCGATTCAAAGGCTTGGAATCTTCGGCCCTTCTTCCTGGAGACGACGCCGGGGCGTAGGATGTTGGTGCCGCTTCACAGTGACGTGAGGGCGCCGCTTGTGCATCAAGCCGTCGAGCAGCTTCAGGCAATCTGCGCGAAGCTTATGGAGCTTGTGTTTCAAGAGCGAATGCAGCTTGAGAAGGAGCTAGCCGATGTACTGCCTGCAGCCTCTGCCAGCGAACTGCTGACGCAAAGCTCCGAGGAGGAGCATGGCAGATAACAACGCGCTGAAGCTGACGAGCGGGGCCTGGCATGGTAAGTGTCCCGCTTGCAACTGAGTGCGCTATTAGGCCACTTAGCCGAGGTGCAACAACAATGAGTCACAACCAAGTTAATGAGTTGGTCCCCGAAGGGATCACTTTTCTCCGACGCGTTCAGGAGGTCGCGGACGCTTGTGCCCAGCATACCGACCAACAACTTCCGAAGATGGGGAAGGCTGCACCTCAGATATTCGAGAATCTTGGGACGGTTTTGTCCATCCTTTATAGGATGGGTGCATGTTTCTGGGGTTGCAGAGAAGGCGATCATCTCATCGAGTACATCGTTGGTCGATCTTGCAGCACGGCACTGGCCGCATTATCGGTGATGAGGTTCGGGTACTACGATGAGGCGTTGAGCCTCGCCCGCAATGTGGGCGAGGCTTCTAACCTTCTCACTTTGTTCAGTAGAGACAAATCGTCACTTGAAAGGTGGCGTTCACTTGACGATCGCACCCGCAAGTCCGAGTTCTCTCCGGTGAAGGTTCGCCTGGCCCTCGAACACTTTGGCCTTGTCGACCTCGGCCTCATAAACGAGGATAGGTATCGGCAACTCTCCACCATTGGAACCCATGTCTCGCCCCAGACGAAGCCACAGAACTACAATCCTATGGCGGTGCCAACGCTCGGGGCGCTGTTCCAAGATATTGGTGTTCTGGTCACCCTAAATGAGATTGGAACCGCAGTAGGCTTCTTGGCTCCACCAGCAGCGATGCTACTCAGCCTCAAGCGAGAGCGCTGGGTCCATTTGAAGGAAGCTGTCATCGACCTGTTGTCTTCTGTCGGGGGTATCCACGCCACGGACCTCGATGAAGTAATGCGTGCCTTGCAAGAGAACCTTTGAGCAGGCGTGCTAGGGATATGCGTCCTAACAAGCGGTTGCACCAGACGGCGCCGTCGCAATCGTAAGCACCGCGGGTGAACCGCGTGGCATTAGGCATATTTTAGAGGGCAGACTTTATGGATATTAAATTTGTATGGTCTACACCAACTACTGCAGTACCTCCTGATGTCTTGGAATCCAAAATTCGTGAGGACATCGAAAGTGATCCGGACATCCGCCCTTGTCATTCTGGAAAAATCACGGCTCATTTATCCTCGACTGATCCCTTAGAAGTCACCATCAATGGAAAGTTAGTGTGTCAGTGCGGTAAAGCCTTTGCGACTTTTTCGGGAGCTAGTGACGGGTCAAGATTGACCTACAGCTAGTAGTCAGATAACTGAAAAGAGGTAGCGGGGAAATTGGGGTCAGAGTGCTATCTCATTGCTGTATGTTGATTTTAAGGGGCGGACCTTTTCAGGCCCTGTAAAGGTTCACATCCTTCTCGAAGGCACTTCTCTCCATTGTCGATTCTGCTGTGAAAGACGCACGCCGGCTTCGGAATACCTTTCGGCGGAGTACTGCTAATCGTCTCGCAGAAGACATTTGGAACGTTGCTTTCAAGAGCCAGATGCTCAGGCAAACGCTCAAAGCACTTACCGGTTCTGAGAACCTATTCGCTCCGCAAGAAATTGCTAGTGACGATACGAAACCTAGAGATTTGTGCCTCCCCGACACCATCGACCCACGCGAGAAGAAGGAGTGAACGGTGTTTACGAAGACGTTTTGGCTTCAAATATTAGGTCTTTGGCTCAGTCTGTCGCTAGGTTATTGGGTTATGTACGGCTCCCGAGGATTCCACAGCGCTTTACTGGTAGCGGCAACTGAAATCGTCCCATTGTTGCTGCTAGGTGGTGTAGTTTGGCTATTGATTTGGCTGATCTTCCGCGTCCGTCGTTGTCCAGAACGTGCACCAAACATAACCCGAAGTATTTTCCTGGTCACCGCAATTATCGTTTGGGTCCTTTTCATGGCACGACTGGTGGGTGCCATAAAGTGATCAGGTACGTCCAGCCCGACAAGCTAATCGCTAAGAGGCCGGAGAATGAAGGTAGTAATGATCGCCAGCATCTACGCACGAAAATCGACCGAGCAGAACGGGGTCAGCGAGGAGGAGAAGTGCCATGGAGTTCCTTGGAGGAGTGCTCACTGGTCTTGTAGTCGCTGTCATGGTTCAACTCGTGGTGGGCGTATACATCCAGCCCGCGATCCAGCTCCGCGAAGCTATCTGGGCAGTCGACCATTCGATTCTCCAATATGCGAACAGCTACGGACAATTGGCCCCGGAGGCACGCAAGGTTGAGGCGCAGTCCAGGTTCCGCGATCATGCTGGTGCCCTGTCCTCGAAGAGCCGCGCGCTTATGTGTTACAGGGTATGGGTTCCGCTAAAACTCCTGCCGAAGCGGGCGAATGTTATAAAGGCTTCGCGGAAGCTCATCTACTTGGCGGGCCTGGCACGCGACCTCAGCAACGACGCTGGCATACAAGCCAGTGACGCAGAAAATGAGATCCGAGAACTGCTGGGTATAAAGCCAGACCAGGAGGCCTAGCATGATTGCCGCCATCTATGCCAGGAGGAGCACCGAACAGGAGTTTGGGTCGAACAGGAGTTTGGGTCAGAGTCTTATTTCATTCGCGGACGCCCAAAAGGGGTGAACAACTCCTCCGAATTTGCACTCTGACCCCAATGGCTCACTAGTAGGTTGGATGTCCTCTTTTCTCCTCGCTGACCATGAGAGCAACAATAGCTACCCATGAATCATTCGATGGGAGTCAACGGAAATTAGCGTGGTTCGTTCGCAACGACCGAGGCCTGTACTTCGAGATCGGGGCCTTCTTCTTAGGCAGTCACACCTCGTATCACGTCGATGGCAATTTGTTTCGGACTAGTCCTGCGACCGGCCTCCGCCCAAGATTTCAGGGTCTACATGTGCCCCTCGGTCAGTTCCATGGGTGGGCCGGGCTTGGCTTCTCGATGGTCACCAAGGAGCAACTGGCCAGGAACCCGCCGGTGAAGCCCAGGGACCGAAGGCCTGGAAATATCTTCGCTACGGTCTCTCTTGCCGGTATGCCAGCCGAAGCCATAAACCTGGTCGTAGAGGTTCTCCATCGTGACCGGCAGCAATTGCTGGAAACAGCCGGGGTGCAGCCTCCTGAATACGCCATTCTGCAATGCATTGAGCTGGGCGACCTGATCGTTGTCATCACGGTGCTTGGACATGATAGCAATCTGCTTATCAGACCAACCACTGATGGTTTTCAAGCATCGCATTACAACGATCGCTATTCTGCGAATCGACCAGGGATGACGTACAACGTCGAGGCTTACCGCTGATACCCAGCGGATACAGCCTGGGAATAGCCACTAAGGTGCTGCCTAAGACGCATGTGAAGTCGACGACCGCTGAATCAAGAAACTGGGATCAGAGAATTATTTCCTTCGCGGACGGCCCAAACGGGGCACCCCGCTCCTCCGACATTGCACTCTGACCCCAATTCCAGTGAACGCAGGCGTTAGGCAGCGTCATCGCACATGAGCTGGAAGCCGAAGCGCATAGGATTTACGAGGCACGCGTGGTCAACGACTCTCTTGCCCGACTGGCGAAGCGGTGCGACTTGAAGAATCTGCCCTTTTCGGATGAAGAGTTGAAGACCTTGGCCAAACGATCTCGGGAATCGTTTAGAAATCGCGAAAAGAGGAGAGAGCGGCTCGACAGATACAAGGCTCATCTCGCGAAGAGTTATGGAGTGGATCTTGTTGCAAGTATTTCATCCGCGCTTGAGGAGATCAACAACGAGATTGGTTATGAAGAAAAGTGACACGCCGCCTAACCATTGGCTGCAGCGAACCCGGCCATCGCGCTCCGGTTGCCATCCACGCCCCTCGCGGGCCGGGTCGCTGAGCTTGGGCCGTTAGGCGGCAAAGCCTTGCTTATGAAAAAATCCGTTGATAGCACACACCCGGATTTTTGGAGCAGCCGTTACGCTACTGGGAAGACGCCGTGGGATTTCGGCGGTGTCCCAGCCGCCTTGAAATCGTTCCTCTCGAGGTTTTCTGGTCCCGGCAAGGTTCTTATCCCGGGTTGTGGCTCTGGCTATGAAGTCCGAGCGTTCCACGACGCAGGGCATGATGTCACCGCAATCGATTTTTCGCCTGCAGCTGTTGAGCAAGCAAAGAGGGTGTTGGGCGGTTTAGCTAAGAGAGTCATGCTCGGAAACTTCTTTACGCACGACTTCGGGCAGCGCCGCTTCGACCTGATTTATGAACGGACATTTCTCTGTTCTTTACCCCCGTCCCGCTGGCCCGATTATGTGAGCAGGATGGCAGCCTTGTTATCTCCGGGAGGGAGATTGATAGGCGTCTTTTTGTATGGGCAAGAACTAGCGCCGCCGCCCTATCCTCTCATGGACAAGCAAGCTGAGCAGCTTTTCAAGAAACACTTCCGGCTTGTGCGAAGAGACTTGGTGACAGACTCCTTGCCTTTGTTCCGTGGTATGGAGAGATGGCAGGAATGGCTAAAGATCGAACAAGCCTAACCATTCGCTTCAGCCAATCGCGACCCGATGACGCGGCTTGCGGTGGCTAAGCTTAGGCGTTAGGCGGACGCCCCAAAGGGGTGACCCGCTCCTCTGAAGCTGTCGAACTCTTAGCCGCAATTGAGATCCAGTTCACGGAGTTTTCCAATGGCTACAACAGAATTGGTAGAGAAGGATAAACAGGCTGCCCGAAAGCTGCTCGACGTGCTCGACCACTGGCGGGTTCAAGTCCGCACCGCCTTCTGGTTGTATGTGGGGGATCAAGGGGAATGGAAGTTAGTGTTGGCCATGCCGCAAGCAGACGCAAATGAAATCAACGAGGCCTACGATGTCATCGCAAGAGCACTCGAAACCAATTATATAAGAGGACTCTCCTTACGGCAGATAGAGATCCGTAGTCCGTCTGATGAGATTGTTACGACTATTAGCAAAGCCATCCATGTGAAGCTTCCCCAGGCGCCAGTTCGTCTCAGCAACACTGGTATTGGGAACGTCTTCATCGGGGACGCGTACATCTTCCTCAGCACGTAAGAGGTGAAGCGGCGTTTGCTGAGACATAGTAGAATGTCTCCGTGTCACGTTCACGTGTCGCCAGAGCCACTCTCCGAAGAACGCGCGTGCGTCCGGTCCGGATCGCGGCCGTCCGACGCCTCGCTCGGTCGCGCTGGCGTGCGCTCCGGGCGATGCTCGCCGCGCTGCTGGCCTCACCGCTGGCGGTCCGGGTCCTGGTCGGTGCGGCCGTCATCCTGGTGGCTTGGTCTGCGGTCAACTGGGTGTACCAGGCGATCAACAAGCCGACCGAGGTCTTCTTTCCGATAAGCGACGCCCTCGTCAAGACCCCGCCCGAGACATGGCAGCAGTACGGGCCGCTCTTCAGCAAGCATTCGACCGCTGTGATCACGCCCGAGCTTCTGGCCGCGCTCGCCCAGGTCGAGGGCGGGGGCAACCCGGTGGCGCGGACGTACTGGCGGTGGCGCCTGACACGGAATCCCTTCGAGCTGTACCAACCTGCGTCGAGCGCAGTCGGCATGTACCAGATCACCGACGCGACGTTCCGCGAGGCGAAGCGCTACTGTATCCACGACCACATGGTGGTCGAGGATGGCCCCTGGCACGACGGGAGATCGTGCTGGTTCAACAGCCTCTACACTCGCGTCGTGCCGAGCCACGCCATCGAGCTGACCGCGGCCCTGCTGGATCGCGGCGTCGCGAGCGCGATGGGGCGCCGGCGGATCGCCGCTGCCACGCTCCGGCAGAAGCAGAATCTGGCTGCAGTGATTCACCTGTGCGGAGCCGGAGCGGGCGACGCCTATGCAAAGCGCGGCTTCCGACTGACCGCCGGACAGCGGTGCGGCGACCATGACGTCAGCGACTACCTCGCGCAGGTCAACGCGATGAAGCGGCAGTTCGCCCGGCTGGCGGCCGCCGGCTAGGGGGAAGAAAAATTGGAGCCCGACGCGGAACTCGCAACTCAACCGGGGCGTTAGACCGCGCGAGCTCGTGAGAGGAGAAGTGATGACCGTCCCCACCGGGTCACATTGGGAGGCATGGCCGAGCCTACCCCTCGAGGCTTGGAGCGAGACTTGCGCGACCTTGCATATGTGGACGCAGATCGTCGGCAAGGTTCGGCTCGCCCAATGTCCCTGGGTGAATCATTCCTGGCATGTCACGCTGTTTGTCACGGCCCGTGGGCTCACGACCTCGCCGATCCCCTACGGAAACAGGACATTCCAGATCGACTTCGACTTCATCGCTCATCAGCTGACGATCCAGTCGAGCGACGGGAGCATGGGAAGTTTTCCGCTCCAGCCCCAATCCGTCGCGGCGTTCTACAGGCGCCTCAAGGAAGAGATGGGAAAGCTTGGCCTGCATGTGGATATCCACAAGAAGCCCAACGAAGTTCCTGACCCCATCCCCTTCGATCAGGACGAGTCCCACGCCGCGTACGATCGGGAGTACGCCAATCGGTTCTGGCGAGTCTTGGTGCAGGCAGACCGGGTCTTCAAAGAGTTTCGGGCTCGGTTCATCGGCAAGTGCAGCCCCGTGCATTTCTTCTGGGGCGCTCCCGATCTAGCGGTCACGCGGTTTTCCGGACGTGAAGCTCCTCAACATCCCGGCGGGATTCCGAACTTGCCGGACCGGGTGACGCGAGAGGCCTACTCGCACGAAGTCAGTAGCTGCGGGTTCTGGCCCGGTGGGGGCCCGATTCCCTATCCCGCGTTCTATTCCTATGCCTATCCGGAACCGGTTGGGTTCTCGGAGGCGCCGGTAAAGCCTAGCGCCGCTTTCTATAGTCCCGATCTTCGGGAGTTCATTCTGGCCTACGATGTGGTCCGGCAATCGGAGTCCCCAGATGACACGCTGCTCGACTTCTTACAGACGACGTATGAGGCCGCAGCGAATTTGGCCGAGTGGGATCGCGCCTCACTGGAACGTAGCCACGATCCGAAGAGCGCGGTTTAACCGTTAGCACAACGGCTGCATCGCGCAACTTACCACTCAAGGAGTGTCAACCTGAATCCGGCGTGAAAACAAGAGGGTCCGTCTTTACTTCTTCTTTTTGTCGGGCGATTTCTTATCCGTCGGTCCTTCGGCGAACAGGAGCCAGACCAGGATCACAAAGCCGACCGCCACCGCTGCGATAGCCAACCAGGTACCCAGCTTGTCCATCAATGGGCCTCACGCGGCGGGGATTGCATCGCATCCACCAGAGACTTCTCCAAGCGCTTGACCTTGCCCTGCAGATCCACGGTCACTAGTTTAGCCGATCCCTCCACGACGACGCGTTGGCTGGCCCGTTCCCGTATCACGTGAGCAAAGGTGATCGACGTGCGGCCGATCTGCGTTACGGTAGTCTCCACAGTGAGCGTCTCTCCATAGCGCGCCGGCGACCGATAGTCTAACTCAGCATGGACGACCAGAAATTGCGTGCCCTCCTTGAGAAGCCCGATCACCGACAGGCCGCGCTCTTCAAGATAGTGTGTGCGAGCCCGCTCGAAATACTTCAGGTAGTTCGCATAGTACACCACTCCGCCGCAGTCGGTGTCTTCGTAATAGATGCGAATATCCATCGTATCTCGTGAAGCGTATCTCGTGAAGCGTTGCTCGTCGCGCGTGAAGCGTATCTCGATCAGAGCCGCTTGATGAGGTTCCTGAGCATTCGAGATTCGTGATCCAGATCACCCAGAAGTTGATCTCGATTTGCTTGGCTGAGGTATCCCAATTCGAAGGCGACCTCGACTTGAGTCTCTAGCTCGGCACAGGACCCCAAGGCAATGAATAAAAACTGTTTGTATTCACGGTTGTGAACGCGATTAAATCCTTCAGCCACATTCGAAGGGGTAGAAAGGGCAGCTCGTCTCATTTGTCCAACAAGTCCGTACAGTTCTTCTTTCGGAAATTCTTTGGTCGCCCGATATATATCAAGAACTATCTTCTTTCCCAGCTTCCATACGTCCAAGTCACGAAAATTCTTAATCTTCATTTCCCTCGCATGTTCTGTCCTTCCCTCGCCCCTGATCAACTTCTCTCACGGCAAACGAGATACGCTTCACGCTTCACGAATAACGGCCCTTAGAGGCTAAGCTGCGGGAATCGCGGCAGCGAAGCCTCGGAAACGCCGGTCAACTTGATGACGATCTCATAGAGTTGCTGGAAACGTTCCGCTTTCACTGGCTCGAACCCGTGACCTAGCACCGCGTGGTTGGCTGCGTCCAAGAGCGGCTTCATCTTGGGCCACTGGGCTAAAAAGGCCTGGCCCATCTGATCGCCCAGCCCGGCCAGGGCACGGAACTGGCTCTGGAGCGGCAGCTTGTATTTCCCGTCCACATCATCCAGATAACAGGTCCGACAGGGTTCACGTAACGCTTCCGGCAACTGCTCCGGCTGCACGTCCCAGGTCTTGATCTTGTGTTGCTTGAACAATTGCCACTGCGCGAAGGATTCGAGGGCTCGCACCAGCGTGGCGGTCGCGACCTCGAAATGATGGTCCACGTCAGCCCGGCGACGCGCATGCGCGAGCAAGTCGTAGGCGACGGCTTCTTTGACCTCCTGAGGGTCCAGGACCAACTTTTCAAGAAACCCGGCGTTGGCTTTGATCGAGGGCAGCAGTCCCTTGAGCCCAGCCGGCCCCCCCCAGACTGATGTCATGTCGAGCGCCTTAAGAGCGGCCTTGAGTTTCTCCCACGCCTGGCGGTACTGAAATCGCTCCCACAAGCCGTATCCCTCCGAGAGATCCGCCAGCGCCCTGTAGAGTGGTTTCTGCCCGCCGCTCACCCGAAACTCGATCTGACGGAACAGCGAGGAGGCTGGTGTGAAGGCGCCCCTGTTAAAGAGCTCGCACCCTTCCCGACGAGAGAGGGCCGCCGCCTCATCCCAGGGATTCCCCTGCATCCAGACCCGCTCGCGGCCTTCTACCGTCACCGTTTCGCCATCGGCTGGATGCACGGTGCTTGCATGTCCCAGCGCGACCACGCGCGATGTGGAGGCGATGCTCGCGAGAGATAACGCGGCGGCCATGGCAGGGGTGGTGCCAGTCAGGTCCACGACCAGTTCGCCGGGATTCACCTCCCAGGTCCGCAACATATCGGGAAGCGTCCGAGACAGAGCTTGGTAACAGGCCATGAAGCGGTGGGCGTCTGGCGTCACCACCCAGTCCCAGCGTCGCGGCATCTGGGCGATGTTCGGTTGGACAGCAGTCTCCACGAGGCCTTTCGCCGACTCAGGGACAAAGAAGCAGAGCATCTCCGGCTTCAGCCGATTGATTGAATAGACCGCCGCCGGCGCATCGTCAGACACGGCAATCAGCAACGCTTTGACAGGACCTTCGACGCTCATCGCGGGCGGACTATAACACCCTGCACTTTCACGAGCAATGGTGGAGGAGGCCTCGGCTAACGAAGGGCGGTGAGGGTGGCCTGGTCAATCCCCCGTGCTCGCAGAACATGAAGAGTTGGAAGGTCGCCCGTATTGGTCCTTTGCTCCCGGAGCGCGCACGATTAGGGTAGGAAGTCTGCCTCCCGTGCTCGCGCAGCGCGCACACTCGGAAGGTGCTCGCTGGACGCGCGCAGTAGGAG
>Ga0187892_10010244_pt1 | contig 11965 bp, 10 predicted proteins | sample MA1701073metaG_FD_139345 | JGI IMG/M metagenome (GOLD analysis project Ga0187892, IMG submission 139345) | Bio-ooze microbial communities from a basaltic lava cave in the Kipuka Kanohina Cave System on the Island of Hawaii, USA - MA170107-3 metaG ...
CCTCATCGTCTTTGGAAATGAGCTTCCAGTTGCTGTAAGGCCACGAACAAGCGTCCCAAGCTACGGCAGGCAAGCTTGGCAGCGCCTATGTCCCACCGTTGCACCACAAACCTTGCGAGGGTGCCGTTATAGTCAGGTCCTTGGCGAAGCCGCCCCTTCTCATCATCCCGCCATACCAACGCTTCCCGTATGTGTCGGCTGGGGCACATCATGGCCAGTTTCAGGAGTTCCTCCTTCGGGTCTGGCAGCGCCTCCGGGTTTGGTAGGGTGAACGACCTTCTGAGCCCAAAGTAGGCATTCAAACCGGTCAAGTCTCCCAGCAACCAACTTTCAATCTCCCGCACCGCTACACGCAAGAGGAAATGGGCGTGCTTGGGACGGTCCAGCCAGTCGGTAATGAGATCGGGCGGGCAGGCATGCTGATCCAAGTCAGTCAAGAGCAAGAACGGGCACCCTTTGGCAGCATTGTTGAACGCGGCCGCTTGTTTCTTAAGTATCCATAACCACTCCGGCCATATACCGCTCCAACGGCATAATCGATCGGGCGAGCGGACAAGATACGTCGAGCGACCCATTCGCTGAGCTCATCTTCCACTGCAAGATAAATCGGTATCGTTCGCCTCATTCGAACATGGTCAATTGTTCGACTTCGGCCGGGGCCGTCAGCGGAAGTACAGCGTCCGCCATCGTCATCCCGCCCTCCAGCAACAGACGTATTTCTTCTTTGTCGGCGGCCAGTTCTACGACAGCGCCCTCGCTACCGCGCGGCCGGAGTAGTGCCACCTCGGTTGGCTTAATGCCACCATCGCTGAACAACTCAGCACTGTGCGAGGAGAGAATCACCTGCCGCCTTCTTGCGTGCTGAAGGCGCCAGATCAGGGCGGGCAGCTTGGATACGATTTTAGAATGTAGGGACAACTCCGGCTCTTCGAGCAACAGCAAAGCCTCTCCTTCCAACAGAGCCCACAACAGGGCAATGAGGCGCAAGGTGCCGTCCGAAAACTGGTTTTCCCGCTGGCGCCCTCCGTGCGGCCGCCAGTGCCGATAGAGCGCCTCCAAATGTGGTAGCCCTCTCTCGTCTTGGGTGTCGGTCAGATTCTCAAGCTCGGGAATCGCGATCTTCAGCGCCTGCTCAATCTTGCGTAACCGCGCCCGACGAGTCTTGAGTGGCGTGCTCATCACCCGGTCTAGGAACTTGAGCCCAAAGGGGTCCTCGCCCGCGGCTTCGCGGTTGGCCCGGTGCGGGTGTTTCAACAGTTGCGGCACGAGATGCAGGTACAGAGTCTTCTGAAACGCTTCTGCCACCGCTCGGAATTCCAGGTTAGAAACGATCTGCTCCAAATGGGTTTGCGTCAAACGCCAATCATCTTTCTTGTCCTCGACATTGTCGTCTGGGCGGCTGAGCAATACCTTACCGTTCCGCCACACGCGTTCATGCGTCAGTAACACTCTTCTCTGCCCACGCGGTTCCTGACGTAGACTTATCCCGTATTGCCATGTGTTAGGATTGGCTGAACCGTTTTCTTCCAGAGTCACCTCGATCTCGACGTCCGGATACCGCCGGGCGGCCAGGCAGCGGATTTTGCCAAGGTCTCCTCGTTCACGGACCGCTTGCTGCAGCCCGCCCCCGGTCTTGGCGATGTCCCGCAGAAATCGGAAGACATCAAGCAGATTGGACTTGCCGCTGGCATTCGGTCCAGTGATGAACAGACGATCCCCGATTGCAAGATCCACGCTCACGAAGTTGCGCCAGTTTTTGAGCTTCAGGCGTCTGAAATACATAGGTGCTATCCCCCCCGGTGCTATCCTCCGGCGCGTTCCCGGAATTGAGGTTTTTCCGGTTCACCCCGGCGACGATAAGAGTGGGTTCATCAGCGCTCCCACTCGCTATGCTATCTCGCGTTCGATTTGGGTCGCAATGGCGTTTGTTTGAGGGGCAACACGCAAACCTCGGTCGAATCGCGCTGAACGCAAGGTCCTGCTCCGTAACGTGATCCTCCGAGTCACCGATCTCGTCCGTTTCACACCGGTCAGGCGTCGCTCTTCCCGCAAAGGAAGTATGGCTCAGGCCTCGCAAAAAAGTGAACAAGAGAGACTTCGGCGATGGAGACTCGGGGGCTGCGCCAGCTTTAGCTTCAAAATAAAACGCCGTGGCCTAGGAGCCTGTCGGACTTAGGGAGCCGTAGTAGGTTCTTCCTAAGTCCGACAGGCTTCTAGGGGGACGGGTAGGCTTAGAACATGCCCCGCTTCTTCCCAGCGATGCGCAGGCGCAAGGCGTGGAGCTTGATAAAACCGCTGGCGTCGGCTTGGGCGTACGCGCCAGCGTCGTCCTCAAAGCTCGCGATAGCGCTATCGAAAAGGCTATCGCTCTCCGAGCGCCTGCCGACCACGCTCACATTGCCTTTGTAGAGCTTAAGCCGCACGGTGCCGTTGACCTCCCACTGCGAGGCGTCGATCATCTCTTGCAGCATTTTGCGCTCGGGGCTCCACCAGTAGCCGTTGTAGATGAGCGCGGCATAGCGCGGCATAAGCTCATCCTTCAGATGTGCCACCTCGCGGTCTAAGGTGATGGACTCGATGGCGCGGTGAGCTTTCAGCAGGATGGTGCCTCCCGGCGTCTCGTAGCAACCGCGGGATTTCATTCCTACGTAGCGATTCTCCACCATGTCTAGCCTTCCAATGGCATTCGCGCCGCCGATCTCGTTCAGCCGCGCCAGCACCGTGGCCGGCGACAGATATTCGCCATCGATGGCCACGACATCCCCGCGGGCGTAGGCCAGCTCCATGTAAGTCGGTTTATCCGGAGCGGCCTCGGGAGCCGCCGTCCAGCGCCACATGTCCGCTTCGGGTTCGCACCAGGGGTCTTCTAAGGGCCCGCCTTCATAAGATAGGTGCAGCAGATTGGCGTCCATGGAGTAAGGCGATCGGGTGCCACGCTTCATCTCGACCGGGATCCGATGCTCCGTGGCGTAAGCCAGCAGCCGCTCGCGAGAACTCAGATCCCATTCGCGCCAAGGCGCGATGATCGTGATATCGGGGCGAAGAGCGTAGGCGCCGAGCTCGAAGCGGACCTGGTCATTGCCCTTTCCGGTAGCCCCGTGGGCGATGGCGTCCGCCCCTGTCATCTCGGCGATCTCCACCAGACGCTTGGCGATCAGGGGCCGCGCGATCGAAGTCCCTAGCAGATATTCACCCTCGTACTGAGCATTGGCGCGGAACATCGGAAATACGAAATCACGCACGAATTCCTCTTGCAAATCCTCGATGAAGATCTCCTGGGTCCCCATCGCTAGCGCCTTAGCGCGCGCGGTCTCTAACTCTTGGCCTTGCCCGATATCGGCGGTAAAGGTCACCACCGCGCAGCGGTAGGTCTCCTGCAGCCACTTCAGGATCACCGAGGTGTCGAGCCCGCCGGAATATGCGAGCACTACCTTGCGAATAGGGCTACTGGCCACGGCACATCGTCAGAGACTCAAGGTGTCAATGCGGCGATCGATGAGCAGAATCACGCCGCCGGCGCCTGCATTTTCTCCTGCACCTCTGCTTGCGCCAACTCTTTTTCCAGTAGGGCGGTAAGCCCGGGCGCCACGTGATCGAAGGTAAACATGTAATAGTGATACCCCATGGTGATAAAATGGGGGATGAAGGGGATATGATCCGGACACTTTTTCATCACTTCACGGGTAAACCTCCGGCTTGCTAGCTTGAATTCGCTGGGAAATTGGCGGTAGATCTGGCGTTGTCGCTTGTACTGGGCAAGAAGAGCGGGAACCGAAGTCTGCTTCTTAATGATCTTGGTGACGATATTTCTCACCCCAAAGGCGCTCAACAAAAATACCCGTTTGATTAGGCCGAATAGCGAGCGAGGACGCCCTAGCCGACACAACAGATCCATGCACCTCTGGAAATAGGCTTCGGGAGCATAGATCGTTTTGATGATCTCTAGATGTCCTTCGAACAGGCGTTGGCGCGGGATGCGGGTGACGATGTTGGTGTAGCCGGAGGCGATGGTGCGGTCTTCATCGCCCGTCGCCTCCTCGATCAAACGGCCTGTTTGTTTCATCCGTGTATACAGCGGCGTGCGTGGCAGCGCCACTAGGGGACCGATGCTGGCGTTGGGGATCGCGGCCTCGGAGATGAATTCGATCTGACGCTTGAAGATGTCTTCCTTGTCATTGTCGAAACCGATGATAAACGAACCATAGACGATCAGGCCCGCTTGCTGGATCGTTTTGACAATATCGACCAGCGATCCCCTCAAGTTCTGCGTTTTTCGGGTCTCCCGCAAGCTCTCGGCCGAGGGCGTCTCTAACCCCATGAAAAGCCAGATGAAATGCGCCTTAACCAATAGATCCAGCATCTCCATATCTTCTGTGACGTTGGCTGTCACCTCCGTGCCAAAGAAAAAGGGATGACCGCGTTCGGCGTTCCAGTCGATGATCGCGGCCATGAGCTTTTTGGCCTCCTTCTTGTTGCCGATGAAGTTGTCATCGACGATGAAGATCACTCCCCGAAAACCGCTTTCGTACACGGCATCGAGCTCGGCCAGCATCTGCTGCGGGCTCTTGGTTCGAGGCCTACGCCCAAACATCACGATGATGTCGCAGAATTCGCACATGAAGGGGCATCCCCGGGAGAATTGAATGGGGATCATGGCGTAGTCATCGATATTTAGGAGCTCAAAGCGGGGCACGGGCGTCTGGGTCACGTCCGGTTTCTCGTCGGTCTGGTAAATCGACTGATAGCTGTTGCTTTCAAGCTCCTTGAGGAAGGCCCGCCAGGTGATCTCACCTTCGTTCAGGATCATCACATCGCAGTGCGGCGCGCATTCCTCCGGGCAACCGGTGGGATAAGGACCGCCGAAGACCACTAACTTGCCTGCCGCTCGGCAGCGCTCGGCCGTGTCGAACAAGGACGACTTCTGAGTCAACATGGCGGAAAAGCAAACCATGTCCGCCCAGTCCAGATCGCCTTCTTCGAGCGGTCCGCAGTTCAAGTCCACCACCCGAATGTCGTAGCTCTCCGGGGTCATCGCGGCGATGGTGATGAGCCCCAAGGGGGGCATGGCGGCTTTTTTTCCGACCAAAGGCAGGTAGTATTGGGAACCCCAGTAGGTTGGCGGGAATTGCGGGTAAACCATTAAGATGCGTTGATAGTTGTTGTTCATGGACACCCTCCGGTAGGCCCGAGTGTTTAGGGTACCGAAGTATAAGAATTTCCCGCCTGCGATGCTACTTAACGTCTTGGGCTGTGTCTGTTGTTCTTTCTCGGCGTCCTGGCTTGCGCATCGCATGAGCACCACTTACGGTACGGTTTTGTTGAACATCGATTCATTTCAAAATCTCCTTACTGAGGTCAAGGGCAAATAGATATTGCACTGCAACAGCGCGGGGAATGCGATGTCAATAGCCGTCGACAAAATTTTTTGGTAATGCCGGGTGCGGCCCTATTCTGAGGTAAGAACGACGCTTGGGGTTTTAGAATCCGCGTGCTTCACGGATTTGTTCATAGGCTTGGCGAATTTCGTGTGTCTTTTGCGTGGCCAGCTTCATCATCTCCTCCGGTAATCCTTTGGCAACCAGCTTATCAGGGTGATGCTGGCTCAACAGACGACGGTAAGCGCGCTTGATCTCATCCACGCTCGCTTGGGAAGCGACGTTGAGTATGGCATAGGCATCCTCTAGCCTTCCCCTTGCTCGGGCCCGGGCCTTGGGTCCTCTGGAGTGCATCTGCGCACCCACCATGGCCTCGAGGCGCTCGTATTCCGCGCGTGAGACCCCAATCCGATCGCAAACGCGCAGTAACAAACGCTTTTCAACGGAGTCCAACGCGCCATCGGCATACGCGGCAGCCAATTGTATTTCCAAAAACATCCGCAGCAGGCTGCGGCGATTACGCGCTTCATGGCGCAGCTGAAGGAGAACATCATCGAGCGGAAACTTGCCTCCTTTTCCCTCCTCGAACAGGCGCATGCCAAGCTGCTCCTGGCTGCTCGATAAGTCCATCTGGTGCATGACGTTGCGAGCCATGGCGATCTCTTGCTCAGAGACCCGGCCATCGGATTTGCACAGATGCCCCATCACCGAAAACGTTGCGGTAAAGAAAGCCGTTTGCACGCGCTCCCTGTCCGCGCCAGACCCGGCATCCGGTAAGGTATCCAGCCCCCTGTCGAGATTGTGTCCCAAAGCGGCGCCAAGCAAACCACCGAGTGGGCCCCCAAGCATGAAGCCAAACGCACCACCGATGATCTTTCCCCACCAACCCATCGTCTCACCCTACCGAGCAGAAGCCTACCGCAGCGCTAGTCTCTAGTGCTCTGTCTACCTTACTTTGATGGATCTGAGCGGCGCCCTCGGGCACCGCTCCCTGTGTGCAAATGGCCACACAGCCATCATGCTGGTTCCTTGAAATAGAGCACACTATTCCTGCGCAACAGTGCTGCGCCGCTGGCGGTGTGGCGGCTCGCAGATCGGATCAAAGGTAGACAGAGCATTCGCAACCGGGCGCAACCGAAGCGAATAAACCCAGCGTAGCTCAAAGCGCTTCGGTCGCAAAATCCGCCAAGCGAGAGCGCTCTCCTCGCATGAGCACAATATGGCCGCTGTGAGACCAGCCTTTAAACCGATCCACAACGTAAGTCAACCCAGAAGTCGTCTCGCTGAGGTATGGGGTGTCGATCTGACCGATATTGCCAAGGAAGACTATCTTGGTGCCAGGACCCGCACGGGTCACTAGGGTTTTCATTTGCTTGGAGGTTAGGTTTTGGGCTTCATCCAGGATGAGGTAACGATTCAAAAAGGTACGCCCGCGCATAAAATTCAGTGAGCGGATCTTGATCCGCTGTTGTAATAGCTCGGCGGTGACCGCCCGACCCCACTCACCTCCTTCGCTGTTCTGGGTTAAGACCTCCAGATTATCCAATAAAGCACCCATCCACGGCGTCATCTTCTCCTCTTCGGTGCCCGGCAGAAATCCAATGTCCTCGCCTACCGGCACCGTGACCCGCGTCATCACGATCTCCCGGTAGCGCTTCATGTCCATGGTCTGGGTCAACCCAGCCGCCAAGGCGAGTAGAGTCTTGCCGGTACCGGCTGGGCCGAGCAAGGTGACGAAATCGATGTCCGGGTCCATGAGTAGGTTGAGGGCGAAGTTTTGCTCGCGGTTGCGCGCCCGGATCCCCCACACGGTGTTGCGTGAGCTTCGATAATCCGCCACTTGCTGGATGGTCAGCTTACCGTCCTTGACCTCGCGCACGATCGCTTCAAAGCCATTTCCAGCCTCGGCGTACAAGCATTGATTGGGGTAACACTGAGCCGCGACCTCACCGGGCAGCTGGTAGTAGGTTAAGCCGTCTTTTTGCCAACACTCGATGTCGTCGGCCGACTGGCTCGCCCACGAATCCGGGTCCAGCGCTTTTGCTCCAGTGTAGAGAAGGCTGACATCGTCGAGAACCTTATCGCTGTAATAATCCTCTGCGGCGATCCCCAGCACCCGCGCCTTGATCCGAAGGTTAATGTCCTTGGAAACCAAAATGACCCGCTTGTCGGGGAAATTTTTCCTGAGCGCGATCACGGTGCCCAGAATGGTGTTATCCGGGTTGGTACCGGGTAGGGCTGCCGGCAATTCACTGGGCATGATACCGGTCTGCAGTCGCAGTCGACCCGCACGGCGCTGCCTGCCGTGGGCGTTCTTCGGGTATGGCAATTCGAGGCCATCCTCAATGGCTTTCCGGTCGGCGTTACCGATAAGATCGTCGATCAACCGGCTGACCTCTCGCGCGTTACGCGCCAGCTCCGAGCTACCCTTTTTGGCGGCATCAAGTTCTTCCAGCACCACCATCGGAAGATAGACATCATGCTCCTGAAAGCGAAAAAGGGACGCCGGATCGTGGAGCAGCACGTTGGTATCGAGCGCGAACACGGAATCGTGTGGATGGGAAGGGCTCGTTGTCGTCAATTCTTTATCGCCCCATTGAGGTCAAAGCTGAGGCTCTTAACAGTGAGCCCCGAGGTTGGCCATCTTACTTCACCGGTTCCATCACCGCGTCGAGATTAAGCTGATCACAAAAGTCCATAAATTCGCTGCGCAAGGCGGCTATGGAGCTGTTTGCGGGCACGCCAATCGTCATGTGCAGGGAAAACATGGGCGTACTGGTCCGTTGAGCCGAATAGTTGCTGCTATACATGTCTTCGATCCCGATCTCCCGGCTGGAAAAAAAGTGTGCAAGTTCATGCACAATCCCGGGCTTGTCCACAGAGACCACTTCCACTGCGTAAGGCATGATCCAATCTTCCGTATTTCTCCCCGCCGTGCGCTTGGAGACGATGATGAGGTCCAACTTGTGTTCTAGCCGCGGGAAAACGTTCTCGATCTTGGCAACGGTATCCCAGGTGCCCGATAACAACATCAAGGTGGCAAATTCCCCGCCCATCACGGCCATGCGGCTGTCGACGATATTGCATCCGGCCTCTTTTATCGCCTTCGTCAGCGCATCAACTAAGCCATTGCGGTTGGCGCCGATGGCGGAGACAACGAGAAGGTTTTCCGCTCGAAGGGCTTGTACGCCTTGATTCAATGGGCAAACCCCTCATGTGGAACTAAAGGCATGGTAGCCGGAATGTCAACGACAGGGAAAGGGCTTTGCCGCCATCCAGGGGCTTATCGGCATGTGAAAGAGTATACCCTAAATTCTGGGATTTGCTCTAGCAGCCCGTCGGACTTAGGAAGAACCTACTGCGGCGGTGGGGAATCGCTCCATAGTTTCGATCATTTTCGTTAATAGTTACTAATATTCGCCTCAAATGATCGAAAATCTGTCCTCGATTTCCCACTCGCCTCGCTACGGTTCCCTAACTCCGACAGGCTGCGAGCCTTGGCGGTTGTCATGTTTCAGGCACGCAAGTACCATGATAGTGTATGAGGGCGCCTCGAAAAACTCGAGGGGGCAGATAACGATTTTTTGTTCCGGTTAATCTTTCGCAGAGGGCGGTGACGATGTTTCAGGGGAGTATGGTGGCGATCGTAACGCCGATGCGGCCCGGGATAGGGCCTGATACCCCGCTTGACATGGACGCCTTGGCCGAGCTCATTGAGTTTCACCTCGACAATCAGACCGATGCCATCGTCGCTGTCGGAACCACCGGTGAATCGGCCACGTTAAACGAGCAAGAGCACTGCAGGGTGATCGGTTTCGTCATCGAGCGGGTCAGAGGCCGGGTGCCCGTCATCGCAGGCACCGGCGCAAACTCCACCACCGAGGCGATACGCTTGACCGACTGGGCCAAGCGGGCCGGCGCCCAGGCGTGCTTGCTGGTGACGCCTTATTACAACAAGCCGACCCAAGAGGGCCTCTACCAGCACCACAAGGCGGTCGCCGAGGCAGTTGCGATCCCGCAGATTCTATATAATGTCCCGGGGCGCACAGCCTGTGACATGCTCCCGGAAACAGTGGCTCGCTTGTCTCAGATCGGCCATATCATCGGGATCAAAGAGGCCACGGGGGACTTAGAACGGGTGAACCGCCTGCGCGGGTTGTGCGGAGAGGATTTTATTTTGTTGAGTGGGGACGATGCGACGGCGATGGAATTCATGCTACGCGGAGGCAGGGGTGTCGTCTCGGTTACCGCTAACGTGGCACCAAAGGCCATGCACGAGATGTGCGTGGCCGCCGCCGCGGGAAAGCGCGAGCAAGCCGATCGGATCAATCAACGCCTTGAGGGGCTACATAAGGGCTTATTTTTAGAATCCAATCCTATCCCCGTAAAATGGGCTCTTAACAAAATGGGATTGATCGGGAGCGGGGTCCGGCTGCCGCTTACCTGGCTTTCCGAGCGCCACCACGGTCCCCTGCTTGAGGCTCTGGCACAAGCCGAGATCCCTCACTAAAATACATCGTGTCAACTAATCACAGGCCAACCGCCGCAATATTAATGTGTAGGACCCGCTTTTGGCTCTTATTCCTGCCGGCGCTCTTACTCTCGGGCTGCAGCAGATTTTTTCCGGCACTCGATGAGGTCATTCCAGACAAACGCAAGGAATATCAAAAAGCCGAATCATTGCCCGATTTGGAGATCCCGCCCGATCTTTCCTCTGACACCATCAAAGATTCCATGGCGGTGCCCGAAATCAACGAGAAGGGGGCGGCCGCGTATTCCACTTACCAAGATCGCGTCGATAACAGCAAGAAAGCGGGTCACAGCTCCCCCAACAGCGTTGCCACCACGGCTCTTGGCGATGAGACAGCCATCGCCGTTTCAGGAACCGTTGCGGAAATCTGGCCAACCCTTATCGGCTTTTGGCAACAGCAGGGCTATGCGTTAGACCTTGATGACAGGGAGTTGGGTGTGATTGAAACCGCATGGCGGGAGGATCGCCAAGCGCTTGTGCGGGATAAGTTCAAACTGTTTGTGGAACCGAGCGAAACGCCGAGCAGCACGACGCTGTTTTTGTCCCACAAAGGCGAACGGATGGCCCCTGAAGGGGGAAAAGCTGCCTGGACCCTGCGCGAGCGCGATGAAAGACTGGAAGAAACGCTTGCGGGGAAGCTACAGGCAGCATTGCAAGGGGATCGGGCAAATACCTCGCCAACAGCCCCGGAAAAGCCCGACAATGTACTTGCAGAACCCTCATCCGGTCAGTGGGCGCAACTCCTGAGCGCGGGTGGCAATAAGCTTTACCTCACCCTGCCTGAAGATTTCTCAGGCGCCTGGCGCGATACCAGGTTGGCATTAGAACATTCGCGCGCCATAACCATTGAAGACCAGGACCGCACACGGGGTGTCTACTACATACGCTATTCTCCCGACCGCGGCGAAGGCAATTCGGAAGGCTCCGAACAAGCGGACCGCAGCGCTTGGTCGAAGCTCGCTTTCTGGAAAGGCAATGACGGGAAAAAATTCCAACTCAGCGTGACCGGTGTCGGCCCTAAAACGGAGGTCGTCGTGCTCGATTCAGAAGGACAATGGGACCAAAGCAAGACCGCCGCTGAAATCCTCGAACTGCTAAGAAATCAGCTTAACAAAGCGCCGCCCGTGGCCAGCGCTTCGCCAGCAACATAACCGTTGCTAACGCAGTATAGAGCACGGGTGCCAAACGGCTAAGGGTTTGAGACAGGAAGCAAAATTTCTCTGGCCTTGAGGCGCGGGGTCTAGGAAGCGGTCTAGTCCAGATTAACACGCGCCGTCGCCATCACCTCGCCGCCTTCGGCCCTTTGTGATCCACCCTTTCCGATCGTAGTCTTAAGCTTTCCCTTGCAAAGAGGTTGCTTGCCCCCATATATAGGACAGACAGTTGTTACAACGCTATTGGAGGATAACTCGATGACTATTGTTGATTATGCCCCTTGGACCCTAATGAACCGCGTCCGCACCGAGCTGCTAGGAACCCCGTTTTCTGGCGAGCGGAATGCGGACGGATCAAATTCTTGGTCTCCAGCGGTTGACATTCGCGAACACGATGATCGCTACGTGCTATTTGTGGATGTACCCGGCGTGGATCCCAAAGAAATGGAAATCACCGTGGGAAATGGAACTTTGACGATAAAGGGCCGTCGTGACCACGAAGACCTCGAAGGGCGACAGGGTCTTCGCCATGTAGAGCGCAGGCACGGCGATTTTTGCCGGAGCTTTATTCTACCTGACACGACTGATGCCGACCGCGTAAGCGGATCCCAGCGGCACGGCGTAGTGGAGATCGTAGTCCCGAAAAAGGAAGAGGTTCAGCCACGCAAAATTGTGGTTAATTGAGGAGCACTGACGAACGGCACAGGGATGCGCCGTTCGTCCCCCAACGATCCACATACCAGAAAAAGCACTATAGTGTACCCCGTTTTTCGGACACGGCCTGAAGGTGGATTTTGGGGTGGTAAGCCGCGTGTTTAAAAAGCCGGACGAGGAAAGAGACGAGCATGAAACGCAGAAACCACGGTGTGGAGACGAAAGTCAGAGTTGTACTGGAGGCGCTCAAG